>Ga0123338_10006098_pt1 | contig 10173 bp, 9 predicted proteins | sample grotaG_FD_89793 | JGI IMG/M metagenome (GOLD analysis project Ga0123338, IMG submission 89793) | Glacier valley bacterial and archeal communities from Borup Fiord, Nunavut, Canada, to study Microbial Dark Matter (Phase II) -... | ecosystem: Environmental > Aquatic > Freshwater > Ice > Glacier ...
CGGAAGATGCCTGCGTTACGCTGGATTGGCTGCTCGCGCAGCAACAGAGCGATGGCGGCTGGGGCAATCCCGCGATACCGTTGACGCGCGATGTGCCGACGCTGGCAGTGCTATTAGCGCTCAACCAGCATAGAAATCGCGCCAGCAATGCTGATTCGGCGCTGCACGCCGGGCTGGCGTTTCTCGAACGGCAAGCCCAGCAATGGTGCGCGCCGCTCCCCGATGATATTCCCTCAGCGGTCGAGCTGCTGCTCCCACGCCTGCTTGAAGATGCGGCGACGGCTGGGTTAGAGCTGGATCAGACGCCCTATAGCGACCTAATCGCGCTTGGCCGCCGCCGCCGGCAGATGATCGCGCGGCTGCGACCGCTGGCTGGCACCGCTGCGGTACATTCATGGGAATCCTGGGGTAGCAGCCCTGACCCGGCCGTGATCGATGGGTCGGGTGGCGTCGGGCATAGCCCGGCTGCGACTGCGGCATGGCTGCGTGTCGCAGGAGAGCGGCCCGATCTGGCGGATCTGCGCCTGGCCGCCGAGCGCTATCTTATTGGCGCATCTGCGAGCACCGGAATGGGCCTGCCCGGCGTTATGCCAAACGCGTGGCCGATCGCACGCACCGAACAGGCGACCGCGCTGTATGGCATTCTTTTAGCCGGTCTGCTCGATCACCCGACGCTGAACGATTCAATCCAGCCGATTCTGAGTGAATTGGCGCGGGCGCTGACGCCGATCGGCCTTGGCACCAGCGATTATTTCGTCAGCGATGGCGATGATACGGCCATGGCGCTGGCGTGTTTGGCTGGTCGGCGCAAGGTTTCAATTGAGCCAATGCTGCATTTTGCAATCGACTCACATTTCTCTACCTATGTGGGCGAGCTACAGCCATCACTTTCGGTGACGGCACACGCGATTCACGCGCTGGCGCTGTTGGGCAAGCCCGCCGCGAATGCACGTAGCTACCTGCGCGAGCGCCAGCACGCCGATGGCAGCTGGAGCGGCGACAAATGGAACGGATCGTGGCTGTATACCACCTGCCATACGCTCGCGGCGCTGCTCCCAACCGATCATTCCGAGCTGACAACTGTGCTGACGAGTATTCGCGCAAATCAGCGCGCCGATGGTGGCTGGGGGCTGCTTTCTTCCAGTAGTGAAGAAACTGCCTATGCGGTTATGGCGCTGCTGCTGCTGGCGCGGGCGGGCCAGTTGCCTACCGAAGGCCGAGCGGCGCTCAAGCGCGCAGCGACATTCCTTGAGCAGCGCTATCGGCCATTTAAGGAAGAAACGACCGCTGTTTGGCTGGCGAAGGAGCCGTATCGACCGCGCCGTGTTTCGCGCGCGTTTGAGATCAGCGCCCTGCTCGCGCTGGCAATCGAAGGGTATGTGGAGTGAGCGACGAGCAAACAGTATCGCTTGCAGCCTTTCTGGATGCGCCCGCCGATCATGTTGCACGCGTCGCTCCCGCAACGGTGATTTTCGCACCCGGCGGCACACGTCGGAGCGCGGTATTGGCCGGGATTTCGCCCCAGAGCGATGAGTACGCCCGCTGGACGCGCCAGCGCATGATCGCGTGTAGCGCGCTGTTTTTCAATATGGGTGTGCAACACCTGTTTATGAGCGTCATGCGCCCACCGCAACTGGCCGAGGTCGGGCGCTACCGTGATCGGCTGCTGGATTGGCTCGACTGGGGATTGGCCGGGCCAGAAGCGCTGGCCGATTACGCCCGTCTCGGCTGGCGGGTTCGTCTGCTTGGCGCGGATGGGCTGGGGCAACTCGGCACAGCCGCCGAGCGCTTGCGGCAAACCATGCCGGGAACGGCGACACCGACATTATGGTATTATGTCGTGCCGGAGGTTGAATCGCCCTGGCAGTGGGTACGTGCGGCGCTGCGGCGGACTGAGGGAAACACAACAGCGGACATGATTCGGGCGCTATATGGCGAGGAACTGCCACTCGCGACGATGTACGTAGCCTTCGGCAAGCCGATGTTCGTGCCCGATCTGTTGCCACCACTTTTAAGTGGCGATGTTCAATGTTACTGGACACAACGGCCTGGCTATACGCTGGATGAGCGCAGCCTACGACAGATTATCTACGATTACGCCTATCTACGCCCAACCTGGACAAAGGACAAATCGACGCGCTACGCCGGTATCGAAGCACAACGCTCATTGTGGGAGCAGGCACCTACCCTGGGCCTCGGTCGGCGCGTCGGCGCGTTCTGGTATCCGCTTACCGAGCAAGAGAGCGCTCGAACAACAGAGGATGTATGAAAGTTTCGCAGCGGCAAGTCACACTCGGTATACTCGGATTGTTGAGCGGTGCATCGTTCTTGATCAGCTTGATCTTGATCATCTCAACCACGACGGGCGCAGGTACGGAGTATGATGCATCAGTTACTATTAACACCAGTATCGCTTGCCTGGTTATAACCGCAATGCTAGTGGCCTATTGGCGCGGGTGGGAGCTTGCGCGTTACGTTGTATTAGCCGCTGTCACCCTGCTGATTGGCCTTACGACACCAGATCCGTTTGTGACCGAGGTTGCCGCGATAACGCTCTTTATTCCGTCGGCGCTGGCGCTTATTCTGGCAACACCATTATGGGTTGTTGGATGCACGGCAACGACATACCTTATTCTGCTCATTCGGGCCGGCGGAACGGGCACCTATGCCAATCCGGTGACGATTATCATCACAATCATCGTGATCGGCAGCATTGTTCTCGGTCGCCTGATCACCGAGACCGCTCTGCGCAACGCCAAGGATCAAGCGCACCGCGCCGATGCGGAAAAAGCGCGCGCGGAGGCGCAGGCCCAGGAGCTGGCCGAGGCCAATGAACTTATGGCGCATCAGCTAGATCAGCAACAGCTGCTGCTCGACCTAGTGACGACGATGGAGGCACCGGCGGTACCGCTTGCTGATGGCGTGCTGTTCGTACCAATTGTCGGCCATATCGATACGCGGCGCGCACAGGCACTGACGAATCGCCTGCTCCAGGATGTGAGCGCACAGCGCGCTAACCTAGTGGTGCTGGACATCTCCGGCGTGACAATGATGGATACCGCTGTCGCGCGCGCACTGATGAACACCACCCAAGCCATCCGGCTACTCGGCTGCGAGGTCACGCTCAGCGGCATCTCGGCGGCGGTCGCGATCACGCTGATTCACCTGGGTGTCAACCTGGATGGCATCGCAACTGCGCGCAGCCCACAGGAGGCGCTGGTGCAACATCTCGGTATTACCAAGCGGACGATTGTCGCCAATGGGAATGGAAACAGCGTCTACAACTGATTCGTCCCAGTAGAGGTTTCAATAGCAAGCGCGCCTATGTATCGTTGTGATCCATAGGCGCGCTTGTTGTTTCGACGCACGCGCAGGGCTAAAGCCGCCGCGCTCTCCAGCAACGCCCGCTCAAGCGGGCAACCTGATTATGTGCTTAGGATGTATCTGCCGACGGGATACGCTCGTCGATCTTCAGCCGATATCGGGTTCGAGCCTAAACATTAGGCGATGTTGCAACCGCCCTGCCTACACGCCCAGCCGCGCGCCGCAGTTCGGGCAGAACATGGCCGAGGTTGGCATTTGGAACTGGCAGTTTGGGCAGAACTTCATGCCGTCCGGCGCAGCAGCAGCTTGTGCGCGTGCCTGAGTCGCTGGCTCGCTGCTGATCGGCACATTCTGCGCCTGCACGCCAGCCGTCGGCGTCGGCTCAACAAACACATCGGTTTGAGAAACCTTCAGCTCCTCTTCCTTCAGCGTGATGCTGCCCTGAAGCGCGTCCATTGCTTTTAAAATCTCGCCCAGCGTAGCCGATTGGATCTGGCCGACGCGAAAGAGCTGGATCGCGCGGTCGCCAAATTCCAGGCGATTCGCATCGATTTGCCGCTTCAGCTCGTTGATCTCATTTTGTAGGCGCGTCGTCTTCTGAAATTTGTCGGCCTCGAATTTGGCGCGATCAACGCCATGCGAGATAGTTTTGCTCAAATTATCAAGAAAGCCCATAACCCCTCCATCGCAATACTGCTAAGATGCTTAGCTATATGACGATCAACCAGCCATCTCAGGTGCAGCCTATTGTAGCAGAGAGTCGGGCTGCGCGCCGCGCGGGGCTAAAGCCGCCGCGCTAGGGAGCAACGCCACTCACGCGGGCTACCCGACAAAACCATGCAGCACATCTTCTGATGCCGCAGGCTGAGAGAGTGATACATCGTTTTGCGGACAGGCCGCGTAGGCGGTCTTCGTAATCTGCGCGAAGGGCTTTAGCCCGGTGGATTAGCCGGTTGACGCCACGCGCATGCGCGGGGCTAAAGCCACCGCGCTAACGAACAACGCCCACTACCCGCAACACCATGCAGCACATTTTCTGCTGCCGCAGGCTAAGCGAGCAAACCCAGCTACGCCTCTGCAATCTGCAATCTGCCTACGCCGGAACAAGCGCTACATGCCGCCGCCGACCCGCGCGCAGGAAGCTCACGCGCCAGGGGCTGCTGTCTTTGAGCGCTTGCACCGCCTTCCGCAGCGTATCAATCGTATCGGTTTTGTGCTCGCCCAAGGATAGAATGATGTCGCCGCTGTGCAGGCTGGCGCGCGCCGCCGATCCGCCCGGCGCGACTTCCAGCAGCAGTACGCCGCTGCTTTGGCCAAGCTGCTCGGAGCGCTGGACAAGATCATCGAGTGCCACATCCAGGCCGCTGATCCCCAGCCTACCGCGGCTGATACCCTGCCGATGCCGCTCGGTGAGCTGCCCGATCACATCCAGCGCGGTAGCTGCCGGAATTGCGAACCCTAATCCCTGTGCAAATGGCAAAATCGCCGTCGTAATGCCGACGACGCGACCCTGCACATCCACCAGCGGCCCACCTGAGTTGCCGGGGTTGATCGGCGTGTCGGTCTGGATGAGCTGGTTAAGTTTGGTGTCATGGTCAAGTGGCAGCGAGCGATTCAGCGCGCTGACAACGCCAGCGGTCACAGTGAAATCCAGCCCGTAGGGGTTGCCAATCGCGATCACCAGCTGACCGACTCGCGGTGGCGTGGCGTACAGCTCGGCCACCGGCAGCCCACCCCCTGGCCGACGCGCAGCACCGCCAGATCGCGCTCGGGCTGCGCACCAATCACTCCCGCTGGCATGCTGCGCCCATCCGGCAACGTCACCAACACGCGCGATGCGCCCGCGACGACATGCGCGTTGGTCAAAATATAACCGGCGCTGCTGTAGATCACGCCCGAACCGATCCCTTGCCCCGGCTTGCCATCGCGCCGCGCGCCGTGGCCGATTTCGATCTTCACAACCGCCGGGCCAGCGCGCTCCGCCGCCGTCATTACGGCGTGGCTATAGTAATCAAAGGCTTTCTGCTCATCTGCCACTGCCATTATCGTTCTCCTGCTCGCGGGATGCACTGGCGCTCAGACCACCAGGGAAATAAAAAGAGTGCCGTAATTGTAGCACTCTTCTTGAAGAAATATATTAGAATTGTAATAATGTAATGGTGTAATCGCAGGCCTGTTGGTCAACAACGTTTCACGTGTTACGTATACCGCGCTATCCCTCGGCCATCTTATAGCCCACGCCGCGAACAGTGACGATCATATGCGGACGCGATGGCTCGACCTCGACTTTTTCGCGCAGCCGCCGCACGCATACATCGACGAGATTCGTTTCGCCAACATAATCGTAGCCCCACACCTCACGAAACAGCGTCTCACGATCAAACACTTGGCCTGAATTAGCCGCCAGGAAGTAAAGCAGCTCAAACTCCATCGGCGTCAGGTTGACGTTTTGCCCGCGAACGGCGACGCGATGGCGCGGCTCATCGATCTCCAGCTCGCCGACGCGCACAATCGGCGGTGCCACGCGATGCTTGTAGCCCTCGACGCGGCGCAGGATCGCCTCGACGCGCGCGATCAGCTCGGCGGTTTTGAATGGCTTGGTAATATAATCGTCGGCCCCCAGCTCGAAGCCGTGAACCGTATCCTCGGTGCCATCGCGCGAAGTTAAAATGATGATCGGCACATCTGATCGTTCACGGATGCGCTGACAAGCCTCAAAACCATCGACATACGGCATCATCACATCAAGGATCACCACGTCGAACTTGTTGCTCTCGAACTCCTTCAGCGCCTCCAGCCCATTCTTCACCGCCACGATCTCATAGCGTGGATCTTTGAGCGTGATCTGAATCAGCGTGGCGATCGAAGGATCGTCATCGGCGACGAGAATGCGGCGCGTGGTGGCGCTATCGTCCTGAGCGCGCTCAGAAGTTCGGCGGATTAATCTCATTACTTTGGATTTTGGATTTTGGGTTTTGGATTTTAGGCGCAGGCTAATCTAAAATCTAAATTCAAAATCTAAAATTGCTAGACGGCTTCTTCCATTCGGCGGCGATATTCCGAGCGGTCGGTTGTGCGCGGAACCATGATCGGGTGACCGCGCCCCTCAACGACTTCGGCATTGATGATGCAGCGACCGATATGTTCCTGCGACGGGATCTCGTACATAACATCGAGCAGCACTTCTTCAACCGTGGTACGTAGCGCGCGAGCACCCGTGCGCGAGGCCAAGGCACGCACCGCGATCGCCTCCAGGCCATCGGGCGTGACCTCCAGCTCGACGTGATCGAGTTCAAGCATTTTCTGATATTGCTTGATCACCGCATTGCGCGGCTCGGTCAGGATACGGATCATCGCAGATTTATCAAGCGGCTCCAGCGCGGCGAGGACCGGTAGCCGACCAACGAACTCAGGAATAAAGCCATAACGCAGCAGATCGTCGGTGGTACATTGCCCAAGAATCTTATGTCGAGCTTCATTCTGATCAGCGCCAAGCTCAGGATGAAAGCCAATCCCGCGCTTCCCACCGACGCGCTGCTCGACGATCTGTGTCAATCCCTCGAACGCACCGCCGCAGATAAACAGCACATTGGCCGTATCGAAAGCGATATATTCCTGCTGTGGGTGCTTGCGCCCTGGCAGCGGCGGCACATGCGCGACACAGCCTTCGAGGATTTTCAGCAGCGCCTGCTGCACGCCTTCGCCCGAGACATCGCGCGTGATCGAGGGATTATCGCCCTTGCGCGCGATCTTGTCGATTTCATCAATATAGATAATGCCAGTTTGGGCGCGCTCAACATCGCCATTCGCGGCCTGGATCAAGCGCAGCAAAATGTTCTCGACATCTTCGCCAACATAGCCAGCCTCGGTCAGCGCGGTGGCGTCGGCGATCGCAAAGGGTACATCGAGCACGCGCGCCAGTGTCTGCGCCAGCAGCGTTTTGCCGCTGCCAGTCGGCCCAATGAGCAGAACATTACTCTTGCCAAGCTCGACTTCATCCACATGATAGCCTGCGCGCAGCCGCTTATAGTGATTGTACACCGCCACCGAAAGCACGATCTTGGCGCGATCCTGGCTGATCACATATTGATCGAGTCGGTCGCGCATGCGGCGGGGCGTCGGTAGACGATTTGGCCCCGGCGACGTCAAGTGATGCCGCGCGGCGGCTGGCTGCTCCTCAGCTTCTTCGGCGATGATCGCGCTGCACAATCCCACGCACTCATCGCAGATACACACCGTCCCCGGCCCAGCGATCAGGCGTTGCACTTCCTCCTGACTGCGACCACAGAATGAACATAGGTAGGCCCCGCGGCCAGTATTGCTGCTACGTGTGCGGGCCATAGCCTCTCCATAAATTGCAGATTGCAGATTGCAGATTGCAGATTGAATAAACTAAATCTGCAATCTGCAATTCTTAGTGCTTATCAGTCAGGTTCGCCATATCATCGCGGGTCAGGATCTCGTCGATAATACCGTATTCTTTGGCCTGAATCGGCGTCATGAATAGGTCACGGTCGAAGTCCTTAGCGATCCGCTCGGGCGATTGACCGGTGTCCTTACCAAGTAGCCCGCGAATCAGCGCCTGCATACGCAGTAGCTCACGCGCCATAATCTCGACATCGGGGGCGTAACCACGCGCGCCGCCGCCAGCCGGGTGCATGTGAATGGTCGAATGCGGCAAGCTATAGCGCTTGCCCTTCGCGCCGCCAGCCAAGATCGGCGTCGCCATGCTGCCAGCCATGCCGACGCAGACGGTTGAGACATCGGGGCGAATCGCACGCATCGTGTCGTAGATCGCTAGGCCAGCGGTAATCGATCCGCCCGGACTATTGATGTACAGGCTAATATCGCGTTCGGGATCGTCGTGCTCAAGAAACAAGAGCTGGGCGACAATCAAGTTGGCAATCTGGTCTTCAATCGGCGTGCCGAGCAGAATGATTCGCTCTTTGAGCAGCCGCGAATAGATATCGAAGGCGCGCTCGCCACGGTTGGTGCTCTCGACGACCATTGGCACAAGCGCCTCGGGCCGGGAACTCCACTCAAAGTTTGATTTTGTTATCCAGTTCATTGTAATTCTCCATAGCATGAGTTCAAAGTTAAAAGTTGTTGGGAAGTACATCTTAACTTTCAACTCTTAACTTTGCACTTTGAACTCGTAACTTGTGTAACTACTCCCTGGCCTCAGCGGTCACAGAGACTTCCTGCACGTTTTCAGCGGTGTCGGGCTGAGCGTCGGCAGGGGCCGCAAGCTCAGGCGTGGCAGCCGGTGCCGGTAGCTCGGGCGCAATGCCGGTGGCGATCTCGAACAAGCGCTCACGCAGCTTCTTATCGATCACGGTGCCAGCGACGGTCGGGCGCATCTGTGTACTCAGCATCACCTGAGCGCGCTCACGCTGGTCTTCTTCATAGCTCGCAACCAGCCGCACGATCTCGGCATCGATCTCGGCATCATCGGCGGAAAGTCCCTCGGAGCGAACGATCTCGCGCAAGGCCAGCATACTCTTAAGCTGATCCTCAGCCTGCGGCTTGAGTTCTTCGACGGCAGCATCGTGGGTTTGCCCGCGATATTGTAGCATCTGATCGAGATTAATGCCGTAGCGCTCGAACTCGTGCCCACGCTGGTGCAGCAGCTCGTCGGCCTCCTGCTCAATCATCGCGTCGGGAACATCGTAGCTAGTCTGTTCGATCAGCTGCTTGACGTAGCCATCGATGGTCTCGCGCTCAGCGCTTAGGCGCAGATTTTCGGCCAGCTCTTCGCGGGTCTTCGCGCGCAGCTCGTCGAGCGTGCCCTCAAATTCCTCCAATACCGGCAGCTCTTCCCAATCGGGCAGCAGCCGCTCCTGAAGGCGCAGCAGCTTGACCTTGAATGTCACGTCCTTGTCGCGCACATTCTCGTTCGCGTGCTCCACGGGCATATGCGCGATAACTTCGCGCTCCTCATCGGGCAAAATGCCGAGCAGCCCTTCGTAGAGGCCAGGAATCAGCTTGCCCGGCTCCAGCACAATCGTCGAATCGGGCGGCAATGTGCCTTCGGCGCGCTCCTCCAGCGGCTCGCCATCAAGGAAGCTTTCAAGCTGCACCGTCAACTGGTCGCTCTGCTGGGCCGGACGCGGCTCCTCCGGCTCGCGCAGCACAACATGGCGCTCACGCCGCGTGTCCAGCGCCTCAGTCAGCAGCTCGTCGGTCAATTCGGTCGGCGCATGTGGGATGCGAATCGCGCGGTAATCTGGCAATGTTGTCGTTGGCGGAACCGGCACAGTCACACGAAAATGAAATGGTGCTTCGTTGAAATTGACATTTTCGAGATTGGCCTGACCAACCGGGGCGATCTGCTCCTGATCCAACGCGGCTTTGAAGGCCTTGTTGACCAGATCTTCATACGCTTCCTCGATCAGCGCCGAGCGGCCATAATAGTTTTCGACAATAAAACGTGGCGCTTTGCCTTTACGAAAACCCGGGATATTCACTTTCTGGGAAAGGCGGCGCGCCGCTCGATCCAGGCCCTTCTCAACTTGATCACGATCTAGCTCAATGTCGAGGGCCAGCAAGCTCTTTGGCAATTTTTCAGTGGTAACCTTCACCGATACTACTCCAATACTGAGGCAGCCTGACACGTCAGGTGCAAACTATCTTCAACATTATATCATGAAGGCGCGGCGGCGCAAAGTAGGCAATTATATTGTGTGAGATGGTAGCAGTTGCCCTGCGCGGGCGGCGGCACGGGTGGGTCGCCACCCCGGCACCCCCGACCGGGGCATGGCCCCTTGGAACCCCAAATCGAGGTGATCGTATAGGAGCCGTCAGGCGCGGATGGCAATGAGCACAGATGCGTCGCTCGTGATCCTTCGA
>Ga0123338_10006101_pt1 | contig 10172 bp, 6 predicted proteins | sample grotaG_FD_89793 | JGI IMG/M metagenome (GOLD analysis project Ga0123338, IMG submission 89793) | Glacier valley bacterial and archeal communities from Borup Fiord, Nunavut, Canada, to study Microbial Dark Matter (Phase II) -... | ecosystem: Environmental > Aquatic > Freshwater > Ice > Glacier ...
ATGGGCCGGGATTTTGCCCCCGGCTGCAAGATCTCATCGCAGACCACGGAGCGTGTGGAATGACACAGGTGATCGTAAATTTTGTGCAGCAGCTTCGCCGGCTCGCTCGCGACCGGCGCGGAGCGGTGGCTTTCCTCGTCGCCATTTCGATGACCGCGATCCTCGGCTTTGCCGCGATGGTCGTCGATCTGGGAAATGCGCGTCTGGCGCAGCGCACGTTGCAGGCGTCGAGCGATGCGGCGGCGCTGGCCGGTGCGGCACAGATCAACTTCGTGCCGGGGACTGCGATCGCGACCGCGACAAGCTTCAGCTCGGTGGCAGGCAACGCCAACGCCACGGCACGCGTGACGGCGACCATGACCAGCGGCTACCCAAAGCTGGTCTGCCTCGCGAGTACGAATGTGTCGTGCAGCGGCGCTGACAAGGCCAATGCGATCGTCGTCCGCCAGGAAGCGACGGTACCGATGGTATTTGCGCGGTTGGTCGGCTTCCCGTCGGTGAAAATCGCGGCCAAGGCGACCGCTGCAGCGAATGCGGGCGGCAAGTCGAATCCTGCAGATGTGATTATCCTCATCGATAATACAGGTTCGATGAAATATCCTGACACAAGCTGTTCTTATGTAAAAGCTGGTACGACATCGAAAATCGATTGTGCGCTGGCTGGCGCGCGCGAATTGATCAGCCGCTTCGATCCCACCGTTGTCAATGTTGGGTTGATGACTTTTCCTGGTACAACAGCGACCGAGGCCGCTAAGACCGCCAAATGCAAAGGCGGTAGCCCGACGCCTGTGGCTTACAATAATGCTTCCGTGACTTATTCGATTACTGCGCTGGGCGCCTATCAAACCGCAATGGACACATCGAACAAGCCGGTAGCCAAATCAGGTCTTGCCAATGCCTTGCGCGATACAGCAAGCGCCTGTGGCGGTGCTTTGGTCGCGACGGGTGGTTATGGTACGTTTTTTGCCGACGCTATCGACGCGGCGCAGGCTTCGTTGAACGCAAGCACACATGTCGGCGCGCAAAAAATTCTGATTGTTTTGAGTGATGGCGACTCGGGTGCGGCGCGGTCAAATGTTGCATCAAGCAAGTATGATAACCAGTGTAAACAATCGGTTGATGCGGCAGGACGGGCAACATCAGCGGGCACAAAGGTATATTCGATCGCCTATGGCGCAGAAACTTCTGGGTATTGTTTTACCGACAAGGTGCCAATTACGCCGTGTGAAACGATGTACCAGATCGCTTCTGATGCGGCTAAATTCTACTCGGACCAGAATGGTACTGGGGGATGCACCTCAACGGTAAATTCGATCAGCGAGCTCATCGCCATCTTCGCGTCAATCGCCAATCAGAGCAGCCGTCCGCGCCTGGTGACCGACAATACGACGTGACGTCGGCGCTAGAAGTCGAGCTTGTCGTAGTGCAATGGCGGGGGCAGCCCTTCCATGCGCTCGGCAAGCAGCGGGCGGAATGTCGGGCGTGACTTGATCGTCGAATACCATTGCCGCATCGGCTCGTGCCCGACCCAGTCGATGCCGCCAAGATAATCCGCCACCGACACCTGCGACGCCGCTGCGATATCGGCGATGCCGAATGCCACGCCCGACAACCAGCGGCGGTGATCGAGCAGGTCGTCGAGATAGTCGAAATGACCTTCGGCAGCACGCGCCGCCGCGCGCAGAGTTGCAGCGTCGGGCGACTGGCGCGCCACGATGCGCTTGAACATGCGCTCGGCCAGCAGCGGTACGACGACTTCGGAATAAAATTTGCCCTCGCACCACGCGACGAGCCGCCGGTTTTCGGCACGCTCGAGCGCGCCGCTGCCATAAAGCGGTACGGCGTCGACGGTTTCCTCGAGATATTCGGCAATCGCGCCCGAATCGGCGAGCACCAGCGGGCCGTCGACCAGCACCGGTGTCTGGCCGGCGGCATTCAGCCGTGCGAACGCGTCACGCCGCTCCCACGGATGCTCGCGCAGCAATTCGACGCGCACGCCTTTTTCCGCGCAGACAACGCGGACTTTGCGCGAAAACGGGCACAGAGGGTATTGATACAGTTGCCACATCGCTGCGCACCTTAGCGTGGTGCGCGCGCCCGGCAAGCTGCGAGGGTGCCCCCTTAGAAACTGACGCCGAGCGTTGCCTGATAGCTGCGCGGCGGCTGGAAGAAATACTGGCTGCCGCCCGAAATACTGGTGATCGGCGTGCTGTCGAACACGTTGTAGACCGCGACGCGCGCCGTCACGAACTTCCACTGATACCCAACCGAGGCGGTGCCGATGCTATACGCCTTGATCGGCACGCTTTCGTTGCTATCGGCAAATTGCCGCCCGATGAATTTGTGGACGTAGCTCAACTTGATGCCATGCAGGTTATACAAGGCCCCAAGCGTGGCGGTGTAATCGGGAGCCTGCGGGATCCATTTGGTGCCCAGCACGGCGTCGGTCGTTTTCGAATCGTTGAGCGACCCATTGGCGAGCAATGTCAGTCCGAAACCGAAGTTGTAGCTGACCTGCGCCTCGACGCCCTTGTACTTCGAAGGGTTGCCGGTGTTGGCACAGATGCCAACCACGGGCGTGTTGCACAGCAGCGTGTCCGAAACGGTGATGTAATAGCCGTCGAAATCGATGTTGAGATATTCGCCGGCGTAGACCGTGCCTGCCTGATAGTTGACGCTTTTCGCCGCTTTCGGTGAAATCGGCGACGGGTTCGAAACTTCGAGCGAGCTGAGCGCCGGGATCAAAAAGCCTTGCGCATATTGCGCATAGACCGACCAATTGTTGCGGATCGCATAATTGACCGTCGCGAACGGCAGCGTCTTGGTGTTGGTGGTGCTCGAGTTGACGCCGATGCGCGACGACTGCGAAGCGATCGGCGCAAGAATCGTCCGCGTGAAATTAACGTATTTGATCCCTGGGCTGATTGTCAGGCCATCGAAGGGCTTGAGATCGAGTTGCGCAAACGGCTGATACTGGTCCCAGCCCGAATATTCGTCATAGGCGACGTTGAGCGGCACCGGCTGGCCGTTGAGCTGCAGCAACGGCCCGGTCACCGGCTTGCCGCTGGCGTCGAAGCCGGTCTGGCCGACTGACTTTTCGCGATAGTTGGAAACGCCACTGACCAGTTCGCCGTTACGAATGGTGCTCAGGGTCAGGTCATAGTCATAGCGCAGCCGGTGCGAGGCGCTGCTTTCATACCAGATGCCGCCCTTGAGCAGCCCGGTAACGCTGCCAAGGCTGAAATCATAATCGACCTGGGTGATGTTGCCCCACGTCCGATACTGGTTGAGCTTGGTGTAGCCGGGGATATCGCCCACGGTCTTGGGGCCGCCGATCAATGTACCCTTGTTGGCACCGGTGCCTGGCACGACCGTCAGTTGCGTCGATTGCGTTGCGCCCGGCGTCGTGATGTCAGTCGCGGACAGCGTGAAGTTATTGTAATAATAGGTATACAGCTTGCTGTCGAAATGCAGGTGCTCGGTCAGATCGACCTGCAGGCGAACAATTTCGAAATCGGTCTGCTTGTGCGTCCAGTTCCAGTCCTTGCGGGTCTGGAAATAGGGGTTGCCATCGAGCGGCGGCCGCGCCGGATCGGTCAGTGCGAAACGCTTGCCGTATCGCGCAATCTGATCGAGCGTCACGCCGTTATTGTCATTCTGGTTGTAGAAGTTGTCGTTGTACGACCCTTCGAGGGTGAGGACGGCTTTTTCGCCGATCGGCAGCGCGATCTTGCCAAAAATATTGTCGGCGCGCAGCGGCGAATTGCTCAGCGCGCCCTCGGTCGTCTTGTGCTCGGCGACGAAGACTGCGGCTGCATTGCCCAGCGCCGGGATAACGCCGGTCTGCAGCGTGCCGCGATACAGCTGCGTGTTATAGCTGCCATAGGTCGCTTCGAACTGCGCATGCGGATCGTTGGTCAGCGCACGCGACTGAATGTTGACATTGCCACCGTAGTTCGCCTGTCCGAGCTGCGTCGCGTTGCCGGGGCCGCAGTCGATGATGATGCGCTCATAGGTGCCGTTGGGGAAATAGCTCGTCGAATGGTGCGTCGGGTCGTTCGAATCGCCGAACGGCACCCCGTCGAAGGTGATATTGTACTGGCCATCCTTGAAACCGCGCAGCACGATCTTCGATTCGGACAGCCCCGGCCCGTTGCCGTTGGTCGTGCCGCTCGCACTGGGGGTCAGCAGGATGACGTCGTTATAGTCCGACGTCGCCTGAACCACATTCTGGATGACGGCGCGGTTGACGATCGACTGCGGCTCGGTTGTCCTGAGCGAGCTCGTGATCGGCGTCGCTTCATTCACCTTGGTGGCAGTCACGATAATCGCATCGCGGTCGGCACGCTCGGCCGTGTCGGTCTCCGCTGGAATAACCGCGGCGGCAAACGCCGGCACTGCAAGCAGCGGCGACAACGCTGTCGCCAGCAAAAGGGCCTTGATCGAAGCAGTGCGCATGATGTCCCCCGAACAACTGTGAGGGAGCGCCTAGGGGGCCGATGTTACAGTTCCGCGACCGATCTGCGACGAATTGGTTATGCTACCGAACCGTTGCCCCGATACCACGCCGCCAGCGCCTCAGACGTCGAGGTTGGCGACCGATAGCGCATTTTCCTGGATGAACTCGCGCCGCGGTTCGACAACATCGCCCATCAGCCGGGTGAACGTCTCGTCGGCAATATCGGCCTCGGCGACTTCGACGCGCAGCAGCGCACGCGCCTGCGGATCGAGCGTGGTCTCCCACAGCTGCTCGGCGTTCATCTCGCCAAGCCCCTTGTAGCGCTGCACGCTCAGCCCCTTGCGCCCGGCCTCGAGCACGGCCGCAAGCAGTTCGGACGGTCGCCGGATCGTGATGCTGCCGAGCTGCGACGGAGCCGCATAGGTGGCGGCTTCCTCCTGCCCCAGCGCGTGCAGTTTGCGTGCCTCGGCGGAAGCGAGCAGCGCGCGGTCGATGACATAATGGTCGGTAACGCCGCGCACCAGCCGCGACAGGTGATAGCCTCCTTCGGCGGCGACTTCGGCGACCCAGCTGCCGGTTCCGGGTTCGCCGGCGTCGGTGGCATCGAGCCATGCGGCGGTGCGCTTGGCCGCTGCAGCCAGCCCGTCGCGATTATCGATCAGCTCGGGTGCGAGCGCGCCGGTCAGCGCCAGTGCCTCGATCAGCCGCTCGTCGTAACGCTGAGGCACATACGTCATCAGCAGCTTCAGCCGCCGCGCATGTTCGACGAGTCCGCGCAGGTCGTTGCCGCCGCGGCTGCCGACCGGGGTTTCAAGTTGTAGCCCGCCGAGGCCGGTATCGACGAGATAATCGTCGAGCGCCGGATTGTCCTTGAGATAGACCTCTGACCGTCCGCGGCTGACCTTATACAGCGGCGGCTGCGCGATATAGAGATAGCCGCCCTTAATGAGCTCGGGCATCTGGCGGTAGAAGAACGTCAGCAGCAGCGTGCGGATGTGCGCGCCGTCGACATCGGCGTCGGTCATGATGACGACCTTGTGATAGCGCAGCTTTTCGATCTTGAACTCGTCACGGCCGATGCCGCAGCCGAGCGCCTGGATCATCGTGCCGATCTCGCGTGATGACAGCATCCGGTCGAAGCGCGCGCGCTCGACGTTCAAGATCTTGCCCCGCAGCGGCAGGATCGCCTGGAACGCGCGGTTGCGGCCCTGCTTCGCCGAGCCACCGGCGGAGTCGCCCTCCACAAGGAATAGCTCGGACTTCGCCGGGTCGCGCTCCTGGCAGTCGGCGAGCTTGCCTGGCAGCGAGGCGATGTCGAGCGCGCCCTTGCGCCGCGTCAGGTCGCGCGCCTTTTTGGCTGCCTCGCGCGCTGCCGCCGCATCGATGATCTTCGCCATGATCGTTTTTGCGTGCGCCGGGTTTTCCTCGAGCCACTCGGCGAGCTTGTCGGCGATCAGGGCTTCCAAAGGCTGGCGCACTTCGGATGAGACCAGCTTGTCCTTGGTCTGGCTCGAAAATTTCGGATCGGGCAGCTTGACCGAGATGATCGCGGTCAGCCCCTCGCGCATGTCGTCGCCGGTCGGCGTGACCTTTTCCTTTTTCAGCACGCCCGATTTGTCGGCATAATTGTTGAGCGTGCGCGTCAGCGCGGCGCGGAATGCGGCCAGATGCGTGCCGCCGTCGCGCTGCGGGATGTTGTTGGTGAACGCCAGGACCTGCTCGTAATAGCTGTCGTTCCACTGCAGCGCGACATCGATGCCGACATCGTCGCGCTCGCCGTGGATTGCCACCGGCGCGGGGATCAGCGCGGTTTTCGACTTGTCGAGATAGTGCACGAACGCCGCGATGCCGCCCTCGTAATACAGCTCGACTTCGTGCGCCTCGGCGTGGCGCGCATCGATCAGCTTCAGCCGCACGCCCGAGTTGAGGAACGCCAGCTCGCGGAAACGGTGCTCGAGCTTGGCAAAGTCGAACTCGATGATCTTGAAGGTGTCGGGCGACGGCAGGAAGGTCACCTGCGTGCCGCGCTTGCCGTTCGACGGTCCGACCTTGACGAGCGGGGCGACCGCATCGCCGCGCTTGAACGTCATGACGTGCTCGTCGCCGTCGCGCCAGATGCGCAGCTCGAGCCAGTCCGAGAGCGCGTTGACGACACTGACGCCGACGCCGTGCAGGCCGCCCGAAACCTTGTACGCGTTGGCGTCCGAATTTTCGAACTTACCGCCGGCGTGCAGTTGGGTCATGATGACCTCGGCGGCCGATACGCCCTCCTCGGTGTGAATGCCGGTCGGGATGCCACGGCCGTTGTCGAGCACGGTAACCGAGCCGTCGGCGTTCAGCGTGATCAGGATCAGGTCGCAATAGCCCGCAAGCGCCTCGTCGATCGCGTTGTCGCTGACTTCGAACACCATGTGGTGCAATCCCGAGCCATCGTCGGTGTCGCCGATATACATGCCCGGACGCTTGCGAACGGCGTCGAGCCCCTTCAGAACCTTGATCGAATCGGCATCATAGTCGCCCGCCGGCAGGTTGGTCTCGTCGCTCAAAATCGGTTCCCCGTGGCTCGCGCGGGCGCGCGCTGTCGTCAGCATGTCATATAGGGCTTCGCGAGCGCGCGTGCGAGGAAATAGCTCAGCCGAGCGTGATCCGCGTCGCATCCGCGCCCAGCGCGTCGAACAGTCCGGCGTCGGTGCCGGTCAGCCAGACCTGTGCGCCGCTGTCGAGCAACTGCTCGAACAACGCGGCGCGGCGATGGGCGTCGAGATGTGCGGCAACTTCATCGAGCAGAAGCACCGGGCGGCGGTCGGTGCGCGCCGCGACCAGCCCGGCGTGCGCCAGCGTGATACCGATCAACAGCGCCTTCTGCTCGCCGGTCGAACTGAGTGCCGCGGCGACCCGCTTTGCGGCATGGCGGACGGCGAGATCGGCGCGGTGTGGGCCAAAGGTCGCGCGCCCGGCGGCGGCGTCGGTGGCGCGCGCGTCGGCCAGCGCCGCGGCAAACCGATCCGGATCGCGCGGGGCGTCACCTGACACGGCGATTTCGGCACGGGCGAACGGCCCATCAGGCGTCGCGGCAAGCTCGGTCGAAAGCGCGGCAACCGTCTCGGCCCGCGCTCGCGCCAGCGCCACGCCGTGCACCGCCATCGCGCGCTCAAGCCCGGCCAGCCACAGCGGATCGGGCGGCGTGTCGCCGGTCAGCAGCCGGGTCCGCGCGCGCATCGCCGCCTCGTAGCGCGTCACTTCGGCGCCGTGGCCGGGGATCAGCGCGAGCACCAGCCGATCGAGGAACCGCCGCCGCGCGGTTGCGGTATCGCTGAACAGCCGGTCCATCGCGGGCGTCAGCCAGAGCAGCGCCAGCCATTCGGACAGCGCCGACAGCGGCGCGGTTGCGCCGTTGACGCGCAGCAGCCGACGTTCGGGGGCGGCGCTGGTGGTCCCTGTGCCGAGCGCGACGCTGCCACCGGCGGTTTCGAGCACGGCGGCGATCGACCAGCCCCCGGGGCCGCCGGCGCGCGCGATCTCGGCATAGCTCGCGCCGCGCAGGCCGCGGCCCGGGGCGAGGAGCGACAGCGCCTCGAGCAGATTGGTCTTGCCAGCGCCATTGTCGCCGGTGACGACGACGGCGCGCGGCCCGGCTTCGAAGCTGGTGTCGGCATGGCTGCGCACGTCGCGGAGCGCGATACGGGCGACAAAGGCGGGCGCGGGAACGGTCACGGTCGCCCGTCTCTAGCCGGGCTCGCGGTCCTCCGCCACCGCCCAGCCGGGCGCGCTACCGGGCAGGCTGTCGAGGAACGCGGCTGCGCTGGCTCGGGTCTCGAGCTGTTTGGCAGGCGCCATCGCCTCCCAGCTGTATACGGCGCGCGAAATCCGCTGGTTGGCGCGCAGCAACGTCGCGTGGCGCGCGATGAAGTCCCAATATAGCGCGTTGAACGGGCAGGCGTCGGGGCCGGTCTTGATCTTGACGTCGTAGCGGCAGCGCCCGCAATGGTCCGACATGCGGTCGATATAGGCTCCGCTGGCGGCATAGGGTTTCGATCCGAGGATGCCTCCGTCGGCGAACTGGCTCATCCCGTGGACGTTGGGCAGTTCGACCCATTCATAGGCGTCGGCGTACACCACGAGGAACCACGCCTCGATCTCCGCCGGGCGCACGCCGATCAGCAGCGCGAACAGCCCCAGCACCATCAGCCGCTGGATATGATGCGCATAGGCCTCGCGCCGCGTCACATCGACAGCCTGTGCGACACAGCGCAAATCGGTGTCTCCGGTCCAGAAAAACGCCGGCAGCGGACGCATCGCGGCAAGCGCATTCGACTGCGCATAGTCGGGGCCGAAGTGCCAATAGATGCCGCGGACATATTCGCGCCAGCCGATGATCTGGCGGATGAACCCCTCGACTGCATTGAGTGGCGCGTGCCCTTTGGCATAGGCGTCGGCGGCGGCCTGTGCGACTTCGCCCGGCAGCAGCAGTCCGCAGTTTATGTATGGTGACAGGACCGCGTGATACACCGTATCCTCACCCTCGACGATCGCATCCTGAAAGTCGCCAAAGCCGGGGAGCGCATGGGTGATGAAATGGTCGAGCGCGGTCAGCGCCTGTGCGCGCGTCACTGCATAGCCGAACGGCTCGAGCTGGCCGAAATGATCGCCGAAGTGCGCCGCAACGAGGTCGAGCACGTCCCGCGTGGTCCGGTCGGGTTCGAACCGCGCCGGTGGCGGATAGGTGACGCCGCGCGGTGGGCGCTTGCGATTTTCGGCGTCGTAGTTCCAGCGATTACCCTCGGGCTGGCCGAACCGCATCAACAGTCCGGTTTGCTTGCGCATCAGCCGATAGAAATCCTCCATCACAAGACGTTTGCGCGGGCGCGCCCAATCACCGAAATCGGCGCGGCTGCACAGGAAGCGGTCGTCGGCGACGATTTCGACGGGCAGCCCCAAGGTCGCGCCCCAGCCTTCGAGCATGGACTGGACGCGCCACTCGCCCGCCTCGACGACGCGGATTTGCCGGATGCCGTGGCGAATGGCAGCGCGCATGACTTCGCCGCTCAGGCTGTGGGTGTTCGCCGGATCATCGAGCTGGATATAGTCGACACGCCAGCCCTCGGCGCGGCGCTCCTCGGCAAAGTGGCGCATCGCGGCGAAGATCAGCGCGATCTTCTTCTGATGGTGGCGGACATAGCCGGTCTCGCCCGCCACTTCGGCGAGGAGCAGCACGGCTTGCGACCGTTCGATGCCGCGCAGGCTGGCCAAGTCGGGCGAAAGCTGATCGCCGAGAATGGGAATAAGTGTTGTCACCCGCGTCTTGACGCACGCCCATGCAGCACGCGTCAAACCGCGCCGTTGTCGCGGGTGTCAGAATGTCTTGCGAATGCCGCCGAAGAATGCCCGGCGCGGGCCGAACTGCGGCGCGCCGACGCCGACGCCCGAACCGTCGCGGATGACGTAGCTTGCATCGGCAATATTGGTGATGTCGAAGCGCAGCGACACGCCCTTCATGAAGCCGGGGCCGTCGAAATTCTGCGCAATGCCGAAGTTGACCTGCAGATACGACGGCAGCTTGCCGCCGTTGGGGACCAGCCCGGCCGGATCGCTGGCGCGCAGGCCGTCGCCGTAGATGAGGTCCGCCGACGGCACCAGCGTGCCCAGCCCGTCGCGGAAGGTTACGCTGCCCCCCGCCGACCCGGTCCAGAACTGCGAATGGTCGGTATAGATC
>Ga0123338_10006104_pt1 | contig 10171 bp, 7 predicted proteins | sample grotaG_FD_89793 | JGI IMG/M metagenome (GOLD analysis project Ga0123338, IMG submission 89793) | Glacier valley bacterial and archeal communities from Borup Fiord, Nunavut, Canada, to study Microbial Dark Matter (Phase II) -... | ecosystem: Environmental > Aquatic > Freshwater > Ice > Glacier ...
GGGCATTGGGTACGAGTGGGACGGAAAAATCTTTCACACGTATGAGCGTGGTTTAGTATAACTAAACGCACCGTAGGAATCTACCGTATGACACTCCTACGGTAGATTCCTACGGTGCATTTTGTTAAGAAAGATTTGTCATGGCTGCGGTGTTTTTGAGCGTGTGAAAGCGCAGTAGCCAGCAGCCGTAGTTCATACCACCACCAACGGCGGGTAACGCAATCCATTGTCCGTCGTGCAATTCGCCTTTGCGGAGCATCTCAACAAGGGCGGTTGCGATACTCGCGTTTGATAGATTGCCATAGTAGCGGAAATTATCGACGAGTTTCTCCATGGTGGAGTCGGGCCAGCCGTAATCATGCACCAACAACTCACCGAGGCGGTGTGTGATACGCGAGTTGGCCTGATGTGGCACGATATGGGCGATATCGTTATACCCTAGTTGGGCGTGGCGCAGTACGGTGTCGAGACTCTCGGCCATCGCGCGTGGAGCCTCACGGTATACCTCTTTGCCGTTCATTTTGGTATAGCCAACCATGTATTTGGCGATCATCGCGTTTAGCTCTTTGCCCTTTCCCTCATGGAAGAGCCGTTGCATCTTACTATCCACCTCGGCCATTGCAATCGCATCTTGCCGCGTGGGAAGTTGAAACATCAACGCCTCCGCCTGACCCGCGTCGGAGCCGTTGATGACGTAAGTGTCTTCATCGCCACGCTCAAGCAGGAAAGCAGCGGCCCCCTCGCCGAACAGCGAACTTGTCTTCCAATCAAGAATATTTGTAATGTTTGGAAGCAAGCCTTCCGAGGTGATAAGCAGTACAAGTTTCGCGGAGTTCGCGGCCAGTACCTCCGCGCACGTCTGGAACGCCTCGGTCTGACAGGCACAGGCTCCTTTGAGCATGGTTGCGCGTACCTGGCGCAGACCGAGCCGCATTGCGACAAGGCCCGCAATTGTGGGGAACCCATCGTTGTCTGAGGAGGAAGCACCAACTACGGTGTCAATCTCTGAAATATCGCGGCCAGAACTTGCGATGGCGCGTTGGGCCGCGATCACCGCCATGTCTACCAACGACTCGTCTTCGGGCGAGGTTGGGTCGAGACGCAGGCCAGGGGCATCCGCTCCCGCAATACGCTGACATAGCCTGATAGAGCTTGCCCGTACATGGCGCGTTTCCAGGCCCGTGACGCGCTCCAGATCGCTTGCGCTACGCGGGTCGCCCAGACGTGTAGAAATATAGGCGAAGAACTCATTTGTAATGCTGTTATTGGGTGTGTAGTTGCCCAGGCCAATGAGCCGCACCTTTGCTTTTGTGTAACTATGTGGCATAACATATGTGTAGTCCGGCCACTGGCCCTCTCGAATACGTGACATGGCTGCTGCCCCTCCTAAGTGAGGTGTTCCTCTGTTATAGTATAGCATATTTGCTTGCTAAGAATGATACTATAGAGCAAGAATTCTGTTGTGGCAGTTGGAGACAAGGCAATGGTTACAGTATCGACGAACACAGTTCACGATGAGGCCCACTATTCGGTGCGTCCTCGCTGCGTTCATACTATTACAGACCGTTTTTCACTCTCGAATACCTACCTTATCGTGGAGGACCGGCTACTGGTTGTTGATCCAGGCTCCGAAACGCACGTACGGCTGCTTCTCAAGTACATACGAACATTTTTGCATCGTTCGCCTGACGAGATAGACTTGATTGTCTTGACTCATCTTCATCCTGAACACACCAACGGCGTCGAGTTTCTGCGCCGCTTCTGTGCCGCCCCCGTCGCCGCCTCGTCTGTTGCACTAGCACTTTCGCAGTCGGCCCACGCCATGACGGTTCCGCGTATAACCCATCTGCTCCCAGGAACGCTTCACCACCTGGACATATTTTCAGTGCAGTACACGCAACAGGTAAAATTTGTGGATATGTGGCTGCACGATGTGGGCGGTCTCCCCTTTCATCCCGATTGGCGCGTAATCGCCAGTTCTGGTCATACGCCCGAAAGTCTCTGTCTCTACAATCCCTTTACCCACGAGCTGCTCTGTGGCGATACCCTCGCCACGCTCAATGCGAGAACACCATTGTTACGGCGCGGCGTCAATCGTCGTCTGCTTGACGAGACCCTGCACGTCCTACGTAGTCTACCCGTGCGCTATCTTTACCCAGGACATGGGCAACAGATTATCGGAGAAACGCCCCTGGCAAACATCGAGGTCGAGTGGTAGCCGCGCTAACTATTCTCTTTTTGGCGGCTGGGTAGCTTCAAGGGAACGGGACCACTTGTCAAGCGCGTAAACGATTGTGGCACTACGATATGGGGAAGAGGCGTCACGCGCTCCTCCTGCGTCGCCACGTACTCAAGCAAGATTGCACCCATACGGATACGATCACCTGCTTGTAGCAGGTGCGGCTGAAGCAACGGCTCACCATTGACCACTGTCCCATTGCGGCTTGCCATGTCCTGCACATAATCGCCGCCCACCAGGTGCGAAAATTGGACGTGTCGTCTTGAAATAGAGGCATCGTTCATGATGATGTTGCACTCGCTCCCGCGCCCAAGCGTAATCGCGGGCCGATCCAGCACGACAGTTTTACCCGCAAGCTCGCCACTTTGGATGAGGATAGCGGAGTATTGTTCCGGCGGCATAGGAAGTGGGGTCACTTTTTGCAGCGCGGCGGTCTCCTGCCACTCGTTAAGCATCGCCTCTGATACACTAGCCACAACTTCGCCGAGCGTGGTTGTAGGTATCTTCTCAATCGCTTCTTCGTGCTGAAAAGAGCTGGTCGTGGGCAAGGCGTGACTTCTGCCCGTAAGGGAATCGAGCGTGGAACGCCACGTATGGTTGTTCAGGGGGTCGAATGATTCTAGCATTGGCTCTTGCTTTTCAGCAAGCGAGAAGGTGAAACGACACGCGCCAATCTCCAACATACCTTCCGTCTCCAGCGCAACAGAGCCGACAATGCGCTTTCCGTTAAGGATAACACCGTTCATACTATCACAATCGGTCAGGCAAACATCGCCCTCGTTCCAGGCAATCTCGGCATGGTGACGCGAGGCCATATCGTCATCAATCCAGATATCGTTGTCTTCATCACGACCAAGCGCGATAATGGCACGTTTGAGCGCGAGCCGCTGCCCCTGAAAACTCCCATTGCGGTACTCCAACCACCCCCAGGGCGTCTCTTCATTGAAGACAAACGGTATCGAAACACCCGCTTGCCGTCGCGGTGGACGGAGCGCGGTTGCGGGATTCAGGCGCGTGGTACGCTTTTGCAGCGGCACACTGGTGGATGTTGTTGAGAGACGCATAGGGGTAAAAAGACAGTACGACGCGGTGACGCTCAGCGGGAGAAACCATCCGCAAAGCGCGATATACGCAAGTACAACCTGGACTTCAGCTATAGAAAGATTGGATTGTTCAGCGGTGAAGCGCGTGGTGTACCAGACAATCGCGGGCAGCAGCAGCAGGGCGCACATCACACACACTATAATCGCACCGGCGAGTTGGCGGGTTGTTCCGCGACGGCGCAATGTTGTGTAGAGCGCGTTTGTGGCTATTGCGAGCATACAGCAGGCGAAACCGCCAAAGCCGCCACCGCTAAACCATGCTGAGAAATCTTCCACGTTTGTACTCTTCCTCTTTTCGTTTTACCCGCTCTACTGGAGCGGTTATAGCATCGGGCCGACACCAGCAAGACGAGCATCACTGATCACGATGGTGTCAACAAGCGCATGCTGTGCTACGTAGCGCGTGTAGATGTTGTTCGCGTCCACGTTCGCGGAGTCCGCCGCAATATTGTTATTGATATCTACCGCGTCCCAGTACTGCATATTTGTATTGTTTTCATCCACCGCCACTCCTAGAAACGCGTGGCCGGGTACAACCACAATCTCGGAATGTAGACCAATGCGTTCAACGGCTGCGGCAAGTAACGTTGTCAGTTCGATACACATACCGCTTTTCTGCGCGAGTATCTCTGTAGGAAGTTTGATGTTCTCGACAGAATTGCCATCGCTATTCGCGCCCGTGTAGGGAACACTTTCCTGCACATACTTGATGTGATATGCAAGACGAAGCGCGTCATAGAGGGCGTCTACCTCGTCCCGCACCTGTTGTGGTGTCGCTCCTTTGTAGCCAACCATCGCGGGTGGTACAGGGGGCGGCTGGTTGGGGAGATACACTTGGGCCTTTTGTACAAGCTCATTGACGGCTGGATCGTTCGGCGTCACCCACGCGGCTATATGCAACCGATTCTGCTTGGTCCACTGCATCAGCCAGCGTGAGTGCAGTGCCACCATGCTGTCGCTATCGTAATAGAGTTGTTTGTTCGCGTCGGTCACTTGTACCCGCACTGAGACCGTTTCGTCGCGTGTAAGCGTTGCTAGCACCTGTCCCTGCTTCAATAGGGGCGGGAGAAAGTATTCACGCTGCACGTTCGTCGTCGCGGCAACGCTTTTCGTTTGTGTCTCCGTAAGCTGGTTCATTGTGACGTGAATGAAGAGCGTCCTGGCCGTCTTGCTGCTATACTCGACGGTGAAAAGCGTAGTTTGTGGTTGGGCGGCAAGATAAGAGGGATAATATGCGCTGAAAACCGTTTTGGGTACAATAACACAAATGTGTACGGAAGCTTGATCGCCACAATGTTTCTGCTTTGCTATATTTGCTTGTTGATAGCGGGAATAAGCTTGTGTCCCACCGAATACATACACACCGGCGGACACCACCAACACCACTATCACGAAGATCAGATATACGGCTTTTTTGTTCATCAGCAGCAGCCTCTTGCACCTACTAGCGTCAATACATTTCCTCAACACACAACCCTAAGAGGTTTTCCTGCCCGAAGCATAGCATGTCGTACCACGATTGGCAATCGAGTGGGACTTGTGGGGGACACGGCATGGATGCCGAAGAAGAGGGCGATGGTGCAACTTTTCTTGGAGAAAGGGCGTGCTAATCGTAGAGATAATAGTTACAGAGAAGGATAAAAGGAAAGATGGCTGAACAGACAACGGTTGTGGGTGTTTTTGAGGATCGCACACAGGCGGCGCAGGCGATAGAAGAACTGCACAGAATAGGGTTTGCCGATAGCGATGTGGGGTTCGCGGCACGTCATGACGCAGCCTACACTGAACACACGACGGAGCCGATGGAGCAGGAAGCGGCACATGGGCCAAACCCTGTTGTGCGCGGTATTGTGGGCGGAATATTGGGCGCGATAGATGTCATGCTTGTGCCAATTACAGGGCCAGCCGACGCAAGTGCGATGCTCGCAACGGTGCTTCCCGTGACAGAGGAGGCTATCGACAAACTTCCCTACCCAGGCTCCGCAGAGAGCAGCACCCACCATGCACGGCCAGACGACGCTTTAACTATGCCAATGAATCCATCACCGCCACAAGAAGCAGCAACAAGTGCTATCACGTCTACAATGGAGCAACAACACGCTCCATCAGGGCATGAAAGCGGAACTGAAGGCATTGTCACGGGCGGCATTGTTGGCGGTGTGCTTGGGGCCGCCGCCGCGTTCTTCATCCCCGGCATTGGGCCAATCATCGCGGGTGGCATTCTCGCAACCGCGCTGGGTGGAGCAGCACTGGGTGGTATCGCGGGTGGCTTCCTCGGCGTCTTCACACACGTCGGCGTACCAGAAGAGCAGGCGCGTTACTACGAACAAGAATTTAATGCAGGCCGTACCATTGTCACAGTAAAAGCCGCAAACCGTGTTCAAAAAGCGTCGGCTATATTACAGCAACACGGAGCAAGCGAGGTGCAGACGCACTAATCCAGAAATACGGATGACGTAGAGGTATACTATGTATGGCCCAATGTGCGACTCTATTTACGATGATTTTTTAGATGTCGCACTCACACCTCTAACGGTGTCTTCGCTGCGTGGTATTGTCTGCCGCGCCAATCGACTCCTTTGCGCGTAATGATACGCCACATGGATTGTCCAAGAATGCCTTCAAAAATGGCTCCGGCAAGTGGATGTGTAAAGGCGTAGTACCAGGGAACATGGAGCATATTGTTTATCCATAAGCGGTATGACAACAACGGCACAAGTTCTACAACGCTTGCAACCGTTGCCTCTGTTGTGCTGATACCTCTATCGTGACGCGTACGGGTCAGACGTGCCAACAGTGGCAATAGAAAAGGCACAATCGTTATCATGGGCAAGCCAAACAGTTCTAGCAAGGCGAAGGGCAGGCCGCCGCGACTCCCAAGATACGCGTTCTTGCGCCAGCCGCGCCATGTATCGCGCAACCCCTGGTACATGTGAACGTGTACCAGGTCTTGCCCATCCACAAAGTGCAGTTTGAAGCCATTGGACTTCACAACATGGGCGAGGTCGCGATCATCCAGGAGTGTGCCACGCAGGTCAGGACGCGCATAGCCGCCTAACATCTCATATACAGTCTTTCTAATCATGAGATACTGACCATTGGCTACGGCAACCTTACTTTTGGGATCATTCACGAGTTTTGGTGGATACTGCATTCCGATACCAAGATAGGCTAGCGGCATCAGGGTGCGCTCCCAAAAGGTCGGTAACTCCTGAAACGCGCCAACGGTGAAGAGGTCCATCCCCTCCTGTACAGCTTGTATCACCGAAGAGCGGAGCGCGTTGGGAGCGTGCCATGTATCGGCGTCGGTGAACAATAGCCACTCGCCCTGCGACTCTTGTACCCCACGATGGAGCGCGTGTGGCTTGCCAGCCCAGCCTTTCGGCAACTCATCGCGCAGCCGCAACACATAGAGGCGGCTCCCCTGTGGGTGTGTCTGGGCCAGCTCGTCGAGGAGACGGCCCGTACCATCGGTTGAACCGTCGTCAACGGCAATTACCTCGAATTGGCTGTAATCCTGTTCCAACAGCGAACGGATACAACGGTTGATATTGTTTTCCTCGTTACGAGCGGGGACAATAATAGAGACGGTTGGTTCATGTGTCGTCACAGCCGATGACGGCAGGTGTTTGCGTAGGGGTTGCTTTTTCAAAAGGTCTTCGTCGCGCGGCATGGTTCGTTGCCAGATGTACAGATAAAAGCCGACGACGCCGATAACATGTGACCACAGCACAACACGCGCCAGCGATTGACCCCAAAAGTGTTTTTGCATAATTTATTTCGCTCTTTTATATTGTTTTTATATACCACTCATTATAGCGGCAATAGAGATACAGAGACAATGATTTGTCCCAAATGGATACTTTTTGACGCAAGATTGAGACATCCTTTACAAAGTCAGTTTGGGCGTCACACGCCTGATGTATTGCGAGCAGGGCGCGACTGATGTACAATCGTTGCTAGATGCACTCACCGTATATTTCAGCATCGACAAAAAGATTGAATAAACGATGAAGAATAGTCGCTTTCTCAGCCTTGTTTTCGCACCACTTTTGAATATTGTGCTTTTTTGCGTGGCCTGCGTGGTGCTACAACCACAGGTGGCTCTGGCACATTCGTATGTCATCGGCTCCGACCCTGTTGATGGCTCAACTGTGACGACACAACCGAAGGTTGTCCATATCTACTTTAACGCGAATATTAGCCACATGAGCGTGGCGCAGGTCGCGTATGTGCAAAACGGGAGCTATGTAGCCGTTGCGACGCAAAGCGCGGTCTCGCAAAATAATCCGCGCGAGCTAGATACAATGCTTCCAACGGTGCTGGCAAATGGCAGTTATCTTGTCAGTTGGATGGCGGTGGCGAACGACGACGGCCACACCACCTATGGAAAGATCGGTTTCAATATCGGGAGTTCCTTTATGGGGCTGTCGGGGACGCCCACACTCGGCCCACAGACGAGCAATTGCGTTGGCAACAATTGTACAACCGACATTCGACGGCTCGACGCGCTGGGCATACTCGCGGTTGCGTGGGAATGGCTGGTCATGGCTGCATTGGTCTTCTGGGTGGGTATTCTGGTGACGGAACGCCTCATTCTGGTACGGGCCGAGCGGGTGCTTGATCTGCTGGATCGGGCGCGCCGCCAGGCCATCCCCCTACAATGGCTCTGTCTCTCGGCTCTGCTGATTGGTGAAATCGTCACACTCGCCTTACGCAGCGTCCGCGTCACGCGGGCGTTAGAGCAAGGCACATTTAACTTTTCGGCCCTACCAGCCCTGCTTACCGATACCTTATATGGCCGTATGTGGCTAGTACGGTGCGTTCTGCTGCTGCTCGCACTCGGTCTGTTACGCTGGATGACACACCCCCGACCCGTAGAAGAGGTGGAGCAGGTGGCCCAGCAACGCGCATTAAGCCCAACGCGAACAGGACCGCTTCGCCTGCAACAAGCCGGTTCGTTCGCCGCGACAACAGGCTCGATCAAAGCCGTGACTGAAAGCGGTTCGCTCCACACAACAACGGCTCCGCTCCAACGTTATACGGGCCTGTGGTTTCTGCTCGCGGGTGCAATCATCTGCACCTATGCCTTCACGGAGAACGCCGCGTCGGTCATACAGCCTCACACAAGCGCGGTTGTGCTGGGCGGCATGTTGCTGCTTGCCCAATGCGTCTGGTTTGGCGGACTGGCGTATCTCAGCTATGTGCTATTGCCGCTACTCTCGATTGTCGATCTTGGCTCGAATACGGAAACAATCGTAACATTTCTCCGTCGCATGACCCCGTTTATTGTGGGAAGTATCGCCATTCATGCCGTTAGCTTGCTTTTCCTGGGCGAGACAACGATCAGCGCATCACAGCGGCTCATAGACGACCCGTATGGGGCTTCCCTGCTCGCGCGACTGATACTTACCGCCCTGATTGCGCTGGCAAGCATGTATATGCTGTTTCTGTTGCGGCCCAGACTTATGCGTCAAACGATTCTACTGGCGGTTGTCAACGCTGAACTACCGGGGCGACGTACCCGCCAATCGACGTTAGAGCGCACCACACGACACATCAAGACGTTGGTCAACCTGCAAACGTTGCTTGGTGTAGGGGTCCTGCTCTGCTCTGCGCTCATGTCGTTTTACGCGCCACCAATCATTTTTCCCGCGCTCTCTGCTACAAGTCAAGCGGCAGGTGTAGCGGCAACACCGTCAAGCAATACTACACAGCAGCAAAAAGTTGGCACATTCACGATAGCATTGCAGGTGCAGCCGGGGCGGGTCAACAGCGCGAACACCGTTATCGTCTCGATCACAGACGCGAACGGGAAGTCCGTCACGGACGCGAAGGTGCAGTTCATCGGCAGTATGCAGGCAATGGATATGGGAACCGCGATTAAAGAGGCCACAATGCAGGGTACGACCTATGTAGCAACGTTCGCGCAAGGGACGGCGTTCTCTATGTCTGGCATCTGGAATTTGACCGTTAGCTTTCAAGTGACGGGACAAGCCGCACAAAAAGTGACGTTTCAAGTGACAGTTAGTTAAGAGACAGAAGGGAAGTACATGTGTGTGTAACATGACACGTAAAGAAAGCATTTAAGAAAATGGGTTAGGTGATCTAGCAAATGTTGTTGGTTCATGTTATACTAAATTCATGCCGAAGATGTAGTAGTACTATCTACTAGCCATGCTATTACAACGGCTCTCACTGACAAGTATGTACTTGGTTGTATCGCGTACAGCGATATTTTAGAGTAAATAGACAAAATTTGATGAATTTGGAGTCTACAACATGCACGTCAACGACCCCATGCGCCGTTACTACTGGTTTCTCTTTATCTGTGAGGGCATAGTATTTGCCTCGTTGCTCTTTCAAATCATTGTGGCAACGATAATCGGACGCCCCAACTATTTTATGGACGGGTACTGCGTCTTCTTTCTCTTACTCCTGATTTTTGCCTTCTTTTCGTTCAGGCGACGCCATCAACGCACAGAGGCACGACGTCAACGCGCCCTGCAAGGAGACCCAGCGTTTCTCGCCCAACCACAACCAACCCCCAATGCCAACGCGCTAGAAATGCCCACAAAAATTCATCTGCGTATGAGTAAAAAATATTTACTTGAACTTACGGGTATTATGTATGTTGTTTTCGCCCTTGTAATGATTGGAGTTCTTGTATTCCTACTACCAGCATCCAGGGCGGGGGCAACAGTTACGTTCGCCATTATTGGCGTTTTGTTTGCTGTAACGTTTGTACTATTTCTCGTTTCGTTTGTTCTCTCGCTCCTTGTCACTGGTCCACTTGTTGAGCAGGAAATTACAGTTGATGAACACGGCA
>Ga0123338_10006105_pt1 | contig 10171 bp, 7 predicted proteins | sample grotaG_FD_89793 | JGI IMG/M metagenome (GOLD analysis project Ga0123338, IMG submission 89793) | Glacier valley bacterial and archeal communities from Borup Fiord, Nunavut, Canada, to study Microbial Dark Matter (Phase II) -... | ecosystem: Environmental > Aquatic > Freshwater > Ice > Glacier ...
CGGAGCCTCGAGGCTGATCTCGACGCCGGCCTCGAAGCAGGCTTCGGCCATGAACCGGGTGATCGCACCCATGCCGCCGACGCTGTGCCCCCATGCGCCCTTCTTGCCGTTGACCTCGCCGAAGACGTGGTGGAGCAGGACGTAGGCCGACCCGGGTGCGTCGGGGCTGGCGTAATTGCCGACGACCGCATCGAAGCCGAACGCCGCCTTGACGTGGTCGTTCTCGAACCAGCGGTCGAGCCAGTCGCGTGCCGAGACCGTGAACAGCGCCAGCACGTCGCGCTGGGCGGCGACGTCCATGCGCGCGATGCCGCGGCCTTGCACGGCGGCCGCGAGCAGCGCGCGAACCCCACCGCCGGCGTTGGGCGGCGTGGTCAGCGACAGGTCGCGCAACACCGCCGCGACGCGCTCGAGTGCCGCCTCGTACGCCGGCAGCGCGGCGGAGTCGTGCTTGGAGAAGCGCGCGAACTCGGCCTGTGTGCGCGCGGTCCCGCCGCCGAGCAGCAGATAGCCGTCGTCGTGCGGGAAGAAGTTGGAGATCGTCCGTTCGACGATGCGCCAGCCGCGCTCGTGCAGGCGCATGTCGGCGATGATCTTGGGCCGCAGCAGGCTGACGGTGTAGCTCGCGGTCGAGTTGCGGAAGCCCGGCGCGAACTCCTCGGTCACCGCGGCACCGCCGACGACGTGGCGTCGCTCGAGGACACGGACCTTCATCCCGGCGCGCGCGAGATAGAAGGCGCACACCAGTCCGTTGTGGCCGCCGCCGATGATGACGGCATCGTAGCGCTGCGTCATGGCCCCTCCGCTGCGGCACCGTAGCCGCGCGCGCGCATCGGCGGTAGACCTGCCGGCGTGAGCCTTCAGATATCAATGCCGACGGCGTCCGAGCGGCTGCAGGCACACGGCGATCGGCTGATCGCCACCGGCGACGCCGCCGGGGGAGATGCCGCGCACTGTGCCGCCGTCGCCGCGGCGGTCCGCGACCCCGAGCTGATGGACGCCGCCGCCGCCCTCTCCGACGGGCGAATCGCCGTCGCCGAACGACTGCTGCGGCCGCGACTAAAGCGGCTGCCGACCGACGTCGCGGCGATGCGGATGCTCGCCGAGCTCGCCGGGCGGCTCGGGCGTTACGCCGACGCCGAGACGCTGCTGCGGCGCGCGCTCGACCTCGCGCCCTCGTTCCGCGAGGCGCGCTTCAACCTCGCGACGATCCTGCATCGCCGTTCGCGCTCGCTCGACGCGCTCACCGAGGTCGACCGGCTGCTTGCCGACGATGGCGGCAATCCGAGCTACCGCAACCTGCGCGCCGCCGCGCTCGCCCGGCTCGGCGAGTTCGACGCGGCGCTGGCGGCGTACGGCACGCTGCTCGCCGACTTCCCCGCCCAGCCGAAGGGCTGGATGAGCTATGGCCACGCGCTGAAGACGGTCGGGCGCACCGCCGAGGCGATCATCGCCTACCGGCAGGCGATCACGCAGTCGCCTGCACTCGGCGAGGCGTGGTGGAGCCTCGCCAACTTGAAGACCGTGCGGTTCGACGCGGCTGACGTCGCAGCGATGACCGCAGCGCTCCGCGGCGAGCTCGCCGACGACGACCGCCTCCACCTCGATTTCGCGCTCGGCAAGGCGGCGGCCGACGCCGGCGAACACGCGGTGGCGTTCGCGCATTACGCCGACGGCAATCGCCGGCGCGCGGCGCAGGTCCGCTACGACGCCGCTGAGACGACGACCGCGGTCGATCGGGCACGGGCGTTCTTCACCGCGGATTTGTTCGCCAGCCGTGCCCATCAGGGCGACCCTTCGTCGGATCCGATCTTCATCGTCGGCATGCCGCGGTCGGGGTCGACGCTGATCGAGCAGGTGCTCAGCAGCCATTCGGAGGTCGAAGGGACGACCGAGCTGCCGGACCTGCCGGCGATTGCCTGGGCGGTCGGCGCAAGGACTTCGGTCAAGGGCGCGACGGCGTATCCGGAGGCGCTGGCGGGGTTGACGGCAGATGAGCTGGCCGGGCTCGGGCGCGATTATCTCGATCGGACCCGCCCACAGCGCAAGACCGGGCGGCCACGATTTATTGACAAGCTCCCGAACAACTGGCTTCACGTCGGGCTGATCCGGCTGATCCTGCCAAATGCGACAATCATCGATGCCCGGCGACATCCACTTGCATGCGGCTGGTCGAACTATACGCAGCATTATGCCCGCGGCCAAGGATTCAGTTACAGTCTCGATGATTTCGGTCGCTACTACCGCGACTATGTTGCTCTCATGGACCACTTCGATACTATCGCACCCGGCATGGTCCACCGCGTCGATCACGAGGCGATGGTCGCCGACACCGAGGCGACAGTCCGCGCATTGCTCGCTCATTGCGGCCTGCTGTTCGAGCCGGCTACCCTGCGCTTCTGGGAGACCGCGCGCGCGATCCGCACGCCGAGTTCGGAGCAGGTCCGCCGGCCGATCTTCGCCGACGGCATGGATGCGTGGCGACCGTACGACGCGCGGCTCGGCCCGCTGCGCACCGCGCTCGGCGACGCGCTGCCGCCGGAGTGACGCCCAAAGGTCACAGTGGCTGCAGGCAATGGCCGGCGGGGAGGTACGCTTCTTGACAGCACGATGACAGCGCCCGACGCTGATTTCACGGGAGGCAGGGGACTATCATGCGCAGCGGCTCGGCACGGATCATCGCAGGCCTGCTCGTATCGTGCACGCTGCCCGCGGCTGCGGTCGCGCAGGTCGTCGCCGACAACACGTCGCCCGCGCTCGACGAGGTCGTCGTCACCGCGCAGAAGCGGTCGGAGAACCTGCAGAACGTCCCGATCAGCATTCAGGTGCTCGGCACCAAGAAGCTCGACCAGCTCGACATCGCCAACTTCAACGATTTCTCGCGCCTGCTGCCGAGCGTGACGTTCCAGACCGCGCAGCCGGGGCAGACGACGGTCTACATCCGCGGCGTCGCAAGCGGCGGCGACGGCAACCATTCGGGGCCGCTGCCGTCGGTCGGCGTCTATCTCGACGAGCAGCCGATCACGACGATCGGCGGCACGCTCGACGTTCATATCTACGACATCGCGCGGATCGAGGCGCTCGCCGGGCCGCAGGGGACGCTGTACGGCGCATCGTCCGAGGCGGGCACCATCCGCATCATCACCAACAAGCCCGAGATCGGCGTCCTGTCGGGCGCGATCAGCGGGGAGATCAACACCGTCGCGCACGGCGGCGTCGGCGGCAAGGTCGAGAGCTTCCTCAACATTCCCGTCAACGACCGCATCGCGGGGCGTGTCGTCGGCTGGTACCAGCGGACCGCGGGGTACATCGACAACGTGCCGGGCACGCGGACCTTCCTGCCCGCGACCGACGGGACGCAGATCGTCAAGGACAACAAGGCGTTCGTCAGCAGCAACTACAACGACGTGAATACCATTGGCGGACGCGCCGCGCTCAAGATCGACCTCGACGACAACTGGACCGTCGAGCCGACCGTGTTCGGCCAGAGCCAGATCAATCACGGCAGCTTCGGCTTCGATCCCCGTACCGGCGATCTCCAGGTCCAGCACTTCGCGCCCGAATACTATCGCGACCGTTTCGTCCAGGCGGCGCTGACGGTGACGGGCAAGATCGGCAGCTTCGACCTGACCTATGCGGGCGCCTACCTCGACCGCGTCGTCCATAGCTCGGCCGACTATACCGACTATGCCGAGCAATACGATTCGCTCTACGCCGGGGCGGGCGGCATCGCCCAGTATTTCTACTTCACCGACAACGCCGGCAAGCACATCGACCCGTCGCAGACGATCGTCGGGTCCGATCACTTCACGAAGCTGAGCCAGGAACTGCGGCTCGCGTCGCCGGTCAAAAACCGCTTCCGCGTCGTCGGCGGGCTGTTCTACCAGCTGCAGACGCACCTCATTCATCAGGACTATCAGGTCGCTCGGCTCGCCGACAACCTGTCGGTCAACGGTCATCCGGGCACGCTGTGGCTGACGCAGCAGGACCGCGTCGACCGCGACTATGCTATTTTTGGCGAGGCGAGCTTCGACGTGCTGCCGACCGTCACGGTCACCGGCGGCGGGCGTTTCTTCAAGTACGACAATTCGCTGATCGGCGAGTTCGGCTTCGGCCGCGACTTCAACGGGCCACCGTACAATGCCGCCGGCAGTTCCCGCACCGGGGTCGCCGGGTGCTTCACGACGACCGGTGCGACGGTCCGCGACAATCCGGGCGGGACGTTGCTGCCGCCCAATGTTCCCGGCAGCTTCTGCACCAACCTCGGCACGTTCTCGAACGGCAAGGTCGTGCCCAAGGATACCAACGACACCGGCTATACCTACAAGGGTAACGTGACGTGGAAGATCGACCCCGATCATCTCGTCTACGCCACCGTGTCGCGCGGCTTCCGCCCCGGCGGCATCAACCGGCGCGCCGGGCTGGCACCGTACGCCAGCGACTTCCTGCAGAATTACGAGTTCGGCTTCAAGACGAGCTGGTTCGACCGCGCGCTCAAGATCAACGGCGCGCTGTTCTGGCAGGACTGGGACAAGTTCCAGTTCGCCTTCCTCGGTGCGAACAGCTTCACCGAGATCCACAACGGCCCGAACGCGCGGATCAAGGGCATCGAGGCCGACGTCAACTGGACCGCCGCCCCCGGGCTGACGTTCGTCGCGGCGGGTGCCTACACCGACGCCAAGACGCGGCGCAACCTGTGCGGGTTCGACGACACGAACAACGCGTGCACCACGCCGAGCCCCGACGGCGCGGCGAATTTCATTTCCGCGCCCGCCGGAACGCGCCTGCCCATCACTCCGCGGTTCAAGATCAACGGGACCGCGCGCTACGAGACGACGGTGGCCGATGGGCTGAAGGGTCATGTGCAGGCGGTCGTGGTGCACCAGAGTTCCGCCGCGTCCGACATCCGTACCCAGGCGCTGCAGCCGCCGCTGCCGACGTCGCCGACCGCCTCGGAGGTCTTCTACAACCCCGCCGCCGGGCTCGGGCGGCTCGCGGCGTACACGACGTTCGACTTCGCCGTCGGGGTCAACTGGCCGTCGGTTTCGGCCGAGCTGGTCGTCGAGAACGCGTTCGACAAGCGCGCGCAGCTATCGCGCTATCAGGAGTGCGGCTCGTGCTACCAGCGGCCGTACGTCGTCGCCAACCTGCCGCGGACGATCGCGCCACGCGTCGGGTACAGCTTCTGACCCGTCCGGCGTGGTGATTCGCGGCGAAGCGGGCGATTGGCGGAACGGCCGGCAAAAAGCCGTAGGATCGCCGCTGCAGTCCCGTTGGATGCTACCCTTCGTCCACGCCCGACCGCTGTAGGAAACAAACCCTACAGGTTATTTCAGTTGACAAGCGTCACGCTGTTAGGTACATCTTCGGCATGCTTCAGAACTCCGCCCACCGGCCCCGGCCGGCGGGAACGGGCATCGCAACGGAGGTGCCGCATGGGCGATCATGACAACGAAGGTTTCCCGGCGCGCGGGGCGTTCATCGCCGAGCTGAAGGCGAGCGGCTCGGTCGCGGCGGCTGCGCGGGCAGCGGGAATGTCGCGGCAGGCGGCATACAATCTGCGCAACCGCGATACGCGCTTTGCTGCCGCATGGCTCGCCGCGACCGGTGATGGGCGCCTGACCGCACTCGAGGCGGCGCTGATCGAGCGCGCGACCAACGGGACCGAGCGCTACCGCTTCACCGCGACCGGAACCGAGATCTGGCGCGAGTACGACAACAAGCTCGCGCTCGACCTGCTGACGCGGCTGTGGCCCGAACGCTACGGCCCGGTGGTGGCGGCGGCGGTGCCGGAGAAGCCGGCTCCGGAAATGACGCGCGAGCAGTTCATGGCATTGCTTGCCAACCGTCGCTCCCGGCTGCTCGCTGTTCAAGACGAAACCTGAGATCGCCGACCCGCGCTGACATTGACCGATCGGAGGTGCCGATGCGCAAGGATCGTCTGGCCCCCTTCGACCATCTCGCAGCGCTCGATGTGAGCGAGCAGGCGGAAGTGGTCGCCGCTATCGCCGAGAACCAGCTGGCGCGCATTCTGACCCTGCCATCGTTGCGCATCCACCCCGGCCAGCTTGCCCCGCCGGGCGACTGGTCGACGTGGCTGATCCTCGCCGGGCGCGGGTTCGGCAAGACGTTCGCCGGGGCGTACTGGCTCGACGAACAGGCGCGGGCGGTCCCCGGTGCCCGGCTCGCTGTCGTCGGTGCGACGCTGGGGGAGGCGCGCGACGTGATGGTGGAGGGCGACGCAGGCCTGCTCGCGGTCGCGCTCCAGCGGCCGCGGTTCGAGCCGACCCTGCGCCGCGTGACGTGGGCAAACGGCTCGGTCGCGACACTGTTCGGCGCGGCTGAACCCGACTCGCTGCGTGGTCCAAACCTCAACTTCGCGTGGTGCGACGAGGTCGCCAAGTGGCCGGCGGCCGAGGCGGCGCTCGCAACGCTTGCGATGGCGCTGCGCGCGGGCCGGCATCCGCGCCGCGTGCTGACGACGACCCCTCGGCCGCTCAAATGGCTGCAGGCGCTCGCCGCACCGGCACCCGGCGTCGTCGTGACGCGCGGACGGACAGTCGACAACCGCGCCAACCTGCCGACCGAGTTCGTGCGCACGATGCTGCGTGACCACGGCGGGACGCGGTTCGGGCGGCAGGAGCTGCTCGGCGAATTCGTCGACGATCTGGCAGGGGCATTGTGGACGCGGACGCTGCTCGAGGCGTGCCGCGCGCCTGCCGCACCGCCGCACGGACGGACGGTGATCGGCGTCGATCCGCCGGCGTCGACCGGCAGCAAGGCGGATGCGTGCGGGATCGTCGTCGTCCGGCTCGGACCCGACGGCCGCGGCTACGTCGTCGCCGACGCCTCGGTCCAGGGACGCAGCCCCGACGGCTGGGCACGTGCGGTGGCGCATGCCGCCGAGCGCCACGCCGCCGACCGGGTCGTGGCGGAGGTCAACAACGGCGGCGACATGGTGACCGCGATGCTGCGCTCGGTCGCGCCCGAGCTGCCGGTGGCGGCGGTGCGGGCGGCCGCTGGCAAGGTCGCGCGCGCCGAGCCGGTCGCCGCGCTCTACGGGCAGGGCCGCGTCGCGCACGTCGGCGACCTGACCGCGCTCGAGGACGAACTGTGCGGGCTGCTGACCGGTGGCGGCTATGCAGGACCCGGCCGCTCGCCCGACCGCGCCGACGCGCTGGTGTGGGCACTGACCGACCTGCTGCTCGGCAAGGTCCGCAGCACCCCCGGTATCCGGCCGCTTTAACAGGAGAAGCGCATGAACCTGAACCCCTTCGCCAAAAAGGCGCAGGCCGCGCCGGTGCGTCCGCCGATCGCCTTTCCCGGCTTCACGCGGTCGAACTGGAACAGCAACTCGGGGCCGGCGCGCAGCTACGAGGCGCTGGTCCGCGACGCCTATCTCCGCAACCCGATCGCGCAGCGCGCGGTGCGGATCATCGCGGAAGGCGCGGCGGGAGCCCCGGTGCGGTCTAACCCGGCCGACCACCCGGTACTCGCCCTGCTCGGCGGCGGCGAGCCGGGGCCGTCGCTGATCGAGACGGTGGCGGCGAACCTGCTGCTCCACGGCAATGCCTATATCGAGGTCGGGCTCGGCGCGAGAGGGCTGCCGGTGGCGCTCTATTCGCTGCGCCCGGAACGCGTGACGATCGAAGCGGACGCGAGCGGATGGCCGGTCGGCTACCTTTATCGCGCCGGATCGACGCTCCAGCGGTTTCCGGCGGCGACGGTCGGGGAGCGGCCGGGGCTGCTCCATATCCGCAGCTTCCACCCGCTCGACGATCACTATGGCCTCGGCTGCATCGGGGCCGCCGACGCCGCGGTCGAGACGCACAACGCGGCGAGCGCCTGGAACAAGAGCCTGCTCGACAATGCCGCGCGGCCGAGCGGCGCGCTCGTCTACGACCCCGGTGACGGCGCGACGCTGTCGGCCGAGCAGTTCGACCGGCTCAAGGCCGAGATGGAGGCGGGGTTCGCCGGCGCGGCGAACGCAGGACGCCCGATGCTGCTCGATGGCGGGATGAAGTGGCAGCCGCTGTCGATGACGCCGGCCGAAATGGATTTCGGCCGGACGCGCGATACCGCAAGCCGGGAGATCGCGCTGGCGTTCGGCGTGCCGCCGATGCTGCTCGGGCTGTCGGGCGACAATGCGTTCGCCAACTACCGCGAGGCGAACGTCGCGCTGTGGCGCCTCACGCTGCTGCCGCTGACCAGCCGCATCTACGGCGCGCTTGCGATCCACCTGCACGACTGGTGGCCGGGGCTCGCGCTGGCGGTTGACCGCGACGCGATCCCCGCGCTCGCCGCCGACCGCGAGAAATTGTGGGCGCAGGTCGCGGGCGCGACCTTCCTGACCGACGATGAGAAACGCCATCTGCTCGGCCTCGACGGCCTGGGAGGAACGCCATGACCATGCTCGCCGCACTGCTCGCCCAGGCCGAGGGGCAGGGAGCCGACCTCGTCACCCTGCGCGCGCTGGTCGAGGAAGCGACCGAGGCCGGGGCAGCGCGGGCGCTCGACCGCATCGGGCTCCACGACGAGCGCGCCGGGGCCGACATCGTCGAGCTGCGCCAGCTGATCCAGGGCTGGCGCGACGCCAAGCGCTCGGTGCTGTCGGCGGTGCTGGCGTGGATCGTCCGCGCCGGCGTCGCGGCGCTGCTCGTCGGCATCGCCGCCCATCTCGGTATGGGCGATCTCATCCACCGCTGAGGCAGGCAACAGGGAGACGCCGATGCACGAACCCACCCGGCTGGCAGGCTACGCCAGCGTTTTCGACGTGCCCGACGCGAGCGGCGACGTCGTCCGCGCGGGTGCCTTCGCGCGCGACATCAGTGCGCGCGGCAGCGGCGGCGGCCCGGTGCCGCTGTTGTGGCAGCACAATGCCGCGCACCCGATCGGGACGGTCGACCATCTGAGCGAGGATCGGCGCGGCCTGCGCGTCATCGCCTCGCTCAGCGACACCCGCGTCGCCCGCGATGCGGCCGCGCTGCTCAAGACCCGGGCGCTGACCGGACTGTCGTTCGGCTACCGCGTGCGGGCAAGTGCGCCCGGCGGCGGCCACCGCAACCTGACCGACCTCGAGCTGATCGAGGTCAGCCTCGTCACCTTTCCGATGCAGCGCCTCGCGCGCGTCGTCGCCGTTTCACCCCAGGAGATCCCCGTATGACCCCCACGCGCGCAAACTACGAAACGAAGAATGATCCGCTCGAGGCCGCCTTCACCGCCGCGGTCGCGGCCACGCCCGACCCTGCCATCGCCGCGCTGCGCAGCGACCTCGACAAGCTGACGCTGCGCCTCCAGCGCCCGGCGCTCGGCGGGACCAAGACGGCGGCGCGGGCGACGAGCTTCACCGACCGCTATCTGCGCAAGGGGCTCGATGCCGGCAGCGACGAGGTCAAGTCGCTGACGATCGGCTCGCCCGCCGCCGGCGGCGTCGCGGTTCCGACCGAGATCGACAGCATCATCGACGACACACTGAAGACGATCTCGCCGATCCGCAGCATCGCCTCGGTCGTCCAGATCGGCACCGCGCGTTACCGCAAGCTGATCGCGGTGGGCGGCGTCCAGTCGGGGTGGGCGAGCGAGACCGCCGCACGGCCCGACACTGGCACCGCGACCTTCGTCGAGATCGTCCCGCCGATGGGCGAGCTGTTCGCCAACCCGAGCGCCAGCCAGGCGATGCTCGACGACGCGATGTTCGACGTCGAGGCGTGGCTGGCGAACGAGATCGCCGTCGAGTTCGCGCGCAACGAGGGCGTCGCCTTCGTCACCGGCACCGGCATCAACCAGCCGAGCGGTTTCCTGACCGCGCCGGTCGCGACCGCCGACGATACGACGCGGCCGTTCGGCACGCTCCAGTACCTCGCGAGCGGCGTCGACGGAGCGTTCCCGGCGAGCAATCCGCAGGACAAGATCATCGATCTCGTCCACGCGCTGCGGCCGCCGTATCGTCAGGGGGCGGTGTTCGTGATGAACTCCGCGACGCTCGCCCGCGTCCGCAAGATGAAGGACAACACCGGCGCGTTCATCTGGCAGCCGGGCCTGTCGGCCGATCAGCCGGCAACGCTGCTCGGCTATCCGGTCGTCGATGCCGAGGCGATGCCCGACGTCGGTGTCGGTGCCCTTGCGATTGCGTTCGGCAACTTCAAGGCCGGCTACCTCATCACCGAGCGCA
>Ga0123338_10006106_pt1 | contig 10171 bp, 6 predicted proteins | sample grotaG_FD_89793 | JGI IMG/M metagenome (GOLD analysis project Ga0123338, IMG submission 89793) | Glacier valley bacterial and archeal communities from Borup Fiord, Nunavut, Canada, to study Microbial Dark Matter (Phase II) -... | ecosystem: Environmental > Aquatic > Freshwater > Ice > Glacier ...
AAATGCTGCTCCTCATCGACGATCAGCAATTCGAGGTCGGCGAACTCGATGCCCTTGGCCAGCAGGGCATGGGTGCCGACGATGATGTTGACCTGGCCATTGGCCAGGCCCTTCTTCGTCTCGGCGGCGTCCTTGGCGGTCACCATGCGGGACAGTTGCTCGACCCGGATCGGCAGGCCCTCGAACCGCTTCGTGAAGGTGCGGTGGTGCTGCCGGGCCAGCAGAGTTGTTGGCACCACGACCGCAACCTGGGCGCCCGACATGGCGGCGACGAAGGCGGCGCGCAACGCAACCTCGGTCTTGCCGAACCCCACGTCGCCGCAGATCAGCCGGTCCATCGGGCGGCCCGCCGCCATGTCTTCCAGCACGTCGGCGATGGCGCGGGCCTGGTCCTCGGTCTCGGCAAACGGGAAGCGGGCGCAAAACTCGTCCCAGGTGCCTTCCGCCGGGGCCAGGCTGGTCGCCTCCCGCACCCGGCGGGCGGCGGCGGTGCGTATCAGCTCCCCGGCCATGTCGCGGATGCGCTGCTTCATCTTGGCCTTGCGGGTCTGCCACCCGGCGCCGCCCAGCTTGTCCAGCGCCACCCCGCCGCCCTCGCTGCCGAAGCGGGACAGCAACTCGATGTTCTCGACGGGCAAATACAGCTTCTCGCTGCCGTCGTAGATCAGGCGCAGGCAGTCGTGCGGCGCCGGGCCGACACGCAGGGTCTCCAGCCCGTCATAGCGGCCGATGCCGTATTCCTGGTGCACGACCAGGTCGCCCTGCGCGATCTCGGTGGCCTCGGCAATGAATTGGTCGGCGCGCTTGCGGCGGCGGGGCGGGCGGCTGATGCGCTCACCCAGCAGGTCCTGCTCGCTGACAAGGCTGGTCTTGCCGCTGACGAAGCCGCGTTCCAGCCCCAGGGTGACGACGGCGGTGATGCCCGGCGGCTGCTTCTGCGCCTCAATCCAAGTATCGCAGCCCTCGACCTTGAACCCGTTCTCCCGCAACAGCAGCGCCAGGCGTTCGCGCGACCCACGGGTCCAGGCGGCGACGATGGTGCGGCGGCCCTGGGCGGCCCAGGTGGTGGCCTGCTCGCCCAGTTGCTGGAAGGCGTTGGCGCCCGTGGCGGCCCCCGCCTTCGTGAACACATAGCCGGGCCGCCCCCCGGCATCGACGCCCCCGGCCCCGTCCGGCCGTCCATACGGGCTGAACACCATGTTCGGCCCGGCGGCCAGCATGGCATCCCAGCCCGCACGGTCCAGATACAGCCGGCCCGGCGGCAACGGGCGATACGGCACCTCCCCATCCCGCGGCACAGCCTGGCGGGCCTGCGCGTGGTCGGCCACCATCTCCAACCGGCCTTCCAGCACCTCTTCCGCCTGATGGTCCAGGCTGATGGAGGCGTTGGGCAGGTAGCCCAGCAGGGTGTCCATGCTGGGGTGGAACAGCGGCACCCAATGCTCGATGCCGGGGTAGCGGCGCCCGTCGCTGACGGTCTGATACAGCGGGTCCGATGCCGCGCCGTCGCCGAACAGCTCCCGCCAGCCCTCGCGGAAGCGGGTGACGCTTGCGGTATCCAGCGGCACCTCGGAGACGGGGTGCAGCACAAGCTCTTTCAGCTTGGCGGTGCTGCGCTGGGTGCTGGGGTCGAAGCGGCGCAGGGTTTCCAGCGTGTCGCCGAACAGGTCGAGCCGCACCGGGTCCGGTTCGCCTGCGGGGTAGATGTCGATGATGCCGCCGCGGGTGGCGTATTCGCCGGGTTCCATGACGGTGCCGCTGCGGCCGTAGCCGTTGGCCTCCATGAACCGGATGATCGCGTCGGGATCGGCGGTGCCGCCGACGCGCAGCACTAGGCTCGCGCCCGCGAACGCCGTGCGTGGCGGCACACGCTGCACCAGGGCATTGACCGTCGTGAGCACGATGCGGGGCCGGGTGGGCGGCTCGATCAGCCGGGCCAGGGTGGCGATGCGTTCCGATACCAACTCGGGGTTCGGCGACACGCGGTCATAAGGCAGGCAATCCCAGGCCGGAAAGCGCAGCACCTCGACATGCGGGGCGAAGAAGGCCAGCGCCTCCGCCAGCCGTGCCATGCGGCTGTCGTCACGGGCGGCGTGCAGGACCTCGCCGGCGTGCTCGGCCCGGCGCTGGGCTAACAGAAGGGCATCGTAACCCTCGGGCGCGCCATAGACGATAGCAGTCATAGGTGGCCTCCGCTGGGCTGGCCCTCGCCATCCTCCGCCGCCTGGCGGATGGCGCGCAGCATAGGAGTGTCCACGTCCGCCGGGATCGGCTGCCGGCCCGTCAGCCAGTCGGCCAGCATGGCGTCGGGCAGCTCCATGACTTCCTCCAACGCATCCAGGTCGCCAGGGGTGAAGGCGGCCAGGCGGGCGCGCACGAAGTTGCCGATCAGGATGTCATTCTCGTAGGTGCCGCGGTGCGTCGCGCGGAACAGGATGCGGCGGCGCCGGTTGGCGTCGTGTGAGTCGTCGTCTCGTGTCTGCACTCTTGGGTCCCTACGCTCGGGGGAGCATATAGCGGCGACCCCCATGACTGTCAGCCCGTGACCGAACCGTCCTCCCCCCTTCTTGCGCCCATGCTCGCGCCAGTGGCCAGCCTGCGCGGCGTCACGCCCGCCCTGGCCAAGCTGCTCGAGAAGGTTGCGGGCGGCGGGCGCGTGCTCGACCTGCTGTTCCACATGCCCGAGTCCTACATGGACCGGCGCGGGCGGCCCACGATCCGCGACGCCCTGCCCGGCACCGTGGCGACCCTGACGGTCGAGGTGGTCCGCCAGGACACGCCCGATAGCGCGCGCCACCCCTGGCGCATCACCTGCGGCGACGGCACCGGCTTCATGGAGCTGGTGTATTTCGGCCGTCCCCCGCCCAAGGCCATCGTGCCCGGCGCGCGGCTGCTAGTGTCTGGTAAGCTGGACCAGTTCGGCGACCGGCTGACGATGCCCAAGCCCGACCATGTGGTTGCCGCCGCCCACGCCAACCTGCTGCCGGGGATCGAGCCGGTGTGGCCGCTGACGGCCGGGCTGTTCCCCGGCCAGCTTCGTACGGCATTGCGCCACGCACTACCGGAGGTGCCCGACCTGCCGGAATGGCACGACGCCGCCCTGATGCGGCGGGAGGGCTGGCCGTCGTTTGGGGCCGCGCTGCGCGCCGTGCAGATGCCGGACACGCTGGACGTGGAGCAGCCCCGCCGCCGCCTGGCCTATGACGAGTTGCTGGCCCACCAGGTCGCCATTGCCTGGATGCGTCAGCGTGAACGGAGCCGGCCCGGCCGGTCCCTGGTGGGCGATGGCCGCCTGCGCGCGCAGACGCTGGACCGGTTCGGCTTCGTCCCCACCCCGTCCCAGGTGCAGGCGCTGGCCGAGATCGACCGGGACCTTGCGGCACCCCGCCGCATGATGCGGCTGCTGCAAGGCGACGTAGGGTCGGGCAAGACGCTGGTGTCCCTGCTCGCCATGCTGCGGGCGGCAGAGGCCGGGCACCAGGCCGCGCTGATGGCGCCCACCGAGGTGCTGGCCAAGCAGCACCACCGCACGCTGGAGCGGCTGTCCCCGGTGCCGGTCGAGTTGCTGACCGGATCGGTCAAGGGCGTGGCCCGGCGCAACGCGCTGATCGGCATCGCCAACGGCCGGGTCAAGCTGGTGGTCGGCACCCATGCCCTGTTCCAGGACGCCGTGCAGTATCACGACCTGGCGCTCGCGGTGATCGACGAGCAGCACCGCTTCGGCGTCGATCAGCGCCTGCTGCTTGGCAGCAAGGGGGAGCGGACGGACATCCTGGTGATGACCGCGACCCCCATCCCGCGCACCCTGCTGCTGACCCAGTGGGGCGAGATGGAAGTGAGCCGCCTGACGGAAAAGCCCGCCGGGCGGCAGCCTATACGCACATCTGTCCACTCCCTCGCCACGTCCGCCGATGTGGTGGACGGCATCGGCCGGGCGCTGGACCGGGGGGAGCGGGCGTATTGGGTGTGTCCCATGGTGTCCGAAAGCGAGCTGACCGACCTTGCGGCCGCCGAGGCGCGCTTCGCCACCTTGCACGAACGCTTTGGCGACCGGGTCGGGCTGGCGCACGGCCAGCAGGACCCGGCGGTGCGCGACGCCGCCCTGGCCGCCTTCGCCGCCGGCACCATCCAACTGCTGGTCGCCACCACCGTCATCGAGGTCGGCGTCGATGTGCCGGAGGCCAGCATCATGGTGATCGAACATGCCGAGCGGTTCGGCCTGGCGCAACTGCACCAGCTACGCGGCCGGGTCGGGCGGGGGTCAGCGCAAAGCTATTGCCTGCTGCTGCACGAGGACGGGCTGACCGACACCATGCGCCGCCGCCTGACGCTGCTGAAGGACACGGAGGACGGCTTCCTGATCGCCGACGAGGACTTCCGCATTCGCGGCGGCGGCGACCTGCTGGGCAAGCGGCAATCGGGCCTGCCGGGCTTCAAGCTGGCCGACCCTGTGCAGCACGAGGGCCTGTTGCAGATGGCAAGCAAGGACGCCGCCGTGCTGCTGGATCGCGACCCCCGGCTGGAGTCTCCCCGTGGCGAGGCCGTGAAGGTGCTGCTGCGCCTGTTCCGCTATGGCCCAGCCATACGCGCCTTGGCGGCTGGCGGCGGCATTGCATGAACCCAAGGGTTTGTGCCCTGACCGTCCCAGAAGCAATCCGTCGTTGCGAGCCGCTCTTGCGGCGCGGCAATCCAGGGGCGGCCGGCGCAGTGCTTGCCGCCCCTGGATCGCCGCGGTGCAAGGGCACCTCGCGATGACGAACTTCTTGCGGACAGGTCAACGCACAAGTCCCGTGGCGTAATACTTTCGCCATGCCGTCCCCTGCCCTGCAAGCCTTGATGCTGGACGCTTTTTGGGAGACCGCGGCCATGGTGGGCGCGGCGGCATCCATCGCCGTGCTACTGGGCCTACCACTGGCGGTGCTGCTGCTGGTGACGGCGCCGGGCGGACTGGCGGCGCGGCCCCTGGTGAACCGGCCCGTCGCGCTGCTGGTCAATGCCGTGCGGTCCGTGCCGTTCATCATCCTGATGGTCGCCATCGTGCCGTTCACCCGGCTGGTCGCGGGCAGCAGCATCGGCACGGCTGCCGCCGTCGTCCCGCTGTCCATCGCCGCCACTGCTTTCATCGCCCGCCTGTTCGAGACGGCGTTGCGGGAGGTGGACCGCGGCCTGATCGAAGCCGCGCAGGCCATGGGCGCCAGCCGGTGGCAGATCGTGTACAAGGTGCTGGTGCCGGAAGCCGCGCCGGGGCTGATTGCGGCGGTTACGGTCACGCTGGTGTCGCTGGTTGGGTTCTCCGCCATGGCGGGTGCGGTGGGCGGCGGGGGCCTGGGTGACCTGGGCATCCGGTTCGGCTACCAGCGCTTCATGCCCGAGGTGATGGCCATCGTCGTCGGCGTGCTGATCCTGGTGGTGCAGGGCTTGCAGGTGCTAGGGGACTGGCTGGTTCGCCGCTTCTCCCACCGATAGAAGGATACGCGCCATGCTGACCCGACGCACCGCCTTGGCCACCGGCCTCGCCCTGCCCTTCGCCGCACGCGCCCAGGATGCCGCGAAACCGCTGCGGGTCGGCGTCACGTCCGGGGTCCACGCGCAGGCGCTGGAGAAGGTGCGCGACATGCTGCAATCCTCCGGTTTTGCAATGAAGATCACCGAGTTCGGCGACTTCATCCAGCCCAACGCGGCGCTTGCCGCGGGCGACCTGGATGCCAATGCCTATCAGCACCAGCCCTTCCTGGATCAGCAGATCAAGGACCGCGGATACAAGCTGGCGACGGCCGGGCGCACGGTGATGACGGCGATGGCGGTGTTCAGCCGCAAGACCAAGACGCCGGAGAACCTGCCGGACGGCGCTCGGGTCGCCATACCGAACGACCCTACGAACGGCGGCCGCGCGCTGGTGCTGCTGGCTGGCGCCGGGCTGATCACGCTGCGGGATGGCGGGGATTTCCGCTCGACCGTGCTGGACGTGACGGACAACCCGAAGAAGCTGCGCTTCGTGGAGCTGGACGCCGCGCAGATCGCCCGGGCGCTGGATGACGTGGACGCCGGCGCCATCACCGGCAACTACGCCGTGGCCGCCGGCATGTCCCCGCTGCGGGACAGCCTGATCGTGGAACGGGCAGATAGCGGCCTGATCCGCCAGTATTGCTGCCTGGTGGTGGTGCGACAGGGCGACGAGGCGAAGCCCTGGGCCAAGGCGCTGGCCGCCGGCTATGCCGACCCGGCGTTCAAGGAGTGGGTGACGGCCACCTACAAGGGCGCGGTGATCCCGGGGGCCTGACGGCCCCCGGGGCTGCCCGGCTACTCCTTCTCGGGCGTTGCGGCCGCCGGCGTGACACCTGGCCCAGCTGACACACTGGCCGGCACGTCCGCCGCACCGCCGCCGGGCTTGGGCCGGTTCATCATGGCGCCCGTCATCGGGATGAAATAGACGCCCACGTCCTTGCGGGACCGGACCTTGCCGTCCTCGTCCTTGCTGTAAACATACAGGTACTGCCCGCGCTTGAACGGCTGGCCGATGGGGATCAGCATGCGGCCGCCGGGCTTGAGCTGCTTGAAAAGCTCGGGCGGGGCATATTGCGCGGCGCAGGTCATGATGATGATGTCGAAGCCGCCCTTGACCTCCGGCCAGCCGAAATAGCCATCGCCGACGCGGGATTCCACGTTGTCATAGCCGAGCGGCGCGAAGATCTTGCCAACGGCCTGGCCCAGCGGCTCGATGATCTCGATCGAGTAGCTGCGCTTGACGATGCGTGACAGCAGGCTGCTTTGGAAACCGCTGCCGGTGCCGATCTCCAGCGTCACGTCGCCGGGCTGCGGCTTGCACACCTGGGTCATGTAGGCCTGGCCGAGATAGTCGGACAGGGCACTGCCGTAGCCGAGTGCCCAGGGCTTCGGCTCGTCCTCATAGGCGACGCCGGATTGGGACCGGCGTTCCGGATACAGGTAATGGTAGTACTCGCGGGGCACCTCCTGGAAGGCGCGCAGCACTGCCGGGTCGGCGCTGCCGAGGCGGTCCTTGAGGTAGCTTTCGATCCGCCGCATGGCGCCGGGCTTGCGGGCCTGGATGGCCTGGAACTGCGCGTCGGTCAGGTCGGTTGGGCGGCCGGAGCGGCGCATGGCCTCCTGGTAGGCGTCCCGCGTCCAGGGTGCGCCCTGCGCCGCCAGGGACGGGCTGGCGAACGGCAGCGCGGCGGCGCCGGCCAGGGCGGCGCGGCGCGTCAGGTGGATGGGATGGGTTGCCACTGCTGGGTCTTTCTCACGGAGGGATAAGCAAGGAACGTCACGACGTAGAGGACTGCGGCCACCAGCAGAACCCGGTCGAACCCGGACTGCACCGCGACAAGATTGGCCAGCGGCGTGGCGACGACGGAGAACGCCCCGTTCAACCCCCATGCCCACGGCAGGAACCCTCCGCCTGCCGACCCGGCGCGGGCCAGCCCCAACGGGAACGGCAGCCCCAGCGCCACCGACACCGGCGCGACCAGCAGCAACACCAGCCCAGCCCGGACCACCCAGGGTAGCCCTAAGGTCGCCAGCAGCAACGGCTCCAGTCCTATGAGCGCCAGGGCGCACCAGCCAACGACCACGGTGGCGGAGATGGCGATCCCTGCATTCCGAACCCGATCTGCGAGAAGGCTGCCCACGCCGGAGAACACCAGCATCCCTGTCAGCACGAGCGCGAAGGCGCTAGTACGGTCGTTCAGATACAGGCTGGCCTTCTCGATCAGGAAGATCTCGATGAACAGGAAGCCCAGTCCAAGCGAGGCGAAATAGATCACCGGGCGCAACACCTGCCGTTGCCCACCAGTCACGCTGCGGGAGAACAGCGGCACCGCCAGCACCACCAGCGCGATCACGACGGCCTGTGCCAGCACGGCAAGGTTCACGAGCTGCCCGACCTCGGCCTGCGGCAATATCTCCAACCGTTTCAGGATCGTGGGCATGTGCGTCAGGCGCAGCACGGAGTAGTAGAACGGCCTGTCCAGAGTGATCGGTGCCAAATTGAAGGCGTCTTGCGACTCGCTGCCCTCCCCGCGCAGCACCGGCCCGGCCTCGTCCGCCACCGCGTCCTCCGACCCGGCGCCGGACGTGACCTCGCCACTATCGAAGCTGACGGCGGGCAAGTCGTTGTAGATGCCGGCACGGGCGGCCACGACGTCGATCCCTGGATAGTAGGACACGTCGAATGACCGCTCGTCGCAGAACGCCCGCGCCGCCGCGATGCGCCCGGCGGTCCAGGGTTGGTTGGCGACCAGGACACGCAGGTTCCAGGCGGATCGATAGACGCCGACGTGCGCCGCCGGGTCGGACGCGCCGCGATGGCGCAGCGCCTCCCGCACGGTGGCCAGGACGCGGACGGCATAGACTGGGAACTCGCGGATCGACACTGGGATGGACACGAGGCCATCCGGCGCGAGTGCCGCAAGGTAATGCTCGATGGCCTCTGCCGAGTATGCGACGGCGTTCGCCTCCCCGGCGTCCAGGAAGTCGGCGGACACATCGACCAGGTCGTAGCTCGCGCCGGCCTGCACCGCAGCCAGCGGGCTATCGGGCAGCAATCGCACCCGGGCGTCCGCGGCCAGCGCCGGGGACGGGCCTAGCCCATGCCGCAGCGCGCCCAGGATGACCGGGTCAGGCTCCAGCACATCGACCTGCTTTGCGTCCAGCGTCAGCGCCTGCTGCACCCGGAACCCGCCGCTGCTGCCGGCCAGCAGCACGCGGGCGCCAGGCAGCAAGCGGTACGGGAGCGCATCGAGCGCGGCCGGGGCATAGGCGGCGTCGGCCCCGCCGGGCTTGGGCAACGCTGCCACGCGGTTGCCGTCGCGATACAGGCCGAACGACTGCGGCGGCCCAGGGACGCCGAGCAGGCCGGCGTTGTTGGACACGTCGGTGTCCAGGCGCTCCGTGAAGTCGTCCAGCAGGGCGTACAGTCCGCGGGGGGACCGGACCTCGGCCACCTGCTTCGCATCAGGAACATGCAGCGGCGCATAGATCGCCTTGAATTCGTTGTAGTCCGCCCGGCCGTCCAGCAGCAGCACGGCCTCGCTTGCCACCAGCGCCAGCAGCGCCACGCCGCCTGTGCGCCACGGGCGGGCGCCGAACACGCCGGTGATGGCCAGCACGCACAGCAGGGCTGAGACAAGCTGGAACGGATGCAGGACGGTCATCAGGCCCAGCACCAGCGCCGCCCCGGCGCCGGCGCCCGTCAGGTCGAAGCCATACACCTGCCCGATGCGGTCCGCATTCAGGACGAAGGTGATGCTGATATACAGGCCTGTCAGGTAGAAGAACGGCAGCAGCACCGCGTAGTACAGGGCGATGTTGCCAAGTTGCGGCAGGAACGTCACCGCATTCTGCAATTGCAACGGATTGAATGGGTTGGCGGTCGTCCCGTAGTACCCGGCCGTAGCCGTCAGGATCAGCAGGGGCGGCAGCAGCACCAGCAGCCGAGGCCCGTGGCGCACCGCCCAGTCCCGCGCCAACGCGATGGTCACGCCGCTGAGCGCAAAGCCGACCATGACGATGGAGATGACCCAGTAGCCGTACTCCGACCACTTCGCGACGGCGAAGTAGCGGGTCAGCGCGATCTCGAACCCGACCGCCGCGCCGGAGATCAGGAACAGCGGCCAGAGCGACATGCGCGTCATGGCCAGACCCGGCGGCGGATGAAGTCCTGCACCAACGCATTGAACCGCCCGGGTTCATCGACGAACAGCGCGTGCCCCGCGGACTCGAACAGGGCCGTTTCCGCCAGAGGCTGGTGCATCTCCAGGTTCGCGGCCTGCGCCGCCAGGCGGGGGCGCACGACATACAGGACGGGCTTCCGCACCGACCACACGGCATCCCGCCAATAGGTGCGCGGCACGCCGTAGTTCAGCAGTTGCGCCGATGCGTCGGGCGGGGTCCGCAACGCGGTCTCGGTCAGGCGCTCCAGGTAGTCCTCACCAGGTGAGCTGCGGAACATGCCGCGGACGAAGCGGCGCATCTGCACCTCCCGCTCCACCCGGGGCCCGCGTGTGGCCGGCAGGCGGCTGGGCACCGGCGGCGGGTCCTCCCCGACCGAGTTGTCGATCAGCACCAGCCCGGCCAGCCGGGCGTCGCCGTACTGGTGCACATAGGCCAAGCTGTCGAGCACCCCCAGCGACCACCCGGCCAGCAGCACCGGGCG
>Ga0123338_10006107_pt1 | contig 10170 bp, 11 predicted proteins | sample grotaG_FD_89793 | JGI IMG/M metagenome (GOLD analysis project Ga0123338, IMG submission 89793) | Glacier valley bacterial and archeal communities from Borup Fiord, Nunavut, Canada, to study Microbial Dark Matter (Phase II) -... | ecosystem: Environmental > Aquatic > Freshwater > Ice > Glacier ...
CTCACCGCAGTCGGGCCGTGGTGGCACCGCAGTTGGCGCATGCTATGCTCTATGCAGAAACGTCGTTCTGCATGAGGAGCTTCCAATGTTCCAGTACAATGATGATTGCCCCGATCACGGCCCCTACGGTGATGATGATTGCCCGAAGTGCTAGATGGAAATACTGCACCACAACGCCCCTGGCCAAAGCCGGGGGCGTTGTTATATTGGTGCGAAAACGCGCTATGGTGATCGGCCGGGGCAGCGTGGGATTTACGTCACGACCTTGATGAGCTCATCGGATTGAAACAATGTCGATGCTACTTTACGATCACGCTGGTCGCCGAACTTTTGACGCGGGTTGTCAAGCGCCACATGAATATAGGGCCTGAGCTGGCCGACCACGGTGCCGCACTCTCCCGCCTCATAGACGCCGAATGACCGAGCAACGGCGACCCGATCACCAACCTTAAATACGATCATTGTGTGTCGCCTCTGTGTTCTGCCGGCGCGTGACGCTTGCTGCGCCTCTCTCCGCCCGCTCGATGATCTGAATCAGTGTGATTCAATACCGTGAAGTATAGCCGAATATCGGTCTGTCTGCACGTCGGTACATGACAGTATCGAAACAATTTGTGTTCATGAGTTGCAAACGGGCAAATTTGGCGGTGTATCAGGCCGTGATCGGCAAAGCCATACCCCCATAGAATAGCAGTGACGTACATAAAAGGCATCTTTCGCCTGCCCTTGGCCCAGAGGGCACCCCAGCTCAGGACGAACGGCAGCATGGTACGTTTCTTTTTTGTAGGTCGTTTTCTCGCCTTACTATCAGCGTATCAGCGGTTCGGTGCGCGTGCTGGGGCGACCGCTGATTTGGGAAAAGTCACTATCGCGCCCTTGATTTGCTTACCTCGTGGTACGCATATTGCATTTTGTTCTGCAGGATTCGAAGAGCAGGAGAAAGGAGCAGACAATGAAGCTCGAAACCCTACGCGACTTGTATGTGGAGCAGCTCCACGATCTCTACAGCGCCGAAACGCAGCTGGTAGAGGCACTTCCCAGCATGGCAAAGGCCGCCACGAACACGCAGCTCCAAAGCGCGTTCAAGGAGCATCTGACGCAGACCAAAGGCCACGTCCAGCGGCTTGAGCAAATTTTCAAGCAGCTCGGCGAAGATACCAAAGGTCCAGTCTGCAAAGGTATGCAAGGGCTGCTCAGCGAAGGCGACGAGATGAGCAAAATGAAAGGCGAGCCTGCCGCGATTGATGCCGGCCTGATTGCCGCAGCGCAGCGCGTGGAGCATTACGAGATCGCTGGCTATGGTTGTGTGCGGACATATGCGCACCAGCTCGGCGATCACAAGAATGAGCAGTTGCTCCAGCAAACGCTTGATGAGGAAGGTGCAGCCGATCAGAAGCTGACGCAGCTCGCCGAAGAGGTGATTAATATCGAAGCCGAGCGCTAAACGTCGCGCCGCATTGTATGGAAGCTTAGTGATGTCGAGCAGCGTGTGCTCACTAGTATAACGAGGAGTAGTAATCATGACACCCGATTCGAATCGCCCCACCGCCGCTGGCACGCAGCGTGAACTTGACCGCACCGCCGACCGGGCGCACGACGCCGTTGATCGCGCTACTGACAAGGTGCATGGCACAGTCGATACCATCGCCAATAAGGTCCAGCCGATTGCTGGTGACGTGAAAGACACGGCCCAGAATGTCGTTAACAAAGTTCAAGATCTGGGCGCACAGGTGGCCGATAAGGCCCAGGATCTGGGCGCGCAAGCGGTTGACCGGGCCGATGCTGCAACAATGACAGTCGGCGGGAAGATGTCCGATGCGGCCCAAACTATTCGTGATAATGCGCCGACGAGTGGCCCAATTGCGAACGTGGCCGAAACCGCTGCTGACACTTTGGAGCGCGCCGGTAGCTACTTGCAAGAGCAGGATCTGTCAGATATTCGTTCTGACTTGGAGGGTATCATCCGTCGCCATCCAGTTGAATCGCTGTTGGTTGGCCTTGGCGTCGGGTATCTGCTGGCACGCAGCATGCGGAGGTAGTTATGGCCTATGAGCGTGAACGCGATGGGTCTGTTTCGCAGCTCATTAGCGGCATTGTCGGCGATGCGCAGGTGCTGGTACGCCAAGAGATCGCACTCGCGCGCCAGGAGATTAGCGAAGAGATCAGCAATGCGAAGCAGGTTGGGATCAAGCTTGGCATTGCCAGTGGCGTGCTGGCAATCGGCGGGTTGCTGTTGATCCTCGCGCTGGCACAGGCTGTTGCTGATCTGCTCAACTGGCCAACCTGGGCTGGCTACGCGCTGGTCGGCGTAGTGCTGGCGATTGCCGGGTACATCCTGCTTTCTTCAGCGCAGAAACAGATCAAAGATGTGCATCCGATTCCGGAACAAACGGTTGAAACTCTGAAGGAGAATGTCGAATGGATCAAAGAGCGGACAACATCCGACAAGGGATAGAAGCGACCCGCGCGTCGCTGGATACGAAGCTTGATACGCTTGAGTTCAAGGCGCGGCAGACCTTCGATCTGAAGCATCAAGTGTCGGAACGGCCTTGGATGGCGCTGGGCGCAGCGACTGTTGCTGGGTATGTGTTGGGTAGCATGGGCAGCAACGAGCCTGAGCAGCCTTGGCAGGGCCAGTCGGCGGCGACCACCTATAAGCAGCACGCAAACGCATCGGAGCATACGTCGCAGAACGCACCTGCCGCTAGCGGGTCGAGTGTTGAGCGTTTTATCGCGCCGTTCAACGACGAGATCGATATGCTCAAGACCGCCGCAATCACGACGCTGACCAACTTCTTACACGATATAATCAAGGAGTATGTGCCTGCGATCGGCAAGCAGCTCGATTCGGCGGCCCAGCCTGGCAGCCCGCGTGCCGAGCGCTCCTACGAGCAGCGCCCGAGCCAGGCTCACACGCCCCAGGCCGATACGGCAACCTTGAATGAGCTGCTCACGAGTACTCCGCCAGACGACTCGTACCAGTCGACGAGCGGCCAGATCGAGCGTGAGCGCAGCTTCGGGGCAGGGACGACGCGCTACTAAGAAGCGGGTTGTTAGAAAGCACAGGTGCGGCAGCTCTGGATTGCCCTACCTGTGCTTTTTAAGCTGCCGGGGAAGCGCCCTGGGGTACGAGCGCATTTGCCGATTATCCATCTACGGCCCTGACGCTCTTTATATATAGGGCGTACGCAAAAGGTATCTTTCGCCTGCGGTAGTAAGGATAGAAACCATGACCAAGCACAAACCTGGCCCGCCCAATCCCAAGGATGCAGATCTCGCGCGCTTCACCACGCCGGATGATCAGCCGCTGACCACGAATCAAGGGCAGACGGTCGGGGATGACCAAAACTCGTTGCGCGCAGGCGCACGCGGCCCAACGCTGCTCGAAGATTACATTCTGCGCGAAAAGATTCAGCATTTCGATCACGAGCGCATTCCCGAGCGGGTAGTCCACGCCCGTGGTGCTGGCGCGCACGGCTTTTTTGAACTGACCACATCGCTGGCTGCGTATACTACCGCCAATATTCTGACCAAAACCGGCCAGCAGACCCCAGCGTTCGTGCGCTTCTCCACCGTCGCCGGATCGCGTGGCTCGGCCGATACCGCCCGTGATGTACGCGGCTTTGCGGTCAAAATCTACACCGATCAGGGCAACTGGGATATTGTCGGCAACAACATCCCGGTCTTTTTCATTCAGGACGCGATCAAGTTTCCCGATCTGATTCATGCCGTCAAGCCTGAACCGCACAACGAAATTCCCCAAGCCGCCTCGGCCCACGACACGTTCTACGATTTTATTTCGCTCACGCCCGAATCCATGCATATGCTCATGTGGGTCATGAGTGATCGCTCCATTCCGCGCAGTTTCAGCCGCATGGAAGGTTTTGGCGTGCATACATTCCGGCTGATCAACGCGCAAGGGAACGCCACCTTTGTAAAGTTCCACTGGAAGCCGGTGCTGGGCGCGCATTCGCTGGTCTGGGATGAGGCGCAGGTCATCGCGGGTAAAGATGCCGATTTCCATCGCCGCGATATGTGGGAATCGATCGCGCAGGGCAATCCCCTGGAGTGGCACTTCGGCGTGCAGCTACTGCCGGAAGGCGAGGAAAACAAACTCGATTTCGATATTCTCGATGCGACCAAGCTTTGGCCGGAAGACCTGTTTCCGGTGCAGCTGGTCGGCAAGCTCACCTTGAATCGCAACCCCGACAACTATTTCGCGGAAACCGAGCAGGTCGCCTTTATGACCACGAATATCGTGCCGGGGATTGATTTTAGCGACGATCCGCTGCTTCAGGGGCGCAACTTTTCGTACCTGGATACGCAGTTGAGCCGCCTGGGTACGCCCAACTTCGCGGAGCTGCCGATCAATCGGCCGGTTGCGAACGTATCCAACAACCAGCGCGACGCGCATATGCGTACCACGATCAACAAAGGCCGCGTCTCCTACGCACCCGCCTCGCTTGATGGCCACTCGCCCGCTGCGACTGCCAACCCGCACGGATTTACGAGCTATGCTGCGCCGGTCAGCGGCCCGAAAGTGCGCGTGCGCAGCGAGACATTCGGCGACCATTATGGGCAAGCGCGCCTGTTCTGGAACAGTATGACGCCGGTTGAGCGCGAACATATCGTCAAAGCCTTGCAGTTCGAGCTAAGCAAGGTCGAAACCCGCGCTGTGCGTGTACGCATGCTCGGCCACCTGACGACGATCAATGACATGCTGGGCGCGCAGGTTGCGCTGGCACTGGGCGAAATGCCTACAACCGATCAACCGACCGCACCGCCCAGCGGCAGTGCCGATTCTGCCGCCGAAATCGAAGTGCTCGCGAATGCCACATCGCCGACATCCGCGTCGGGTGGCGTGCAGCGCACCCGTGGGCTGAGTCTGGAAGTGGATCAGCCGACGACGCCGAAAGGCCGCAAGGTCGCGATTCTGGCAGCCAGCGGCACCGACGCGGCGCAGGTCAAAGCTATTCAGGATGCGCTAACGGCGGCGGGCGCGCTGAGTGATGTCGTCGGGCCGCATATCGGCAAGCTCGGCGGCGAAGGCAGCATGCTCGAAGCCACCAAAACATTGGCGAATACCGCATCGGTGCTGTACGATGCCGTGATTGTGCCCGGCGGCGCGGACGGCGTGGCACTCCTGCGGAAAAGCGGCGATGCGCGCGCGTTCATCGATCAGGCATTTAAGCACGGCAAGCCAATTGCGGCGCTTGTCGAAGGGAATGATTTGTTCGCAGCGACGGAAACCGCGCGCTTGATCAAGGGCACTGGCGATCTGGCGGTGTACGGGGTGTTCGTCGCGAAAACCGGCCAGCCGGCTGATACTATCGCGCAATTCGTGGCCGCGCTTGCACAGCACCGCTTCCGCAACCGTAAGCACGCCGAGCAGCTTGCGGCCTAACAACACGAAAAGCCCGGAGCGCAAAGAGGAACGGCAACGCCGTTCCTCTTTTGTTGGGTACATGAAATCGGCTCGCCCGCTTGCCGATCCCGGACATGAACTGGACAATCTCCAGTACATCGCTTGCCGCGCTGGCGTGAACGCGGGCGATTTTTGGGGAACGCTGGCGCACCGCTCGAAACATCCGCCTAAAGTCTGAGCGAGCGCTGCTTGACAAGCCCGCCGCTATCGTGATATGCTTGCGGCGAATGTAGAAGAAGCACTGCCGAAGCAACCTTCGTGCGACCAGTGAGTACCAGAAAGGTGGATTGTAGCATGGCAATCGCGACGACGAAGCTCAATACAACTGAGAGCTTCCGCGCCCGGAACCGCAAGGTCGGTCCCGATGGCGTATTCGCTCGCAGCCATACTGCGCCCAATTTCCGGAGGCTCCACAGCTGATACGCAGCTACAGAACGAGCTAACGGGCCGTGGGCGACAGGTAAATGGCGCTCACGGCCTTTCTTTGTAAAAAAGGCCGTGGGTATGCGCAAGCGCTTGACCTGCGGCCTTTTGCATGCCCGGCGCGGGATGATTTGATTGAAAAAGCCGTCACAAAAATAAGGGAGAACCAAACAGATCATATCGGTTCTCGGTTCTCAGCCCGAAGGAGTACCGCATTGATAATCCAAGATCGCGACGGCTCAGTGCTACAGGAGCCGCGCAAGCTACGACCAAACCAGCTTGCAGTGCCAAGCTACCGCGTTGAGTTCCCGGCCGAGCTGCTGGATGAACAGAACAGTCTGATCGACCGCATTATCAGCTTCGCGTTCGATACGCTTGGCGCGCAGCGCCTTGATGTTCGCGTGCGCGAAGCAGAATAAATTGAGAATTGAGAATTGAGAACAGCTTGACTCACGACATTCTTCATTTTCAATTCGATTAAGAGGAGCCTTACATGGTATCACTACCGACCCTGGAAGATGAAACCATCACTGCCACTACGCGGCCTGCGCCGACGGTCGGCGCGCTACCGGCGCTTGAGATCGTTGGCGCGCTGAAGCAATTTCGCAAAGATGAAGGCAAGCAGAAACCATTCTGGAAGCGCGGCGAGCGCAAGCCGCGCGAGATGACTATCGCGGTCGATAACATGAATATCACCGTTCCACGCGGCGAGATTTTCGGGCTGCTGGGCGCGAATGGGTCGGGGAAATCGACGCTGATTCGGCTGGTCTCGACGCTGCTGATCCCCGACGGCGGCGAGATTCGGGTGTTCGGGCGCGATGTGCAGCACGAGGAGCGCGCGGTTCGACGCTTGATCAATCGCGTGAGTGTCGAGGCATCGTTCTTCAAAAAGCTTTCGGCGCTGGAAAACCTGATGTACGCGGCGCGGCTCTACGATATGCCGATCGCCGCCGCACGCGCGCGCGCAATCTACATTCTCGGCCAGCTGGGTATGAAGGAGAAGCGACTGTACGAGCCGCTTGAGAATATGTCGCGCGGGATGCAGCAGAAGGTCGCGATTGCGCGCGGGCTGCTGACTTCGCCGGTGCTGCTGCTGCTCGATGAGCCGACTACCGGCCTCGACCCGCGCTCCAAGCAGGATGTGCAGCGCTTCATTCTGCGCATGCGCCGCGAGCATGAGACTACCGTATTTCTGACCACCCATGATATGGACGAGGCCGACCGGCTATGCGATCGCATTGCGGTGATCGATAATGGCAAGATCGTTGCGCTGGATACGCCAGCCGAGCTGAAACGCCAGCTCGGCGCACAGAGCGGCAAGAATGGGAGTGCTACGATGGAGGATGTGTTCCTGGCGCTGACTGGCAAAAGCCTCGACGACGATTTCGAAGTCGAAGGCGATGCCGTAGCCGAGGAGGAGTAGCGCATGCAGGGGACTGTGCTACGCGCCCAGAGCGGTTTCTTCTGGGTTCAGACCGAGGCTGGCCTGCTGGAATGTAGGCTGCGCGGGCGGCTCAAGAAGGAGCGCCAGACCAGCGACATTGCGGTGATCGGCGATCTGGTCGAGGTGATGCAAGTTTCGCCGACCACTGGCGCAATCGAGTCGGTTGCGCCGCGCCGAACCAAGCTGGCCCGCCGCGCCGCTGGCACCAAGGGTGTCTGGAGCGAGGATGTGCTGATCGCTAACCTCGATCAGGTGATGCTGATCTTCGCATGCGCGAACCCGGAGTTCACGCCGCGCATGCTCGACCGCTATTTGGTGCTGACCGAGGCCAGTGAGCTAGATACAGTGATCGTTGCCAACAAAGTCGATCTGGTTGGTGAGCAGCAGGCGCGTGAGCAGTTCGCGATCTACGAGCGGATCGGCTACCCAGTGATCTACACCAGCACCAAGCTCGGGCTGGGCATCGATGAGCTGCGCGCGCGATTGGGCGGGCGTATGAGCGTCGTCACTGGCAAATCGGGTGTCGGCAAGAGCAGTTTGCTGAATGTTGTGCAGCCGAAATTGGGCCTTGCCACCAGCGATGTCAGCGAAACGCTCGGTAAGGGCCGTCACACGACCACGGTCGCCGAGCTGATCGCGCTTGATCATCTGAGCGGCGGCTATGTGGCCGATACGCCCGGTATCCGCGAGCTGGGGCTGTGGCAGTTCCCGCTGGATGAGCTGGACTGGTGCTTCCGCGAGTTTCGCCCGTTCCTGAATGAATGCTATTTCTCCAGCTGCACGCATACGCACGAGCCGGATTGCGCGGTGCGCGCCGCCGTTGCCGCTGGGCAGATCAGCGCGGAGCGCTATCAGAGCTATACGCGGCTGCGCGAGAATGCGTAGCTGGCGGCTGGCGACTGAGTGATGCTCGCTATGTGACGAATTATGTGGTGGTCAACCACATGCTGCACATCCGCCGCGCGGGGCTAAAGCCGCCGCGCTCATCAGCAACGCCCGCTGAAGCGGGCTGGACATGTGCAGAGTCTATCTACCCAATACAATATGTGACGCATCATTCTGCAATCTGCAATCTGCAAACGCCCTGCGGGCACCCGAATCTGCAATCAGAAAGGAGGACGCCGATGTATCCACTATTCGCTGTCGGACTGTTCTTTGGAACGAAGCACGACGGGAGTATTTCGTATGCGCACAATGACCGCACTGCTGGTCATCGATGTCCAGGTCGGGCTGATTGCGGGGGCGGATCCCGTATACGAGGCGGACATCATTCTTGAGCGCATTGCTGGCTTGATTGCCGGGGCGCGAGCGGCTGGTACGCCGATGATCTATGTGCAGGATAAGGATGTCGGTGGGGTCGATACGCCGGAGTGGCAGATTCACCCGACGGTCGCGCCTGCGCCGGGCGAACTGGCGGTGCGCAAGGCTTGGAGCGATTCGTTTTACGAGACGACGCTGGGCGCAGAGCTTCAGGCGCGCGGCATCGGCCAGCTGGTGATCGTGGGCATGAAGACCGATTTCTGCGTGACGATGACCAGCTTTCGCGCAGTAGCACTGGGCTACGATGTCACGCTGGTGGCCGATGCGCACACGACCACCGATGGTGATTTGCTGACCGCGCCGCAGACAATCGCTTACCACAACGATCTGCTGCGGGGCTTCGGTGCCGAGGATGGCTTTGGTGCAGGCAAGCACTGGGTCACGGTCAAGCCCGCCAGCGAGATAGCATTTTAATGACGAAGGACGGGCGACGGGTGACGAAGGACGGACGCACTAATCTTTCGTCGTCCGTCCTTCGTCCTCCATCCTTCGTCACCCGTCTTCGGTCTTCCGTCCTGTTGAGTGAAAGGAGCGCGCCCATGACTACCAGCCGATTGGGACGAGATCTCCACGCGCCCGCCGTCGGTCATTATCAACTACACTAAACCGAGGCATGGATGCTTTGCAAGCGGTGCCTCGTGGAGGGTAACCCAGCAATGCCACGCGTAAATATTCAGGTTCACGACATCAATGAGATCGAGGAGCTGGAGCAGCAGGAGGATTGGGAGCTACAACTGGGCCTTGCGCCTGCTGACCCACGGCGCGAGATCGTCGGCAGCGATAATCGCAATCGCGCACGCGGCGAGCGACGCTTCGGCGGCAACGAGGCGCTAGATCGCAAGCGCGCCGACCGCCGCAAGAACGTGTCGCGCGCGGGACGACGGATGGAGTGATTGCAGATTGCAGATTGCAAATTGTATATTGCGAGGACTTATCTCCTCAATATGCAATTTGCAATTTGCAATAACTTGGAGGTTGATCGTGTCGAGCGAAACCCTAGCGCCGGTATGGCGGCCAGAGGTCGTGCCCGGCGAGCGCATCTTTCTTAGCCAGGTGTGTCGCGCAGATCTGCCGCTGTTCACGCGCTGGTTCAGCGACCTTGAGCTGACCGCCTATCTCGGCGCGACCGGCATGTCGTTTATGCCTGAGCACGAGCAGGAGTGGTACGACAGTGTGGTGAAGGATCGCGATAAGAAGACCTTCGCGATTGTTGTGCGCGAAGGCCAGCGCGTGATCGGGAGCATCAGCCTCATGTCGATCGACAACCGGCGCGGCGTAACTGAGCTAGGCATCGCGATTGGCGATAAATCCGCCTGGGGCCAGGGTTACGGCAGCGAGGCGGTGCGGCTGATCTGCGATTACGGCTTCACATTCCTGGGGCTACACACGATCTATCTTTGGCACGTCGCGTTCAACGAGCGCGGACATCATGCATATCTCAAGGCTGGTTTCACGCAGGCTGGGCGAATCCGCAGCGCGGATGTGTTCAACGGCCAGCGCTATGACCGGATTCTGATGGACATAACGCGCGAGGACTTTGGGCCATCGCGTTTGAATA
>Ga0123338_10006108_pt1 | contig 10166 bp, 10 predicted proteins | sample grotaG_FD_89793 | JGI IMG/M metagenome (GOLD analysis project Ga0123338, IMG submission 89793) | Glacier valley bacterial and archeal communities from Borup Fiord, Nunavut, Canada, to study Microbial Dark Matter (Phase II) -... | ecosystem: Environmental > Aquatic > Freshwater > Ice > Glacier ...
GCGCTTGCTCTAAAGAATCATATTGGGTTTGGGCTAGTTTAGCGATCGCACTTTTATAGAAATGATCGAGATTAGCCGCCTGAGCTAACTGTTTAGCCAAGTCGGTGTTTAGAGTTACCGAGGTAGACTCTTGTACCAAGCGCTTGCCAATTTGTGACAAAATTACAATATATTCCGCGTGAGTGCGATCGCCAGTAAGTTTTTCGTAAGCAGGGTTAACTAGCTTTGATAACAATTCATTCCCTAGTTGTTTTTGAGCCGCACTTTCAGTAAGATTACTGTCCGGGTGCAGACGGCGGGCGATTTGGAGGTAGCGTTTACGAATTTCTTTGACATCCGCATCAACTGGAACGCACAATATTGCGTGATGATCTATGAAATCATATTTAAATAATCCACGATCTATTTTGAAAGACATATAGAGCTCTTGCACTAAACGAGCAGTTAGATTCTTTCTAGTTTACTTCGGTTGATCAGTGATTCGTCAGTAGCAAATTGTCATTTGTCATTTGTCATTGGGCACTTGTACTGAGCGTTCGCGTAGCGTCTCGTAGAGAAGTCGTTGGCGCAGCCTCTCGTAGAGAAGTATTGGGCATTGGGCACTTGTACTGAGCGTTCGCGTAGCGTCTCGTAGAGAAGTCGTTGGCGTAGCCTCTCGTAGAGAAGTATTGGGCATTGGGAAAACACTTTCTTTCTTCATCCCCTTGTCTCCCTCATCCCCTCATACCCAAGCTGACAGTGGCGGAACTTGTAAAAGTTCGCTACTGAGGTAGTCGTGAATATAACCATTTGTGCCAAGAATTCTACCTGACTCAATTTTGACGGGAGTACCATCATAGGCGGTGACTTTGCCCCCGGCTTCTTGTAACAAAATTATCCCGGCGGCAATATCCCAAGGAGAAAGCCCACGTTCCCAGTAACCATCGACACGTCCACAGGCAACATAAGCCAAATCTAGCGATGCAGAACCACTACGTCTGACTCCTTGGGTAAGATGAGTGAGGTGACTAAATTCTGCGTAATTGTTATCAGAGGTTTCGCGGCGATCGTAGGCAAATCCTGTCACTAGTAGACTCTTACTCAGTTCAGATGTTAGCGAAACCTTGATGGGATGACGGTTACGGGTTGCTCCCAAGCCAGCAGCAGCACGAAATAGTTCATTGTGAAAAGGGTCATAAATTACACCAACTTGCGGAACGCCATTAATTAACAGCCCGATGGAAACCGCAAAAAATGGGTATTGATGAGCGTAGTTAGTTGTGCCATCTAGAGGATCTATTGCCCAAAGGTATTCATTCTCTTGATTACCTAATTTCCCTGATTCTTCAGCGAGGATAGAGTGCTGAGGAAAGTGGCGGCGCAAAATTTCTAAAATTAACTCTTCTGAAGCTTTATCAGCAGCAGTGACTAAATCACCAGGGCGTCCTTTTTCAATAATTCCGTCTTCTAACTTACCCAAGTAACCTTGCAAAATTGCACCAGCAGCTAAAGCCGCTTCCGTAGCAATATCTAGAAAAATTTGTAGATTTGTCATTAGTTATTTGTCATTAGTCATTTGTCATTTGGCACTTGTACTGACTTGTACTGAGCGACGCGTTGCCCTGAGCTTTGTCGTTCGCGTAGCGTCTCGTAGAGAAGGGTCGATGTAGCGTTGTCGTTGGCGTAGCCTCTCGTAGAGAAGTATTGGGCATTGGTTCATCTCCCCCACTCCTCAAAGATTTTGGCGGCGATACTCGGCGGGAGTGAGGCGCATGGGTTTTTCTGAGTTCCAGATTCCTTGCCCCATGAGTCTAGCCCATTGTTGGGCACGTTCTAAACGCTGGTCATATTTGTGGTTAGGCGATCGCCCCACAAACATTGCATTCCCTTGTTTCACCAATTCTTCATTCAACAACACCTTATTTTTCCACACATAAGCTAGAGTTCGCCCGATTTTGTCTTTTGCTTCTAAATCAAACTCCAGCGTTACCGATTGTTCTGCACCACCAATTAGATCCTCTAACTGTTCTTTTGCTTGTTCCCCCCAAGGGCGCTGTCGCAAATCTGGTGCATCAATACCAACTAACCGCACTTGGGAAATCAAATTTGGTTGTTCAGCCATGCCCAACACTTCCAAACTTTGCCCACTAACTACCCGCGCTACTTTCACATCAGCCTGATTGTTTGGCAGTTGGATTTTACCTTGGCAACTCACCAAGAGCAATAAGCAAGCCAAAATGGCTATTTTTCGCACCCAGTTACTAAAATGTACAGGCATCAGAACTTTAGTGATTTGGAATTGTTTATTCCTCATCTAAGGGTAAACCCGCTTTAACTTTCCCCCTAGCAAAATAGCGTCCAAACTGGAGTTCGTAGACTTCATCTTCGTCTTGTGTCTCCACCTCCAAGTCAGAACGGGGGTAACTCACACACAATAAGGCATAACCTTGCCGACGTAAATTTGGTGATAATCCGATTGCCTCTGGTTGGTAAATTTCTCCTGACAACACCCTGACAGCACAAGTGGTGCAAGCCCCATTGCGGCAGGAAAACGGCAATTCCACCCCTTGTTTTTCGGCAGCGTGCAGGATGTAGCGGTCTTCTGGCACTTCTAGGGTGTATGTTTTGCCAGTGGCGCGATCGCGAACTCTAATTGTGTATGTACGGGACATCTGGATTTGCGTTTTGGGATTGGGACTTTCAGATTCAATCTAAAATATCTTTCTTTATCTTTGCATTTTCTGTGATTTTATAGTATTATTGTAAATCGTGGCACCTGGAGAGGTGGCCGAGTGGTTGAAGGCGCACGCCTGGAAAGTGTGTTTAGGGAAACTTAACGAGGGTTCGAATCCCTCCCTCTCCGTTCTCAAACCTAGTTCAAATATATAGTTTGAACCAGACTTATACAAATAGTCCGGTTTAAAAAATAGCAGAATATATTCTTAAGATTGCTTTGAAGGTGCATTAGTGTAATCCTACTCTTACAGCTATTTTCAGGTAAATAGACCACGCGGTAGGGGCACAGAAAAAGCTCATTGGTGTCAACTTCAGAAAAAATCTGCTTTGAGAAGACATTTTGCCCTCATCCCCTAACCCCTTCTCCCAAGTTGGGAGAAGGGGAACTAGAGCAGGACTTACGCAAAAAAGTTCCGAAGTAGCGGTAATACCCTGCGGGTTCGCGTAGCGTTCCGTAGGAAAGCTAAAGCTACATGAATTACCGCTACTAGAAATCAGGTTTTTGAGACAATTTTGCGTAAGTCCTATAGAGAATTTGCTCCCCTCTCCCAAAATTGGGAGTGAGGGTCAAACCTCGAAAGCTTGCCTTGCCTTCTACGTTAAGTTCACACCAATGAGCATTGCTGTGCCGCTACCAGAGATGTGGTTGAAATACATGAAAACTGCTGTAAGCAAGCTACGCACAGCGTTGTGTTAAATCTGACTGCTAAATTCAATACACAATCTAGGGTAAAGTAACATTTGTTTATTTATTACTCATAATTGAGGCATTTTGTCAAGTCGCCAAACTCCTACTTCACTATGGCGACAGCCTGATGAACGGATCGGGTAAATTAAGATAAGTAAAGAAAACGCTTTAAAATAAATGGCAACTCTAAGCTTAGAAGAAATTTCTACTCAGTTAGAAAGTCCGAATTTACGCGATCGCATGGTAGCCCTGGCGAATCTGCGTCATGTTTGTGCTGAGGATGCAGTCCCTTTGATTCAAAAGGTTTTAGATGATGAATCTTTGCAACTGCGATCGATGGCAATATTTGCTCTTGGAATCAAGCCAACGCCAGAATGTTATGCAATTTTGGTAAGAATTCTCGTAAATGACCCAGATTATGGTATACGCGCTGATGCCGCCGGTGCTTTAGGATATTTAGGTGATGCCAGAGCCTTTGAAGTGCTTTCACGGGCGTTTTATGAAGATACTGAGTGGCTAGTACGCTTTAGTGCAGCCGTTTCTTTAGGTAACATTAAAGATCCTCGTGCGCGTCAAATTCTTCTTCAGGCATTGGATAGCAAAGAAGTAGTATTGCAACAAGCTGCAATCTCTGCGCTGGGAGAAATTCAAGACATTGAATCTGTCGATCACATCCTGCGCTTCGCTCAATCAGATGATTGGTTAGTCAGGCAGCGTTTGGCTGAAGCCTTGGGAAATCTTTTCACTCCTAAGAGTATCTCAGCTTTAAAATACCTGGAAAAAGACAATCATTTCAACGTTGCTGAGGCAGCGAGGATTGGACTGAAGAAGCTTGAGGAAATAGGCAATCAAGCTTAATATTAAATCCTGCTACATTTTAATAATAATTAAGCGGGGATTTTAGCATTTTGATGCAGGGTAATTTCATTCATGAATATTGAAGAGTTTTTTGAGTTAAGTGCTGGTAAATGGTTTTCTCATCGTACTAGTCAACATTTGGCTTTTAAGCAATCTGAAAGTAGCAAGTCAGACATCATCATTGAGACGCTGGCAGTAGATGATCCAGAAGTGATCAAACTGTGTCAACACTACAAAATTAATCTTAGTTCCGCCTCTTGTGCTGCCAAAATTACCTGGAACGGCACAACGGAAAAGGATCAAGTAAAACACAGTGGTTCAACTGTGTTAGTCTCGGTACCTGATACAGATAATCCAGCGCAAGGTAAGTTACTGCGAGAAATAGTTGATGCTGATAAAACTCCAGTTGCCGGACGCTATAAAATTGATAGTGATGGTGCTTTGATTCTAACTACAGAGGATGAAACCATGAGTTCTGAAGAGCGCCTGTGGTTTGCTAGCCCTAATTTGCGAATGCGGGCAAATGTCCTCAAGAGTTTTGGTGGATTTAGTATCGCTTCTTTTACTTCTGAGATTCGCATGGGTGGTTTTCCACCAGCCGCGAAGCCTTCTGAGGCAGCTAATTCAGTATCTAGTTAGTTGTAATACAACATATTCCCCCTAAAAACTGGGGGAATTAAGTTTAATATTTTTTATAAACTAAAATCAGGCTATTGTTTAATACTGTTTATAATATACTATAAAAAATCCCAACCAATGGTTAATTTCATAGTGGGAAAAAAGTCAAATTTAGAGACTTTACTATCTCTGTGCTGATGTTTTTTAAATTTGCAAAAAGTTAGCGATCGCCTGCGGTAATGGCAAAACAATTATCATCAACAAAGCGATTGCTAATAATCCCCAAATATCACGTCCATTATCCAATTCAGTCACATCATTCAGCGCCGGCTCATCAATCAACGGCATAAATAATAAGATAATCGCCCACAACAAAAATTCTTCCCGAACTAAAGAAAGAAATAGCAACAAGACGCGAGCAATTTGACCAATTATAATTGCCGCTCGTTGTCCAAACATCGCATGGATAATGTGACCTCCATCTAGTTGTCCCACGGGCATTAAATTTAACGCTGTCACAACTAGTCCTAGAAAACCAGCAACTGCAACTGGATGCAAGTCAAGGGCTGATTTTGCTGTTAACTGACTTCCCAAGGCTAACTTCGAGAGTAGCGCCAGTAAAATTGAATAATTGGGATTAAGCGCCTCAAGATTCAAAAGTCGGGTTTTTTCATTCAGAGAAACCACGTCAGAATGAGCCAAGCCCCATATTAGTAATGGCAAGGTAACAACAAAACCTGCAATTGGCCCAGCGATACTAATATCAAATAAAACTTTGCGGTTGGGAATAGGACTACGCATCTGAATAAATGCGCCAAAAGTTCCCAAGAAGAAAGGCACGGGAATAAAGTAAGGCAACGTCGAGCGAATATTGTAAAATTTAGCTGTCAAATAATGCCCAAGTTCATGAATACCCAAAATAGTCATCAGTCCTAAAGCATAGGGCAATCCTTTGAATAGGACATCTGGGTTAGATAGAAGTTTGAACAAAGAGCCAATTTTCCAGATAGGCCCAAGAGAAACACCAGCATTTTGCACTCCCACCAAGGTAGTAGTTACCAAAGTAGCTGCTAGTAGCAGAAGCGCTAATCCTGGTCGAGTTAACCGTTCCTGATCGCGTCGTGGTGTATTTCTATCTTTAGCAGCTTGAGCGTTAGGAACCAGCACAAAGAAAGGTTTGTCATTTAAACCTTCTTGAAAGATCAGCACGAAGCGATCGCCAAATTGTGCTTCAATATTAGTCTTAATCTGCTGGTAGGCATTGCTGGCTTTAGTTCGCAACTGACCACGGCAAATTACAGCTTGTGGTCGATATTCAATATTTTGAACGTAGTATACAGACCAAGGAAAACAATTTCGCAGTTGAGTTTCTTCGGTTAGCTCGATGGGACGCACTATTGGTTCTACCGGAGGCTGGATAGTCGGCTGTGATTCAGAGGCTTGAGTTTGAGCTTCAGTCTGTGTATCTCTTGGCGCTTGACGCCCCCATTGAAACAACGTCCAGTACAACACAGTGGAGACAAATAACGACGAAATAATCAGCGCTGGTGGCGGAGCTTGTTTAGGCCCGTACATCAGCGTCCATCCACTCAACAAAAATGCTGGTGTCATTAAAACCAGCCATAACAACCATACTGGCGTCCGGGTGATTTGAGCGACGCTGTGCTGCACCATTAGATAAGTAGCTAGCCCCAGTAGGAGGATAAACAAAAACCAAAATTCCATATTATCTTCAGTAATTTGGACAAAACACCCACCAGTAGCTTCAGCACCATAGCATTAACTACAAGGCAGACTTCAAACCCCAATTTTATTCACAACGGTTAACAGCGCTGGTTAAGCCTGAAGTTGCAATTCTTCAGAATTTCCACACTGTAACAAAATTATCCACAACTCCTCAGTTTCGGTTTTTTGATCATGTGCCCTTTACCACAAGTGCCAAGTCATACAACTAAGCCACCACAGGCCGTCTTCCCTGACGAAGTTCCTAGCGGAGCTTTTCTGCAATCGGACTTCGCACAAGAGAGCATTTTTGCCTTTCCACCCAATCGGGACACATTAGGGGGAACCTCTTATCTTATTGTAAGAAATGAAGGCAATATCCTCATAGATTGCCCTGCCTTAGACCAAACAAATCAAGATTTTTTAGGAGTGCATGGAGGCGTGCGTTGGTTATTTATCACCCATCGAGGCGCTATTGGCAAGACGGCTGAAATTCAGCAAATCTTTGGCTGCGAGGTGCTGATTCAAGAGCAAGAAGCTTATTTATTACCAGGCTTAACCGTAACTACTTTTAGGCAGAAATTTACTCTTGATGCCGCAATACAAGTGATTTGGACATCAGGACATTCTCCTGGTTCATCTTGCCTCTACTACAGTGAGCTTGGAGGTATATTGTTTTCTGGTCGCCATTTAGTCCCTAACCAACAGGGTCAACCAGTACCATTACGGACAGCGAAAACCTTTCACTGGACAAGGCAAATTAACAGTCTTCGATTCTTGTTAGAAACTTTTACACCAGAAACTCTTTGCTACATATGTCCGGGAGCTAATACTGGCTTTCTCAGAGGTAGGCGATTCATAGATCAAGCTTATCAACACCTCGCCTCTCTGGATTTACCCGAAATCCTTAGTAGGCACAATTCATGAATTGTGCCTACGTAATTTTCACTCCTGTGTCTAATGGTAAGGGAATGACTGAAGAGGTCAAACAAAAGGTATTTGACCATTTATTTACCACGAAAGCTGTCGGTAAAGGATTAGGACTAGCGTAGACGCATACTCCTACGGAGAAGCAAGCTACGCAAAGCGTCTCGTAGAGAAGCGGCTTGTCGTCAGACATCGCTCGTCAAATTATTGGAGAAAAACATGGCGGAGCAATCAATGTAAATTCTCAACTTGGCGAAGGAACTGAATTTGTGATTCAGCTACCGTTGTCGGCATAAGAAAAGAAAATCATAGTTATTGTAAGATAAAAATAAATTGTCGTTGCCCTAATTATGCCTCGTTCCTCGCTTTGGCGTTTGACAGTTCCCCCCTTGGAAAACGGCGATCGCTTAACCCGCTTTGAATTTGAGCGGCGCTACAGTGCCATGCCCAACCTGAAAAAAGCCGAATTGATTGAAGGAACTGTTTACATGGCTTCCCCTCTGCGTTTTGAACCCCATGCTGAACCTCATGGTGACTTGATGGGCTGGTTATGGACTTACAAGATTGCCACCCCAGGAGTGCGTCTTGGTGATAACCCAACCATTCGCCTTGACTTGGATAATGAACCTCAACCCGACGCGCTGTTATTGATTGATGCTCAGGCGGGTGGACAATCACATCTGAGCCAGGATGGGTATGTGGAGGGAGCGCCAGAACTGGTTGCAGAAATTGCCGCCAGTAGTGCCACGGTTGATCTGGGTGACAAAAAGCGTGCTTATCGGCGGAATGGAATACAGGAGTATATTGTGTGGCAGGTGTTTGAGCAACGCATCGATTGGTTCCACTTAGAAGCAGGAGAGTATATAAATCTGTATCCCGATGCGGCAGGTGTGATTCAAAGTCAAGTCTTTCCAGGATTGTGGTTAGATCAATCTGCCTTGGTAGCGGGTGATATGCAACAGGTGTTAACCGTATTGCAGGCAGGGGTGAATTCTGTCAAACATCAAGCCTTTGTGCAGCAGTTAGCCCAGGCAGTCCAATCGGATGGATAAGTTAAAAAAAACGGGCGATCTGACAGCAGAAACCAGGTAGTAGAGGGGATGCGAGTTCATCCTCAGATAGCTGACATCCCGCACTAATCAAGCGTAATCTGATTCTACGCCTTTCTCGCCATCACCGAGTTTTTAACCAAAAGTTCCACTGCTGCTTGATATTGTAAATCAGCTTGGGTGCCAATCTCTTCGCGGTTAATGGCTGCTTGCGAAATCACTTTATCCGGTTTAATACCTAGTTTATTAATATCCCGGTGTTCAGGAGTTTCATACTTAGCAATTGTGACTGCCAAGCCTGAACCATCTGATAATTCAAATAAGGATTGAATTAAGCCCTTTCCAAAGGTGGTTTCGCCTACCAACTGGGCACGACCATTATCTTGGAGTGCGCCGGCGAGAATCTCACTGGCACTGGCTGTTCCTTGATTCACCAAAATCACCAGAGGATCATTCGTCAGGGGTGGCCCAAAGGCTTCAAAACTACCCTGAATGCCTTGTCGGTTAACAGTGTAGACGATGGTGCCGGAGTCTAACCACAAACGGGCGATTTCAATTCCTGATTGCAAGAGTCCCCCAGGATTATTTCGCAAATCCAGAATGTAGGCAGCAGCGCCTTTTTTTTCTAGACTAGAAATAGCGTGTGCCAATTCCGTTGAAGCGTTGGCATTGAATTGAGTCAGGCGAAGGTAGCCAATGGGTGTACCCTCAGTGGAAACACGCAATTCGGAAACCACAGGGTTAAGAGCAATGCGATCGCGTGTGAGTCTAATTTCCCTTTCTACCTCTCCGTCGCGTTCGATCAAAAGAGTAACAAGGCTGCCACTAGTCCCGCGCATTTTGGTCGCAGCTTGATCAAGGGTGAGATTTTTTGTAGAAACGCCTTCAATTTTGAGAATGCGATCGCGTGGTCTAATCCCGGCTTTATCTGCTGGTGAACCTGCTATGGGAGCCACTACTTCCAACTTTCGAGTCTCAGGATTCAAGGCAATTTGCAATCCTACCCCAGTCAGTTCCCCAGAAGTATTCACCTGCAAGCTGCGGTACTGTTCTGGATCTAAAAAGCGGGTAAAAGGATCATCGAGGCTCTTAAGCATCGTCCCAATTGCCGTATAACTGGCATTTGAGTCGGTGAGCGGCTTCTCCAGAACCTTTTGCCGCACAGCCGCCCAGTTTTGATGATTAAACGTCTCATCTAGATAAGTGCGATTAACAATTCGCCAAACTTCCGAAACCAGCTTTTGTTCCGTTGTCAAAGCCACCGCAGGCTCGGTGAGCGTACCCAACGCCAACCAAAACGCCATTAACAATGAAAATCCAACCCGAAAGACTTGTTTGTTCATGAACCCCATTATCAATTCCACCTCAACCCAAATTGCCTAGAAATGCCCACTTGCCCTGTTGTTGATGAAATCTATCTCTCGATTATGTTACTTTTTTTATAGAAGTGGTGCATTTTTCTCATTTAGTTGTTCAGTCAACTGAGGCATCGTATCCACTCACCAAAAGATAAAATCTACTTTGTGTCCACCATTTTGTGTGTAGGGGCGTAAAGAGATCGCAATATATTCCGTCTTTACAGAGTGTAA
>Ga0123338_10006111_pt1 | contig 10164 bp, 11 predicted proteins | sample grotaG_FD_89793 | JGI IMG/M metagenome (GOLD analysis project Ga0123338, IMG submission 89793) | Glacier valley bacterial and archeal communities from Borup Fiord, Nunavut, Canada, to study Microbial Dark Matter (Phase II) -... | ecosystem: Environmental > Aquatic > Freshwater > Ice > Glacier ...
AATGAACGGCGCCAGCCTGCTTCTGCTCATGCGGCTCGCCTCACCGAGCCTGCCGGTGGGCGGCTTCAGCTACTCGGAAGGTATCGAGAGCGCCGTCGATGCGGGCCGCGTCGGCTGCGAATCGCAGGTCCTCGCATGGCTGCGCGATCAATTGCATCTCGGCCTGGCGCGCAGCGACCTGCCCGTCGTCGCCGGCGCTCTCCTCGGCTGGCGCGACGGCGACCTCGAGCGCGTCGCCCGCCTCAACACCTGGTTCGCAACGACGCGCGAAACGGCCGAGATGCGCCAGCAGACCGAGCAGATGGCGCGCTCGTTGTCGCAGTGGCTGCACAACCGCGCCGGCACGGAGCCACGTCTCGCGATGCTCGACGCACTGGCCCCGGCACCGACCTGGCCCGTCGCCTTCGCACTCGCCACCGCTCTCACCGATGCCGAGCCGGCCGACGCGTCGCTCGCGTTCGCCGCCGGCTGGGCCGAGAACCTCGTCCAGGCGGCGATGAAGTCGGTGCCGCTCGGCCAGCTCGCCGGCCAGCGCATCCTCGATGCCCTCGCGCTCGACATGCCGGCGGCGGTCGAAGCGGCACGGACCCTCGCGACCGACGACCTGCAGGCGTTCACGCCGATGCTGGCGATCCTGTCGTCGCAGCACGAGGTTCAGTACTCCCGCCTGTTCCGTTCCTGAAAGCCCGCATGACCCCTCTGCACCACATCCCCCGCCGAACTCGCCGCCTGCCGCCGCTTCGGGTCGGCGTCGGCGGCCCGGTCGGCTCGGGCAAGACCACCCTCGTCGAGATGCTCTGCAAGGCGATGCGCGAGCGCTACGACCTCGTCGTCGTCACCAACGACATCTACACGAAGGAAGACCAGCGCCTCCTGACCGTGGCAGGCGCGCTCGAGGCCGACCGCATCATGGGCGTCGAGACCGGCGGTTGCCCACACACCGCGATCCGGGAAGACGCCTCGATCAACCTCGAGGCGATCGACCGCATGCTCGGAAAGTACCCCGACGCCGACATCGTCTTCATCGAGAGCGGCGGCGACAACCTCGCGGCGACCTTCAGCCCGGAGCTCTCCGACCTCACGATCTATGTGATCGACGTTGCCGCCGGCGAGAAGATCCCGAGGAAGGGCGGCCCGGGCATCACCAAGAGCGACCTCTTCGTGATCAACAAGACCGACCTCGCGCCCTATGTGGGCGCCAGTCTCGAGGTGATGCGCACCGACACGCTGCGAATGCGCGGCGCGCGGCCGTTCGTGATGACCAACCTGAAAACGCGCACCGGCCTCGCCGACGTGATCGCCTTCATCGAGCAGCGCGGCATGCTGCGCGAAGGCGCGGCTACGACCTGAGCGCGGCCTCGAGCGACGGTGCCGCCGCGTCCTTGGCGGACACGACCGGCGCCATGCCGGCGTCGGGCCAGACGATGCCGATGGCGGGATCGTCCCAGCGGATCGCGCGCTCGGCGGCGGGCTCGTAGTAGGCCGTCGTCTTGTAGAGGAAGTCGGCGCTCTCGCTGGTGACGAGAAAACCGTGGGCGAGACCGGCCGGAACCCACATCTGCTTGCGGTTGGCTTCGCTGATCTCGACGCCGAACCACCGGCCGAGCGTCGCGCTGCCGGGCCGGATGTCGACGGCGACGTCGAACACCGCGCCCTGCACCACGCGCACCAGCTTGCCCTGCGCGTGCGGCGCCAGCTGGTAGTGCAGGCCACGCAGCACGCCGCGGCTCGAGCGCGAATGGTTGTCCTGCACGAAGCGAACGTCGATGCCGGTCGCGTTCGCGAAGGTGCGCTCGCTGAAGCTCTCCATGAAGAAGCCGCGCTCGTCGCCGAACACCCGCGGCTCGAGCACCAGCAGGCCGGCGATGGGCGTCTCGGTGACTTGCATCAGAACACCGTGTCGCTGAGCACGCGCAGCAGATAGTGACCGTAGCCATTCTTCAGCATCGGCTGCGCCAAGGCCTGCAGCGCCGCCGCATCGATCCAGCCGGAGCGGTAGGCGATCTCTTCGGGGCAAGCGACCTTCAGGCCCTGGCGCTTCTCGAGGGTGGCGATGAACTGGCCGGCTTCGAGCAGGCTGTCGTGGGTGCCGGTATCGAGCCAGGCATAGCCGCGGCCCATGATCTCGACGTGCAGGCTTTTTTGCGCCAGGTAGCAGGCGTTGAGGTCGGTGATCTCGAGCTCGCCGCGCGGCGAGGGCTTGAGGTCGGCGGCCACGTCGCACACGGTCGGGTCGTAGAAGTACAGGCCGGTGATGGCGTAGTTGCTCTTCGGCGCCTTCGGCTTTTCCTCGACGCTGAGCGCCTTCCCGTCAGCGCCGAAGCTCACGACGCCGTAGCGTTCCGGATCCTGCACGTGGTAGGCGAACACGGTGGCGCCGCCGTCGCGGTCGGTGGCGCTCTTGAGCAGCCGCTGCAGGTCGTGGCCGTGGAAGATGTTGTCGCCGAGCACGAGCGCGCTCGGCCGGCCGCCGACGAAGTTCTTGCCGAGGATGAAGGCCTGCGCCAGGCCGTCGGGGCTCGGCTGCACGCAGTAGCTGATCGCGAGGCCCCACTGGCTGCCGTCGCCGAGCAGTTCAGTGAAGCGCGGCGTGTCTTGAGGCGTGCTGATGACGAGGATGTCGCGGATGCCGGCGAGCATCAGCGTGCTCAGCGGGTAATAGACCATCGGCTTGTCGTAGACCGGCAGCAGTTGCTTGCTGAGCGCGCGAGTGGCCGGGTGCAGGCGCGTGCCCGAGCCTCCGGCGAGGATGATCCCTTTGCGATGGATGGGCGAGGCGGCGGCAGCTGAAGTCATCGTGGTCATTTCTGGTCGAGCATTTCGGCGACGCTGCGTTCGACGCCGGTCTCCCATGTGGGGAAGGCGAGGTCGAAGGCGGCGCCGGCCTTGGCGGTGTCGAGGCGGGAGTTGGCGGGCCGGGCGGCCGGCGTCGGATAGGCCGAAGAGGCGATCGGCGATACCGATTCCGGCGTCACCTTCAGCGGCCGACCGTGGGCGCGCGCAAAGGCGAAGACGTGCTGCGCATAGTCGTACCAGCTGCACTCACCGGCAGCAGCGACGTGATACGTGCCCGCCAGCGCAGGCTCGAGCTGCAGCCGGCGCAGCATCGTCGCCGTGGTATCGGCGAGCAGCTCCGCGCTCGTCGGCGCGCCGACCTGGTCGTGCACGATCGACAGCGCTTCGCGCTCGCTGCCGAGCTTGAGCATCGTGCGCGCGAAGTTGCCGCCGCGCGCCGAATGGACCCAGCTCGTGCGCAGGATCAGATGCGCGCAGCCGCTGTTGCGGATGGCCTCTTCGCCGGCGAGCTTGGTGGCGCCGTAGACGCTGAGCGGACCGGTGGCGTCGCCCTCGCGCCAAGGGGCCGAGCCGCTGCCGTCGAAGACGTAGTCGGTGCTGTAGTGAACGAGCGTGGCGCCGTGCTCGCGCGCAGCACGTGCCAGCACGGCGGGCGCCTCGGCGTTGAGCGCCCTCGCCCGCTCGGGCTCGCTCTCGCAACGGTCGACGGCCGTGTGCGCCGCAGCGTTGACGATGATCTGCGGCGCCACCGCCTGCACCGTCGCCGCGAGCGATTCCGGTAGCGAGAAATCGGCCTTGAGAGGCCCGGGACTGTCGAAGTCGAGCGCGACCACGTCGCCCAGCAGCGCCAGCGAGCGCTGCAGTTCCCAGCCGACCTGCCCGTTCTTGCCGAGCAGCAAAATCTTCACGGGGCTTCCCGCCCGGCGTAGTTCGTGGCGACCCAGTCGCGGTAGGCGCCGCTCTGCACGCGCGCCACCCAGTCGGCGTGGTCGAGGTACCAGCGCACGGTCTTGCGGATGCCGGTGGCGAAGGTCTCGGCCGGCTTCCAGCCCAGCTCGCGCTCGATCTTGCGCGCGTCGATGGCGTAGCGGCGGTCGTGGCCGGGGCGGTCGGTCACGTAGGTCACGAGTCTGTCGTAGCTGCCGACCGGGTCGGGCTTCATCTCGTCGAGCAGCGCGCACACCGTCTGCACGATCTCGATGTTGGGCTTCTCGTTCCAGCCGCCGATGTTGTAGGTCTCGCCGAGCCGGCCGCGCGCCAGCACTTCGCGGATGGCGGTGCAGTGGTCCTTCACGTAGAGCCAGTCGCGTACCTGCTGACCGTCGCCGTAAACCGGCAGGGGCTTGCCGGCGAGCGCGTTGACGATCATCAGCGGGATCAGCTTTTCGGGGAAGTGATAGGGCCCGTAGTTGTTCGAGCAGTTGGTGGTGACGACCGGCAAGCCGTAGGTGTGGTGCCAGGCGCGCACGAGGTGATCGCTGGCGGCCTTGCTCGCCGAGTACGGGCTGTTCGGCTCATAGGTGTCGGTCTCGGTGAACGGCGGGTCGGTCTTGCTCAGCGAGCCGTAGACCTCGTCGGTCGACACGTGATGGAAGCGGAACGCGGCCTGGTCGTCGGCACCGAGCGCCGACCAGTGCGCGCGCGTCGCTTCGAGCAGCGTGAACGTGCCCTCGACGTTGGTCTTGATGAACGCGCCCGGGCCGTGGATGCTGCGGTCGACGTGGCTCTCGGCCGCGAAGTGCACGACGGCGCGCGGCCGGTGCTCGGCGAACAGGCGGTCGAGCAGCGCCCGGTCGCCGATGTCGCCTTGGACGAAGACATGGCGCGCGTCGCCGCCCAGCGAAGCGAGGCTCTCGCGGTTGCCGGCGTAGGTGAGCACGTCGAGATTGACGACCGGCTCGCCGACGGATTCGAGCCAGTCGAGGACGAAGTTCGAGCCGATGAAGCCGGCGCCGCCGGTGACGAGAATCATGGGATGGAGTCGAGGCCGGACCCGGCCGACAGAGCGGAAACCACCATTCTAGGGAAGCCTGAACGGCCCCCGGCGGCCGCTCGACGACCGGCGCTGCGCCTAGACGCTGCCGACGATGAGCCCGGTACCGACGGCCACGAGCGTGAGCACGAGGGCCAGTAGCAGCAGGCTGCCGAAGCTGCGCGGCTCGTCGGTCCGGATGTCGAGCGCTGCGAAGGTGGAGTCGGGGAACTGCATGGCGTCACGATACGGGGCAGCGACAGCGAGCGCATCCCCTCGAAGACGGATGAGCCGGCAAAGCCGGCAATCCGCCACGCTCGCGGCCGCCGTCGCGAGCGGGTGTCGTGCGGCCCTACTCCGGCAGCACGCCGATCTCGCGGGTGATCTGGGCCCAGCGCAGATGCTCGCTGCGCAGGAATGCGAAAGAACCGAAAGGAGTCCGACACTCGATCCCGCCGGCCTCCCGCACCCGTTCCAGGTCAGGGCACCAGCAGTCTGCCGACCGCGTCGCCCGCTCCCTGCAATGGCCCGAGCGGGTTGACTTGACGATCGGTTCGATCGATTCGTGGCTCGCCGCCATGGCTGCGGAACAGCACGACTCCGTCGCGCACGGCCAGCAGCCCTTCGAAGCGCCAGCCGGTGACGTGAGTCGCGCGACGAAAATTCAGGAAATCGGACAGGAAGCCGCCTTCGCGGCGCGATGTTTCGCGGCCGAAGTGAAACTCGTAGGCTTTGCAGGCCAGCCGCGCCACGATGCAATCGCGGATACCCGGATCGATCGCCTCGAACGGAACGCCGCGATCCGGAGCCAGGCGTCCGGTCAATTGCGGATACTGGATCAGGGTCACGTTCGGGCTGGCTTCCAGATCGAGGCCGAGAGCGCTCAACTGCTCGACGGTAGTCCGATAGGGGACCGCCGCGTCGAACGCTTGCGCCGCCGCCTCGAAGCTGTCGAACCCGGACGGTTTTTCGCTGTCGCCGCGAGGCAGCAGGTTGGCGCAACCGCAAAGCAACAAGCAGCTGCTGATCCAGGTGATGCGAACAGGGACCATCAACGTCAATTCAGGGCAGAGCGCGCCCCGGCCCGGAGCGGTTCAAGATCTGTTCGTGGACCGTTTGGCACGGCGCACACCGCTGCGCAGCGGGTTGCACATGCAGACGCGCCAAGGCGATTCGCTCACCGCAATCCGTGCAGGTGCCGTAGGTTCCGCCTTCAAGTCGATGCAAGGCAGCTTCGACTTCAGCCATTTCGTCGACGTCGCGCTGCTCCTGGGCACCTTCCAGGTCCGCGCGCAAGTGCTGCGCTGTCTCATCTTTGCGGTCGGAGACTTCGCCTGTACCGTGGTCGGTGAGCTCTCGCTGAGCTTGCTCGTCGGCATGCAGCTCGGCACGCAGTTGCAGCCACCGATCGGCCAAACGACCGCGCAGTTCTTTCAATTGAGCCTGTGTTGCGAAACGCATCATGGGTTGGTCCGATAGGTGGTCGACACGCTTTCGGCTTTCGATGTTGAGCGGTTGGCCAGCGCCGAAGGTTGATGCGCGTCAAACCGCTTCACATTCGTTGTTGCCCATCGCGCGCAAAACGCCGAATGTCCGCAGACATCGCAGCCCGCACTTGATCCATGTCAAGGCAGACAGCGCAGGCGGCGCGCACCGTGAGGTTCCCCAACACATGGAAGACGATCATGAAGACCGATGCACAGCTGCAGTTGGATGTCATTGCAGAATTGAAGTGGGAACCCTCAGTCAATGCCGCGCAGATCGGCGTCGAGGTCAAGGACGGGATCGTGACCCTGGCGGGTCATGTCGGTAGCTATGCAGAGAAGTACGACGCCGAGCGTGCTGCCCAGCGCGTTTCGGGCGTCAAGTCCTTGGCGGTCGAAATGGACGTCAAGCTCGCGGCATCGAGCAAGCGAACCGATGCGGACATCGCTCGCGCCGTTGAGAACGTCCTGCAGTGGACGACGTACCTGCCCAAGGACCACGTGAAAGTCATAGTCGAGGCCGGGTGGGTCACCCTGACTGGCGAAGTGGACTGGGAATATCAACGCCAGTCGGCCACCTCGAGCGTCCGATATCTTCTCGGTGTGACCGGCGTCAGCGACCAAATCCTGATCAAGAAGCCCAAGGTGTCATCCGGCGCCGTCAAGTCAGACATCGAGGCGGCGTTGAAGCGGCGCGCCACGGTTGATGCGCAGAAGATCTCGGTAGAAGTCCATGGCGCCGACGTGACGTTGACCGGAAAGGTGCACAGCTGGTCCGAGCGCGACCTGGCAAGACACACCGCGTGGGGTACCACCGGCGTGCAGAACGTGAAGGACAACATGACCGCCACCTATTGACGGCTCCTGCGAGCCCGGCGCGAACGAGGCGTCGTCTGTCTGGTCGCCGACGTACCTGTCCCGAGCAGTTCAAGATGAACATGATGAAAGCCGCTGTCGTACGCAGCTCCAGCCAGGCGCTGCGCATCGAGGAGGCTTCCACCTGGGCCAGCGTCGGAACCGCAGTCAAACAGAGGAAACCGGCGGTGGCCAGGCGCATGGCAAGGTGGCCGGAGAAAGTCTTGATGATCGGTCCGCGCCGCTCACAGAGCCCGATACGCGCGGCGGTCCCGTTGGCAGGCTTGTTCATCGATCGACCAGCAGCACGGCCTGGCGAATCGCGGCTTCCGAAAGCTCGGACCCGTCGGTCGGCAGCAGCAGGTGTTTGAACATGAGTGGCCGCATCGGGCTGATGGCATGGTGGTTATTTTGGGCGGATGTGTCAGCCTTCCCCTTGACGCAACGCAAGGAAGTCGCCTCGGATCAGCCGCCTTCGATCGAGTGCAGCCGATGTCAGCGCATCCCGCGCCACAGGGAAGCCAGCGCGGGGATGGCTGGCGGCTGTTCGGCGTCTGTTGCCAGCGCGAGCGCCGTCTCCGGACCGTCCAGCGGCTCGTCCTTGAACTTGAGGCGCTCCAGGACCGCGACGTCGGCCTCCGAAGCGTCTCCGCCCGTGGCCTTCCGCGAGGCAAGGCGCCTTCGCAGCAGCGGCAGCCCGGCCCGGCAATCCAGGATGGCGAACGGCGCGCCATCGGCGGATGCCAGCGCCGCGAACTGCGCCCGCTCGGCGCGGCTGAGAAAGGCCGCGTCGACGAGGGTCGGCCAGCCAGCGGCGAGAGCGGAATGCGCCACCGCCAGCATTCGCGAATAGGTCCGTTGCGTTGTCGCGGCATCGTAGATGCCGTGCGGCACGTGCGCTCGCGAGGATTGCAAGGCTGAAAGGCCGAACAGACGCTTGCGCTCGACGTCCGCGCGAACGCGGACGGCGCCGACCTCTTCCAGCAGCTGCTGCGAGACGAAGGTCTTGCCGGAGCCCGGCAGGCCGTGCGTTATGGCCAGCCGCGGATCGCTGCCGCGAGCGAGTGCGGCGGCGAGCTGGAGGTAGTGCGCTGACGAGCGGCCGCCCGCAGCGTCGATGCCGCCAGCGCTGCCGAGCGCAGCGACAAGCGAACGCACCAGGGCGCGCGCGACCAGAAAGAAGCGCAAGGCCGGCAGACCGTCGTAGTCGCCACTGGCCTCCAGATAAGCATTGAGCAGCAGGAAGGCGAAGTCGCGACGGCCGTGCGACAGCAGATCCATCGCCAGGAAGGCGAGGTCGTCGAGCGTGTCGATCCAGCGCAGTTCTTCGTCGAACTCGATCGCGTCAAAAGGGGTCGTCGCGTCGCCGAGTTGCAGCACGTTGCCCAGATGCAGATCGCCGTGGCATTCGCGGATGTGTCCACTTGCCAAGCGTGCTGGCCCATGCGCTTCGAGGCGGCTGCGCTCGGCGTTCAGCCATCCGCGCAGTCCCGGCCACTCGGGGTCCGCTCGGGCAGCGCCGGCTTGCCAAACGTCGATACCGGCGATAAGCCGGCGAACCAGGCGGTCATGAACAGCCGGCGACCCGAAAGGGCTGCCCGGTGGCGCCACAGCCGCGTCGCGATGAAGGTCGGCGAGGCTGCGTGCAAAAGCGTCGACTTGCGCCGCCGTGAGCGTTCCCGCGGCCAGCCGCTCGCTCCAGAGTGCGCCGTCGGGAAAGCGGTGCATCCGCACGGCGAAGTCGAGCAACCGGCCCACGCCGCCGAAGCAGGGTCCGTCCGGACCTTCGCGCACAGCCACGACGTCGAGGTACAGTTCGGGCGCAAAGCGAAGGTTGAGGCGAAGCTCCTCGTCGCAAAAGTGCTGTCGGCTGGCGAGAGTCCTGAAGTCGAGGAACGGGAGATGAACCGGCTTCTTCAACTTGTAGGCCAGGGCGCCGGCGATCAACACCCAGGAGATGTGGGTCTCGATCAGCGCTACCGATGCGCCCTCGGCCTTATCGAGCATTGCACGGAGCGCCGCGACGCGGCTCCGCGCCGCCGTCAACAACAACTCGTCGTCGGTCATGTGCCATGTTGAGGGCTTGGCATCGACGGACGTTGACTTGCATCAACGCCTGTCGCGAGCCGCCCGGAATTGACACGAACAACGCGTCCCAGCAGCAGGATGGGGCGAGCTGCCTTGACGGTGGTCAACCCGCCCAGCGTGTGTCCAGTCAAACTGCAACACGCCATGCGCCGCCGTTCGCACCTTCAGGAGGTCTCAATGTACCAACGCATCCTCGTGCCGATCGACGGCAGCTCCACCTCGACCCGCGGTCTCGATGAAGCGGTCCGCCTCGCCAGGCTCACCGGCGCGACCCTGCGCTTGGTGCATGTGCTCGACGAGCTCGTCTTCCCCACCGGATTCGAGACCGGAGCCACGTACACCCATGACGTTCTGCCGATTCTCAAGAAGACCGGCGAGGACATCCTCACGAACGGCGCAGCACGCGTCGCCGCCGCCGGTGTGACGGTCGACACACTTCTGATGGACTGCTTTGCGCAGCGGACATCGGAAGTCGTCATCGCCCAGGCGCAGGCCTGGGAGGCGGATCTCATCGTTCTCGGAACCCACGGCCGGCGCGGAATCGGGCGCTTGCTGATGGGGAGCGATGCCGAGCAGATCGTGCGCGGTGCGAGAGTATCGGTGCTGCTTGTGCGCGCCGAAGAGGTCGCCGCGGGCAAGCCTCTGCATGGTGCAGCCCCGCCGGTCGAGACTCCGGCAAGAGGGTTCGCAACCGCGACGGCCTGAAAACGCGGGATGTCAGACCCGACACGCGACGATGTGCTGCCGCAAGGGCGCCTCAGTCCTGATTCCCTGAAAGAGTCCATGCGGTCTTCCTGAAGAATCATCCGCCTCACGAAGGCACGCACGGCCGAAGACATCGGCGGGGTGCGCCGGTGAGCGTGCGCAATCTCGATCGTCTGCTGGAGCCGGCATCGATGACGGTATGCCACCGGCACGACGATGCGCGCAGCGCTGAAGGCGCTGCGGCGTATGCGGCCCGCGAAGGTG
>Ga0123338_10006113_pt1 | contig 10163 bp, 8 predicted proteins | sample grotaG_FD_89793 | JGI IMG/M metagenome (GOLD analysis project Ga0123338, IMG submission 89793) | Glacier valley bacterial and archeal communities from Borup Fiord, Nunavut, Canada, to study Microbial Dark Matter (Phase II) -... | ecosystem: Environmental > Aquatic > Freshwater > Ice > Glacier ...
ACATCTGCGCCCTGGTTGCTCACCCACCCGGTCGGTGGTGCTTACCGCCGGAGGAACAGCAGCCACAGCACCGGCCAGACGGCCAACAGCACCGGAGCCGCCGCGATCACGGGCATGGGCATGGGCATGGGCTTTGCGTCATCGAACCGCAGCGCAGCGTGTCCGACCATATAGTAATCGGCCTGTGCGGAGTAACGGAACGGATTTGTACGGTACAAACTACAGGCCATCGAATTGAAGTGCTACTGCTCTATAAAATGAGCAATCCTGTGATAATGATAAGTTTGGCGGCGCTGTAAGGGGTAAATTTGACCTATTCACCGCACGAGGAGCATCTTGAACCTGTGATAATGGTACAGCCTGTTGAAAAACTCGGCGTAACCAGCTGGAGGCTGCCCCAGCCGCCGTGTCGAAACGTATCCGCACCCTATTGGAGGTCTACAGGCGCTGAATGCGCCAGATCGAGGACAGGCAGGGCAGTCTTCAGATCCCTAGAACTGCCTGCCGGGGGTTTTTCAACAGGCTGAGTTCTTATCGGTAGTCACTACATTTGCACTTTTAACAATTCATGCCTAGCTCTGGCGTAGGCCAGCCTATATTTAATAGAGTGAGAGCTAATAGCTGACTAAATATGGCACTGTCGTGACGTTTATGCGAAAACTGCAAATGTAGTGGGTAGTGTTTGGCGCTCAATAAGGCTTAACCCGGCTTTCTGTTCCATTCCTCCGCCCAGGCCTAATACTGTGCTCGATGCTCTTTCTGCCGGCAGAGTTGGCAGAGTTGTGCATTCACGGGGATCACGTTACCACATTGTTCACAGTTCGCGGTCCACGCGGTCGCCAGCATTGCTTGCTCGGCGCGGTAGCGTAGTACATCGGGATGATCGGGGCGGACGCACTCCGCTAACCATTCTACCCAATCGCGCTCTGCATCCTCGGCGCTATCCGGGTAGCGTTCCTTGCGGTATTGTACCGCTGCTGCGTGAATGCGGTTTAGTTCCGGCTGGGTCGCTTGGAATAGTGGGTCAATCCCGGCAATAGCCCGCTTGAACTCCTCGTCGGATACGTCTAGCTCCCCATCGCGTACTGCTACTACGAAGCAGCGGCTCTCATAGTCCAGTCGGGCACCATTCTCCTCGAACTCGATGCTGTGTACCCGCTCCACCAGGTCGTGTAGGGTCTCGATCACTGCCGTATAGCTGTACTCGTTGCGGTTCCCCCCTCTGAAGCTGCTGACGTTGCCCAGCAGATAGCGCAGTGGGATCGTGGCCGGGTTGGTCCGCTGGAACAGGTAGAACCCCCACCGATAGTAGGGCTGTAGCAGTGTTGCTGAGATCGGCCTAGTTCTCGTGATAGTGCCTAGGCTAAACCAACACTGGATGTCTGCCATGCGGCGATACAGCATTTCATGGGCTGCTGTCCTCGGCATAGCTTGGTCTCGGAGTGGACCAATCTCTACAGCGTGTTCATAGATCGGATCAGTGCTGCTGTGTCGGGCTTGGTGTGATCCATCCCATAGGGTAAAACTTCCTTCGGTTGTCCATTTGCCCCGCCAATCAATTTTCGTGGGTAGGTCCATCTGTAACCTTCTCCCTAACCGGGTGCTGAGTTCTTGTATACCGACTGGGAGTACCGCTTCATCTTCTGTGGTTAGGCGTATCTGTATCTTCATAGTATACCTCTGTCGCTAAGGTTCCCGCGTGGTCACTCTGTTTCAGGCATGCTGCTTGGTCGGCACTACAGGTCGGCGACCGCTACGTGTGGGCTTCAGCCAATTGCCCGGCCCCGGCATAAAGGCTACGCGTTGGCCTGGATCGCGCCCCAGGATCGTCGCTCTCAGCAGAGCATTCGTAGGTTCCTGCCCCGTCCAGGGCAGGGACCGTTGGTTACCCCGTGAGTTAGTCGGCGTTCACGCTGACCGTGCGCAGCACGCCGCCCCACTGGGCGGTAACTCACCAGGGTAACCACGAATGCTCTGCGCGTGCGGGGTGCAAAGCCGTCGTGACGCAGGCGTGCCTAGTGAGCCTGTCGCACAAAGTGTCGCATCCCCTGTCGGTGGCTAGGGTCATCCTCCGCACGCTGCCTGAGACACGTACGGACCCCGTAGGACTCATAGCCTGAGCCGGCTAATTGCCGCGGTACTGCCGATTTTGGCTAGGTAGGTGCTAATCTTCCCTAGCTCCCAGGTAGAAAATCCTGCGGTCTTGATCGCATCTTTCAGGGGCGTGGAAAACTCTGCCGGGTTGGGAATAGCAGCACAAATAGGTATAAACTCAACCAGTCGGCTGTATAAAGGTACGCGCCCCGGCCGGGCGGGGTGCGTTGTGGTACTCGCGCCCGACGCCGGCTTTTGTAACCAGAACGCGCGTCCGGCCTTTGGCGGGTGCGGAATAATCACGGCCACTACGGCCGGGTTAGTCGGGTGGTAGATGACATAGTCATTGGCGCTGGGTGGTACAAGCTGCCGTAATGCGCCACTGGCCAGCCGGTCGCGGCGGGCGGCTAGGTGCGCACGGTCGGGGTGTATAGGGTCGCCCGCGATCTGCTGGATCAGCAATGTTTCGCGCGCTTCCAGCGCCTCCATCAACATACCTGCTTGCCGGGTTGTCGGGGGCTTCCGGTGGGCGGGGCCGTACCGCTGGGGGGCGAGGAACTCCCACCCGGCGGCGATCAGCTGACGCTCCAGCGCTAAGATTGCGCCACGGTACGCGATCTCCGTATCGGGGCTGCGTCGATAAAAGTGACTACCGTGCTGCACGCCGAGTACGTCGGCCCCGCCCCGTAGCAGTATCCAGACGTAAGGTCGGCTGGTCGTGTCGGCTTTAATCCAGCAGCGGGCGCTCATTTTGGTAAGCTCCCGCTCCGTGTATTTCTTCGGGCGATCCGGATAGAGCGCCTGCCATAGTTGCGGCGTGGTTAGGCTATGATGAGTATAGAGTAACCGGAGGATTGCGTTCTGTACGGCGGTGGGATTCATGTTCATCGGTACGGCCTCTCGGACTATACGGTAACGACCGCAATGTTGGCGGCGTGGCTGGTGGTGACGGCTTGTTGCACTAAAGTAGCGCGGCTTCCTTCGCAGACCCACACAATAGGCCGTTGGCTGCCGTGGAACCGATCCACCTTGGATTTAAGCATCTGCCCATAATACTGACCGTCGCACTCAATGTCTATGACGTGGATACGGCCGTCGGCCTCGCGCAGTACGGCTTGCGCGTCGGGTAGTTCCTGCGCGGGGCTGGGGCCGCCTAAACGCTGTGCAGTGGCCCATTGCCGGTTATACGCGCTCCTGAGCACGCGCTCACTACGCCACTCTATAACCTGCGCGCCCCGTTCGCGGGCGGCGTGCTCCAACTGGATGCGGGCCTCTTGGGCGAGCAGCTGCTGGCGTAACTCGCCGGCGCTGGGGGCACCGACTTGTAGCTCTTGACGCGCCACCCGGCTAAACAGCTGGGCGCCTTTGGTGGTGAGCACATAGCAGCGCTCGGCCCGGCCGGGGTGTCGGACATCGGTTGATCGCACCGCAATCCAGCCGGCGCGTACCATTTGGTTCAGTTGATCACGCACGCTGGCGGGTAGAATGGTAGCGTAATTCCGCCGGTGGATCTGACTCTCACTGGCAATACCGGCAGCACCAATAAAGGCTAAGGTAGCCAGCCGCTGCGGGGTCGCCTGTTTTGCATGGCGCTTGCTCATAGTTCCCCCTCTGCTAAATCAAGCTGCGGGGTCATCTTCCTGGGTGGGGCGGCTTCCGTGGGGCGGGCGGTGCCGGCCGGTGCCGGCGGGGGGCTAGCTACCTGAGCCTGCGCTGCTCGGCTTGCGCGCTGTAGCTGATCGGCTTGCGCCTTGAATTGCGCGGCTTCCTCTAATCCGGCGCTGTTATCGGTTTCGCAGGCCAGTAGTTGGGCATCGAAGAACCGTACTAACAACTCCGCTATTGTTGCCTGCCGGCGCGCCTCGTCGTCTTGCGGGGGTTCCGCACGCCATACCCGCCACTGATCGATCGCCTTCTCTAACTCGCGGCGGGCATGCTGCCGGGTCGCTACGCGGGTACTCGCCATGGACGTTAACGGTGCCCGCTGCGCGGGGGGCACCAGCAACATGCCCTGGGCGGTTTCGGCGGCCCTAACGGCCGCGAGATCCAACTTCACTTTAAGCTGCCGCACCGGATCGGCCGGCATCTGGGGATCGCGGCTGGGGCGCCATTCAATCAAAGCGTGGGCGGCGGGTAGCGTGCGTAGTTCGTAGGCTTCCCAATTGGCCTGGGGCTGCATGCTGAGGCTCTCGCCTTGGCTAGTGCTCTCCGACTCCCCGACCGACCGGCCGCGCTGCCGACTGGCGGCGTGGCTCCCGGATGGGGCAAAGGCGGGGCTACTTTGGCTGTTGCCGGTGTTGGTGCCCGCGGTATAGCCGGTGCTGTAGCCGATGCTCTGCGACTTGGTCGGCCGCTTGGGAGCGCCGAACGTCTCTTCAAACAGCTTCGCATCTTTGGCGGAAAGGGAACTCAGCAAAATCTTGATCATCGCCGTCCCGAGGATATCAGTGCGGAGGGTAGGATTCGTGATCTGATCGGTGTCTTGATAGGCCTGTAGATAACAGCCCCAGTTGCTGCGGCCCTGGGCTTGGCCGGTTGCAATGGCCTTCATCACGAAATGGCGCGCTTCATCGATGATAAATATCTTGATTACATCCTTGCGGACGTGGGGCGAGAGGATCGCGTTGGTGTACTGCTGGATCAACAGGCGTACCAGGATCGGCGCCGCCTCCGTATGATGCGCAATCGACACGCGGAGCCATACAAAGATGCCGCGGCCGTTCATCAACTCGCTCACGGCATAACCGCCTTCATCTTCCCCTACTAATAACTCCCCCAGTTCGGTGATCATGGTCCCCACGGCCAAGCGCAGGCCGCCGATGACATCCTTATCTTTGCACATCGCGTCCAACTCGTTCATGCTGTCGCGCAGATCGCTGTCGGGGGGGAGCTTCTCCCGTAGTTGGGTCCGGGTCTCGAGGGTCATCAGGATTTTGTAGATCTCACGCAGAGTCGGCATCCGCCCCGGGATCGTGCGGGTCGGGGTCGTGAGCGTGTGTGCCGCCACAAACACCTCACAGATAATGCCTAACGCACTACGGGAATTCAGCGCGTAATAGTGAGCCGCGCCCCCCACCTCGGCACCGGGATCGGGTAAAATGGCCTCGGCCAGTAGCTCGGCCTTCTTGCGCGGGGTCGGGGCCCGCGTATCCCAAATGCAGAGTTTGTGACTGTTCGCAATATCGTCCAGGTCAATGATGTGGGTAGCGTACTTTTCCCCTAGCTCTTGGTAGTCGTCCCATTTGGAGTCGGTCACGATCTGGTTATGATGATTGCGCACAAGCCAACGGATATAGGTCTTGATGATCTCCGTTTTGCCGGTGTCCTGCGGCGCGATCAGCAGCGTATTGAGCCGCACCTCGCGGGCGATCAACGCAAACCGCCGGTCGCGTTGGAGCGCTTCATCGAAGCGGGCCCGGTCCGGGTTCCACTGGGCATCATCATGGGGGGTGTAGGGAATGCCTAACACCAGATCGGCCCGTCCGAACATCGGCGGCGGCGGCGGTGGGGGTAGTTTCGCCTGAGCGCGGGCCGCTTTACGGGCGTGGACCTTGGTCGGTCGGAGATCGCCCCAGGATAGCGTGAGCGGGCCACGGTAAACATTATCTAGTACGATGACCACCAGCAGGCTCACCCCGAGCGCGCCAATCGCCCCCGGCAAGCGCGCGGTGAGCGCGGCATCCGTGTACCAGGGGTCGGGGGTGTAGCCATACCCGCGGGCCGGCCCACCTTGCCAAAAGTAGAGGCGCATAACGACGGGGATCGCGATAATCCAGACGAGCCACAACAGCCCCTTAAGGGGGTGGTGCACCATACGTTTAGCGATATGCCCGATGGAATGAACCACCAGCTCAACCAGGATGGTAGCGCCGTCTTTCTCACCCTCCGGCTTCTTTAGCTGCTTCGGTTGCATGGAGTGTTTCCTCTTTCTGGGCCTACGCATCCGCGCCGGCGGACCTGTGTACGGTGCTACCGGTGCCTAACCTGATCGGGGGGTTGCCACCCCGTGGGGCGGAGGATCGCGGCAACCCATCCTGGCAAGTTGACGCTACCGGTCCCCCGCAACTGGGGGCAACGTGGCCGGACCGCAGGCTACTCGGCAGCGCCGGATGGCGATGTTATGGAGCGGACCGGCAAGAAAGCGGAAACGCTGCGCGGCATCCGTCCGCAACCCGAGGCGCCGCCGGTCGCCGAGCGCAGTGGTAGCTGCTGCCGCGGCGTTCCCGGTGCCGGACGTAAGAGGTAGGTACGGAGTAGGGACGGGCTGATCTAGGGCTATTGACGGCTAAATTAAATGTTTTAACCATACCTTCGCCAAATCAAGGCGTAGGGTCGCGAAGCGTGGTGTAGGGGAACGGTCCGATCTCGTACCTGCAAGGGGGGGAGATTAAATACCCGACCGACGTTTGCCGGACATAATTTAATACGTTCCCGTACATTTGTCAGCGTAGCAACATGCTTGGCCGACTATTGCGGGGGTGTTTGTATATACAAACACTCTGCTATAATAGGACCAACGAAAGGAACGTGTACCCGATGGTTCGTATCATTACAACGGGCAGCCTTAAGGGCGGAGCCGGGAAAACTACCACCGCACATAACCTGAGTGCCGCGTTCAACGAGCTGGGCCTGCGCGTGTTGGGAGTCGATGTCGATCCCCAGGGCCACTTCACCCTGGCGACCGGACTGCGCCTGCGGAAAGGCGATCCCAATCTGGCCGATGCCATTGAGGATTTTGTGAACAAGGGGTATAAGCCCCATCTCGATGCGGTTGTGCGCTCGATCACGCCCCTCTTCGATCTCGTGCCGACCAGCATTCGCCTGACCGCGTCGGAATTAGATCTACGCCGGGCCTACGAGTCCGAGAAGGTGCTGAAAAAGCTGCTGGCCCCAATCGCGGGCAACTACGATTTCGTGATCCTGGATACCCATCCCTCGCTCGGTATCCTGACGCTCAACGCGCTGACCGCCGCCGATGAAGTGATCATGCCCCTGGAGTCCGAATATCTCGCCAGCGAAAGCGCCGAGTTGTTCCTCGACTATCTGGACGACATCCGCAACTCGGGACTCAATCCCCGCTTACGGATCACCGGGATTCTGCTGACCCAGGTGGAACGGGCTAACATCCACAAGCAGGCCGTGGCGAATGCGCGTGAAGTGCTGGGTCAGCGGGCACCGGTGTTCAACACGATCATTAAAAGTGCGGTCCGCTTCACCGAGTCGCAAGCACGCGGGCAGTCGGTGTTGGAGTACGATCCCAAGAGCGAAAGCGCGGCGGCCTATCGCGCGCTGGCCGCAGAGGTGTTGCGTGGCTAAGGGTAAGGGCGATTTCTTTGCCGCCCGCCCGCCGGCGGATGCGGCCGATCGGCAAATCGAGGTCGGCGCGCTGCTGACCCCGCGCCGCAGCACGCTGACGGATCTACCTCTCGACCAGGTGAATCCGAATCCCTTTCAAGCGCGCACCGACTTCACCGACCTGGAGGAGTTGGTGGCGGCCATTGCGGCGCAGGGCTTTATCAGCCGGCTGCGGGTGCGCCCCGCCCCCCAGCAGGCCGGGCGATTCGAGTTGGTGTACGGCGAACGGCGCTTGCGGGCCGCCGCGCTGCTCGGTTTGGCGACCGTACCGGTGGAGATCGCCGAACACACGGATGCGGAAATGATCGAGATCGGCTTGGCCGAGAACATCCAGCGCCGCGATCTGCTGCCGTTGGAAGAGGCGACGGCCTTCCGCCAACTCTTAGCGTCGGGGCGCTATAGCGTGCGGTCGCTCGCGGCCCGTATCGGCAAAAACCCGACCTACATCACCGACCGCACAGCGGCATTGGCGGCTCCCGCCGACGTGCAGGAGATGGTGGCGGCCCGCCCCGACAGCTTACGGGCGGCCCGCGAAATCAGCAAGGTGGAGGATCCGGCGCAACGGGCGCCGCTGATTGCCGGAGTGGTGGCGGGCACCCTGAACACCGCCGACGTGCGAACCCTGGTGCAGGCCGATCCCGTGGCTCCCGTGCCGCTACACCGCCCATCGGGAGCGGCCGCAACCCCGGCGCCCGCCCCACCCTCCGCCGACCCGGCTGCGCGCCCAATCCTGATCGCCGACGTGTTTGGCGAACTGCGGCTGAACTATCCGACCGAGGAGCTGGTGCGCGCGGCGATTGCCGAGTTTGAGCACCTGTTCGGCGACCGCGTGGAGTTACGCGCGGTGCGGCAAATCGGCCCCAAAGGCGGCTGGTCGGCCTTTGGCACCCTCCGCGCCCGGCAACCGGACTAGATCCTATGAATGGGTAGGTTCGTTGCTGTAACAGCAACGAACCTACCGCAACCGCAGACATGATGTCTGCGGTTGCCGACCAACCGGTGATAGGGATCGGAGGTTCGTTACTGTAACAGTAACGAACCTCCCTGGCGACCGGGTGCAGCGGCGCGCCATGCGCCAACCGGGCCGGAAAGGCGACTGGCTGGCCTATGGCACGCTCTGTGCGCGGTCGCCCGACTACGCCGACCAACCGGGGGGGTGACACACCTGGTTGCCCCGCCTGCGGTAGCTTATGATCAATCGGTGGTGCCATGATGGCACCACCGATGTGAGGGAAAAGGACTCAACAATGGCAAGGGATCTGGTGCCCAGCCCACCCCCGCTTGAGCCGCTGGAGGAACGCGACGTAGAGTTCTATGGTGACTCTGTCACCGCCGTGCTGGTCACGACCCCGGAAGGGCCGCAAGTCTTTATCCCCATCCGCCCCTTGACCGAGACCCTGGCGCTCGATCGCACGGCGCAGTTTCGCCGCATCAACCGTAACCGCGTGCTACGGGAAGTCAGCCGCACCGTCCTCATTCGCGGGCGGGGCTTAAATCCCCAGGACATGGTGTGCTTGCCGTTGGATTTTCTCTACGGCTGGCTCCTGGGGCTGGAGGTGGATCGGATCAAGCCGGAGTTACAGGAGCGGGTCTATCTCTATCAGCGCGAATGCTACCGGGTGCTGGCCGCCGCCTTTCAACAAGCCACCCCGGTGCTCACCGACCCCGCCCCTTCCCCCGAGATTGCCGAACTAGCCAAAATCCGTGATATGTACCGGGCGATGGCGTTGATGGCCGACGAGCAGATCGCTCTGGCCCAGCGCACCGCCGATGCCCACACGCGCCTCGACCGGGCCGGGCAGGTCGTCAAGCAGATTGATCAACGCCTGGCCGTCGTGGAGCAGCGGCTCGATCCCCGCAACATCCTGACCGACGAGCAAGCCGCGGCCGTCAGTCAACGGGTGCGGGAACTGGGCTTACTGCTCTCGGTGCAGGACAAGAGCAAGAACCATTTTCAGGGGATCTTTAGCGAACTCTATCGCCGCTACCAAGCCAGCGACTATAAGCACATCCGCCAGGGCCAGTTCACCGACGTGATGACCTTCCGTGCGGAGTGGGGTGCGGCGCTCCGCATACCGACGTAGCACGGGGTAGCGCAGGCAAAACGAAGGCCGGGGTGGGGATAACCCCGGCTTTTTGGTGGATAACTGTGGTGGAAAAAGCAAGAAGGAAAATAGTCGCCTACACCTATAGACAGACAGAACAGATGTGTGCTATGATGGGGAGGCTAGGCGCCGCACACACGTCTAGTAGATTAACCGTAGATCGGAAAATCGAGCCGAAAGCCAAGAACCCCGCACACTGAGTCCCGACCAAAGGCTGTGTGCGAGGTTCCTAAAATTTTAACGGAAGCCCTTGCGAGGGAGGCTACCGCTTTGTTTGCTACTGGCTTGGATGCTGTCGTATCCGTAATGATAATAGCACAGTTATTACAGCAAAGTCAATAGTTTTCGGCACGGGATTGGTCCCGGTAGTGATTCCGCGACCAATCCCGCCGTGCAACAGCGCGCTCGCCTCTTTTTGCGGGGCTTCTGGGAGGAAGCCCCTATGTACCTCGTACCTACCGCCGCCGAACCAACGGCGCGCCCCGGTACCGCTACCCCGGCCGGCGACACCATCATCCGCGTCAGCAAAGACGCGACCCACCCCTATGCCCGCGTGGATAACAGCGTGTTCACCACCCGCTGCCTATCCCCCGAAGCGCGCTGGGCGCT
>Ga0123338_10006117_pt1 | contig 10159 bp, 7 predicted proteins | sample grotaG_FD_89793 | JGI IMG/M metagenome (GOLD analysis project Ga0123338, IMG submission 89793) | Glacier valley bacterial and archeal communities from Borup Fiord, Nunavut, Canada, to study Microbial Dark Matter (Phase II) -... | ecosystem: Environmental > Aquatic > Freshwater > Ice > Glacier ...
CTTCCTGCGGCTTAAAGTTCATCGATGAGGAACGGGTTCACCTGCATCACGTCGATGGAAATCACGCCAACTGGAAGAAAAACAATCTTGAAGCAATTCATGAGAGTTGCCACGATTACAAACACATGAGCAAAAGCGCAAGCTAAGAACATCGGAAGCTGGGTGCGGCTTTCACCGCACCCCCAGATTTAACTGAGAGGTGCGGGGAATAATATCCCCCATCGACTCAACCAGGGCGCCTTTGTTATTGATACCGCCGCCGCTGGAGGTTGTCGTATTATCAAAAACATTACTATTAGTGAGGCTAAGGAGGGTATTGGTATTAACCAAAATACCGTTATCATTACCATTAGCGATCGCTAAACCATCAATACTAACATCTCTCCCTATTCCCGATATCTCGAACACCCTGGAAGCATTCTTTCCACTCACGGTAAGCAAAGATGCCCCAGTGCCCAAGATGGTCAAATCATCGGTAATTGTCAGTTGTCCAGAGGTGAGGGTGATCACATCTGGGATGGTATCCTTGAACACTCCCGCAAAAGCGATCGTATCATCCCCAGCAGCAGCATTAGCTAAGTTAATTGCTTCCGGTAGAGTAGTGATGCCGTTATTCGCATCACCATCATCTGCGTCCCCGGTATTATTCACCGTAAACGTCGCCAATACTCCCGTGTAAGCCTGTCGCGTCGTTTCTGCAAACGCTAGAGTTACTTCCATATCAGTGGTGCGGACTTCTAGTTCCCAGTTACCGCCTAATGCTGCATTGCCTATCATCTGACACGAAGCGGCAATATTCGCTCCTGTGAGTTGGTGCAGTTTGGCAATAAATTCTGCCCCGACATCACCGGAAGCTGCGTTGCAACCATAGATCAGTAAGTTCCAGGGGTTATCACTTTTGGCAGAGGCGGAAAATATCTTCTGCCATTGTTGCAGTTCCTGGCTATGGTATTCGAGGGTATCGAGTCCCAAGTGAGTGTTGCCCAGTTGCAAGCTACCGGGGATACCGTGGCAAACAATATGAATGCTGCTAAAATTCTGCTCAGTGTGAGTTGCTAAAATTTCCGTAATTTGCTTAACACCGTTGTTTGTGGGGTCAATAACAAATACTTTGGTGTTGGGGATAACACCGATGACTAAATTCTGATAGTCTTCAACTGCCGTGTCGATGAAGACTAGGCTATGCGTATATGAGGTGGGAATTACAGAATTTAATTGGAAGTAGGGAGTATCTAAGGTTGCCATTTTGTTACTTTAAGCTAAGGTTATGAGGTCAACTCAAACTGACTAAAGCTTTGTCATTACGGGGTTTTCACATAAGTATTAACAGTAACAATGAATTATTTATTACTATTAATTTCCTACAGATTTTGAAGGAGCGATCGCTCCTTCAAAATTCCCATTTTTGCGTCATTAAAGATAGTTTTTTAGTGACTACGACCCACTTTGAAGTTTTGGAGTGGTAGAATTTTTGGATGTTTGATAACATCTGCAAATTCCTCGCCGAAAACTTTTCCACCGATTTTGCCACTTGGCTGTTAGGAGAACCCATTTCTCTCACGGAGTTAAGTCCTTCTGAACTATCATTGGAACCGATTCGAGCCGATGCGCTAATTTTATTGGAATCGGCAGAACTAGTGCTTCACCTAGAGTTTCAGACTCAACCCGATGCTAATATCCCATTTCGGATGATTGACTATCGCTTGCGAGTGTATCGCCGCTTTCCGCAAAAGCAGATGCGTCAAGTGGTGATCTATCTTAAAGAAACAAGCTCCGAATTAGTCCAACAAAATACTTTTACCATTCCTGGTACTCGCCACGAGTTCGAGGTGGTTCGACTGTGGGAACAGCCGACAGAAGTATTTTTGCGTTATCCAGGTTTATTTCCATTCGCGGTGTTGGGTGAGACAGATGACCGTGCAACTACATTACAGCAAGTAGCACAGGAAATTATCGGGATTCCTGACCAACGCTTGCAGAATAATGTCGCAGCTGCCACAGCAATTCTAGCTGGTCTAGTATTAGAGAAAGGATTAATTCAAAGAGTATTACGGAGAGACAATATGCGCGAATCTGTAATTTATCAAGAGATTGAGGCTGAAGCTCAGGCAAAAGGTAAAGCCATAGGTATAGCTGAAGGTAAGGCTGAAGGTAAGGCTGAAGGTAAGGCTGAAGGTAAGGCTGAAGGCATTCGCTTGGTGGCTGTGAATCTGCTCAAAAGCCAAATGTCTTTGGCCCAAGTGGTAAGAGTCACTGGATTATCTCTGGAGGAGGCAGAGTTATTACAAAAAGAGATCGAAGGTGAGTTATAGAGGATTTGAAACTGTCAAACTTACCAGTATTGAGAAGCGATCGCCCTGAGACATTAGGCGATCGCTTCTTGAGGATTTATACTGGACTGGCACTACTAAAAGTACATCCAAGCAATCAAGAAAACTGACCAAAAATTCATTAACAATTAACCATACTACTGTTGAACCAACAGTAAAAACACTACCTGTAATGACCCGACAATAAAACCCAAAACACCACCTAAAGTCACAATCGCCTGCAATTCAGTTTTCACAATTCCCTCAATTGCAGCTTCTAAATCAGCCGGTGAAGTTGATTTTACACGGTCAACTATCATTTCATCTATCGACAAGATAGGAATCACCTGCGCCACAATTACTTCTAAGTCTTTTTCCAAATACTTATCAAAAATTAGAGCCAACTCTTGACTCATGACTTCTAAAGAAGTACTGACAACAGGTGAAGTACTAAGACGATTCAGCAGCACTCCAGCAATATTTTCCCAATCAACAGAATCAGTTAATCCTTGTAAAAAATCGCTGCCACTGTTTTGCAGGTAATGGCGCACACTTTCGCGGGTGGTCTTTCGGAGTTGGCGCACCGTACCCATTGGCAAGTTTTGTAATGATAAATTTTGCAGTAATTTCCTGATGCGATCGCGCATTTTCAAATCTTGAGTCAATTCCTGCAAGCGAATATTGGTAGCCTCTTTTTCATCCAAGCAAAAAGTCCGTAACCGGGTGAGAGTATTACGTAAGCCAAACAAATTCGCTACTACCCAATAAGTACCACTGGTTTTTTCGCGGAAGCCTTCATCAATAATTTGAATTGTGCGATCGGTCAAAAAATCAACTATAGCTTGGCGCAACACATCCGGCGGTAAAACTACTTGCAACAACCAATCAGCAAGCCGCGTGGCTTGTTCTTCACTCAATTGAAATTCCAGCAATATCTGGTCAAAAATTTGATTGATTTGCGCTTCCAAAAAGTCTTCACGTCGCGCCAAAACCTTGAGTAACCGTGGTAAAGATTCCCCTATTAAATCCCGCAAAATTCCCGCCACAATTTTGGCAGTTTTTTGGTTTTTATCTGTTTTGATTTGTTCAATCGCGAGCTGCAACAACCACAGAATTGCTGCTTGCACGCGTTCTGTTTGCAACAAACGCCGCGCCAGATTTTGCAATTCTTCTGGTGTTAGGAGTGACCCCATGATTGTATCGGAAATGTTCTTAGCCAGACGTTCCTGGTTGCGGGGAATCAATCCAGGGGTGAAGGGTACTCTTCGTCCAGCAATGTAAATTGCTCGGTAAGGACGGAACAACATTTTGATGGCTATATCATTTGTGAAATAGCCAATAATTCCACCCAGTACCGGGGGAGACACATAAAGCCAAAGATGAGACCAGTCCACAGGGAAGAATTAAAAAAGTTAGGAGTTTAGAGTGAGGAGTGGAGAGTTAACAGAGACGCGATTAATCGCGTCTGTACAAGAGTTAGGAGTTAGGAATTATAAATTTTAAATGAGAATTTATCACTACTGATAATTGATAACTTCTAACTTATAACTCCTAACTCATCACTCATTTTTCTTGACTACCAGCACTCCCATCATACCGTTCACAATGGGGTAGTGTGTGGCAACAGCAAAACCAACTTGACGCGCTAAGTCTATTTGCTCTTTCCCGATGGGAAAGCGGTCTAAGCTGGGACTGATGTAAGCATATTCTTCTTTTAAGCCTAAATAATTGGCAACTGGCACCACAAAACCGTCTAGATACCACTGCTGAAAGGTACGTAGCTGAAGATTACTCGGTCGATGAAAGTCTAAAATTGCGGCTTTAGCACCCGGCTTCAAAACCCGGTATAACTCTTGGAGGCTGCGGGGAATATCTTTAACATTTCTTAAACCATAGCCCATTGTTGCGGCATCAAATTGGTGATCGTCAAAGGGTAAATTTAGGACATCGGCTTCTACCCAGGCGATCGCAGGTTGAGGGTACTGCCTTTGGGAACGTAATGAAGCAGTTTCTAGCAGGTTGTGAGAAAAATCCACTCCGTAGACCTGTCCTGTTGCTCCCACACGCCGCGCCAAACGTAAGGCTAAATCACCACTACCGCAACACAAATCAAGTGCAGTATCACCCAATTTAGCTGCACTCCATTTCACTGCCATTTCCTTCCATATTCGATGCTGTCCCAAACTCAACCAGTCGTTCAACTGGTCATAAACTGGAGCAATGCGGTTAAAAATAGACTGAATTTCGTTTGTCATTGGGTGTTGGGCATTGGGCACTTGTACTGACTTGTACTGAGCGACGTCGAAGTAGCGTTGTCGTTGGCGCAGCCTCTCGTAGAGAAGTATTGGACATTGGGCATTAGTCATTGGTTTTTGGCAAAGTCCAAATGACAACTACACAATAGTTTAATGGGAGCGACTACTAGTAAGAGCGATCGCCACTAGTTGCGCTGATAAATTAATTAGCATTAATTCATCTTCCCGTAAAGTGCAGGGGTCTTTCCACTGTAGGGACAATACGCCCAAAAGTTGATTACGGTAGCTAACTGGGATAACCAAATGTGCTTGCACACCCGTATTTTTGTAGTGAATCGCATCAACTAATTTAGTGTCTTTAATTACATTTAAGGAAACTTGCATTTGCCCAGTGGCGATCGCTTCCCTTGTGAGTGGATCTTGAGATAGCCAATTCTCTATTGTACCTGTCTCGCTGTAAGTTCCTTGAGTCGCAACCAGACTATTTCCATCTGTAAGTTGTAAGATACAGCCTTCTGATCCAAAAGTCTGACTCACAGCCTTAGCAATTGGAGTGAGAGTTTCCTCTAAGCTAGAAGCTGCTTGAGTTACCTGTACCAAAACACTCAGCAGCGCCATTTGAGCATAAGCACGGCGTAATTCTTCTGTACGTTGCTTGAGCAAGTCGTAGGTTTCTGCTGCTCTTTGCACTACTGCCTTCAGTTCCCCTGGGTCCCAAGGCTTAGTGATATATTTGTAGACTTGCCCCGCATTAATCGCTTCTACCAAGTCTTCAATATCAGTAAATCCGGTGAGAATTATTCTTACCGTATCGGGAAACTGAGGTACAGTCTTGCTGAGAAACTCAGTTCCTTTCATTTCGGGCATCCGTTGATCGGAGATAATTACCGCTACCTCCCCTTCTGCTGCCAAAACTTCTAGGGCGTTCACCCCACTATCAGCTTTCAAAACATTAAAATCGCGTCGAAAGGTGCGATAAAGCAGATCGAGATTATCTGGCTCATCGTCAACTACCAGGATTTTCAGCTTTTTTGGTCGTTCGAGAGTCATAACTTGATATTGGAGTTTATCAATTTCGAGACTGGACTTATCCATAAGATAGATATTTCCTTTAAATATTCATTATCTTGTTATATTCCATACCAAGCTTAGTTGATAATAGCTCAAACTTATCAAGGGTTTTTACGGACTTAATTTAGATGTTTAAATACGGTAATTTTGAATGCTACAGAGGAAATTTGCCTGCTCAAATATCTGAAGAGAGAAAAAATTGCACAACAAAAACCAACTAAATTAGCTTAACTATGGCGGTTTCAATCATGGATGAGGTACGTTAACAAACCTGCTTTGGATGCAACGCACACTTATACAACACAGATGTTCATTGGTGTTAACTTAAGGTGAAAGCCTTGTGTGAGAATTATTTGAGGTTTTTCGATGTACTGCGTAGATTTTCGATCCCCCCTAACCCCCCTTAAAAAAGGGGGAACTAGAATCTTTTGCCCCCAATTTGCGGGGGTTGGATGTGCTAACCTGCAATCTCAAAGTTAAAGTCGAAAGAAGTTTCCACAGATCAACTCAAGGCAGTAGGTCTGGGTAGTTCATAGATTAGAATAGGACTTGCTCATGAGGTGTTAATCAACCTCTCAAGTTGAAGCTCGCATTCCGATTATGACTGATCTACCACCCAACGCTCAGAATCCCGAAGAAAATGCTACCAACGATGTAGCACAAGAATTACTCCGAAAGTTGAGGCAAAAACAAGGCAACTGGGTAGAATGGGGAATGGCGATCGCCTCGTTGCTAAAAGCCGGTTACAATCCCCAAGAAATTTTTGAGGCGACTGGATTTGAGCCAATTCAACAAAATCAGGTGGTTGTTGGTTCTCAAGTTTACAATTCTTTGGAAAAGTTTGGAGCTTCCTCAGCAACGCGATCGCACTATGCCACACGCGGCAGTGATATTTTATATGAATTGCGTTTGCTTACTCAAGAAGAACGCGCTAGCGCCGCCGAACTGATTTTTGTCCAGAAAGTCGATGCCGATGAGGCGCGGGAAGTAGCAAAAGCCATTAAAGAGTTCTCCTATTTCCGCCTTTTGCCAGAAGGCTTTTCTGCCCATCCTGGGGATGCCGTTGCTTACCAAGTTTGGAAACGGGCACGCCAAAATACAGATTTACAACAGCGATCGCGTCTAATCGCCAAAGGTTTACGCTTTGCTCACACGCCAGAAGCAAGGACAAAAATCGAACAGCTACTAACTGATTTTACTACCGTTCCCCAGCGTCCGGCTCCCATTTTACCTTTTTACCGTCTGGAATCTGAAGAACAATTACCCCGAATCGTTCCCGTAGTCGGTGAGTTGCCATTGTCACGGCAAGATTTGCAAGCTGTGCCCATAGTTACAGAAATTGAACCATTTCGGATGGTGAAGTTTTCTGGAGAGCAAGCTTGGGTACCATTACCAGGTTGGCAAGTGCTGTTGGCAGCAGAAGATCCAGTAGTAATTATCGCCAATAGCGATCGCTTCCCCATCCAAAACCAAAGCCGAATAGAACCCGTCGTCGTAGTCATTGATCGTGCCCAACGAGAATGGGATATCTCTAACTATTTTGTCGTTGAAAATGGTGGGGAATTAGATTTTCAGTGGTTTGAAACTGAGCCGGAAGTTCCTCTACTTGGACAAATTATTATCATTGTGCGTCCTAAGAAAATTCTCGATGAAGAATTAACTAAGGATTCCTGGCAGATTGACGAATAAATTTGATTTATTACAAAATTCAACTAAATCTTGTAATAACTTTTATTTAATAAACCACGTCTATCTTGAAACCTGTAGTTCTTCTGTTATCAAAAGGATTTGCCCTCATCCCCCAACCCCTTCTCCCAAATCTGGGAGAAGGGGAGGTAGAATTTCAAAGTCCCTCTCCCAGATATGGGAGAGGAATTTAGGGTGAGGGCGAAAACTACGCTTATAAACTTAGATGAGGTTTAGAACACACTAGATCAAGAATCTCAACAGATGTATCATGAGAGCCAAATGCTTAAGAAATTAAGCATTTTTTTTGCGATTTTAGCTTTTGCGGTATCTTCATATTTTATAAGCAGAATTATTCAGCCAAAAACAAATTCCTGGTTTTTCGATTTAGTTTCTTAACAAAATAGAATTCTGCAAAGCGGTACTAGCCTGTAATTTTCCCTTGTTCTAGGAGTTCGTCAAAAGGGGCAATTACTTAAATCGGCTTTGTGCCTATCATTAGTGAGAAATTAAGGAGAGATAAATAAGATGGCAATTACTTTCGGCAAGGATAGCATCCAGTCTTCTGTCACCTATACACTGGGTGCCAATTTGAAGAACTTGAAGCTACTCGGAACTAACCCGATCAACGGCACAGGTAACAATCTTAACAATTTTGTCTTTGGTAATAGTGCTAACAACATTCTGAATGGAAGAGGAGGCAATGACACCCTAGATGGGAATTTGGGTAATGATACCCTCAATGGTGGCGACGGCAATGATAGTCTCCAGGGTGGGCCGGGCAATGACGTACTTAATGGGGGGGCTGGAAACGATATCCTCATCGGTGTTTATCCTGGTAGTCTGCTTCCACCTGGATTAGGGGAGATTGATAATTTGACTGGCGGGACTGGGGCAGATACATTTGTCTTAGGGGACGCTGTAAATGTTTTTTACGACGATAACAACAGTACCACTCCTGGCTTTGGGGACTTCGCTACTATTACTGACTTCCAGTCTAACCAAGATCAAATTCAACTCAAAGGAACTCCACAGGACTACCGCTTACAAGCTGTTGGAGGCAACACACGAATATTCTATGAGCAACCGGGACAGGTAGATGAACTCATAGGTATTGTGCAGGGGAGAAACAATCTCCAACTTCGTAGTAATGACTTTCTTTACTATGAGCGGGAAAATGCTGGAGAAAGTACAAACAACACACTAGGAACCTCTGAAGGGTTAGGTTACTTATCATCAGGCTCAAAAGTTAATATTTCAGGCGAGTTAGCAACACCTCAATCGGGGGACAATCCCGATGTTGACTTTTTTACATTTTATTTACCAAATTCAGCAACCATCACTATCAACACAGTGACATCGGGAAAGGCAATTATCGGACTGTTTAAGGATTATGGGACTTTATTGACCAGTCAAAAATCGTCATCAATCACTGGTTTACTGAGTGCAGGTACGTATTCCATCTCAGTGAGTAAAGATTCTTTCTTGCCTCAAAATAATGGAACTTTCTTTGGTACTAACTCTGAACCTGATTTTTCCTATACGCTAGGAGTCAGTATTAAATAAGAAGGTTATCAACTTAAAGATTGTATTGACGTCAGAAGGCAAATTCTAGGATACTTTTCCTGCTGACTAGGGGGACACGTTGTTGTGTCCTCCCCAGAGCAAACACATCTAAATGGCGACAAAGTAGGAAGTAGAAGTGGATTTAAAATTATATAAAATACATAACTCGTCGCGATCGCTAATAATGCTATTCTTATTCAGTAGAGAATCAAGCCCGCCAAGCGTAAAACTTCAGCCCCAAATCAGAACTACCGACCACTTTGTACAGATGGAATATCTAAGTGCGATCGCTTATTCCTAACCTGCAAGAGAAGATTCTCGGAATCCGCAACAGTCTACGCCCTGGACAGCAACAAATGGCTGACTGGGAATCTGGTCCTTTGGCTATTTCTGCGGTTCCTGGTGCAGGTAAATCTACTGGGATGGCGGCGGCGGCAGCGATTGCGATCGCACGTCAGTATGAACGTTCATCCTCGCGCCGTCACTTGGTAGTTGTGACTTTTACTCGCTCGGCTGCTGCCAATATTAAAGCGAAGATTCGTAAATTCTTACGAGATGATTTATCTATACCTCAGACGGGCTTCTTTGTCTATACTCTACATGGTCTAGCGTTAAACATTGCTAGCCGCCATTCCGATTTGTCAGGTTTGCAGTTAGAAAATGTCACATTAATTACACCAACCCAAAGTAACCGCTTTATCAGAACAGCCGTAGAGCAATGGATTGGGAATAATGCTGGAATATATTTGCGGTTATTAGAAGGTCATCAATTTGACGGAGAAGAGACAGAAAGGTTGCGTCGTCAATCGGTGCTGCGAACAGAAGTATTACCAGAATTGGCTAATACAGTAATTCATGAAGCAAAAAGTTCTGGGATATCGCCAGAGAAGTTGCGGGAATGGAGTAAACAAATCACAGATGAATATGCAATATTGAGTGTTGCGGCGGGATTGTATGAGCAATATCAAAACTTAATGCGATCGCGTGACTTTATCGACTACGACGATATGATTTTAGCCGCATTGCGCGTTTTAGAAAATGACAGTGCGCGTCGCATTGAGCAAAACCAAGTATTCGCCGTCTTTGAAGACGAAGCCCAAGATTCTAGCCCTCTTCAGACGCAGCTTTTAGAAATTTTGGCAAGTGATGGGGGAGATGAGGGAGATCATTATTCACTCAATCCAGACGCGATGAATATAGACGCGATGAATATAGACGCGATGAATATAGACGCGATGAATATAGACGCGATGAATATAGACGCGATGAATA
>Ga0123338_10006119_pt1 | contig 10157 bp, 8 predicted proteins | sample grotaG_FD_89793 | JGI IMG/M metagenome (GOLD analysis project Ga0123338, IMG submission 89793) | Glacier valley bacterial and archeal communities from Borup Fiord, Nunavut, Canada, to study Microbial Dark Matter (Phase II) -... | ecosystem: Environmental > Aquatic > Freshwater > Ice > Glacier ...
GCACTGCGTGCCATGGAACGGGGGCCCGGGGTGACCGGGGACCATCGCTCGCTACCGGCATTTTTTCACGAGGCGGCGCCGATGGCGAGATCTTCATCAACATTCGTAGCGGCATTCGCGGTACACAGATGCCCGGCTTCAACCAGTTTTCAACCGATCAAATCTGGCAGGTGGTGACCTATCTGCGCAGCCTCTCCGCAGACTCGGGCGGCCCGGCAACCGCTCGCGAGAACGTTACGGGCTCGTCTCATGCGGGGCAATTGCTGTTTCAAGGCAAAGCAAATTGCGTGGCCTGTCACCAGGTGAATGGGGCGGGTACGGCGGTTGGGCCCGACCTTTCAGGAGCCGCGCAGAACACCGCGCAACAACTTCGCGCGAAGATTGTGGATCCGAATCAGACGTCACCAGGAGCCGCGCCAGGTCGCAGGCGTAGCTTCTTCTCGCGCCCCTCCAACGTCACCGTCACGCTACAAAATGGCCAGCAGTACCGCGGTGTTCAGAAGGGGCAGGATTCCTTCACTGTTCAGCTGGTGGATACAAGCGGCACGTACCGTTCGTTTGAAAAGTCGCAACTACGCGCCCTTCACGTTGAGGCGAAATCGCTAATGCCGGACGATTTCTCGAAGCGCCTGACAGCTACCGAGATCGACGATCTTACCGCCTATTTGAAAACCCTCGATGGGCGGGATATTAGCCGTCGCGGAACGGGCGAAGGGCTTGGGTGGAACCGCATAGTAAACGCAGAAAAAGAGCCGGAGAACTATCTAACGTATTGGGGAGATCTAGGCGGCAAGCATTACTCTGCGTTGAATCAGATCAATACGGCAAACGTGAAAAGTTTGCAGGCGAAGTGGGCGGTTCAACTTCCGGGCGATGGCATTGTGGAATCCATTCCGCTGGTAATTGACGGCATTATGTACACCACGGGACCAGTGGGCGGTACGGCGCAGGTGATGGCTCTCGATGCCAGGACAGGGCGGCAGATCTGGCGCTATCAACGCAAACAGAAAGTCACCAACCCGTATGAGATCAACCGTGTGAATCGCGGAGTTGCTGTTTTGGGGAACCGTTTATTCTTCGGGACGCTGGATGCCGCATTGGTGGCGCTCGATCTTCGAACCGGAGCTTTTCTGTGGGAAGTGCAGGTTGCCGATAGCATGTTGGGTTACAGCATCACATCGCCGCCCCTGGTTGTGAAAGACAAGATCATCACCGGCATCACGGGTGGCGAGTTCGGCGTTCGCGCGTTCCTGGACGCGTACGATCCCGCTACCGGAAAGAGGCTGTGGCGCTGGTACACCATTCCCGCGAAGGGTGAGTTCGGCAACGATACATGGGAAGGCGACAGTTGGGAGCATGGCGGGTCGCCCACATGGCTCACCGGCACTTACGACGCCGAATCGAACACTGTATTCTGGGCCATCGGCAACCCGGGGCCCGACATCAACGGCGATGTGCGCAAGGGCGACAACCTGTTCAGTTGTTCAGTTGTGGCTTTGGACCCCGATACCGGCAAGCGCAAATGGCATTACCAATTCACGCCGAATGACACGCACGATTGGGATTCCACCGAAGACCTGGTGCTGGTGGACCGCATCTGGCACGGCTCGCCTCGCAAATTGTTGTTGCATGCGGACCGCAACGGGGTGTTCTATGTTCTTGATCGCAACGATGGCAAATTGCTCGCCGCCACTCCCTACGTCCGCGCCACTTGGGTAAGCGGGTGGGACGCGCAGGGCAGGCCGATCACGACCCCGAACTGGCGCGCTAATCCGGAAGGCACTACGGTGTATCCTTCGCTGGGTGGCGGCTCGAATTTTCAGGCTCCTTCCTACAGTCCGCAGACGGGCTGGATGTACTTTATGTATTACGATGGGCCCGGCCGCTATTCCATTGGACCGGCTCCGTTCGAACCCGGCAAGCAGTTTCAGGGCCGCGGGTCGGGCGGTGGTTTCTGGGCGCCGACAGTGAATGGGGAGCCTCCACCATCGCAGGGTCTGATGGCACTTGACCCTGAAACTGGCAAGGTGCAATGGAAGTTCGAGCTCGCGGAAAACGCGCTGCAGCCTGGAGTTCTTGCAACAGGAGGCGGCCTGGTATTCGCGGCTTCCAACGAAGGTAACTTCATCGCGCTCGATGCGAAGACGGGCAGAGCGCTCTGGAGATTCGGCGCGGGATCCAGCATTCCTTCTTCGCCGATGAGTTACTCGGTCGATGGTAAGCAGTACGTTGCTGTCTCCTCAGCGAACGTGCTCTACAGCTTCGCGCTGCCCGACTGATTGCATTACACTGGTGACCATTATGAAGTGGCGCTGGGCAATTCTACCCTTGCTTTCGGTTGTTGGCACGTTTTCATTGCCGGGTCAAACGCCTGCCGCGAGAGGCCCCGGCCGCGCCAATACCAGAGAGTTCTTAGGCTTGGGTCCAGCGCCTGACGCTGTTGCCGCCGAACGCGGTGAGAAGCTTTACGGGCCCAATTGCGGCTTCTGTCATGGCGCGAAAGCGAATGGGGCGGAAGGACCAGATCTGGTTCGTTCCCCGCTGGTGCTGCACGATGAAAAAGCGGAATTGATCGGGCCAGTGATTCGCCAGGGCCGCGCCGATAAAGGCATGCCGGCATTCGCGGGCTTCACCGATCCCCAGCTTTATGACATTGCCCAATTCCTGCACATGCGTGTCGAGCTGGCAGTGAATCGCGGGCTCTATAAGGTTCAGAATATTATCACCGGCAATGCCAAAGCCGGCGCGAACTATTTCTCCGGTCCAGGGCGCTGCATCGAATGCCATTCCGCTACCGGCGACCTTGCCCATGTCGGTACCAAATTTCAGCCTTCCGATTTGCAGCAGGCTTTCCTTTACCCCACGGCGCGCGGGTTCCAATCGAGTGGACCTAAAATGAGTAAAGTAACTGTCACTCTGCCTTCCGGTGAAGTAATTTCGGGAGCCTTAAAGCGCCTGGACGATTTCAATGTGTCGTTATACGATGCAGCGGGCAACTATCATTCTTATGCTGTCGGGCCAGACCTGAAAGTGGAAGTGGAAGATAAGCTCGCCGGGCATCGCGAGCTGTTGAAGCATTACACCGACGCCGACATGCATAACGTGACAGCTTACCTGGCGACCCTCAAATGAACTTTCTCCCTCTGACAGCTTTCATCGCCGCACTTGTTCCCGCGCTCTGCCCCGCGCAGATGCTGAACCCGAAGAAGCTGCTGGAGCAGCCCACCGACACCTGGCCCACTTACAACGGGGATTACTCCGGCCGGCGCTTCAGCACGTTGAATCAGATCAATGCGGGGAACGTTGGTTCGCTTTCGCTGCGCTGGATGTATCGCATTGCCAGCGTCGGTCCGCAGCGAGGCGTGGGAAGCCCCGCCATCAAATCGACACCGCTTATGGTGAACGGGATTCTGTACTTCACCATTCCCGATCATGTGTGGGCCGTGGACGCGCGCACGGGCGAAGAACTCTGGCGTTATGACTGGGTGGATAAAGGCGGCCACCTTGTGGGCAACCGAGGCGTGGGCATGTACGGCAACTGGCTTTACTTTCTGGGTCCCGATGGCTGGTTCATTTCCCTGAACGCGAAGGATGGGAAAGAGCGCTGGCGCAAGAAAGTGGCCGATGAAAAACTGCAGTATTTCACCACCATGGCCCCCATGGTGGTGGGCAACCACATCATTGTGGGCGTGGGCGGCGACGCCATGGACGTGCCTGGTTATTTGGAAGCGCGCAATCCGGAAACGGGCGATCTGCAATGGCGCTGGAACAGCGAGCCCCGCGCGGGTGAGCCCGGCGCGGAGACTTGGCCGAACAAGGGCGCGATGGAGCACGGCGGCGGCATGACCTGGCTCCCCGGCACCTATGACCCCGAACTGAACCTGCTGTATTGGGGCACCGGCAACCCTAACCCCGTGTTCGCCGGCCAAGGGCGTAAAGGCACGAATCTTTGGACTTGCTCGATAGTGGCGCTGAACCCGGATACCGGAAAGCTGGTCTGGTATTTTCAAGCCTCCCCGCACGATACTCACGATTGGGACAACGTGGAAACGCCTGTTCTCTTCGATGCGGAAGTGGCTGGCAAGTCGCGTAAGTTGCTCGCGCAGGCGGCGCGCAATGGCTTCTTCTTCGTGTTAGACCGAACTAATGGCAAGAGCATTCTTACGGCTCCGTTCGTGGGAACGAACTGGGCTAAGGGTATCGATGCCAAAGGTCAACCCATCCCCGACCCCGAAAAGGAACCCAAAGTGGATGGTTCGTTGATCGATATCCATGGCGGTGGGGGCACGAACTGGATGCCTCCGAGCCTGGACCCGACAACAGGCTTGTTTTATGTGAATGCCACGCGCGGATACAGCCTGGGTTACCTCACCGACACCGATGAGCGGCCGGAAGGCTATGGCGGTTCTGGTCGCGGTCTCTGGTCGGAGCACGTGCTGGAGGCGATCGACACAAACACAGGCAAGGCTCGCTGGATTCATACGTATCAATCCTCCGGAAACGGCGGCCTGGGTGGCCCAGGCGTGCTTTCCACAGCGGGCAAAGTTGTTTTCACGGGAGACTACTCAGGCAATCTAATTGGGTTCGATTCGGCGAATGGCAAAATGCTGTGGCATTTCCAGATGGGTCAATCGCTGGGAAACGGGCCCATGACCTATGAGCTGGACGGCACGCAATACCTGATTGCCGGAGCGGGCGATACGCTTTTCGCGTTCGCTCTCGCCCGTTAGCGGCGGTCGCGAAACTTTGAAAAGAGCCGCAAAATTTCCAGGTACAGCCACACCAGAGTAACCATTAGCCCGAATGCGCCGTACCATTCCATATACTTCGGTGCGTTCCCTTTGGCGCCTTGTTCGATGAAATCGAAATCGAGAATCAGGTTCAACGCGGCCACTCCTACCACCGCCAGGCTGAAGAGAATCCCAATCGGGCCGGAGCCGAAGATTCCGGGGATCTGAATATGAAACAGGCCTAGCAGCATGGAAGCGATATAAGTGATGGCGATTCCACCGGTGGCGGCAATGATGCCGGTCCGAAACTTGGCCGTGGGCTTGATCAAACCGCTCCGGTAGGCCAGTAGCATGGCGAAACATGTGCCAAACGTGAGGGCGACCGATTCCATCGCGATCCCCGGGAAGCGCATTTCGAACATGGCGGAGATGCTGCCCAGGAACAGGCCCTCAAGCAATGCGTAAATGGGGGCCGTGACTCCCGCCCACTCCTTCTTGAAGATTGTGACCATGGCCGCGATAAATCCGCCGAACGCGCCGATCATGGTGTACCCGCTCACGGACGAAAGGTCGCCCGAGGAAATGGCTTGGTTCCATGTGTAAATAGCGGTGCAAAGCACCAGAACCAGAAGAATTCCGGCTTTATTGACCGTGCCGGAAACGGTCATCCCCTGGCCGTAGCCGACCCTCGAGCCGGTAACATCGTAGGTAGTGCCGGTGAAGACTGGATTTGAAGTTTTCATACAGGAATCGATCTGTTCTTAGCGTATCTGAACTATTGGACGCGCGCCGGGCCAGTTGGGTTCAATCGACCCTCAGCCACCAATTCGGCTCTGAGTTGGCGTGCGCGTGTTCCCGAACGGTCTCCATTCACGTAATCGAGGCCGATGGAAATAGCCTCACGGCGATACTCGGCAATGGTGCGCGCTAGTTCCCTCGCGCGTTTCTCCGGGTTTGCGTGAAGTTCCGTCACCAAGCCGGCGGCGTGTGCTTCCACCGCTCCCACAAAGCGGCCGGTGAGGCTCCATTCGGTTGCGCGCCGGTCGCCCACCGCATCCGCAATGGCGCGAAACACAAGCAGCGGCCACAGCCCGATCTTTACTTCCGGAAGACCGAATCGGGAATCGGGGTGAGCAATGACAATGTGCGCGTTGGCAACCAGGCCGGTGCCGCCAGCTACCGCGGCCCCATTTACGGCGGCGATCAAAGGCGTAATCAGACGCTTATTGACAGTAAAAAGTGCATCGTGAATTACACCCAGATCCGATTCGGGAATAACATCGATCTCTTTCAGGTCCATGCCGGCGCAGAAGGCGGGCGGTGCCGCGGTCAGGAGGATGGCATGAATCGCCGGATCTTCGTCAGCGGCATCTAACGCGGCCGTTAACTGCCGGCATAAATCAAAGCTAAGCGCATTCCGCTTTTCGGGCCTGTTGAGATGGAGCCGCCGAACCTGGCCTTCGGTGGAAATTTCAAGCATCGATTTCCATGTTCAGCAGCGCCGCGCCGTAAGTCTTGCCCTGGGCATCCAGGCGCAGCGTGACAGTGCCGCCGCCGCCCAAGCTTCGGTGCAGCAGGAAATTGAGCGCCCCTAAATTCGGTAGCTCGAACCGCTCTACTTCGCCCTGCACCAGAGCGCCGAAATAAGCTTTTACGCGCTGGGCGGTGAGTTCGCGTTTGAGGATTGCATAGTCTTCCTCGCGCCAGGCGATGACGCCGATATTCGCCGTGTCGCCTTTATCGCCGGACCGCGTGTGAGCTATCTGGCTCAGCTTCATTCAAAGACCTCCACCGATGTGGTCACTTCCTCGCGAGGCAGCAGCGCGGACCAGTACGCCACAATTTCGCGCACCGCCGGGCGGCCATCGCCGAAGCCTGTCGCGCCGGGTGGACCATTCAGCACCAAGGGAATCAGTTCTCTGGTGAAGCGGTCCACGGCCTTGCGGTCGGCATCGCGCACGCCGATTCGCAATTGTACTTCAGGCGGATTGGCGCTGGGCGGCGCGACCGGACCGTTGCAGGCATTCACACCGAAGTACTCCGTGCGAATCTCTTCAAAGTGCAGGCCTAGATTCGCCAGGCGCGCGCGGACGATGAGATCAGCCGCGCGCGCCTTGGCCAGAGCATCGGGCGCGCTGTAGACCAACGTTCCGATACTCTTCCAGCCATCGGAAAAGCTGATAGAAAGCTTCAAAGTGGGTGGCCGCTCGCTGCCCACGATCCCATGCACGCGGACGCGATTCTCGCCGTCGGAAGCGAGTTGGATGCTGGTGAAATCAGCCGTACAATCCGGCGTAAGGTATCGCTTCGGGTCGCCCAACTCATACAGCAGTTGCTCTTTGACGGTGTCTACCGTTACTCGTCCGCCAGTACCTTCGTGCTTCGTGATGACAAACGTACCATCCGCTTCGGCTTCTATAATCGGGTAGCCGATATTTGCCATGTCGGGGATGGTCTGCCAATCGCATTGCGAATTGCCGCCCGTGCATTGCGCGCCGCACTCCACTATGTGTCCCGCTATGGTGCCAGAGGCGAGGAGGCTATAATCGGCCGGTCCCCAACCGAATTCGTGCACCATGGGAGCCAGCGCGAGCGCGGTATCGGTAGATCTGCCGGCGATCACAACATCGGCTCCCGTTGCCAGTGCTTCGGCCAAAGGAAACGCGCCGATATAGGCATTAGCGCTTTGAATACGGTCCCTCACCGTGGCCAGCGGCGCACCCGTATCCATATCGCGCATCTCATGCCCGCGAGCCATCAGGTCATCGATGCCGTCATACAAATCGTCGCCGGTCACCACGGCGATTTTCAGCTCCGGCGCCAGCTTGCGAACAGCCTCTGCGCAGCCCCGGGGATTGACGCCGCCCGCATTCGCAACTACTTTGATTTTGTTCGCCTTCAGCTTGGGCGCAAGCCTTGCCATGAGCGGCGGAAAATCGCTGGCATAGCCGCGCGTAGGGTCGGCCTGCTTTTGCTTCTGAAGCACACTCATGGTCACTTCGGCTAGGTAATCGAGAATCAGGTAGTCGAGTGGCCCCTGCTCGACCAGTCGCACGGGCGCTTCCAGCCAATCGCCCCAGAAACCCTGCCCATTGCCGATGCGAATCATAGCAGCACTTCCAAAGCGGGAGAGACGCTGCGCTGTTTTGCCATTTCGAAGGCCTGCGTGAGAACGGCTCTTGTCTCCATGGGATCGATCAACGCGTCGACATGACCACGCGCCGCGGCATACCGTGCATCAAGCCAACGATCATAATCGGCCCTGGTGCGGCGGATGGCTTCTTCCAGATCCTGCGGCATCGCCTGTCCACTTTTTTTTACACGATCCAGTTCGGCTGAGTAAAGAGCCACCACCGCGCTATCGCCTTCCATGACACCGATGCGCGCCGTCGGCCACGCGAACGTGAAGTGCGGGTCGAACCCCTGACCGGCCATCGCATAATAACCCGCGCCACTGGCGTGATTCGTCGTCAGCACAATTTTGGGAACGGTTGCCGTCGCCATCGATTCCACCATATCGGCGCCGGCCCGGATGATTCCGGAATGTTCTGATTCAGCGCCCACCATGAAACCGGAAACGTCCTGAACATAAAGAATCGGTGTGCCTGCACGTTCCGCCATATCGGCAAAGTACGACACCTTGCGAGCCGATTCCGTATACACAATTCCGCCGATGCGCTTCGTGTTAGTGCCACCCAAAAAACCACGGCGATTCGCGATCAACGCGATGGGTCTTCCGTTCAGACGCGCGTTGGCACATAACATCTCGGGCGCATGTAAAGGTTGGAATTCCAGATAGCCATCGCTGTCCAAAAAGCGGGACAGAATTTCCTCCACGTCGTAAGGCAACCGGTGGTCCGTGGGCAACACTTCGTAAAGCCCCGTTGCATCCGGTGCGGGTGTGGTCGGAAATGTTGCCGGCGCCGGTAGATCACGAAAACGGCTGCGAATCTTGGCCAGACAATCCTGATCGTCTTTCGCCATGTAATGAGCAACGCCTGAAATCTCGGTGTGCGTGTGTGCGCCGCCCAAGGTTTCCTGATCGATCGATTGACCGGTGGCGCCCTTCACCAGGTTGGCTCCGCCCAGCCCCATGAAACTGGTGCCCTCCACCATGATGACGAAATCGGAAAGCGCGGGAAGATAAGCGCCCCCCGCAATACACGGCCCCATCACGGCGGCGATTTGTGGGATGCGGAGCTTGTTCCGCATCAGCGAGTTATAGAGGAAGATACGGCCAGCGCCATATTGTCCTGGAAAGATTCCGTCCTGGTAAGGCAGATTGACGCCCGCCGAATCCACTAGGTATACGATGGGCGCGCGGTTACGAATCGCCACTTCCTGCGCGCGAAGAATTTTGGTGATCGTCTCCGGCCACCATGCCCCGGCCTTCACGGTGGCATCGTTGGCCACGATTACGGCGGGCCGCCCCTCAATGTGAGCGAGACCGGTAACCACCCCCGCCGCCGGTGCCTGCCCATCGTATTGGTCATAAGCCACCAGCAGGCCAATTTCGAGAAAAGACGTCCCAGGATCAATCAGAGCGGCAAGACGCTCTCGCGCAGTAAGCTTCCCCGCCCTATGCTGTTTGTCAATGCGCTCTTTACCGCCGCCTTCGCGCAGTCTTGCTTCGAGCGCATGAAGTTGCGCAACCAGATGACGCATCTGCGCCATCCGCGCGATCGCCTGCGGATTCGGATCCGGGGTGATGGCGACGGGCGTGGGTCGCTTACTGGACGTGGGTGTAGACCAAAACGGAACTCGGCGTCATGCTGTTGCTGCCCAAGTTCTGCAGGGTGAGGCGGAACTGAGGTCCGCACACCTGAACCGTCGCGCCGCCGCTGTTGTTATAGAAAAAATTACTGCCCAGAAAAGCCTCCTGCGTGACATATTCCAGTGCATTCGGAACAGTAAAAAACGCGGTCCCCAACAGAGACGCAATATCGGATTTTGCGCTACGTAGTGTGCTGCTGATGGTGCCGCTTGACGAATAATCGATGGTGGAATCGAGATTCACGCTCTGACCCGATGGGATCGTAACATTGGTGTAGTATTCGTACTTCGCGGAGGTCAGGGGCGCAGCCGGGGTGTCGGTCGCCGTGTGCACCACACTGGGTTTCAGCGAGGGAATGTCTTGCCGTGTCTGGACATCCGCCATTCTGGTATTCGACAGCTGCGGGTCCACCGGTTTTCTCGGCAGCCGCGATTGAGCCGCACACGGGGTACATAGGGCAAGCGTGATCTGCAGGATTTTCATTGAGCGTTCAGCAACTACATTTTGCCACATGTTAACCTGATCAATAGGGGGGCGCAACGGTTTCGACGGGATTGAATCGAGATGGGAAGGCGTGCCGGGTTCCGAGCTCCCGTAAAACGATCGGAAAAACATAATTGCCAACCAGCAATTTGCTTACGCTGCTTAATTAA
>Ga0123338_10006121_pt1 | contig 10155 bp, 1 predicted proteins | sample grotaG_FD_89793 | JGI IMG/M metagenome (GOLD analysis project Ga0123338, IMG submission 89793) | Glacier valley bacterial and archeal communities from Borup Fiord, Nunavut, Canada, to study Microbial Dark Matter (Phase II) -... | ecosystem: Environmental > Aquatic > Freshwater > Ice > Glacier ...
TGGCGGAACGACTAATTTTCAAACAGGCTTATTAAATATAACAAATTTTGTGATTGCCAATTTTGTAAAAGTAAATTCAACAAATAGTACAAGTAATATATTGAATCTTGGTATGGACTATGGAAGTGCCATTAATTTTTCTACATCAGGTTTATCAACGATAGGCACTTTTGCAACAAATGGAACCTGTACAGCGGCGGTGTCAATTTCTTCAGTTGGTGCAAGCTTTGGAACAAAGTCCCCAGTAAAGATTAGTTCATTTCCAAATGTGAATAATGTGGCTATTGCTTATTTAGATAATAGTACTGGTACAACAGTAAATATACTTAGCGGTACTGGTAGTAATAATATAAATATCAATATAAAAGATGGTCTTACAGCTGCTTCAAGCCGTACTTTATACTGGGTGGGAAATACAGGGAATTGGAGTGATTGCACCCATTGGTCAACTTCCACAGGTGGATTAGTTACAGTACCATCTCCTCAAAAATTTGATAACGTAATCTTTGATAATAAATCATTTAATGCTGCAGGACAATCAGTAAATATTGATTTAAGTACAAGTGCCTGTAATGATTTGACATGGCAAGCCTCTGTAACTAACTCACCAAATATTAATTTTAATAGCGGTACAATATTAAATATTAATGGATCAATGACCTTGAATGGTTCATTAGGGGCAGTTACAGATCCATCAATTAACAGTTATATAAATTTCACCTCAAATACTACAGGGAAAACAATAACCACTGCAAATGAAAACTTGCCAGAAGTAAGGTTTAATGGTGTTGGTGGAGGATGGACTTTACAAGATAATTTTACAGCATTATCAGGTGTAGCAAATTATAGGCAATTAGCAGTACTAGCAGGATCCCTTGTAACTAACGATAAAACTATTATCGCAAATAATTTAAATTCGAATTCTGGAAGTGTACGATCAATTGATGTGGGTGGTTCAAAAATTTATTTATATGGAAATCAAAATTATGTTATTGACCTTAGAAATGATAACAATTTGACATGGTTTACCCCTAAACCTACTGCACTTATTCAGTCAACAAATGGAGTAAATTATATGGCGCTTGACTGGGGAGGGAATACCAAGGAAATCCCGGATTTATTATTTGATACCTTCCCTACCAGTACAATTGCTGGGCCTAATGATATTGATATGATTGTGGATGGGGGCAATAACAGGATTACATTCAGGAGCATAACAATCACTAATGTCAATGGTTCACAATTTTTTATAAGTGGTAATAATCCTTTAACATTTAAAGGTGATCTTAATTTCCCCGATAACTTCAATACAGGCGGAAGCAGCCAAAGATTTATCCAAGGGACAACCAATGCAGCGCCTAATAACAATATCTTTAATGGTAAAGTAATATTTGGTACAAATGCTATCACTAATACTGGCGCAGGATTTGTTTTCTATGGAGATAATACTTTCAATAATATAGTTACAGTTGGCAAAACCATTGATGCTGATAAAGCATTCGACTTTCAACAAAACAACGTTTTTAATAATATTCTTGACATAACTGCAGTAAATACAATTAGAACAGCACCAACTGTAGAATTTAATTCTAATTCTGGTTTTACAACGTTTAATAGTACAGCTACATTAAGAGGAGTAAAATCTTTGTTTAGGTTTAGTGGATCTGGCAATCAGAGTGTTGCTTCAATACTCAACTTTGATAATGACACAAAAGCCATTTTTATGGGTGGAAATGGCAATACTGCTTTAGGAGTACCTATTCCTGGGAACGGTGTTTATAATATGGCAGGTAAAATAGTTCTGAACCCACGCGCCCAGGTTGAATTCTTTAATGATGCAGATAATATTATAAATAATCTTGATGCTGGCAATTATGCGGTATTCAACTTTACTGCATCAAATAGCCATCTTACCACAGTTACAGGCACTTTTACCTTAGCTGGTTCCTGTTCGGTTTGGACTCTAATAGGCTCAAGTACTGCTGGTACCCGTGCCCGTGTAACTTTTAATATTGCACAAGTATGGCAAAGTACTATCGTCAATGATTTAAATGTAATTAATGGATCTAAAATCGTAACTGTTAATGGGGGCGTTGATAATAATAACATTACAGTTTCTCCAAACCCAGGATTTACTTTAAATTTTACTCCGGGGTCAAGTGCTATATTGTATTGGGTAGGAGGCGACCCTAATAATATAAGTGGGAATAACAATTGGAGCGATCCACGTAATTGGGCTACAGATATAACGAATGCCACTTTAAGAAAAAACGGCGGCTCATGTATTCCTGATGCAGCTACTATTGTTGTGTTTCAGGCTGAATCATTTAGTAATGGACCATCTGCCTCTGGCAAGTCTTTTACTCAGTTAACCCAGGTATTAGTAAATATTCCTAGTGCCAATTGTAAGGATATGAATTGGCTGGACGTTGTGGGTACTTCAGCAGTTAATAAAAATACAGGAGCAACCAAGCCAAGTCTTGAAACATCCTCCCCTTTATACATTATAAATGTTTATGGGAGTTTAACTTATGCTCCAAACAACCTGATGCAAAATAATTTTTCTGGTTCATTTGTTTTCAAATCAAACACTACCGATAAAATTGATGCGAATGGTGCTTCTTCTGCTTCTTTAATTACAAATAATATAACAAGGTTTAATGGGCCTGTAGTATTTACTAATCCTTTGGGTAACTGGAAACTTGAAAGTGATGTGTTAGTAAACGGAGGAAATAGAGGTAGCATAACATTAGACCTAGGATCTATAACCTGTGTAAGTACTAGTGGAAGAAGTTGCGATATATTCCTTGATGGAGATTGGATAGTAAGGCCATCTGCTACACAAGCCACATTTAATTCTGGAATAGGCACTGTAATATTTAATGGCGGCCCAACAGGTTCTTCTCAAAGTATTGTTGCAGGTGCGGTTCAAGGCATGAACCTTAATAACTTCTACAACCTTCAGATTAATAGAACTAATACTGCAGATTATCGCTATGCTTCTGTAAATGGAGGGTCTTATGGATATGATAGTGATGTAATCGTCAATAACAGGTATGGAACAAATGGTAACCCAAATAATACTGCTGGTAACCAACCTTTTAATAGTGGTATTACAGTATTAAATAATTTAACCATCACCAGTGGTAACCTTTGGGACAGGGGATATCAAATCGTGGGAAACAATACAGGAACTTTAACTATTGGTGCTTTGGGAGCACTGCATTTAGGCGATCCAAAGACTTACTCTGGCAATAATAATGATAATCCACAAACAACATTGTTCCCAAGTGGTTATACTAAATCGAAAATTGTAATAACTACAGGAGGTATTGTCGCTTATCAGGCTTACGGAAATCAAGATGTGAGTACCGAACCAAATTATAATAAATTATTTTTAGGCAATGCCAACCAATGTGGTTTTAATAACGGATTAGAAACTTTAGGGGGCTCTTGCTCAAGAAAAAGATTGGTTTTTCCAGTGAACGCATCCAATAACATTTTGAATGTTTCTGGAGAACTATATCTCGAACAAGGGATTATCATGGCAGATAATGGTTTGCAAATAACTGGTGGGGCAAGCAGTATCTTAAATATGGAGAGAGGGTCAGCCTTAATGATTGGTTCTGGTAATCAAATTGTTGCAACTACAGGTGGTACAGGTTATACTCCAGCTTCAAATATTAATGGTACTTATACTACAACAGCATTTGCTTCAGTATTTCCTTCAGGCTTTACTCCAGCCAATTTGAAAATAAATAATCAAAGTGTAATCATTTATCATTCGTCTGCAAATCAAAACATTACAGGATTAAATAGTGCAACTGCAGGTCAACAATATGGGCATTTGATTTTGGCTAATCCAACAACAAGCAGCCCTACACTTATACAAAAAAACCTTCAGGGAGCAACTGTTATTAAAGGCAGTTTAATTATTGACCCTAATGCTAATTTTATTGATAACGGAAATCAAATTACTAGTACTGGTGGCCAAACATTTGCAATGAATTTTAATATCGGTTTCTCTTTTAATGGTATTTTTAGTAATCAGGTACCATTTAGTTCTAGTACTACTAATACAATTGTTAGTGCAGGTTATAATGCTTCTACACCTTTTACTGTTCCAACATCTCCAAATCCATTTAATAATGCCACAAGCACTAATTTTGGAGTAGTATTTCAGGGATTTATAAATATAAGTACAGCAGGGAATCATACATTCTTTACAGCTTCGGATGACGGTAGTAATTTATATATTGATGGGGTTCAAGTAGTTTTTAACGATTTTTATCAAGGGGTAACAGAAAGGTCAGGAATTATAAATTTAACAGGAGGTTTACATACTATTGGAGTAAGTTACTTTCAGGGAAATGGTGGTTATGGTTTGAATGTGAGATGGCAAGGCCCATCTTCTGGAGGGATTAAGGTAGATATTCCAAATACTGTATTACGTGACCAAAATAATGTGGCAAATAGAATCAGCTTTAATTATTATGAAAGCCTATCTCTGACTGGATCCGCTCCTGAACTTAATACAACAGGCGTTCCTAAAAATCTTACAGATTTAACCAAACAATCTAATTCAAGTATTTTATTTTTGTCGGGTTTATCTCAATTTGTTATAGGTACCGCAACTTCTTCAACTACATTCCCAGCTAATACGCTTACTACCGATATTAATTTAGACTTAGGTACGGATATAGTTTATAATGGAGGTGTTAGCCCTCAAACTATTTTAGGTCTTACTGGCGCATTATCGCAACAACAATATGCATCATTAATTGTGACTAATCCTGTGTCATTAGCTCCACTTGTGGTTTCCAAACCCATTAACAATATTGTTGGTTATCCTGCTACTATGACTATTAGGGAAACGTTTACAATAAATCCTAATAATAATGTACAGGATAATGGAACACAAATATCTGGTATAGCTGGTCAGGATTTTAATATGTTTAATGCTACAATAGCTGTTAACCCATACACAAATTCAGGAACAATCGGGGCTATAGGTGAAAGCAGGCTTACAATTGGAACATCCGGAGCCAGTAAAAATACTTTATTTCCTTCCAATTATAGCTTGACTACAAATACGGATGTTAATTTTGAAACCGGTACAACCATTGTTTATAATGCTGACAGAAATCAAAGTATTGCAGGTTTACAAGGAGGTGGAAATGCGGCTTATTCAAATTTGATGTTAACAAATCCTCAAACAGGAGCCATAACTTTAACAAATGTGGTTAAAACTCTGCAATCCAGAGCTATAACGATACGCGGTAACCTTACTATAAATCCGAACAATATCTTTGCTGATGGCGGTGTTCAGGTAACGGGTACAGTTGGACAACCTTTTAAAATGTTATTTACCACTTTGCCTACTGATCCTGCAACTAGTTTAACAATAGGAAAAACCGGTGAAAGCCGATATGTGGTTGGTAGTAATGGTACAGCAACAATTACTTTTCCGGGAGGATATAATATTACAGATATTAATTTTGAGGATGGATCCACTTTCGTTTATTATGGTAATGCCGCTCAAAATGTAAAAGGACTTGCAGGTGTAGGGAATCAAAGTTATTCAAATCTTACTTTAACAAAGCAGGGGAATGTAGTAGGAATGGTTAATAAGACCTTGACAAGCCCAACAATAATAAGAGGGGCATTGACTATAAATAGGAATAATAATTTGGTGGACAATGGTTTCCAAATTACTGGGCAAGCCTTAAGTAAATTTAACATGTTTAATACCACACCAGCAGCTAATCCAATTGGAGGAGGAACAGTAGGCACTGCAGGTACAAGTCAACTTACATTAGGAACAAGCATCTTGAACACCGACTTTCCGAATGGATACAATACTTTAAACGGTTCAGATATAAATTTTGAACCAAGTACTACAGTAGTTTATAATTCAGGCCTTCCGCAGAATATTAAAGGTATTATCACAAATACTGGTCCTATTGCTACCCAACTAACAAGCAATGCCAATTATGCCAATGTGACGCTTGCCAATGCGACAACAACTTTAGCAGTAAAAACTATTATAGGGAATGAAACACGTATTCGTGGAAACCTTGTAATTGGCGCTTACAATCAACTAGATGTTTCTACTAATAATTATAATATTTATTTGCAAGGTGATTGGTTAGGGACTCCAGCAGCTTCAGTAGCTACAGGAAGCCAATTTAATGCAAGAATTGGCTTGGTAACTTTTGAGGGAGGTAATTCCCAAACTGTGACTCATAATAACACCACAGTTCTCAATGCACATTTGTTACCAGTTGCAGAAGGGAATGAAGACTTTTATAAAGTTGAAATAAACAAAAGTGGTGGAAATGTTATTATAAATGCATCACCATTAACTTTAATGGCAGTAAGTAAAGATTTAAAATTTACTTTAGGAGATATTATTTCCGGCAATATGGTATCACCATTTACTTCAGCTCCGGGTAATCATTTGATTTTCAGGGAAGGGGCAACGGCTACAAGTGCAAGTAATAGTAGCCATACAATAGGGACTGTTAGAAAGAACGGTCAAGACCCTTTTGTGTTTCCCATTGGTAATGGTACAGTATATAGGTTTGATGGTATTTCTGGGGCTGGAAATGGAACCGGTAATTTATCCAATAGCACTACAAGTTTTTACACTCAATATTTTCCTATAAGCCCTAAAACTGTTGGTTTTCCAGTTAACCTTAGGCAAGACCCTCCTATTCAAAGAGTTAGTGGTGTTGAATTTTGGATGTTGAATAGGGAATATACCGGCGCTTCACCAACCAATGCCTATGTTACTCTAAGTTGGAATGATGGTCAAGGAGGTCCTGGTTATAGTGGTGGTTTCAATCAAGGTATTAATAATAGCAATTCTAACCCATTATCTTATAAAGATTTACGTGTAGCTAGGTGGAACTCAACATCACCAATACAGTGGAGGGACATGGGTGGACAAAATTATTTAGGAAATAATTCCCAAGGCTCTTTGACCTCACAATATACTACTAACGTAGCAGGTTATCCTGCTGGTGGTCCTGTTGATAATTTTAGCCCATTCACTTTGGCATCGATTACAGTTTTCAATCCACTTCCAGTGACTCTAGTTAATTTCAATGCGGTAGGTGTAGGTGTTAAAGTTGATTTAACATGGAAAACTAGTTATGAACGGAATGTAAAATCTTTTGTAGTGGAAAGAAGCTCAGATGGAAAAAACTTTGAACCCGTTACCTCAGTGAATGCAAAAGGAAATAGCAATGTTAATCTTGAGTACTATTCAGTTGACGAAAAACCTTTTAGTGGGACATCTTATTATAGATTAAAAATTATAGATTTTGATGGGGCAGAAAGCTATTCAAAACAAATTGCAGTTAGAATAGACGGCTTGGATATTAATGAATTAACGCTTTATCCAAATCCTACAGAAGGATTTAATATTAACTTTGAATATAATACGCCTTTTACTTTAGCACAAATTGTGGATATGACTGGTAAAAACGTTCAATATAAAGTGGTGGAAAAACTTTATAATAAAATGAAAATTGATTTTTATGAAAGGTTAACTGCGGGTACGTACATAGCAATTTTAATAAGAGAAGATGGTAAACAATTAAGAAAAGTTAAATTTATTGTTAATTAAAGTTCATTTAAAAAAAAATTAATAAAAAATGCGCTGAATATTTTCGGCGCATTTTTTATTTTCATCCTTATATGTTGCCATCCAAATAAAAATATTTAAACTTTATTTTATTATTCTTTAATTTTTCGATATTTATAAATAAATATTTTAAAGTGGAAGAGCCGCAATTTAATAATCCTGAATTAGAAAGATATTTTGAAAAGATAAATTGGATTGAAGATGAAAATCTTTTGAGAGATGAAGGTGTGCTTTATGGACTAACAGATTCAAATGTTGAATCCAAAACAGAAATTATAAAATATTATTTCGATGCACAAAATGAATATTATAATCACAAAATAAATTTTTATAAATATAGAAATATCAATATTGATAAACTCATAATTGAAAATGAAAATTTAAAATCCTTAAAAACAACTCAATTATTTGAATTAATTAATAAGCAACCTGAAAATAAATCTTATCTTCTTCGAACCACTGTAGGTCTAATTATTTCTTTTTTTATTTGTATTGGAAATTATTTCATTATAAAACATTTTTTAAATCCATATTTCCCTGATAATATTATTATTTCAATTGGAGTTTTTCTGGTTGGATCATTTAACTTATTTTCAAAAATATCATCTTTATATAAATTAAAAGACAGACCAGAAAATAAATTAATATGGCTTGAAGAATTTGGTATTCCTCTTAGTGCTTCTGTATTTGTATTTGTATGGACAATAAATTCATACCCCATTTATATTAGTGGTGCTATTTTTTGTTTTGTTTTCTTTTGTTTTCTCTTTTCTGGTAAACTTTTCTTAAGCTATCTTACAGAAGTAAAAAACGAATGGGGAAATTATTTATTCGCAAAAGATTTTAAAATTTATAGAAAATTAGAAATAATTAAAATTGAATCAGAAATTAAGGAAATAACAATTTTAATAACTGATTTAATTAATGAAAAAAATAGTATTTCCGAAGAAATACTTCCATTTGAAATCACTTTTGCTCAAATAGAAGCAAAAAAGGATATGAGAATCAAAATTTTTGAAAGTGAATTTTATCTTTCAAGAAATTACAAATCTCAGTTAACTGATAAACAGGTCAATACTCTTAAAAGCTATAGAAGTGCCTAACGATAAACAACTTATCATGGACGAAAATATAAATCCAACCAATAAAAACGCTAACCCAGAAAATAAATTCTATAACAATGAGTTTATTAAGGGTTATCAAAATGGAGTTTATCAAGCAAGTAAAATCGATTTTCAATCTTATCTGGAAAATAAAACCAGATATGAAAATTTAAAAAATGAAATCGAACGAAAAAACGAAAACTTATCTGAATTAAAAGTGTTGATTGCCGAATCGAAAAGAGAAAGTTCTCACTTTTATGAAAAAATGCAAACCCATAACTTTAATATCGAAGTTAAAAATAATAGACTGGGAAGGTTTAATACAACTTTTGAAAGATTAAATACTAAGCTAAATAAACTTTATTTAGAGATTGATAATTCGTTTGAGGAATATTCTTTACTAGCAGGAGTGATTTTTTTTGCTGCTAGTCTGGTTTTTATGATTGGCGATTTAATAATATCTCATGAAATTGTAGCTTATGCTTTAAATATAAGAAATGCAACAGAAGCTTGGCTTTTTGCAAGTGGTTTAGCTGCGCTTTCTATTTTATTAAAACCTGTTTACGATCGATTGTTTGAAAAAATTTATAAAAATAGTGACCCAACTTCTCCACCCAAAAATTATATTTGGTTAAAAGGAACATTGGTGATTTTTGCAATTTTAACGCTTTTTGTTTTAGGATGGTTTAGGTTTGAAGCCTATAGAATTAATGAACAAAAAAGTAATTTAAACAGAGTTATAAGTTCTTTGCAAGAAGACAATATGAGTGCTGAGGCAATTAAACAAGTTGAAAGTTTATTAGCACAGCAACAGAGCTTAAGTACTCAATTGGTAAATAGCCTATGGGGTTTATTCTCTTTTGTTTTAACAGGGATATTATTTGCTGTATCTGGCGCAATATGTTTAGGAATCGGGCTGCCAATTTTACAATTTTATTGGAGAAGATGGATGCAAGTTCCAATAAAGGACATGTTTTTAAAATTTAGAAAGAGAAGACTAATTAGAAAAATTGAAAAGGAAGAGGCTATTTTAGCGATTGAAAAAACCAATTATAGTATTACAAACTATGAATTTGAAGGATATAAAAATATTAAAAGCTTAGAAGTTGATTGTTTGAATTTAAAAGTTGAAATAGATGATTTGGAAAAGCAAAAATCTGATGCAGAGTCCGATTACATGGTTTCACTATATTTGGATGGTTATGCTAATGGCGAAGCTTCATTAATTTCTAACACTGAAAATAATATTTTAAGTGAGTTATCAAATTCAGTAAAGGAAGATACTAATTTAAAAAAAGATATGATTGTTAGAGATTTAAATCAAAAAAATAGTACCAAAAGCCAAACAAAAGGCCATTTGCATTTGGCGTTAAGACAAATGATTACAGATAATTTTTATAA
>Ga0123338_10006122_pt1 | contig 10154 bp, 8 predicted proteins | sample grotaG_FD_89793 | JGI IMG/M metagenome (GOLD analysis project Ga0123338, IMG submission 89793) | Glacier valley bacterial and archeal communities from Borup Fiord, Nunavut, Canada, to study Microbial Dark Matter (Phase II) -... | ecosystem: Environmental > Aquatic > Freshwater > Ice > Glacier ...
GTTCCAGCGTGCGCCGATCCCGCGCCAAAGTCATTCACCTTCATCCCCGGCATCGAACGGCTCCAACAGAGCCTCGGCGCGGTTGGCGCGGAACCATTCGATCTTGTTATCGCGCTCGACGCCGGCGAACTGACACGCTATGGTGCTTTATACGAGCGGCATCGTGCGTTTCTCGACGCGGCCCCCATTCTCAATATCGACCACCACATCAGCAGCAGCGGGTGTGGGCGCGTCAACATTATCGACCCAACCGCCGCCTCGACGACAGAGTTACTTGTCTTGTTGCAACAACAGGCACAACTTCCACTCACCAAAGACGCGGCCCAGTGCCTGCTTACCGGCCTGATAACCGATACCTCATCGTTCCAGTTCACCAGCACCACCCCGCGCACAATGGAGGCGGGCGCGGTTCTGCTCAAAGCGGGGGCGATTGCGGAGTCCATCGTGCGACCCATCTATCGTTCACATTCGCTGGCTCACGTTCGCCTGCAAGCGAAGGTTATCGAAAACCTTGAGACCGCGTACAATGGGCGGCTTGTCTGGTCATACGCGACGGAGGAAACACTGGCGTCTGCTGGCGCAACGTCTGAGATGGACGATAACTTCTCTGGCTTCCTACGCGATATCGAGGGCGTACAGATCGCGGCCTTTTTCAAAAGCTATGGTGAACCCAACGTGACACGCCTGAGTCTGCGAAGTATCGAGCCATATAGTGCCGCCGACATTTGTCAGAGTCTGGGCGGGGGCGGCCACACCCGCGCGGCGGGAGCAACCGTCAATAAGCCGCTCAAAGAGGCTATCGCACTTGTAGTTGAGAAGTTGAAACAGGCGATAGAAAGCACACCCACAGCATAATGGATGGTATTCTCAACATCAACAAAGCGACAGGCATGACCTCACACGATGTTGTAGCCAAAGTACGCAAGTTGCTTAAACAGAAGCGCGTCGGTCACGCGGGAACGCTCGACCCTGCCGCAAGCGGTGTCTTGCCGATCTGCGTCGGACAGGGTACACGCGTTGCGGAATATCTCAGCGAGAGCGGCAAGGCCTATCGCGCTGAGATACGTTTTGGCGTCGTCACCGATACCTACGACTCAGAGGGAACAATTCTTCGCACAGGCGATACATCTACACTCGCCCTGGAAAGGATTGAAGCGGTCTTACCTCAGTTTCTCGGCCCACAGTTGCAGATGCCGCCGCTCTACTCGGCCATCAAACTACAGGGGCAACCCGCGTACAAACGAGTGCGGGCTGGCGAAGAGATAACACTCACAGCGCGGCCAATCACGCTGAACACGTTACAAATTCTCCAGTGGGAAGCACCGCGCCTGACGCTGGCCGTTGACTGTAGCAAGGGAACCTATATCCGCTCCCTCGCCTACGACCTCGGCGAACGCCTCGGTTGTGGAGGCCATCTATCCGCGCTCGTTCGCACCCGTAGCGGCCCCTTCGCGCTCACCGACAGCGTTACACTGGAGCAGGTCGCGGACGCAATGGAACACAACACTATTGCCCAACTCCTCACGCCCGCCGATACGGTGCTGCAAGCCTACCCCGCGCTCCACCTCGACGCACCCACCGTCGAGCGCGTCATGCACGGCAACAGCTTCCACTACGACGCGCCGCCCGCCGACCTCGCCCGCATCTACGATACCGAAGGCCACTTTCTTGCAATCGCAATATGGGACGCCGAGACGGGCATATGGAAACCGAAAAAGGTGTTTGTGGACGCGATAAACACCTCGCACCCTTGACATTTTCGCGCTCATCATGTACCCTTGCTACAGAAACAATTTTTAAGGAGCAGACACCGAATGCCGAGCCGCCGCTAATCATGTACCCGTTTCCCTTCTATGGTGAAACATGGTAGATTTTTTTGATACGATACACCAAACTTTTATACACAAGTAAAAAGGTCTGTTGACGTATCCATAAAGCTATACAAAGGTGCATGATTACAAGAGGCAAATTCGGTTTCGAGTTGTCTGCTCTTTTTGATGCGCGCAGAGTCATGCACTTTTCACCTGCTCTGTTCAGACCACCTCTTTACCGTGTACACTCATCAGCACGATGAAGCCTCTGTTGTTTTGCACCCCCTCATGTTCACCCCACTTATGTACCTACACCCACTTTTTTGTGCAAAACATTTTGAAAGGCTTTTTTGTGAGTTCATATCCCTTTTCACGGTATCTGGCCCTGCTCGCCCAATATCTGAAACCGCAATGGAAAAATACACTGCTTATGGTTGTGCTGCTGCTCGCGAGCATCGGGCTACAACTCTTCAACCCGCAGGTCTTGCGGTACTTTATAGATACCACCCTACACCACAGTGCGCCAACCGCGCTCGTGCTGGCGGCCTTGCTCTACCTCGCGGTCTCGTTGCTCAACGAGGGCGTTTCGGTTGTGGCGAGCTACTTGAGCGAAAAAGTCGCGCTGACCGCTACCAATCAGTTGCGAACCGATCTACTGGCGCATATTCTGACGCTTGACCTGACGTTTTACGCAACGCACACAACGGGCGAACTCATAGAGCGCATCGACGGCGATGTACAGGAACTGGCGAACTTCTTCTCGAAGTTTGTCGTCTACATGCTTTTCTATCTCGTTCTGCTGGGTGCGATGCTGGTCGCGCTCACGTTCGTAAACGCGATGCTTGGCCTCGGTCTGGGACTCTACACCGTTGTGGTTGTCGTGGTACTACTCTGGCTACGTCGTCCGGTTGCAGACCAAAACATGAAGTGGCGCGAGGCGGACGCGATGTTTTTCGGTTCGCTCGGCGAGCAACTGGCGGGCCGCGAAGACCTGCGCGCAAACGGAGCAACCTCCTACGTTATGGCTCGCTTCTTCCAACTCTATCGCTACTGGTTCGTGACCATCAGGAAAGCGGGACTCACAGGCTCGACGCCCTGGATTATCTCGCAAACCCTGTATGCCTTTGGCGGTATTCTCGGCCTGGTGCTTGGCGCATACCTGTGGAGCGTTGGCTTGGCAACTCCTGGAACCGTGTACTTGATTTTCGCGTATAGCAACCTGCTCACGCAACCCCTAGAAAAGATTTTGTGGCAACTACAAGACCTGCAACAGGCGGAGGCGTGTATTCGTCGTATCGAAGCCCTCTTGCATACAACGTCGCCTATCCAGGATGGCACGGGACACACACCCTCTGGTAATGCACACGCGCTCTCGTTCGACCATGTGACATTCGGCTATAAGAAGGGAGAAGTTGTGCTATATGACATGACGTTTATATTGCCCGCAGGTCATGTAGTTGGCGTTCTGGGACGAACGGGCGCGGGCAAAACTACGCTTGCGCGATTGCTCTTTCGTATGTGTGACCCGCAATCCGGCACGATACGCATTGATGACGTACCACTCTCACAGATGCGGCTCCAGTCGTTGCGGAAAAAGGTTGGCCTGATTACGCAGGATGTACAACTCTTTCAGGCTTCTGTGCGCGACAACCTGACGTTTTTTGACGCGTCGATCAGCGACGAGCAGATACACACGGCCCTACACGAGGTCGGACTTGACGCTTGGTATCACGTGCTAGCCCAGGGGTTAGACACGATGTTGAGCGCGGGCGGCGCGGGCCTGTCGGCAGGAGAGGCGCAGTTGCTGGCTTTCGTGCGCGTCTTCCTACACAATCCGTCTATCGTCGTCCTGGATGAAGCGTCTTCGCGACTCGACCCCGCCACAGCACAGACATTGCAGAGCGCAACGGAAAAGCTCTTCACGAACCGTACAGGCGTTATCATCGCACACCGCTTGGAAACCATTCAGTGGGTGAGCGATATTATGGTTATCGAGCAGGGGCGCATCGTGGAATATGGCCCACGCGCCACGCTGCTGGCCGACCCATCATCACATTTTGTACAGCTACTACAGCACGATTTAGGAGACATAATACAAGCATGAAAACAGCACAACTCTTGTGGAGCATGGTACGCTACCATTTGTTTCACTCGATAAGCTCCGTCATATGTACGCTTGTTGCCAATGTCGCAACGCTCGCGTTTGGCCTTTTGATGCAACAGTTGTATACAGCCCTTTCGCAACAACCGCGTTTTGACCAGCACCTTTTGCTACTGATTTGTCTGCTGATTGTGCCATCGCTAGCCCAAATGGTCGCGCACTTTGTCGGCATCCATAACACTATCGGCATTCACTATCCGGCGCGGGGCCTGCTTATGCGGAACGTCTTAGACCACGTTTTTCACCTTCCGGGCGCGCAGGCATTGCCCTATACAGCAGGCGAGGCTCTAAATACGTTGCGCGATGACCCTAAGACCATTGCTGACGGCCCCGGTCTCAACCAGTTTCCGCCCGTGATTTTCGCCCTTATCGCCGTGGTTATCCTATACCGTGTCAATGCGACAATCACCCTGTTTGTCTTCTTGCCGCTCGCGGCGATAATCGCTATTGCACGGTTACTCATGAAAAGCATGGCGCGATACCGTGTACAGAGTCGTGAGGCAGTCGGACAGGTGAGTGGAGCGATTGGCGAGATCGTTGGGGCTGCCCAGGCGATTCAGGTCGCGGGAGCCGAGCGGCACGTCGTCGCGCACTTTCAGCAACTCAGCAATCGTAGCCTGACCCAAATCTTGCGCGAACGACTGCAAAACGACTCGGTTACTGCCCTATTGCAAAACACGGTGGGCATTGGCACGGGCCTCATCTTGTTTCTGGCGGCATTGAATGCCCAGAACGCACCGCTTCGTCTCGGTGATCTCGCGCTCTTTCTCGCATACCTGAACTACATCGCGGGCTTTATGCTCAACTTCGGGAGCCTCTTTGGTATATTCGCCCAGGTGCAGGTGGCGTTCGCACGTCTGTTCGCGTTCATGCCGGAGGCAAGCATAGACAAATTAGTTGAACACCACCCACTTGTATTAACAGATACAGGGGCGATACTACCGGAGACAAGAGAAGATTTAGACGTTCTCAGCGTCAAAGGTTTGGGTTATCACTACTCAAAGAACGGCAACGGCATCGAGAACGTCGATTTTGCCTTACGACGCGGGACACTTACCGTTGTCACGGGACGGATCGGCTCCGGTAAGACAACGCTTGTCCGTGCGTTACTGGGTCTAGTCTCAAAAGATGATGGCGCGATTTATTGGAACAACACGCTCGTTACACATCCCGATCAGTTTTTTGTTCCGCCGATCTGTGCCTATACGCCACAAGTGCCGCATCTCTTTAGCGCGACACTACAAGAGAATATACTGCTTGGCTTACCAAAAGGCAACGTGCAAGAAGCGGTACAGCAGGCGGTCATGGATCGAGACCTCGCGGACTTTCCGCAGGGTCTACAAACCGAGGTCGGCGTGCGTGGAAAGCAGCTTTCGGGGGGACAGCTACAGCGCACCGCCGCCGCCCGTATGCTTGTACGGGACGCCCAGCTCTTCGTTTTCGACGACCTCTCAAGCGCGTTGGACGGTGAAACCGAACAACTGCTCTGGGAACGACTCTTTGAGCGACGGGGGGCAACGTATCTTGTCGTATCGCATCGGCACGCCGTGCTACGTCGCGCCGACAACATCCTCGTCCTCAAACACGGGCACGTCGAAACGCAAGGCACACTCGACCACGTATTAGCGACAAGCGAAGAGATGCAACAGCTTTGGCATGGCAATGATGAAGGTGATACGAACAACGATGGAGAAGCAGAATAACAGTTGAGAGCAGAATGGGAGCAGGGGACCCGCGCGGTCTCCCTGCTACCTTTCGCCCTGACGGATCACTAGGATGTTCTAACCATGCATTATTGCTAGGAAATAACTCCTGTGGTAAGATAGGGCCAAAGAACAGAAGAACGGGCAACCTACACACAACACATCATGAGAAGGAACGGCCCACGCGCTTATGGAATTTACGACAACCCTGACACCTGAACAGCAACACTACCCTATCGCGATCACCATCGGCAATTTCGACGGCATTCATAGGGGCCATCAATATCTCATGCATGAGCTATGCACAATGGCGGACACACTCGGAGCGATACCCGTACTTGTAACGTTTGAGCCGCATACGCTTATGGTTGTGCGGCCAGATATTGATGTGCGGATACTGACCACAACCCAAGAGAAGGTGGCCCTGGCGAAAACGTATGGACATGTTGCCGAGAGTATTGTGTTGCACTTCACACCCGCTGTGGTGGCGATGAGTGCAGCCGAATTTATGGATAGTCTGTGTTCGCGTCTCAATCTTAAAGGGCTTGTTGTTGGCGCGAATTTCAGTTTGGGTCGCAACCGCATGGGCGATACAACATTTCTGGAACAGTACGGACGTGAGCATGATATCCACATTCGTGCGCTCCCACTCGAAGAGGATGCACAGGTGCGTATCAGTAGTACACGGATTCGCGCCCTGGTGGGCGAGGGGCAGATAGAGGAAGCCAACATACTGTTGGGCCATCCAGCCGTCATCAGCGGGGTTGTGCAGCACGGCGACGAACGTGGCCGGTTGCTAGGCTTTCCCACCGCGAACCTGTTGCCCGAACCGTACCGACTCGTGCCAGCAGATGGCGTGTATGCCGTGCGCGTTCGTCTCCAAGAGGAAGCAGGTCCTGTACAGAGTGACTTAGACGTAGCTTCCACCGTCTACAATGGTGTAGCCAATATCGGAGTTCGTCCAACGTTTAATGGAACGGAACGTAGAATAGAGGTACATATATTCGATGCCACCCTTGATCTCTATGGAAAACACCTCGCGGTAGACTTTATTGCCCACCTACGTGGTGAACAGCGTTTTTCGGGCATCGAAGCGTTGAAAGCTCAAATATCTGCTGATGCGCTACAAGCGCGTCAGAGACTACAAAATTAGGAGGGTGAGCCATTGAACGCTCGCCAAAACCCGTTTACACGGTTTGAAGCGTTTATGCAGCGTATGGTTGAAGGCCCATTTGCCTGGCTCTTCCCATCGCGTCTTGAACCTGTCGAGATCGAGCGGAAACTTGAACGCGCGATGGCAGACAACACGCGTCTACAAGGTGAGGGTCGCCGTTTGGCCCCCAATGTCTACGACGTGTATCTGAGCATCAAAGACCATCAACAACTGGCTCCGAGCCAGAATATGCTCGTGCGTGATTGGCAAAATAACCTTGTCGAGTTCGCCCGCAATCATCGCTATACCCTGCGAACCGTCCCGATTCTACGTCTGCACGCCGATAGCTCGCTTCGCGCAGGCATCCTTCGCATCGAGGCAGAACTGGCGGATCGCCAAAGCGGAGGAGCCGATGGCGGAATGCACACGCAGGCCCTCAGCGCGGAACAACTCGCGCAGATACGCGCGCAGTTGCCAACAGGTCAAGAACTCCCTGGCATCGACAGGGGGGCGTCATCACCACGTCTTCCAGTACAACCCGCGCCATCGGCACAAAATTCTTATCCAGCCGCTGTCAGCAACCCAAACCTGCCGCAAATGCCGCCCGCCATGCCATCGGCCCCGCTGGTCAATGTACCACCGGCGCAGCTTACTATCCGTCTACCACAGGCCGGGCAACAGACATATCGCATCGAAAAAGCTATTATCAATATTGGCCGCCAATTAAGCAATGATATTATTGTTGAGGACAAGCGCGTCTCTCGCTATCACGCGCAAATAAAATATCAACCCGATGGCGCGTTCGCTATCTTTGACCTCGGCAGCACAAATGGGATCACAATCAATGGAACGCCTGGAATGCGGCAACATACGCTACGCAATGGTGATCGCTTCACCATTGGTAGCTACGATTTCTACTTTGAGCGAAGGTGAGCAACAATGCCATTAGACGCTTTCTTATTAGTATTACGACTCTTACTGATCGTTTTGCTGTACCTCTTTCTTATGCAGGTCGTGATCGCGATTACACGCGATCTACGCAAAACGGCACAGAACAGTACCGAGGGCGGCGGCCAAGTTGCCTCCATCCTTGGTCATCTCGTCGTCGTCGATAGCGGGCCAAGCAGCATTACACCGGGGACACGCTTTGACCTGGAAACACAGACAACCATTGGGCGCGGCCCCACAAACACCATCCAGCTACCCGATAGCTTCATTTCGGCAGAGCACACACGCTTGTCGTATCGAAATGGGCAATGGTCGGTGCAGGATGCCGGTAGCGTCAATGGCACATTTGTGAACAATCAACCAGCGTACAACGCCCTGCCCGCAAAGGCCGGCGATATTGTACGCGTCGGGTACATTCAATTCAAACTTACACAATAATACTTTCATCGCGCAAGAGAGGTTTATATATGGCAAGTCAATCCCCCTCTGGCATCTTTCGACGCTATCGTTGGACAGAACTGGGACTTTTTATCATTCCTTTCCTGATTGTGATTCTTGAAATGTCGCAACTGCTCCTGGCAAACAAGGATCAGACTTCATCACTCAGCACACGCAATCTCCCGACCATACAGGGCTTAATCCCCGCTATTGGTCTGATTGCCGCATTGCTGATTGCAAATATGGTGATGAGCGTCTTCTTTCGCAAGGCCGATCAGGTGCTTCTCCCGCTCGTTGGCCTGTTGAGCGGCATCGGCATCCTCATGGCGACGCGGCTTGGCCCTGACCTTAATCCCTTTCCCGACCCAGCCCTGGGGTCACGTCAGCTCGTCTGGGTTCTTCTTGGTATCTTCGTTTGCCTCGCAACACTCTTCCTTTTACGCAACATCAACCTGTTGGCACGCTACAAATATACAGCCGCGTTCCTGGGCATCGTTCTGGTATGTACAACACTTGTTAATACCCTGCGCGTCAAAAACCTGGACAGCCCGACGCACGACCAGTTGAATCTCGGCCCCTTTGCGCTTCAGCCGTCGGAACTGCTCAAAATCTGTCTGGTCATCTTCTTCGCGGCCTACCTCAGCGAAAACCGCGATATTTTCGCCGAGGGCAGCCTGAAATTTGGCCCGTTCCGCCTTCCACCCCTACGCCAACTTGGACCACTCACGTTGATGCTGGGTATAGCCCTGCTCTTCTTCCTCTTTGTACGTGAGCTTGGCCTAGCGCTCCTGATTTATGGCCTCTTTCTCTCAATGCTTTATTTAGCTAGCGGCAAATTCTCCTACGTTGCAACGGGCCTACTGATCTTTGCTGCGCTCGGCTTGATAGGGTACAGCCTGTTTAGTTATGTACGTACACGTTTTGCAGTAGTTGGTTTTAATGTTGTCAATTGGCAGAACTGGACAGCGAAAGATGATAGATTTGCAACTAATGGTGGACTTCAGATTTTACAAGGTTTAATTGCACTCTCCAGCGGAGGCATTCTTGGCGCGGGACTCGGACTAGGGAATCCTGCGGGTAGATATTTTGTACCAGTGGTGCAATCTGATATGGTCTTCACTGCGCTAGGTGAAGAGTTGGGTTTAGCGGTTCTTTTCGCTATTATCGCTATTTACCTGCTTATCATCTATCGCGGATTTCGTATTGCAATTGAAGCAACTGATACATTCAATCAATTACTTGCGGCCGGCTTAACCTCAATTTTTGCTATTCAGACGTTTATCATTATCGCAGGCAACATGAAGTTTCTACCATTAACCGGTATTCCACTTCCGTTTTTAAGCTACGGCGGTAGCTCTATTCTTGCCAACTATATTATCGTTGGCATCCTGTTACGCATCTCGTACAATACTGCTGTTGAAAGAGACGGTACGGCGTAGGAAGAGAAGTATGGGTCAATATCGACAATGGTTGCACCATCGACAGGTGGACTTGCAACTGCATACATTAAAAGAACATCTTGTGACGGAGCTGGGACGTGTTCAGGAGCAACACCTGGACCCATCCCCTCTTACGTCTGACAACCATATTGTACAAGCACTTACCCGCTCTGTGCTGGCCCCTGCTGTCACAATGCAGGAACAGGGAGCCGTGCAACCAGCCATAAACGGACATCTACAGCAGGGCGAAACAATCTCACAGGCCCTATTTGATTACAACCGCTTGCCCAATCTCGACCCACTACTCATACCGGAAAAACCAGCCTTCCCCAAACAGTCCCCAGAAAAACATACATTCGCACCGCCGCTTCCAACACAGGAGAGCAACCCGTTACCAAACAGCGTGGGCGCGTCCCTTGATGAACACGGACAAACAGAACCACAGGTCGCGCTTCCCTGGTGGTTTCGCAACACGGCCCTTTCGGAAGCGTCAGATGCACA
>Ga0123338_10006127_pt1 | contig 10146 bp, 8 predicted proteins | sample grotaG_FD_89793 | JGI IMG/M metagenome (GOLD analysis project Ga0123338, IMG submission 89793) | Glacier valley bacterial and archeal communities from Borup Fiord, Nunavut, Canada, to study Microbial Dark Matter (Phase II) -... | ecosystem: Environmental > Aquatic > Freshwater > Ice > Glacier ...
CCTTTTTTATCGGGCGGCGTGTGCTTTGCGATAGGCGGCTACGTTTTCGTTGTGCTCTTTCAGGGTGGCGGCGAAGCGGCTGTGGCCGTTGGCGTCGGAGACGAAGTAAAGGTAGTCGGTGGGGGTGGGGTGCAGGGCGGCGCGGAGTGAGGCGAGGCCTGGGCTGCAGATGGGGCCGGGGGGCAGGCCGGGGTGGCGGTAGGTGTTGTAGGGTGACGGATTCTGGAGGTCGGAGGCGTAGATGGTTCCGCGCCAGCGATTTTCGAGCAGCGCGGCGTAGATGACGGTGGGGTCGGTGGCGAGGGGGATGTTCTGGGCGAGGCGGTTGCGGAAGACTCCGGCGACGAGAGGACGCTCGGCTGGCTGGCTGACTTCTTTTTCGATGAGGGAGGCCATGAGGACGGTCGCCTGCAGGTTGGCGGCGGTGAGGCCGAGGGGTGCGGTGGCCTGGCGGAAGCGGCGAACCATGGTGGTGAGGATCTGCTCGGGCTTGGCGTGGCGGGAGAGGTGGTAGGTGTCGGGGAAGAGATAGCCTTCGAGCGAGGTGGGAAGGTTGGCGGCGGTGGGGAGGAGTGGGCGGAGGAGTTCAGTGTGGGTGCGTGCGGCGGCCAGGAAGTCTGCCTGTGGGCCGAGGCCGGCGGCTTCAGCGGCGTGGGCGATGTCGAAGAGGTTGTAGCCCTCGGGGATGGTGAGGGTGACGGTGTAGACGTCGCCGCGGAGGAGGCGGTCGTAGATCTCGATGGGGGTGGCGGGGTGGTCGAAGCGGTATTCGCCTGCCTTGAGGGAGCCCTTGAGGCCATTGAGGGAGCGGTAGGCACGAATCAGGGCGAAGGCGTACTGGGTTCTGAGGATTCCGGCACGTTGCAACTGGATGGCGATGGTGTGGGTGCTGGTGCCGGGGGCGACTTCGACGAAGGTGGCGTTCGCGTCTGATGTGGCGGAGGGGCCGTAAGGGGTGTAGACGAGCCAGGCTGCGGCGCCGACGGCGAGCAGTAAGAGGAGCAACAGGGTGGCGAGAAACTTCAAAGGTGGAGGCTCTCTTTCGTCAGATATCTCAGGTCGATTTTAGCGGTTGCGTGGGAGACGAAGTAACCCCATGGTCGCGCGGTGAAGCTCGCACCAATTTGGGGTACCTGGGGAGTGGGTACACTTTGGTATGGAAAGCGGCGGGAGAGTGGTGCGGTTGCTGGGTCTGGATGTGGGGGACAAGTTTGTCGGAGTGGCGATGACGGACGGGCTGGGTGTGATGGTGCAGCCGGTTTTGACGATGCGTCGTGGACGTTTGAAGGATGATGTGAAGTCAGTGGCCAGGCTGGTACGACGTTTTGAGATTGCAGAGATCGTGGTGGGGCTTCCGCTGCATCTTTCGGGCGAGGTGGGGAAGCAGGCTTTGCGGGCAACTGAGTTTGCGGATGCAGTGCGCGAAGGGGTGGGGGTGCCTGTGGTGCTGTTCGATGAGCGATTGACGACGCGTGAAGCGCATACACGGCTGGATGCGGCGGGGTTTGGAACGAAGGATCGTAAGAGTGTTCTGGACCAGGTTGCAGCGGTGATTCTGCTGGAGAGTTACCTGGCGGAGAAGGTGTATCGCGAAGCGAGAGAGTCGCGGAGCCGGGAGCTTGATGGGGAGTAGAGAGCTTGTTTCGCCTGGGGCCTAGGGTTTGCGGCGGTGCAGCGCGTGGGTGGCGATATCGGGGTAGAACTCACGGAAGATGGTGAAGCCGACCTCGCGGTCGATGCCGAAGGCAAACTTTTCAGCGAGGGCGCTTAAGGGTGTGGTGCCGGCGGGGTAGTAGCTCTTGGAGATGGCCTGGGTTGCGACCTTGCCGCCGAGGCTGGCGAGGTTGAGGGTCTGGTGGCCGCCGTAGGTGCGGGTAATAAGCCAACGTGTAGAAGCGTAGGCGACTCGCTTGCTGGGGCTTCCTGTGCCCATGGGGTAATAGCGATTGTCTTCATGGAGGATGGAGGGGAGCAGGAATGCCTGGAGATAGGTGCCATCGGATTTATCGACGAAACCACGCCAACTGTAGGCCCACGCTCCGCCGATACCTTTGCCGAGCCTGGGATGTTCGTTGAGGCCTTCGGCAGCGAGGGAGGTTATCTCATTGAAGATAAATGATGAGTAGTCGAAGTTCTGCTTGGTGGCGATGATGAAGTTGCTTTTGAAGGTGGGACGGGCGCGGACGGCGCCACCGGATACGGAGCGGTAGTTCGGCATGAGGCCAAGGATGCGTTTGGGCTGCTGACGTGAAAGCGGAATGGGATTTCCGTTGGCGTCGAGCTGGTCTTTGTCTATTGCCTTCGGATGGCCGTGCTGCTGGGCTGCGCCCGCCTGATAGTAGAATTCGGCGCGGTAGGGGCTGTCGGGAGCCATGGCATAGGCGCTGGAGGAGGACTCAGCTCTGAGAGCATCGGTAAGTGGACCATTGGAGGGGCTGGCGTCGGCGAGGAGTAGATTCGGCGTAGGAGCTCGGGGAGATTTGTTGCACCGGTCTGAGCAAGGGTTGTGGAGCAGGAGAGCAGTAACGTGGAGCAGATTGATTGAAAGCGCAAAGGATACCGTCCGGGGTGTTCTGGAGAAGCAAGCTGCAAGATCTGGGGTTAATGTCTGAAGGAAGAGACGGTTGGAATGGGTGGTTAGATTCATGAAGGAAGCAGCTCAACAAAAACAGCGACGTATAATGAAGCCTTTGCACAGGAGCGCAGCCCGGGCAAGTTCCCGGAGCGCGCAGAAGCGGATTCCGGAAGGCCCCATGACAGAACAAGTAATGAAACGACTCGCGGAAGAGATCAAGCAGCTGGAGCATGAGCTGACGACAGAGCTCCCGGCTGAGATTAAGAAGGCAGTCGCGCTGGGCGATCTGAGTGAGAACGCCGAGTATCACATGGCGAAGCAGCGGCAGGTGTTTGTGAATGCACGGCTGGGCCAGTTGAAGAAGCGCATGGGGGAGCTGGCCATGGTGGACCTGTCAAATATTCCGACGGACAAGGTTGGATTTGGGGCGAAGGTTAGGGTGTTCGACTCCAGCAAGAATGAAGAGATTGAGTACCAGTTGGTGACGAGCGAGGAGTCGGATGTGTCGAAGGGGCTGATTTCGACTACTTCGCCGATTGGGCGCTCCTTGCTGGGGAAGAAGGTTGGGGATGTGGCGACGGTCGTGACCCCCAATGGGAAACGTGAGTTGGAAGTGTTGAATCTGATGACGATTCATGATGCGGCTGCGGCAGAGATCGCGGCAGTGGAAGCAGCGAAGTAGTTGGAACGCACGGCAATGACCTGGACGAGCGCATTCGGGAAGGGCAGCGGGTGGTTGCTGCAGAAGATCGTGAACGGTCTTGCGCTGACGCGCATCTCGCCGAATGCGCTGACGTTTATCGGGCTGGTGATTAACATTGTGGCGGCGCTGTTCTTCGGGTTTGCTCGGGCATCGAATGCGGACCGGATGTTTTTATATGCGGGGCTGATCATTATTGGCGCGGGCGTTTTCGACATGGTGGATGGCCGGGTGGCGCGGCAGACGGGACAGGTTTCCGTGTTTGGCGCGTTCTTTGATTCGGTGATGGATCGCTACTCGGATGTGGCGATTTTCTTTGGGCTGCTGGTGTTTTATGCGCGCGGGAACCGGCTGTTCTATGTGGGGCTAGTGGCGTTTGTGATGACGGCGTGCGTGATGGTGAGTTATACGCGGGCGCGAGCCGAGGCTCTGATCGGACAGTGCAAGGTGGGCTTTATGGAGCGGCCTGAGAGGATTGTCTGTGTCATCCTTGGTGCGCTGTGCAATCGGTGGGGTGTGATGGCTCCGGCGCTGTGGGTGCTGGCATTGTTTTCTACGATTACGGTGGTGCATCGGATCCGGTATACGTATCTGGAGACGGAGCGCCGGAAGATTTTGGCGGCGGAATGACAGGGCGTCCTACGTTGTTGGTTCATGGTGGTGCGTGGGCGATGCCGGATGCCGGTGTGGCGGCGCATGAGCGTGGCATTGCAGCGGCGCTAGCGGCTGGCTATGCGCTGCTGGAACGGGGCGGGACGGCGGTGGAGGCGGTCGAGGCGGCGGTTGTCGTAATGGAGAATGACGAGACGTTCGATGCGGGGAAGGGATCGTTTCTGACGCAGGATGGCCGGGTGCAGATGGATGCGCTGTTGATGGACGGCAGCAACCTACGGACAGGTGGCGTGGCTTGCGTTGAACGGCTGCGCAATCCGATACGGGCTGCGCGGCTGGTGTTGGAAGAGTCTCCGCATGTGTATTTTGTGGGGACAGGTGCGGAGCGGTTTGCCCGGCAGCATGGGATGGCGCTGTGCGACAACATGGACCTGGTGATTCCGCGGGAGCAGGAACGGCTATATAAAGCGCAGGCGGCGGAGTTGGCGGGGCTTCCGGATCAGACGTTCTCGGGGGCGCTGGAGTCGCACGATACGGTCGGCGCGGTGGCGCTGGATGTGCATGGAAATATTGCGGCTGGTACTTCGACCGGGGGGACGTTGAACAAGGCTCCCGGGCGGGTGGGAGATTCTTCGTTGATTGGGTGCGGATGTTATGCGGATAATCTTTCGGCGGCGGTGTCGCTGACGGGCTGGGGTGAGCCGATTATGAAGCTGGTGCTGGGGAAGTGGGCCGTGGATCGCGTGGCTGGAGGCGAAGCTCCGCAAGCTGCGGCGGATGCTGCGATTGGGTATCTATTTGATCGGCTGGGCGGGCATGGTGGAATTATTCTGCTGGGGCCGGATGGCCGGGTAGGGCTGGCGTACAACACTCCGCGTATGGCGTGGGGGTTGCAGACGCCGGATGGTGCGCGACTGGGCGTGATGCGGAATTAGGTGGCTACCTTGCCGGAGCGGCTGAGGCCGGGGCGCCGGTACACTTCACGGTGGTGTCGGTGAGTTCACAGTGGCAGGATTCCGTGGTCCATTCGGGGTGGGCGCGGGTGCAGGCGTTTGCTGATTTCTGGGGCTGATGGATGCGGAGATAGGAGACGGTGAGGTATTCGCGGTCGGCAAGCAGGTCGGCTTTGGACTTGTCGAGATCGTCTTTGTTGTTAGTGCTCTCGGCGGCGGATTTGGCATCCAGAGTTTCGACGACTTCGAAGCCGGCGGTGGCCGCTTCGGGATGGCCGCAACGAATGGCGGCCGAGGACATGTTGCGGATGTAATAGGGACTGTTTTGGGAGCGATGCATGGCGCTGGTGAAGGAGTCCTCGGCGGCGCAGAAGTCTTTGGCTTTCTGTTGGGCGAGGCCGAAGTTATTGAAGTTGACGGCGGAGGAGTTGAGGGCTAGAGCTCGCTTACAGGGGGCGACCTCGCCGATGAGAACTCCGTCGTCGGAGTAGGCGGCGCAACGGCGTTGCCATGCGTCGGGATTGTTGGGGTCGATGCGGAGGATGCGGTCGATTGCCCTGGGAGCCTCCTTTCCGTAGCCGGCATTGCGGAGGGCCAGGTCGGCGATGGTAGTGCGGAGGCTATCGGGCAGGCTGAGGGTGACGGAGTCGAGCGCAGGGTGGCGCGCGGCCTGCGTGAGAAAGATAACGAATGCGAGGGGGAGACAGAGGGCGGCAAACAGCAGACCCCAACCGAGAGGGCGCATCGTGACGGCTCCTAGAGTGTTGATTGGGGCTAGTATACGCATGGTTTGTGGTGCGGGGTGAGGATCGGACTTGCAAACTGAATGATCATTCATGTAGAACATCGCGTCACGAAGAATGCCTGTGTTGCGGGTGCGAACTTTGCACGGTGCTGGAGCGGGTCGAAGGAGTTTCACCATGGTTACACGGATGTTGCGGGTGGCGATTTCGCCGATGCGTTGGCTGGGTGTGGTTTTGATGGTGGCGGCTGTGCTGGGTTTACCGGCGATAGCGCAGAGCGTATCGACGGCGCAGTTGAATGGGACGGTGCGTGATCCTGCTGGGGCGGAGGTGGTGGGTGCTGCGATTACGGTGGCGGATGCGTCGAGGGGGATCTCGCGGTCCACGGTAAGTGATGGGCAAGGGAACTATCAGCTATTGTTGCTGCCTCCGGGGACGTATACGGTGACGGCGACTTCGACGGGGTTTGCGAAGCTGACGGCGACCAACGTGATTCTGACGGTGGGTGAGCAGGCGCAGCTTCCGCTGAGCCTGGCGATTACGGGCAGCGATACGGTGAACGTGAATGCAGGCGCGGACCTCATTGAGACGCAGCGCAGTTCGCAGTCGACTACGGTGGACCAGGTGAAGATCAATAATCTTCCGACGAATGGGCGGAGCTATATCAACTTCACGTTGACGAACTCGCAGATTGCACGGGATGCGGCACCCGCGGTGGGGGCGATTCCTACTTCGGGGCTGAACTTTGGTGGCGTGCGGGCGCGGTCGAACTCGATCAATGTCGATGGTGCGGATGCGGGCGACTACGTTTCGGGCGGTGTACGGGCGACGATGTCGCAGGATGCGGTGCAGGAGTTTCAGATCATCACGAACGGGTTCGCGGCGGAGTATGGCCGGGCGTCCGGTGGCGTGGTTAATATTGTGACGAAGTCTGGTACCAATGCGACTCATGCGAGTGCGTTTGGATTTCTGCGGAATCGGTATATCCAGGCGACGAATCCGTTTTCAACGGTGAAGCAGCCTGCGTACACGCGGGTGCAGGCTGGTTTCACGGTGGGTGGTGCTCTGATCCCGGATAAGACGTTTTACTTCTTTTCGACGGAGATAACGCGGCGGCAGGAGACGGGCTTTTCGGCGATTGGAGCGCAGAACTTTGGCTTGACGGCGATTGATGTGAGCAAGTTCTATGGCGCGCCCGCGGGGACGTTGAGCGTGCAGGGAACGGCCCAGCAGAAGGCGTTTCTGACGGCGGTGCCGGCGGCCACGCCGGGGATTCAGCAGTATGTAGCGCTGGTAGGGTCGAGCTCTTCGCTGGCGCTGACGGGGCAGAATCCTACGTTCCTGGCGCCGAGCATTGGGACGAACCGCTTTGTGACTTCGGGGCAGGTGACGCCGGGCTCGTATACGCCGCTTAACTCGCTGGTGGGGAACTTTCCAATCTCGGAGAAGACGGAGATTTATTCGCTGCGATTGGACCATAAGCTGACGAACAATCAGCAGCTCTTTCTGCGGGCGAGCGTGAGCCCGAGCTATATCACGGGCATCCAGGAGAGTGCCGCGAACCAGAACCTGGGCGAGAACTCGTTCTCAAGGACAGCTTCGCAGCGGTTCCATGATTATTCGATTGTTGGACAGCATACCTGGCTGATTGGCAACAACAAGGTGAACGAGACACGGATACAGTTTTCGCGGCATCCGATCCAGTTTGCGAACTCGAAATCGACGGGCGGCAGTGGCGTGGCGGTGAACATCCCGGGCTTCGCTTATTTTGGCAAGACTCCGTTCTCGGTGGTGGACCGGATTGAAGATCAGACGCAGGTGCAGGACAACTTCACCTACACGCTGGGGCGGCATACGTTGAAGACAGGCGTGGATGCGCGATATATCGAGATCAATCTGAAGCAGGGGCAGCTCTATGGTGGCGGCGACTACAGCTTTGCGGCATTGAACGCGACGGATGTTTCGTCCGCGCTGGCCGGGCTTCCGGGGTTCTCGCCGGTTCAGGCGTACGGGCTGGGGATTCCGCAGTCGTTTGTGCAGGGTATCGGCGTGACGCAGTTCAAGTACGACCTGAAGACGCTGGGAGCGTTTCTGCAGGACAGCTGGCGGATGACGAACAAGCTGACGCTGAATGCCGGCGTTCGGTATGACATCGAGGCGTTTCCGACGCAGGGTGCGCTGAATCAGAACACGTACAACGCGGAGCGGGCGTATGGGGTTCGGCAGGGGATCCGTTTGCGGGATACGAATGTTGCACCGCGCGTGGGGCTGGCGTTCGATCCGCAAGGCAATGGCAAGACGGTGATTCGTGCGAACTATGGGCTGTTCTACGACCGGGCCCCGGGGAACCTGGAATCGCAGTCGATGAGCTTCAACTCGACGAGCGTACCGCTGGTGATTTTGGCGGGTGGTTCCCCGTGTACGGCTGCGAGTACTGTGAGTCCGCTGAACCTGAATGCGACGAATACGTTTCAAGGTTCGTTGAGCAACGCGAATTGGCTACCGGTGGCGAGCCTGAACTATCTGCCTAATCAGCAGCGGTTTGACGGGAATAATTCGGCGTCAATCTGTACGAACCAGGCTTACCTGGCGGCAGGCTTTCCTCTGGCGATTCTGCCGTCCGGACTGCCGGCGGACCTGCACTACAAGACACCTTATGTGCAGCAGGTGTCGTTTGGGATTGAGCGTGACCTGGGGCATGACCTGTCGTTGAACATTGCTTACAACCTCACGGGTGGGCGGCACTTGAATCGACCGGTGAATGTGAATCCGGTAAATACGGCATTGCTGGTGGGGAACTGGCAGGCGGCCAACGCCGCGGTGAAGGCGGGGACGGCTTCCATTATTACGCCGGGCACCGCGCAGACTGCGGTGGCGAGTCCGACGTCCAATCCGCTGACGGTGGCGACGGCGAGTGGGACGGCTCCGTGCGGATCTGGGCCTGGCGGGCCGTATGTGGCACCGCCGCTGCTGAACTTTTTCCGCAAGTCGGGGCTGAATACTTCGCTGGCGCAGTTCCTGGTGGCTCATGGTGCGGGGCAGTGCGTGGCGTTGGCGAGCCAGTTGGCAAGCGGGTATGGGCTGGGGGTTGGAGTGCCTGTTCCGTTTGGGGATATGTCGCCGAATCTGACGAACGGTACATCGAACTACAACGCTCTCTCGGTGAATCTGAAGAAGCGCTTCAGCTCGAAGTACGAGTTCCTGCTGAGCTATACGTGGTCTCACGCGATTGATGATTCGACGGACGTGGTTTCGACTTCGGATGCACCGCAGAACAACTTCAATGCGAATGCTGAGCGGTCGATCTCTACGTTTGATCAGCGGCATCGCCTGGTGTTGAGTGGGGTTTATAACTCGGGCAAGATTGGCGGCGCGGGCTTCCGGTCGGCAGTATTTTCGGGGATTACGGTGGCGCCGATTATCGAGATTTCTTCGGGGCGGCCCTTCAATATTCTCACTGGCAGCGATACGAACTTCGACTTCAATCCGATTACGGATCGTCCAAATGCGGTTGCTCCGGGGAGTGCGGTGAATGGATGCGGGACGGCACCGGTGGCGTCGAAGTACTCGCCGACGGGCGCGCTAAACAAGGCCTGCTATATCGATGCTCCGATTGGCGCATCGGTAAACAGCAGCTACTTCAACGGGACGCTGGGCCGGAATGCGGGATTAAAGCCTTATACCGTGTTCACGGATATTCGGTTTGCGAAGGCTTTTGTACTGCCGCATGAGGTTACGCTGCAGATGACGGCGGACGCGTTCAACCTGATCAACAAGAACAACACGATTGATGTGAACCTGCTGTATACGGCGGCGGGCAAGCCTACTGCTGCGGCTGATCCGAGGCAATTTCAGTTTGGTGCGCGGATATCGTTTTAGGACGCGTTGTTGTTCGGTCGTAGCTCGGGCCTTCATCCCGAAGGGCAAGTGCCTGAACGACGTGGAGATATTTGCTTCCCCGACCATCGCGCGATTAGGCGCGCTCAGGATGGGCACCCGGAGAGTTGTGGTTGGCTGCGGTAAAGTTGATGGGTAGGGTGATGTCGCGCGAAGCTGGGTGGAGGCTGTATTCTTCGGAGTGCGCTGCGACGACGGATACGGGCGCGCTGGAGGCTTCGTGGAGAGACGTGATTTTATGAGTGGGTTGGCTGCTGCCGGGGCGGGAGCGCTGGCTTTGACGGGTGGGGCGGCGGCCGCTGAAGGGCAGACTGGAGCCGGGTTGGTTAGTAACGGCAAGGCGCGTGAGTATTACATGCTGCGGAAGTATGAGCTGCGCTCGGGTCCGCAGGGGAAACTGACGGATACGTATGTGGAGCAGGCGCTGATTCCGGCGTTGAACAAGCTGGGGATTACGCCGGTGGGGGCGTTCCGGCTGACGTATGGGCCGGAGACTCCGGCGCTGTATCTGCTGATGCCGAGTACGAACCTGGAGACACTGGTGACGGTGGACCTGAAGTTACAGCAGGACGCGACATTTATGAAGGCTGCGGAGCCTTTCTGGGCGGCACCGGCGATTGCTCCGGCGTTTGTGCGGGAGGAGAGCTCACTGCATGCTGCGTTTGA
>Ga0123338_10006129_pt1 | contig 10142 bp, 6 predicted proteins | sample grotaG_FD_89793 | JGI IMG/M metagenome (GOLD analysis project Ga0123338, IMG submission 89793) | Glacier valley bacterial and archeal communities from Borup Fiord, Nunavut, Canada, to study Microbial Dark Matter (Phase II) -... | ecosystem: Environmental > Aquatic > Freshwater > Ice > Glacier ...
AGGCTCGAGACGATCGCTTCTGTGATCGCAAGATTACGATACCATTTGTGATCCGCCGGAACGATGTACCAGGGCGAATGCGGTGCGGAGCAGCGGTTCAGCGCGTCTTCGTAAGCAGCCTGATAGTCGTCCCACAACTCACGCTCTTTCCAGTCCTGCGGCGAGAGTTTCCAGGCTTTCGTCGGGTCCTGTTCCCGTTCGTGCAGACGACGCTCCTGCTCAACGTTACTGATTTGCAGGAAGAATTTTAGGATAATCGTGCCGTTGGACGCGACAAGCTCTTCGAACTGATTGATCATATCGTAGCGTGCCTGCCAGACCAGTTTCGGCACGAGATTGTGGACGCGCGCGACCAGCACGTCTTCGTAGTGCGAGCGGTTGAAGATCGTCAGCGTGCCTTTTCCTGGCGTTTCGGCGTGGACACGCCACAGGAAATCGTGTGCGAGTTCGAGCGGAGTCGGGACTTTGAACGAGGCGACACGGCAGCTGAGCGGGTTCAGCGCGGCAGAGAGACCGCGTATCGTGCCGTCTTTGCCCGCCGTGTCCATGCCCTGCAGCACGATCAGCACCGGCGTTTGCTGCGCGGCATAGAGCAGCGTCTGCAGGTCGGAAAGTTCGTCGAGCAGTTTGGTGGTCTGCTCCTGCGCGTCGAGGCGAGCGACCTTTCCGGTGTCGCTCGGATCGAAATCTTTCAGTTTGATTTTTTTGCTGCCGTCCAGCGGCTTCAACAGTGTCATGGCTCTCCTTTTCAGCAAAAGCTCAGGCGATGTGTGTTCTCACCCCCTCCTTTGCTTTTTTTCAAGGAGGGGGCTGGGGGTGGTGCGTTGTTACCTCGACGAAATGAATTCCTTCGCCGGGTAGCCTGCGGCTGAGCGATTGTCTTCTTCCATCAGACACGGAATATCGCTAAGGCAACACGCAAAAATTAACGCACTGAATTTAGGATCGTTTTGAGATCAAAATAGCCGAAAACTTCGCTCGATAATTATTGAGGTTAGCCTAACGCAGATTTTCACAATCCGAATATCTCTTCCAGGGCAATGCCGACACCATCTTCTTTGTTGCTGCCGACTACTCTGTTTGCGGCTGCCAGAACCTCCGGTTTCGCGTTCGCGACAGCGATTCCCATGCCTGCCCATTGCAGCATCGGCACATCGTTCCAGCTATCGCCGAACGCCAGCGTCTGCGCCTGAGGGATGCCGTACCGCTCTGCTACGAGCGCGAGCGCACTGCCTTTGTTGGCATCGAGCGGCAGGAATTCCAGATACTCCGCATTGCTTTTCGTCACATAAAGCTGTCCGGCATAATGGTCGCGCTGTACGGGAAGCAGTACGTCTATTTTCTCCGGTGCATCGACAACCACCAGTTTCGTCGGACTGGTTCCCGCAAGCTTCTTTTCGAAATCGTCGCCCAGCACAATGAAATCGGCGGAGGTGCGTTTCTGGTACAGCTCCATCCAGGGTGTGACGGCAGCGGTGTAGACGCGGTCATCGAGGTAGTAGTTCAGCTGGAGGGAGTTGGCGCGGGCATACGAACGAATATTTGCGGCTGTGTCGGCAGGAACGATCTCGTCCAGCCACGTCTCGCCATCGTTCGCGAGTCGTACCATTGCGCCGTTGTAGCAGATCACGGGCGTCGTCAGACCGAGGCGGCTCACAGCGGGACGCGTCGTCGCGTACATACGCCCGGACGCGACGACGACGATTACGCCCCGTTCCATTACGGCCCGGACTGCACGCGAATTGCGCTCTGAAATTTGGTGGTCGTCATCGAGCAGCGTATCGTCGAGGTCGATCGCGCAGAGTCGGTAGGGAAGCGTTGTCATAGCTGCAGTTTCGCGTCGCCGCCCGTAGGTTCCTGCTTAAAATGCGCCGATTTTACTGCCGACTCTGTAGGGGCAGATTGAAAAGCAGTAGAAAAGACACTTGCAGAAGTCAGATAGCAAACCTTCACTTCCAGAAAGCGAAATCAACCTCTTCGCCAGAAAATATAATCGGTTGTGGGAACTTGAGCCAGTTGAGGAGTAATAAGTTGTACAACCTGACCACGGTGGTAGGCGGAATGATGACTGAGTTGTGCCAGGATATCTTGCAGACTATTCTCAAAACTCTCTCCCTGTGAGTTCTGATACGCGACAATACGTGTCGGCTGCCAGTCATCGCTACTGGTCAAGTGAGTTTTGAGTAACCGATGGTTGTTTTCAGCCCGCTCGCTCATGTCCAGGAGGGGAATGTATTGCCAGGGGTCAATCGTAGTTGGATGACCTTGAATCCGGCGGAGCCAAACCAGCTGTGCAGACAGGATATGTCCCATAATTTCCACAGCTCGCGCAGGGGGATTGTCGACAGACTGCAAGCTCACAATAATGGACTGATCCGCCCAGAGCTCGTAATCGAGAAGTCGGAGTAGATATTCTTTCATTGGGATGCCCCGTTCTTGCAGCGCTCTGCTCGATTTCGTACGGCAGGCAATCTCACAATAGGTCACGAAGCGAGTTTCGCAAACTGAACCAGGTTGGTATGGAAGGTGCTGCCGCCGCCCATATCCGTCAGCCGCGCCGAGGTCAGGGCATTGACATTGCGGTTGTCCGGGCTGTCACGATGCCACCAGAGTGACGGCGACCACGCCACGCCCGTCTTCACGTTGTCGCTGACGACCGCTTTGAGCTGCACATCCCCGCGCCGATTCCAGACTCGCAGCATATCGCCTTCGATAATGCCCCGAGCCTCCGCATCGAGCGGATTGATCCAGATGCGCGGTTCTTTCTCAGACTTCATCAGCGAGGGCAGGTTCGCGAAACTTGTGTTCAGGAAATGGTGCGCGGCAGGCGTGAGCAGGTTTACAGGGAACTCCGCCGCCAGTTCGGGATCGGAATCGATGCCTTCTGCGGGCGGCGTATACTCAGGGAGCGGGTCATATCCGTCGCGCTGTGCCTGCTCCGAGTAGAGTTCGATCTTCCCCGACGCGGTTCGGAACCCGCGACTGCCGTCGATTCCAGCGGCATTAGCCCTATTCGATCCGCCCGAATCATCCGTATGTATCGGTGCGCTGTACGGCACATAGGGCTGTGTCGGGGTACGCAGGCGGGCGAAACCATTCTCGAGCAGATACTCATACGTGATGCCCTCCATCAGCTGATCGGACGACTTCAGGGCAGCCCGAATGATCTCCTCAGCTCCCTCGTCGAAGGCGTCGTCAGTGTATCCCATCGCTTTCGCAAGCGTGTTCAGCACGTCGATATTGGCGCGCGCTTCACCCAACGGCGCAATCGCTGGCTGACACAGGTTGACATACAGATGCCCGTAGGCACGCATCAAATCGAGGCACTCCATCTGCGAGGTGGCGGGCAGCACAATGTCGGGGTAACGGGCGGTGTCGGTGAGCATCTGTTCGTGGACGACCGTAAATAGGTCTTCGCGCTGCAAGCCTGCCAGGACACGGTTCGAGTCGGGCGCGACGGCGGCGGGGTTGGAGTTGTAGACATAGAGGGCGCGAATCGGCGGGTCGTTTTCTTGCAGCAGCGCCTGCCCGATCTCGTTCATGTTGATCGCGCGCGGCATTTCGCGTCCCCATTTTACACGTGACTGGCTGTCAGGTACGACCTGCAGATCGGGGCGTTTGACGCCGCGCCAGTCGATCGGGAAATGTGCGGAAGTCGATAGCAGCATTCCGCTGCCCGGTTTGCCCCATGCGCCGATGACCGCAGGCAGGGTCGCGATCGCGCGAATCATACCGCCGCCGTTCGTGGTGCGCGAAAGCCCGTACCCTAGCCGGATCGCCGAAGGATGCACCGTCGCGTAGGCGTGTGCGAGCCGTTCGATTTCGTCCGCATCCAGTCCGGTGATCTGCGCGACACGCTCCGGAGGGAACTGCGCGCACCGCTCGCGAAACGCTTCCCAGCCGATCGTGTGCGCTTCCAGAAAAGCAGCGTCGTGCAGGTCGTCACGGAAAATAATATGCGCCATGCCGAGCGCGAGCGCGGCATCCGTGCCAGGTTCAGGCTGTACGAACCAGTCGCAGGCATTGGCGGTACGCGTTTTGTAGGGGTCGATCACGACGAAGGTCGCGCCCTTCGCCTGTGCCTCGCGCACGAATGGCATCTGGTGAACGTTGGTGCTGCTGAGATTGATGCCCCAGGCAATGATGAACTTCGAGTTCGCGAAATCTTCCGGGTCCATGCCGCCCGACCTGCCGTTGACATAGCCATAGCCCGCCTCTGCCGCCGACGAGCATATTGTCCGCAGGAGCTGCGATGCTCCCATGCGGCTCCAGATTCTGCCGTCGCAGGCACTCATATTCACCACGCCCATCGTACCGGCGTAGGAGTAGGGCAGTATCGCTTCGGGTCCGCTCTCGGCGATGATCTGCCGCCAGCGCGTCGTGATCTCGTCGATCGCCGCTTCCCAGGAAATGCGCTCGAACTTGCCCTCACCTTTTTTTCCGATTCGGCGCAGGGGGGTCAGCAGGCGGTCGGGGCTATAGACGCGCTCCTCATAGTGCGCTACCTTGCGGCACAAATTGCCGCGTGTGTAGGGGTTGTCGGGGTTGCCGGCGACCGACAGCAGCCGCTCCGTCCCGTCCGGGGACTGCTCGACTGTCGCGAGCATCGAGCAGGTGTCGGGACAGTCGTGCGGGCAGGCAGTTTTCACAACACGAATATTTTTCGCGATCACTCGTTCAGAAATCAATCGACCGTCGCTCCTTCGTTTCTTGCCTGCACTGTACTTCCTGCCCGCATGACTCTCGCGAACTATGGACAGGATCCGACTTTTATTTACTCGTTCATTATACTTGCTCAAAACGAATTCAGACACAAAATCGCCACCCTATTTCTAGGGCAGCGATTTTTGATCTTCTTACTTCGATTGTCTTACTGCGTATAACGGCGGGATCAAAATGCGAGCGAGAAGAGAGTTTATCCTGCAGAGGGCGTTACATTCGCCGCCTGACGACCTTTGTCCGTGTCGATCGAATCGTAATTGACGGTTTGACCCTCGCGCAGGGTCTTGAAACCCTCCGCAGTGATCGCCGAATAGTGAACGAACACATCGACGCCGTCTTCCGCTTCGATGAAACCAAAACCCTTCGCATCATTGAACCATTTGACTTTTCCTATTGCCATATCTAACACTACAATCTCCTACTCCGCCCCGATAAAGGGACTTACTACGTAAGCTACATCTACAAAAGCGCCAACATATAAGGTTGAATTGCTTCCCCGCTCATGGATGATAGAGAATTTAGCGGTTCAGGCAAACATGCTCGACACATCAGGCAGGCACCTGACTTTCTAATTGCATAAAGTGTGCCAAAAGAGCGTTTTAGGAAATATTTATTTGAAAACAGGTAATAATTATTGTATCAAAACCACTTTGTCGCGTTTAAGGGCGTATTTGTCGCTAATAAATCCGCCCTTGCTGGCATTCAGACCGATTCGACGCCGGGGAATCTAGCAGTGTGCGAGCACTAATTCATAAATTCATTTACAATTTCTTCTACAACCGGAATCGAGTGCCCCTCTATTTGGTATCAACAGGATTACATTGGCGAGCATTCTCGTCGATCGCTCACTGAGCCTCAATTGCGGGTAGACTCATTGCTGGTAGAATCTTCGAAGAGTACAAAAAAGAGCACACGCTGCGGCAAACCGAGTGAGCGTAAGCCTTCAGTCCGCGCGATTCCAGACGACGGCAACAGCCCTCTGGCTGAGTGAAAAGCCTGATGATTCAACAAATTGGCGATCAGATAGATTGGACAGAAACGAAACCGATGAATGAGGAAGAACGCTACCTTTTCGACCTGCAGGGTTATCTTGTGATTCCCAACGCGATCGAACCGGAAACAGTGACCGCGATGAACGCATGGATCGATACGCAGGCTGAGCGCGATGAGAAGTGGCGGGGGCAGACAGGAAACGCGCATATCGACAGCCCGATACTATGGGGACCTCTGTTCCGAAACCTGATCGACAATCCACGCATTCTGCCCTGCCTCAAAGAGACGCTCGGGGCGAAACTGCGCCTCGATCACGACTATGCCATTTTCCTGCAGCCGGGGCACACGGGGCTGAAACTCCATGGACCGAACACGACGCCCTTCGATCCCTGCCACTACTATCGCTGCTATAATGGACAGATATACTGTGGCTTGACTGTCGCAACTTACGCGCTGACCGATACGCCTCCGGGGACCGGTGGACTGGCGATCGTGCCCGGCAGCCACAAAAGCAACTTCGAATGCCCTGCCGACATCAAACGCCTCGAACGCGCCTCCTCGATCGTACAGCAGATATCTGCTAAAGCGGGCGACTGCATCCTGTTCACCGAGGCGCTGGTCCATGGCACTCTGCCCTGGCAGGGACCGGGCGTCCGCCGTACGCTGTTCTTCAAGTATGCGCCCTGCAGTATCGCCTGGTCGAATCAAACCTATTTCCCGAGCGGCGGCACGCCCGGCGCAATAGGGCTGGAGAGCGAACTCACGGAAGCGCAAAGAATCCTGCTCTCTCCGCCCGGCGCGGTCGATTTCGCAAAGAAGTTGTAAGTCGATGAGATGTCAGGGGAACTAGAAATCGACATAAAAGCGCTCCGGTGAAATTGTCTCACCGGAGCGCTTTTATGTCGTTATGGGTCTATGCTATCGAGTCTATTTTAGAGTCGGGTCGGTGTTACGCGGGTTCAGGGCGCAGTCGGCTCTGGATACGTGGTGGCTCAGGCTGCTCGGTCGGGACCGACAGCCCGGTCGTCGGCGGCGTCGGCGGTGTGATCATCGAACTGCGGATGCTTTCCGCGTTCGCGGTGCCATCGAGCAGCGCCAGAAACTCTTCACGTGTCAGCGTCTCTTTTTCGAGCAGTATCTCAGCGACCTCATCTATCTTGGCGCGATTCTCGAGCAGAATGTGCCGCGCACGCTCGTAACCCTGATCGATGAAGGCGCGCACCTCCTCGTCGATTGCGCGAGCGATCTCTTCACTGTAGTCGCGATCTTCCATCAGATCGCGTCCGAGGAACGGATTGCCATGTCGTCTGCCGAGCCGCACCATACCGAGCCGATCGCTCATACCGTAATCGCAAACCATTGCCCGCGCCAGATCGGTCGCATGGTTCAGGTCGCCGGAAGCGCCCGTCGTCACGTCACCGAATATGATCTCTTCTGCAACTCGTCCGCCCAGGGAAGACGTGATGTCGTCGAGCATATCTTGTTTGGTGCGCAGTCCCTCTTCTTTCGGCAGGAACCAGGTAGCGCCGCCGCTCATGCCGCGCGGAATGACGGTGATCTTGTAGACCGGATCGGCATTCGGTATCTTCGCAGCAACAATCGCGTGACCGAGTTCGTGATAGGCGACGACGCGCAGTGTGCGCTCCGAGTTCATGCGCGTCTTGCGCTCCGGACCCATCAGGACACGGTCGCGCGATTCATCGAACTCGCTCATGCCGATTTTGGTTTTGTCGCGTCGCGCCGCCAGAATTGCCGCCTCGTTGACTACGTTCATAATGTCCGCGCCGGTGAACCCCGGCGTCAGTTTCGCCAGCGTGTCGACGTTGATGTCATCTTCGATCGGCTTGCCGCGCAGATGAACCTGAAAGATCGCCTTGCGTCCGGTCACATCCGGCGCATCGACGACTACACGGCGGTCGAAGCGACCCGGTCGGAGAAGTGCAGGATCGAGGACGTCGGGGCGGTTGGTCGCGGCGATCATAATGACACCCGCGTTCGGATCGAACCCGTCCATTTCGACGAGCAGTTGGTTCAGCGTCTGTTCGCGCTCATCGTGTCCGCCGCCGAGCCCGGCGCCACGCTGACGCCCAACCGCGTCGATCTCATCGATGAAGATCAGCGAGGGACGATTGCTTTTGGCGGTATCGAACAGGTCGCGAACGCGGCTCGCGCCGACGCCGACGAACATTTCGACGAAGTCGGAACCAGAAATATGGAAGAAGGGAACCCCCGCTTCACCGGCGACGGCGCGTGCCAGCATCGTCTTGCCGCAGCCAGGAGGTCCGAGCAGCAGTACGCCCTTCGGTATCTTCGCGCCGAGCGCCTGAAACTTCTTGGCATTCTTGAGGAATTCGACGATCTCTGCGAGTTCCTGCTTTGCCTCTTCGACGCCCGCAACTTCGTCAAAAGTAACTTTCGGCACCGAGTCGGTCATGCGGCGCGCACGGCTTCGCCCGAAGTTCATCGCCTGGTTGCCGCCCGACTGCGCCTGGCGCAGGAAGAGAAACCAGAACAGCCCGATCAGCAGGATCGGCAGGAGCAGCATCGAGAGCGCTGTTGACATGAATTCGTTCAGTATCGGCGGCTTGAACTCGTAGTTAACGCCCTTTTCGGTTAGTTTTCGGTGGAGTTGGCTGCGCGATTGTTCCGCGTCGGGCAGACGGACGGACAACTGCTTCTCGCCGCTGACCAGCGGAGTTCGCAGTGTCGCGACAGCAGAATCTTTATCGAAATTCACGATATCGATAGACTCGGGGAATTTGTCGATTTTGACGAGGAAGTTCTGATAAGACTCGTTCTTGACCCCGCCATTCGCGCCGGACTGGAGGAAAAACCTGAACATCACTCCGACCAAAACCAGGGTTACAATCGCAACTATCCAGCGCGTTCCATTATTGCCAGTCTTCAAATCAACCTCCTCCGACGCCATATAATATGGCGAAGGGTGTTTCACGGATTACATTATAGCATACTGTCGACAGCATCCAATGTCGCAAGGAAGCTGTTCCATGGACGAATCGTCTATCTTCTTTGTGATAAAGCTGCTTCGTGTTCGTCTTCATCGGATGAATCGGAACTCAATTCTGATTAGTTCTTCTGAATCTGGTTCAGATAGGTGTGTCAGAGGTTTCGTTATCGCGCTTATGTCAGCGCGCAGCCAGCCCGCGATCAAAATTCTGCCTTTGCCATTCGCTTCTACGATCAGCGGGAACCGATCGCGCTCAGGTGCGGGAATCTTTGCATCCACAAGCAAATCCTGGATTTTTTTACTGCCACCGTGCAGATGAATACGGTCGCCGGGCCGTCGCGAGCGCACCACCAGCGGCATTACAAGGTCTTGCAAACGAAACAAGGTCCTTCGTCCCGCCTGGCAGTTCTCTTTTGACCGGGTGCGGGCGGGGATTTCATCGGCTTCACTGCCAGATACGTACTCGGGCGTCGCTATATCACCCGCTTCGGTATCGCCTTCGATTCCTGGCGTAACTCTGATCGCAACAGTACCATTGATCTGCGGAACACGGGTGATACCCGGCACGGCGAGTTCGATCTGCCAGGGCAGAACACTTTGTGCCGCCGGGACACGGGAAATTGTCAGTGTCCCGCTGTCGCCCTTCATGCGAACCGAAATTGTATCTGCGCAGGGAAGCTGACAGTCGATGGTTCCGCCGGATGCCAGCGTTTCGAGCGTGTGTTCGATCAGGGAAAATTCTATGTCGCGCAGGCTGCCGCGCTTCGTGTATATCGCCTGTCTCAATACCCGTCTTTGCAATGCTATCGGCAGTGCGAGCAGTTCAGCGGTATCGACCGTGAGGCTGTCGGAATGAGAAGACTGTGTGATTTTCGCGAGCGCTTCCGCCGCGATTGCTTCGAGTAGTTGATTATCGGCAGAAGCGAGTTCCGCCGTTCGCAGCAGCGCGTCTCCCACCCTTTCATTATAGTACGACATCAGGTAGGGAAGCAGTTCCGCGCGTATGCGGTTGCGGGAATAGTCTGTATGCTCGTTAGAGGAGTCGCGGCGAGGCTTGAGGTCATGGGCGGCGCAGTAGGCTTCGATCTGTGCGCGGCCAGCATCATAGAGTGGACGGACAAGCAGCGGGCGCGCTATTCGGGTAACGACTGGAGTTGCGGGGACGACAGGCGAATCGGCGGCGGTCGAGTCGATCGGCGGGAAACCGGCTAGACCTTCCAGCCCTGTGCCCCGCAGCAAGTTGAGCAGGATCGTTTCGATTCGATCGTCGCGATTATGTCCGAGCGCAATCCTGTCAGCGCTATGTTCTGCGGCGGCGCGGCGCAGGAATGCGTGACGCGCTTCGCGGGCGGCTACTTGTGCGGACAGCAGACGTCGGCGCTGGAGCGCGGGAACATCGCTGCGTTCGCTGATACAGAGAACATCGAGTGCGCGGCAGAGGTCTGTGACGTAATCGGCA
>Ga0123338_10006133_pt1 | contig 10139 bp, 10 predicted proteins | sample grotaG_FD_89793 | JGI IMG/M metagenome (GOLD analysis project Ga0123338, IMG submission 89793) | Glacier valley bacterial and archeal communities from Borup Fiord, Nunavut, Canada, to study Microbial Dark Matter (Phase II) -... | ecosystem: Environmental > Aquatic > Freshwater > Ice > Glacier ...
CGGCGTGGCTCGTGGGGAGTGGGCCGGTGGGTGATGCGCCAGAGGTCCGCAACAGCCTCTAGAAGGGTGTGAGATGGTGGGTGCTGAGGGGCTTGAACCCCCGACCTACGCCTTGTAAGGGCGAATCGTGCACTTACGCCCCACCTCTCAAAAAGCCGCTTTCACCCGTGAATCTCCGACCGGGTTTGTGCCGTTGCGCGCTGTTTTACGCACCCGCAAGTTAGAATTTGCACTTACTGGGCACTTAAGGGCGAGGTGGTGCATGGCGGATCCTGTGGTGCGGTCGAGCATTGCCAAGGCGGCAGCCGGCAAGGATAAACCCGAAAAGCCCTACGAGGTGTGCGCCGAGCGGCCTCAGGGGCTGCTGCTGCGCGTCCAGCCGAGTGGTCTGCGAACGTTCTACGTCCAGCTCCGTCGCGGGAAGCGGCAGCGCATCGGCCCGGCCGGCACCTTCACGTTGAAGCAGGCCGAAGAACGGGCGAAGAAGATGATCCTCGACCCGGAGGCGTTCGAAAAGCGCACGGGCGCCGGCGTCACGCTTCGCGAGTACATCGAACAGCACTACAACGACCACGCTCTCGCCAAACTGAAGAACGGCGCTACGCAGGTAGCGCGTGCGAAGTCGATCTGGAAGCAGCTTCTCAACAAGCGCGTCGCGGACATCACTGACGCCGAAGTCGACCGGGTTCGGAACAAGCGAATCATCGCGGGCCTCGCGCCGGCGACCGTGAACAGAGACGTCACGGTGTTGTCGGGTGTGCTCTCGCATTGGGCGGCCCACAACAAGGGTGCGAAGAACCCGCTGCTCGGGCTGACCAGGCTAGAGGTGCCGGACGACGAAAAGATTCGCTACCTCGAACCGGACGAGAACCAGCGTCTGCGCGCGGCACTCGCCGAGCGCGACCGGCATCACGCGCAGGCGCGCAAACGAGGCAATGCATGGCGGGTGGCTCGCGAGTACGAACCACGGCCAGAGATCGAAGGCTACAGCGACCACATCACGCCCATGGTGCTGCTGACGCTCAACACGGGCATGCGCCAAGGCGAGCTGTTCTCGCTCGCCTGGGAGGCCGTGGACCTGCGGATGAAGACGATCTCGGTACTGGCCAGTCACAGCAAAGGCAATGCGACCAGGACGATCCCGCTGAACACCGAAGCGCAGGCCGTGCTGGTGGCGATTCGCCCCGCCGGAGCGAAGGGGCTGGTCTTCGTGTCGCCAGTCAGCGGCGAGCGATTCAACAACGTGAAGAAGGCTTGGGCAGAAGTGACGAAGGCCGCGAAGGTACCCGACCTGCGCTGGCACGATCTGAGGCACGATTTCGCCTCGCAGCTCGTCATGCGCGGTGTGCCTTTGTTCACCGTGCAGAAGCTGCTCGGGCACAAGAGCCCGCAGATGACGCAGCGCTACGCGAAGCTGGCGCCAGGCACGCTGGCGGATGCAGTCGACCTGCTGAGCGGCCCATGAGAGCCCACCAGGAGGCTGCACATGTCGCTTACATGCTTCGGCAATGGGCAAGCATCAGCGACTCGGACCGCGCGGTTTTTCTCAAGGACCTTCGCGGTGTCGCGATTGCGAGGCTGGAAAAGTTGGCTCGGAAGATGATCTACCGAGACGGTCCGCTCGGGTTGCCGCCCGGCCAGTATGACCTTGGGCCACTGGACGTCATAGATGCAACTTTGAAGCGACAGTTGATGCGCCTGTGGAATCTCGACGACAACGACCAGGGGATTGAGTTCTACGGTGCAGCCCGCATGCCGATTCTCGAAGCTGCGGCGCTCAAATCCAGTAGCAAGCCTTCCTCGACTGAGCGACAGGCCTTGGAACTTCTGAGGGCATGCATCTACGTGCAGGAACAAGGGCTCAGCGACACGATCAAGGATGTGATCATCTTGTCGTACCGCGGCTTGGATGACGACGCCATTGGGCACGGAGATCGATTCACCGGTAGCAAGCCAGGCAGAGGCGGAACGGTCCGCAAGGCCGTGCGGGGAATATTGGCAGCGAGCCCGAGTTCGACAGCGCTCGAGGTTTGGAATGCTTTGCTGCTCAAGACGCCGAAGAACATGTTTCTGCGTGACAGCCCGGCGCTCGGGAAGTACATCGAGGTCGAGTCCAAAAAAACCTCAAAGCGCCCGGCCAGCATGAAGTCAACCGCATACGGACGGTTCGCGAACCTGGTGGCAGAGGAGAGGAAGGCCGCCCGATTGCTCGCCGAGGCCAAGGTCAAATGAACTCGGGCCTCTCGCATCAGGACGTGATTTTCAAGCTCAGGTTCGGAAGCCCGGCACAACAGAGCGATATCGCGCAGCAGCTACGCAGGCTCGCGGTCTGCAGGCTGGAGGGCTTCTGCGCCAAAGTGGGCGTGTTGCCGACTGACCTGATGGAGAGCAACGAATCCGCCTGTGCAATTGCTGCGTATGCACAAATCTTCCCTGGAACTGGCGCTGGGTCGAGTGATCAGCAGGCCGGATTATTGCTCCGATGGGTCGTTTCGTTTCAAGAGGGCTCGATGCCGGAGCTCGCCATCATGCAAATCGCGGGCGCACTGAACGCAGTCGATCTCGCCGACGTTAACCATGGCGCCTCTTTTCGTGGCGGCAGGCTAAAAGGTTCCGTAGGTCCTTTGCGGATGGCCATCCGTGCGGCTTTTGAAGCTCGCGGTGTCATGAACAATCGTGAACTTTGGGCCTACTTGCGAGAGCAACAACCGGCCGGGTTGCAATTTTCGGGCAAGGCAGGTGAGTCACTGGCTGAGGTCTTCATTGACGGCGGAATCGGGTCAAAGGACTGGACCTATTTCGTCAACCGCGCGACAGAAGAGAGAAAGGTACTTTGATGGGTGCTGCGGCTCCCAAAATCACGGGTTAGCGAACCCGTGAATGCATGCCTGTGAAATCCATCCGGCATGCAAAGGAAGCCGCCACGGATTGACCGTAGTAGCCGTTGCATGCAACCAAGAGGCATGCAATGAACGACTTTCCCAAGCTCGACCCGCTGGCTCATTCGCCGGACCGTGCCGCGCAACGCCTGGGCATCAGCACACGCGCGGTGTACGTGCACATCTCGACCGGCGAATTGCGCAGCTTCAAAGACGGTAAGCGCCGGCTGATCCCCGACACAGAGCTTCGTCGGTTCGTCGACCGCAAGATGTCGCAGGCGGCCGCAGCGTGAGGCGCGGCCCAAATGACGAAGGGCCGCTCGTGCAAGGAGCGGCCCTTCCAAGAAAACAACCCACAACCCACACGCGAATTCTGACGGCATCGCCCAGTCTTGGCAAGATGCCAGCCATCGCCATCGAGTACGCGCATGCAGTGTTCGCTGCGCCCTTGTCGCGTGGCCGCCGAGAGGTCTACCTGAGGCTGAGAGGCGCGGCTCAACACAGGGCGGTGCGGCTCATCGCGAGTGTGGCTTCGCCCGCTTCGTCGCGGCGCTGCGGAGGGCTTGCGCGATGACCGACGTAACGAACCGGCTTCGCAAGCTCGAGCTGCTTAGCGTGATACGAAAAGCGCAGCTCTCGAGCAACGAGCCTATGAATCGGCTGCAGCGCCGGCTGTACTCCAAGATCCTGAGACGGCAGCAGCAGGCCCGCGGTGCAGCACATCAGGAAAAGGCGAAGACATGAGCGCCGATCAATTCCTGCAGTTCATGGAGTTGGTCGGCCTGGCGCCCGTCAAGTCGATCGAACTGATCGACGGCAAGCTGGTGCGGTTTCGGGTGCGCGGCGACAAGCCCGGCTCTTCGAACGGATGGGCCGTCTATCACGCGCAACCGTGCCCGGCCGGTGCCTGCGGATCATGGAAATCGAACGAGCGCCACAACTGGCGCGCCAAATCCCTCGAGACGCTGTCGCCGGTCGAGCGCGCCGAAGTCGTGGCCAGGAGCGCGGCCCGGAGGCGATCTCACGACGAGGCGCTGCTGGCCTTGCACGCCGGTGCGCGCGAGAAAGCGGCACGGCTGTGGCAGAAGGCGCATCCGGCCACCAGCTCGCACACTTACCTTCGCGAAAGGCAGGTCCACGCCTACGGCATCCGCCAGCTACGCGACATGCTGGTGATACCCGCCCGCGATGTCTATGGCAGGTTGCACACACTGCAATTCATCGGACCAGACGGATCAAAGCGCTTTCTGACCGGAGGTCGGATCGCGGGGCACTACTTCGGTCTCGGAAAACCGAAGAACAAGCTCTTGCTCGGCGAGGGTTACGCCACTTGCGCAACGCTGCACCATGCGACGGGCGAAGCGGTGGCGGTGTGCTTCAACTGCGTCAACCTGGAGGCGGTGGCGCGGGCGCTGCGCGACAAGTTCCGGTGGCTCACGCTGGTGATCTGTGCGGACGACGATGGCGCCACGGAGGGCAACCCAGGCGTTACCCATGCACTGGCCGCAGCAAGGGCTGTGGGCGGCCTCCTGGCGCTTCCAAAGCGCGGGGGTGAGGCATGACAGGCACCTCGCTCGATTTCAACGACCTCAGCCGGCTGCACGGCTCAGGGGCGGTGCTCGCCAGCGTCAACGCGGCGCAGTCTGTGAGCACGCGGCAACCTGCAGGAGACGGGCCGTCACCGCTGGCGCCGCCGACGATGTCGCCTGAGGGATTCCCTGAACTCTTGCGGGCCATCGTCACGGTGGCCTGCGCCAGCTCGGAGGCGCATCCGGTGGCGGTGGCAGCGAACGTCATCATGATGTTCTGCGCCGCAATCGGACGCAACTCCTACCAACGCATCGGCGATGCGGTGATTCATGCTCGGCCGTTCGCGATGATCGTGGGGAAGAGCTCGAAGGCTCGCAAAGGGACCAGCGAGATCACGGTGCGCAAGATCTTCAAGATCGCAGACGCAGTGCTCCGCGCCCAACGTGGCAATGCCGACAAGCAGCGCGTTCATGAGGGAGGAATGTCTACAGGCGAAGGCATCGCATTCGCCATACGGGATGCTCACGAGCCTGACGAAAAGGGCAAAGGCGGCGACGAAGGCGTCCGAGACAAGCGGCTGCTGGTGATCGAGCCCGAGTTCGCCAACGTCCTTGCACAGGTGAAGCGCGACGGAAACACCTTGTCGGCAGTGGTGCGAAACCTGTTCGACGGCCGCGACATCGAGCCGCTGACGAAGACGAGCCAGACCAAGGCCACACGGCCTCACGTCGTCATCGGCGGCCATATTACGGGCTTCGAACTTCGTGAGAAGGCAACCGAGAACGATGCCGCCAATGGTCTTCTGAACAGATTCCTGATCCTGTACGTGTACCGGCCGAAGCTCGTTCCGCTACCTCGCGCAACACCCGATGACGTGCTGCAACAACTGGCCCGGCAAGTTGCCCAGGCGATCGACTTCGCCTGCTGCAGTGATCCTCACGCAGACAACCAGCATGAGGTGACGCTCACGGGTGAGGCAGAGGACTTCTGGTGCGAGCGCTACCCGGAGATCACCCGCGATCGAGACGGTAAGGGCGGCAACTTGCTGGCCAGGTCGGAGATGTACGCCCGCATGCTCGCGATGATCTTCTGCTTGATGGACCCGCGCAGCCAGATCGAGCCCTGCGACATGCGCGCTGCGCTCGCCTGGCTCGACTACTGGCACCGCTCCATCGTCTATATCTTCGAGTGCGACGATGACGATGCCGAACTCGACGAGTTCACCACTGCGGTGTTGAGGGTGGTGAGTGAGCGCCCGGGCATCTCGCTGAGCCAGGTGCAAGAGGCATGGAGCCGCAAGCGCACAGCGCAAGTCAAGAAGTCGTTGGAGCGGTTGCTGAACCTGGCGCCACCACTTATCCAGTGCAAGCGAGATGACGCGACCGGCGGCAGGGTTGCGCTGCGCTACTTCCCGTGCGCGAGATAGGTGAGCAAAGTGAGAAAGCAGCATTCATGCGGCCCCAGGAACTCATCAAACGTGATGTAAGGGTGAGAGATGGTGAGGTATGTAGCTGTCCGGTTCATCGGTCAAGTCCTTCCTCACTCCTGTCTCACCACCTCAATCACTCGGCAAACCCGCGCCGATCTTCATATGTCACCTTTCTCGCCAATCTCACCACCGTGTGTATGAACGCAGATAAGTGGGATCAGGTTTCAGTGATCTACGCGCTCCACCGCGCAGTTCTCGCAGACCGCCCGGGGGGCGGTCCAATCTCTGGCGCGCCAAAAGACCAGACCGCATTGCAGCCAAATTTTTACGGGCGCGATATTGGTGTGGGGGGGTATGCCAGGGCAGCGCTTGATTGGTGGTCGAGGTGTCGCCCGACACTCGCGGGCCGCGCGGAGGTTTCGAGGGGGGGTCGCGCCGCCTGGGCCGGCCTGGTGATCCGGGCGTGCCCGTTGCGGGGTGCGCCGCATGAGGCGGCCACGTGGGTTCGACGCTGCCGCGGCCGAAGAGCAGCGCCGCATGGAGCGTGCCGAGGAATTGGCTTACCTTGAGGCGATATGCGAGGGGTTGTCCGAAATTCTGTGTGTGAGGCGTTTTACTGAATTGGCTGTTGGTTGAACGCCATCGGGTGAGTAACTGACCGGATTGGAGCAACCAGCCCTCTTGGCGCCCGGTATGACGCTATGCCGCCACCGCCGCCTGCAGCTCAGCCGGAGCCGATTTCCAGGCCGTAGCCAGCTCGAGCAGCTTCGTCACGACGTCGCCGACGAGCGCGGTACCGAGCGACGCATCGCCTGCCTGAGGCCCCAGCCCTGCCAGCTCGTCCGCATGACTTTCCATACCTCTTCAGGCTTTGTAGCGCAGCCGACCGACCTGAGTCCGCCGTGCCGTCGCGAGCGCACCGAAGTCAGTTAGAGAAGGGTACCCCTTGAGGTGAGTGCCCGCGTGTGGGAATCGGCACCCTTGAGGGCTCCGCCTGTCCCAGTAACGAGAAGTTTCCTGTATGGTGAACCTATATACAGAGGCGCTCGCCATGACAGCAGAGAAAACCATCTCGATGAGCTTTCGGGTCTCCCCGAAATTCAAGGCACTGCTGGAGGTCGCAGCGGCCCGTGAGAACCGCAGCTTGACCAACATGCTCGAGACCTTGGTCTTCGCGCAATGTGAGCAAAACGGACTCTCTGTTCCGCAGGCCAAAGTGAGTCAAAGCAAGGGAGCCAAGAAATGACGGAGGGGCTGGCAGCTGGCGCATCCCAAGTGCTGGATTTGCTCAACTACATCGAGCAGGTCGAGAAGCTGAAAACCAAGCCGGCCTTCTCGGTTCCCACCGAGTTCTTTGTGGCTTATCAGCACGAGCTCAAGGGGCTGCCGGAGTTGCAGTTCAACTTGCAGGTCGAGGGCGACGACGTCTGGCTGCGCCTGCCGCGGCTACAGGAGATTGGCGCGCCCGAGCCGGACGAAGTGTTACGGCCTTGGGTGACGCTCCCGAAGAGCGCCGAGAAGACGCCCGAGCTCAGGGGCGAAATCATCATCCTCGAAGGCAAGCGCGAGGTCGCACGCGAACGCGTCGAAGACCACCCGGAGGTTCGAGAGCTCTTCGACTGGTACGTAGAGCACCAGTGGGAGCCTTGGGCCGCGGCGGAGCGACCACGCCGAAAGACCATCGCCCGCTACAACCAGCTCTTCTCTCTGCAGCAGGCCATCTCGTCCGAAGGCGCTGAAACCCCGCTCGAATTGGCTTGGGGCATCGGCTATGCGTCGTGGAAGAAGGAAGGATTCGCCACACCGGTGAAGTACCCGCTACTGGTCCAACCCTGCGAAGTCACGCTCAACGAGAAGACGTTCGACCTCGAGGTTCGCCCGCGCGATGTCGAACCTCGGCTGGAGGCTGATTGCTACGCCGAGATGGAACTGCCCGGCGTGCGCCAGCTGGAGGCGTTCTGGCGCAGCGCGCTGGCCACCGGCGCAAATCGGGTCAACCCGTTCGAGGCAACGACCTTTGACGGAATGTTGAGGTCGGCCGTTGGGCACCTAGACCCATCGGGCGCCTATGAGGTGCGCACCGATGACGTGACACCGCCGGCGCCGAGCGACAAGCTGAAAATTACGAACACCTGGGTGCTGTTCGGCCGCAAACGCTCGGGCGACATCTTCCTGGAGGACATCAGGCGCCTCAAGAAAAAGGTTGAGCAAGCGACCTCGCTGCCGAGCGTCATCCGCAGCTTTGTCGAGCACGGCGACTCGACTGTTCGTGTCCGGCCTGAGCAGCCATTCCGAGGCCTTTCGACCAGCGACGGCGGGTCGGACGCGATGGAGCTGTTCTTCCCGATGGCCTACAACGATGAGCAGGTCTCCATCATCCAGAAACTGCACGCCAACGACGGTGTGGTCGTGCAAGGGCCCCCTGGCACGGGCAAGACCCACACGATTGCCAACGTCATCTGCCACTACCTCGCACAGGGCAAGCGAGTGCTGGTCACGGCCAAGGGTGAGTCTGCTTTGGCGGTACTTCAGGAGAAGCTGCCCGAGGGCGTTCGCCCGCTGAGCGTTGCACTGCTGTCCGACGAGCGCGATGGCATGAAGCAGTTCGAGCACTCCATCCAGACCATCGCATCAAGCGTTGCCTCCATCAACCCGACGCGGGCTGCAGCCAACATTGCCGCAGCAGAGCAGAAGCTCAACCAGCTTCACGCCCAGATTTCACACGTCGACCGCACAGTTGCGGCCTACGCCAGCAAGCACATGCAGCGTTGCCAGTTTCAGGGCCGCGAGGTGATGCCCGAGGAGATGGCGAAGCTTGTGCTCCAGGACGCGCAGGCCCACGAGTGGTTCGAAGACGAACCGCCAGCCACCAAGGATGGCGTGCTCCCATTCGACGACGCTGCGGTTGTCGCACTTAGGCGTGCTCGCATGGCCGTGGGCGCGGACCTGGCATACCTCGGCTGCTCCTTGCCGGCACCAGAGGCCTTTCCTGTATGGGTGGACCTGCTGGGCCTGCACCGCGACCTAGTCAAAGCGAAGTCCATCGAGGCAAGCGTCACCCAGGGTGACATCCTTGCGCTTGTCGACTCCAGGCTGGAGACCTTCGAGAAGGCTCAGGCGTTGGTGAAGTTTCTCGAGGACCGCATGGCCTTGAAAGCCAAACTTGCGGGCGCGCGTCAGCCCTGGCTGGACACCCTGGCCAAGCGGTTTGCCGACATGCAGCCTGGCGACCCGGTGCTGCAGGCGCTGCTGGCCGTAGTCGGCGATGTGCACAAGCTGGAACGCCAACGGCGAGAACTCGTTGCCAAGGCCGTTGATGTCCCGGCCGATACCGAACTCAACGAGGACTTCACAGACGCGCTGACCCGTTTGGTCGGAGGTAAGAGTGCATTCGCGCTTCCTTTCGGAAAAGGCGATGCCCGCAAGCTCATTGCCGCGGTCACTGTCACGGGTGCCGCACCTTCATCCAAGGGTGACTGGGAGCTCGTGCAAGAGACTCTCGCCTGGCGTACTGAGGCTCGAAGGGTCCTTGCGCGCTGGAATTCGTTGTCAGCTGAGTTCGGCCTTGCTGCGCCGGACTCAGGCGTTGATGCCGGCTTCAAGAAGGTCGCGCTGTCGCAGTCCGGTATCGAGGACGTCCGGCTGCTGACCTTCGACTTTGACGCGAAGCTCCACTCCCGTCTCGAAGAGGTCTTCGGCAAACGCACCGCCGACCGCATGTGGGACGGCGGCGAGACGTTCGTGGCCGGCGCCTACTCCAGCCTGCAGGCGCATGTCGACAAGGGTCGCCTGGCCTACGCGATGAAACGGGTGCAAGAGCTGGTCCGAAAGCTCGAAGGCCACAGGGGCGGCATCGTCGGCCAGCTGCGCGTGTTCCTGACCGAATCCCTCGGTCGGCCCGCAGCGGATGAGGCGCAGCTGCAGACAACCTGGCTGGCCCTGCAAGCCGAACTGTCGCGGCTCACCGCATTGCTCCCGTCGCTGCAGGAAATCTCCCGCGTTACCGCCGCAATCGAAGCCGCTGGGGCTTCGAGGTGGGCCAAGCGTCTGCGTACCCAGGAAGCGTCTGCGGACACGGACGCCCTTACGCCGGCCAGCTGGTTAGACGCCTGGAATTGGCGGCAAGCCGTCATGTTTCTGGATGCCATCGACGGCCATCACAAGGTGCGCGAGCTGTTCGAGGAGCGCAAGGCGTTGACGACGGCGCTGGCTCGCACCTATCAGGAGCTCGTTGCCGAGAAGACGTGGCTGGGTGTGTTCCACAACTCCCCGGACTCCGTGCGCCAAGCTTTGCAGGCGTA
>Ga0123338_10006135_pt1 | contig 10135 bp, 14 predicted proteins | sample grotaG_FD_89793 | JGI IMG/M metagenome (GOLD analysis project Ga0123338, IMG submission 89793) | Glacier valley bacterial and archeal communities from Borup Fiord, Nunavut, Canada, to study Microbial Dark Matter (Phase II) -... | ecosystem: Environmental > Aquatic > Freshwater > Ice > Glacier ...
AGACGAAAACATCTTGCCAACTATGCCAATGATGAACTCGCCAGAACATAGCCTTAAATTCATCAAGGAGCATCATCAAAAAACTCGCTCATTAAATTCAGAAACTCCTGATTGGGAGTTGGTTGATACTGAAGTGTATCAACAAAAAAATTCTCTTTACGAAGCTGTAATTATTGCTTACTACAAGCCAGTAGAATCTGTATGAAGCGTACTGTTAGCATCCCAGTTGATTTACCTAAGACAAGGTTTTTACCTCTAATGAACCAGTGTGCAGAGATATTTAACGCACACGTTGACTGGGCTATGGCTAACAGTACCTACAACAAAAATAAGGCGCACAAGGAACTGTATTACCTATTAAGAGTTCAGTATCCAAGTGTGCCTTCTGCTTTGTTGCAAACAGTTCGGGACAACGCATTAGAAGCAATCAAAGCCACTAAATTCAAGCGTATTCCTAGAAAAAAGCCAACATCAGGACTGAGATATGACAAACGATCGCCAGAAACCATCTACAAGATAAAATGCAGTTATACACATTTTTTGTTATCAAGTGGAATATGAGACAGGTAATCGTGTATCGAGATGAAGATGGCTACTGGATTGTAGAGTGCCCCAGCCTAAAAGGTTGTCTTAGCCAGGGTAAGACTAAACAGGAAGCCCTTTCCAATATCAAAGAGGCGATCGCATTGGGCTGTGCGAGATAAAATACTAAGACGCTAAGTTATAAATTAATTAAATACTTCAGATGGCAGAGTTTTAATCTACTGTACAGACAACTACGAAATAGTTGTTTAGGATTTAGCAATGAACATAAAATTAGGCATATTGCAAGGGCATACAGCGCCAATTGCTTATGTTGCCATAAGTAGCGATCGCAACTTCATTGCTAGTTATAGCATTGATAGAACAATTAAAATTTGGGGAGTGCCATAGTCAACGCCTAGTAAACAGTTTTCAGCATTGGACGGGAGATTATTTGCTGGATGTGAATGGTTCACCACTGGAAACAGCAAAGGCGCTATTTGAAGCATCTTTTGTCTTAGCTTCTCATGGCACTGAGTTAGACCCAATTTTCAACTATGGTAATCGTAAAGCGTTGGAACTATGGGAGCTTTCTTGGGAGGAATTTACTAGAATCCCTTCCCGAAGATCAGCTGAAGAAGTAGTGCAGGAAGAACGCGATCGCCTTTTAGCAGAAGCAGCAACTAAAGGCTTTAGCTATTATTCTGGTGTGCGGATCACCAGCACTGCTAAACGCTTTGAGATCCAAGATGGTATCCTTTGGAATCTCCTAGATGAGCAAAATCAGTACTACGGTCAAGCTGCTTTCTTCTCTAACTGGAAATTTATCACATAATTACTGCTTCACAGACTTGAGATTTTAAATAAGCATCAGGGATAATAACGCTGTATAAAAATTATATTAGTAAAATTGCTACATCATTAATATCTATTTACTTCGTTCAAGCGAGATCCATCCACGAGGTAGAAGAAACTACTTGCAAAATTTAGTATTGTAAAATTGGTGTCTTAAAATCAGGAAAAAACGCTCGTGGTTCCAATTAGAGATAATAATCCGACAACAATTACGCCTTATGTAACTTATGGACTGATTGCTGTCAACGTCCTCGCTTTTCTTTATGAAGCAAATCTTCCCCCACAAGCATTAAATGGATTTTTACACCTTGCGGCTGTAGTTCCACGAGAACTGACTTTAAGCTTTGGCGGTATCTCTGTACATCAACCAGTGCCAGAGTGGGCAACTTTGATTACCTCACAATTTTTGCACGGTGGTTTCTTGCACTTAGCTGGCAATATGCTGTTTCTTTGGATTTTTGGTAACAACGTTGAAGATAAGTTAGGTCATGCCAAATATTTACTGTTTTATTTATCTTGCGGTATTTTAGCATCCTTGACCCAGTGGTACTTCGCTCAAGATTCTAGCATTCCTTCCTTGGGTGCAAGTGGTGCGATCGCAGGTGTCATGGGTGCATACATTCTCCGCTTTCCCAACGCCGAAGTTCTCGGTGTTGTACCTTTAGGGTTTTTCTTCCCGACTTTCCGCGTTCCAGCATATTTCTTTTTGGGATTCTGGTTTCTCGAACAAGCTTTCTACGGATTTGCTAGTCTCGAAACACCTACTAACATCGGTATGGAAAGCGGCGGTATTGCCTACTGGGCCCATGCAGGCGGGTTTATCTTTGGGGCAATTCTCGGCCCACTGTTGGGTTTATTTAGCGATAAATCTCAGGAAGAATCTTGGTATAAGTAATTCTTCATAGTATCGTAGCACCCCTGAATTATAGTGATTGATTTAATAGGTGAAATTGCCTAAACTTCGCAAATGCCAGCCGTACAGGATATATTGCAGTTAGTGAATAAATTTAGGAAAAACACCTGTGTTTCCCCTCTACGATGAAAATCAAACGCGAATCACCCCGTATTTCACCTACGGGTTAATTGGCATGAATATTTTAGTTTTTATTCACGAGGTGAACCTATCACAGCCACAATTAAGTCAGTTTTTAAGTCAGTATGCAGTAATACCTCAACAGTTAACCACCAATTGGAGTGGAGAATGGATAACGTTATTTACGTCGCAATTCTTACACGGCGGTTGGTGGCACTTAATCTCGAATATGTTGTTTCTCTGGGTTTTTGGCAACAATATTGAAGATCGATTAGGTCATTTCAAATATCTGATTTTTTATTTAGCGTGTGGTGCTTTAGCTGCCTTGTCTCAATGGTTTATTGGGATGAATTCTGAGATTCCTTCCTTGGGCGCAAGTGGTGCAATTTCTGGGGTTTTAGGGGCGTACATTATCCGCTTTCCCCACGCTAGAGTCAGGACTTTAGTTTTTTTGGGGTTTTTCATCACCACAATCAGAATTCCAGCACTAGTTATAATTGGACTTTTCTTTGTGCAAAATGTGATCTCCGGCCTTGCTACCCTGCAAACAGCTACTAAGATGAGCGTGGAAACTGGTGGAGTTGCCTATTGGGCGCACATCGGTGGTTTTGTTTTTGGGGTAATTCTTGCTCCCCTATTAGGGTTGTTTAGGCGCGACTAAATACATACAACATTTGTAATTAAAATATTCAGCGAGTTTCTAATTTAGAAACTCGCTCCTCTAATTTATTTACTTGTTGCTTCAATTCAACCACCAAAGTTGCCAGCCGATCAAACATCTGATCTTGCTGTGATAAGTTTCCTCTAAAACCAGTTGAGTGTCCTGGGGTAAGTCTTGTTCTTGGCGATGGAGACTGGCGACTTTGACCGAGTTGAGACTCTATCTGATTTAACCGCGACTCCACACGATTAAAGTCCGCTTCCAGATTGTTGATGCGGGACTCCACTTGCTGCGATAAAGCAGTTTTGGCAAATAACCCGCCCCAGATAATTGTTACTAAAATCCCAGCAAATATTAGCACTTGGATTTTTTTCATGTCAAAACTCTGTAGGCACTTCACTTATTGTAAATTAAAGAGTTTAAGTCTACACGTAGTTTCAGTTCCCCTGCCGCAAGCAAGCTACAGTCTGGGTTTAAATAAGAGTCTGAAACTCTCTTTTCTACGAGACACTGCGCGTAGCTTGCTTCCCTGTAAGGATACAATTTTGAATTGTTATTTATCCTGTTCTAAGTTAGAAAATAGCTTCTGCCAATCGATAGAGTTAACAGTATTATCTCCCTGTTTTACCTCAAACGTGACATGACTAGCGATCGCTAGTTTTAGCGCTTGTACACAAAGTTCTGCTACATCCTCACGGCTGATTCTACCCTTAATATTATCACCTTGCTCAAATATTAATTCCTTACCTCCTGCTTCCTCAGTTAAAGCACAAGGTCTAATAATCGTATAAGGAATTCCGCTTTCTCTTAAACTATCTTCTCCCTTCAACTTCCAAGTTAAAATTCCTCCCAATTGGTCATTTAATTTCACTGCTGGCGGTTCTTCATCTAAATTAATGCCGGGGCGTCCGGGACGAGTCACACCGGCTGAACTCACGAGGATAAATTGTGGTAAACTTGTCCCACCATAGGCTTTAATTGATTCCAACTGCAAAGCAAAACCACCTGGAGAAAATTTGGGATTTAAAGCACCATCATGTTCAAATTTGCTCAACATCAGTTGGAATGAACAAATTCTATTCTGCTCAATTGGCGGCGCATCTTTGACAATTTTTGCCCGAAAGACGGGAATCAAATCTGCAAAGGGAATATGAACATCTATCCAGGTATTAGCTACGGTATCGAAAGAATAGCTGTAGCCAATGCCATCCCATTTTGTATCTGTCCGTAGGAAGATTTTATAACGCTGACCGTCACCTTTGACGCGCAATTTTACACCTTGGTAATCAGATAAGTTGAAAGGGGGATCAAAATTCTTAGTTCTGATAGAAGCAAATCCGCCAGAGTTAGCGGTAGAAACATTCCCAGCAAACAAAGCTGTATTTTCTACTAATTGGATATTACTGGCACTCACGCCACCCATGACGACATCATCCAACGCCCCCCAGTTATCCTTTAATTCTGCTGATGGCTTTGTGAAATCAAATATCGGTTTTTCGTTTGCTTGGGGTAAATATTTTGCCGCCCCTTGGACTAAATTTTTCACACCTAGATATTCTACATTTTCTGGGGTGTCCCCAACAATTTCTGGTTGGTAAAATTTAACACCTTGATAATATTTGGCTCTATCTGCTGTGTCTCCCTCAACTGGTTGCACCCGCACTGCTGTACAACAAATTACAGCTTGGATATCAGCCATAACTAAAGGAGTTAAAGTTTCTGGTTGAGTGATATCCGCAACTACCAAGTCTATATCATTACCAAGAATTGACCGCGCTTTCTCAATGTCTCGAACTAGTGCGCGAACTCTATAACCTGCTTCGAGCGATCGCCTTACGACTCGTTTACCTACACCACCTGTTGCACCTGCTACCAATATTACACCCATGTTTGTTCCTCCATTGGGTCTATCTTGATTATCCTTAGGGCGCCCTTGGATTAACTCCTGTAGCCAGTTAAGGAAAGGAATTACCTCAAAGTAAGTCAGGGTTTCGATAAACCTGCCTAAATCCCATTGAGAACGATTTTTGTCGGTCATCTTTGCGTCCTCATAACTTTCTTCAGTTTAGCCTAATGAGCTAGTTATATTGTCAGGACTTACGCAGAGGTAACAAAAAATCGTAGACGCGGAGCGGCTTGCCGCAGGCTACCACAGAGGCACAGAGGAATAATTTCAAAGAGTTCTTGCGTAAGTCCTAGTTGTCTTTAAGCCAGTTCCCACACTTTGATTGTTAATTGCCGATCGTCTAGTTGACAATTAAATATAATTAAGCTAAATCTTGAGCATTTCATCCGATTGCTCAATCACGTTAGGATACTTAATTAAGTGTTCCTAATCAAACGGTAATTTACTTATGAGCCAACTGGAAAATATTCAAGCTGAGTACGAAAAGTTTCCTGAAGAATTTGAGAGTGTAATCATTAGTACCGTGAGCGCCCAGGCAATACCCAATGCTAGTTATGCTCCATTTATAATGGATGATTCTAAGAATATCTACATTTACGTCAGTGGTCTTTCCACTCATACCAAAAATCTCTATGCCAATCCGCATATTAATGTCTTGTTTATCGAGGATGAAGCTAAGAGTAATTTAATTTTTGCGCGTCGCCGTTTGAGTTTTGATTGTACGGCAACTTTGATAGAACGTGAAACTGACGATTGGAATCAAATTGTTGAGCAATTTCAAGGGCGGTTTGGTGAAATTATCGAGGTTTTGCGCGGCTTGTCTGACTTTCGGATTTTCCAGCTAACTCCGAGTGAAGGTCGTTTTGTAGTTGGTTTTGGTGCAGCCTATCACATCACTGGTAATAACCTCCATCAACTTGTTCAGATATCAGGAGATAATGACCAAAAGCAAGGTTAACAATTCATAATTGTACCCTTACAGGGAAGCAAGCTACGCGCAGCGTCTCGTAGAGAAGATAGTTTCAGATTCTTATTTAAACTTAAACTAAACTTTGGAATTTTATGCTTCAGTTTCAACCTCCTGGCTTTGGACATAAAGTCATCCATACATCCTTGGGGGCAATGGTTTACTATACCCAAACGAATGCACCTTGGGCGTTTGCTGATACTGAAGATTTACGCCCACTATTGTTTCTGCATAACTTTGGTGGTGGGGCGTCTGCCTATGAATGGTCTAAAGTTTACCCGGCTTTTGCCTCTAATTACCACATTTTAGCCCCCGATTTAATCGGCTGGGGAGAATCGGCTCATCCAGTCCGGGATTATCAAATTAGGGATTATCTTAGTACGATCGCCGAGTTTATCATCCAAACTTGTCGCCAGCCCGTGACTGTGGTAGCCTCGTCTCTAACAGCCGCTTTTGCTATCCGCCTAGCTATTGTTCAACCCAATTTATTCAAAGCGCTGTTTTTGGTGTCCCCCTCTGGATTCGATGATTTTGGACAAGGTGCTGGACGCAGACTTCCGCTTTCGGTGATCAATACGCCTCTGTTGGACAATTTTATTTACATCTTGGGTGCTGAAAATGAAATTGCAGTCCGAAACTTTTTACAAAGTTTTCTTTTTGCCAAGTCACAACGAGTATCTCAAGAGATGGTGGAGGCTTATTTAACCTCTGCACAACAACCTAATGGCAAGTTTGCCGCCTTGGCATTTTTGCGAGGCGATCTTTACTTTGATCTGAGTTTATATATTCAGCAGCTGACAATTCCCACGGTGATTTTTTGGGGAGAAAAGGCACAATTTACCAGCATAAAATTAGGACGACGATTGGCAAATTTAAATCCAAGTGTAATTCGAGATTTTGATGCGATCGCAGATGCCGGAATATTACCTCATTTAGAGATACCAGAAGTTTTTATTGGTCTATTGCAACGGTATCTTTAGGAGTTAGAAGTTAAGTTTCATCTGTTACTTAGAGAGTAACTGTGTATTTAATAGACATCTGATAGAAATTAAATATGCGTATAGACAAATTGTAAATATTCATGCATCTAACAAGTCACCTCTTCCCCAAGATTTAAAAAATCTTTCTTTTTTATAAGTGAGATATGCCTTTTGTTAGAAGGATAATTATCTTTTTATAGTTAATCTTTACTTGTACTCCAAAAAACAAGCTAATTGCCATGATAAATTTAATTTCTAGGACGATTGGTCATATCAGTTCCCTGCTTAAAGGACTTCAGGTAAAACCTTTTTTGGCTGTTGTCCTAGTTGGTTTTATAGTGCTGACGACGAATGTTACTAATGGGCGCAATGACAAAGGATTAGCTGAGAGAGTTCGAGCACAGGTAGAGCAAAATGATGCTCAAAGACCGAAAACAGTCGGTCAGTGGAATAAAGACGCTCGTGAAACCGAAGGTTCTCCTGGTGAACGACTTCAAAAGATTGGACAGCAGTCAGGAGAAGCCTTTAAAGAATTTGGAGGTGGGTACGTAGAAGGTGTTCAGAAAACTGCTAGTGATATAGGCGAGAGTGCAGCACAGACAGGCAAAGATATCTCTAAGAAAGTTGGACTCTAAATATGTTAGAATGTTTTATTGGCAGCGAGTGCTAATAACTTTTCGCCAATAAATGAGTAATAATAGTTACGGTGGTGTCTAAGCACCGAATTCTAATACTTGGGTAAGGCGCTTACCCTTACTGATGAAAAATTGTAGCTTTTCTCAGTTGCATAAAATATAGGCATTTAATAGGGTAGCATAGTTAGCTGTGCTACCCTACTACGTGTTGCATCCAAAGCAGGATTTTTAGATGACAGCCAGCAGCGATCGCTCTCCTATTGCTAAATTAACTAAGACAACCAGTAACAACAAAATAACCAGCAGCAAAATAAGTATGGGCGCACTACTATACACCTCACTAATATAGAATTTCAATAATTTTATTAATGACCTCTGTTAATTTTTCAGGTTTTATTTCACCTGTTTGATATAAAATAATTTGCTGATCAGCAGTAAAAATCCGATTGGGTCTAATATTACTTTGCTGATTTAACCGACCGGAGTTAAAATCACTATTATTTAATTGAATAGCATAGACATCGGCAACAAATTGGCTAGTAATTTGGCAGAGAATTAGGTCATCTCCCTGAAGTGTAGCAATAACTAAAGCTGGTCTACGTTTGATTTGAGTTAAGTCTGAAAATGGAAATGGAACAATAACAACATCCCCTTTTACAAATCCTGCCATGCTGCATCTTCCTCTGGTCTTAACCAATCTTTTTGCAGTGATGATTCACTCATCATGGTAATTTCTAAAATTTTATCTTTCTGGGACTTAGCTTGTAAAAACTGAACAAAATCTAGAATTTCCTGTAACAAAGATTCAGGTAATTTTTCTAGTTCTTGGATAATTTTTTCTTTAAGCATAATTGTCTGATTTCCTATTTTGGCAATATCTAAAATAATATTTATCATATCGGTTTTTGAATGAAAATATAAAACCAAACAAATTCTGCAACTGTGAAGTTTGATATGACACCCAGCAGCGATCGCTACTAACAATAGTTATTATATTTGCGATCGCCACTGATCATTGCCCTAAAATTAGGGATCTAGAGTATTCTTACTCTCAGGTGAAATTAAGTTAATACTGATGAGTCTATCTTAGGGTTCATACCCTGTTACCTAAAAATTCCCTACCCTAAATGTAGAGTTGAGTTTAAGAATAGGGAAAAGATTTTTATGACGACCGATGTTTCTAAAGATACTAATAAAGATGTGAATGGGTCACTGATAACAGGTGTTCTCCTGAGTATTTTGGGGATTATTGCGATCGCAGCGCCTAATTTCACTACTCTATTCACCGAAACTTGGATTGCGGCGATTTTGATTTTCGCCGGATTTACAAAGCTAGTTTATGCCACTCAAACCCGTCACCAAGGCGGTTTTATTTGGAAACTTCTATTGAGCGGACTCTATATTGCAACGGGTATAATGCTGTTTGTTTACCCTTATACGGGTGTTCTCACACTAACTCTGTTGCTTGGCACCTTTTTGCTGACTGAAGGCACATTTGAGTTAATTCTGGCATTCCAATTACGCCCACAAGCAAACTGGACATGGATACTAAGTAATGGCATTATTACGCTAGTCTTAGGCGCAATGATTTGGTTTCAGTGGCCCTTCAATGCGCCCTGGTTGCTGGGGACACTACTTGGTGTCAGTATTATTTTCACCGGTGTTTCACGCGTAATGCTGTCATTGAATGCGCGTTCTATCTTGAATCCGGCTGACCAAACTGCAAAAGCCAATTAGTAGAAGGGAGTGGGAAGTGGGGAATAGGAAAAAGCAATTACCAATGCCCCATGCCCCATGCCCAAACTTTAAGAGTTAAATATTTACAAGAGATTGCAGCAGCAATGCCTACGCCTTGGCTACGCCGGAGCCAACAAAATTGCTAAATTAACTAAGGAAATTAAAATCAAGGCCAGCTAGCTGCAATCACCAATGATATCTATTGCTACTCGCTTCTCGGATATTCAAAACCATTGGGCACGCTTATTTATTACAGCCTTAGCCCAACGTGGTATTGTCAGTGGGTTGCCTAACAGCACCTATCGCCCCGATAACTCACTCACCCGCGCTGAGTTTGCCGCCATCATTGCCAAGGCATTTCCCACAGTTTCCCAGAAGCGGCAGTATGTCCCCTTTGTTGATGTACCCACTAATTATTGGGCAGCAGGTGCCATTCAAGCAGCTTACGAAAAAGCATTTATTAGCGGGTTTCCTGATAATACCTTCCGTTCCGCTAACCGAATTACTAAAGTAGAAGTATTAGTTTCCTTGGTAGCAGGCTTAGAAATTGCCACCAAGGTAAAACCTAATCTCCTCTCACTACTTCCACAAATTTATCAAGATTCTGTTCAGATTCCTGGATATAGTAGAAATCACATAGCTATTGCCACCAGTGCTGGATTGGTGGTTAGTTTCCCAAATGTGAAATTACTTAATCCCAATCTTGCAGCTACCCGCGCAGATGTGGCAGTGATTATTTATCAAGCTTTGGTGTATTTAGGTCAGGCAGAAAAAATTGCCTCTAGTTACCTAGTACAGCCGCCAATACTAACACCAACGCCGATACCAACACCAACGCC
>Ga0123338_10006137_pt1 | contig 10134 bp, 6 predicted proteins | sample grotaG_FD_89793 | JGI IMG/M metagenome (GOLD analysis project Ga0123338, IMG submission 89793) | Glacier valley bacterial and archeal communities from Borup Fiord, Nunavut, Canada, to study Microbial Dark Matter (Phase II) -... | ecosystem: Environmental > Aquatic > Freshwater > Ice > Glacier ...
GACGGCGGACAGTGCTGCGCGCATTTCGCCCGCGGTAGTGCCGGCGATTTCGCGAACGCGCCCCAGCACCTCGATCAATTGTGCCGATGCCTGCAACGCGCTGCCTTCGGCCTGCGCCTGCACAGCACTGACAAGCGAATGGGCGACCCCAAGCTGCTCGTTGAGTTTCGCCGCCGTCGCTTCCATCGACGCCCGCTGTTCGGTGAAGCTGGCGACAGCTGCATCGATGGTCGCCTGCCCCTGTGCCACGGGCTCTTGCAGTCGCGCTGCTTCACCGTGCAGTTCAGCAATACCCGCCGACAGTGCCGCGATGCCTTCGACATGTGTCGGCAGCGTCCGGCCCATCGCATCGATAACCTGACCGGAAACCTCGCGCAGCCGTCCGGCGGTGTCTTCGATCGTTAGCATCGTGGCATGCGTCTCGCCGAGCGGGCGGTTAAGCCCCTGCAGCTGGTCGCTGACCGATGCCATCTGTGCCGCAATACCATCGAGCGTACCGTGGCTCGCCTGCGCAGCGGCACCGAGCTTGTTGTCGAGCACGGCAAAGCTGCGTTCGACGGTTTCGACAAGCATTCGACTCCGCGCATCCTGCTCGGATAGGCGCTGGCCGAGCAGGTCGGCGGCTTCGTTGAGCCGATCAAGGCGCTTGCTGATCGCCCGCGCCGATTCGCCGCCGATATGGTCGAGCGCGACGCGTGCCTGATCAACGCTGGCGAGCAGCGCGTTGGTCTGCGCATGAACACCGTCGCGGGTGGCATCGAGCGCGCCGGAGATTCGCTCAAACGCGCTATCGACGGAGCCATTCAGCCCCGACGTGCGCTCGCTCAGCGCCGCAGTCGTACGCGCCGCAGAGGCCTCGATGCCTGCCAACAGCTCGGTCATTGTGGCCGACGCGGCGTGAACCTGCGCGCTCGCGTCGGCATTCCGGTTCCAGGCCGCCGCCAGCATCGTCTCGACCGCACCGAGCTGTTGTGTTGTTTCGCGTCCCGTCGCCTCGAGTAGCGAACCGAGCTCCGCCGCGTGCGCAGTGGCACTGGTGACGAGTGCCTGCAGCGCCACCGCCTGCGCACTGGCGTCGCGGCTTGCGACGGCCATCGCCGCGGTGGCGGTATCCAGATCGCGCGCCGTTGCGCTCAGCCCATGGCTATCGCCTGCGACATTTTGCTGAAGCGTCAACAGGCGGTCGGTCACCCCTGTCAGCGCGCGGTCGATTGCGTCGAGGCCAACACGCAGTTCGTCGCTCGCCGAACTGGCTCGCAGCTGCCGTGCCTCCAACGCCGCAATCAGCGTTGCTTCGTCACGCCCGGTGCGACGCAAGGCAATCGCTGCAAGCACAACCACCGCGAGCGGCGCTGCGAGTTGCACGATGATCGAACCGGCAAGCAGCGCAATGTCGCGCGCGGACATGTTGCCTTTGACCAGATCAGCCTGCGCGCCGATCAAGAGTACCGCTGCTGCCAAGGCCAACCACGCGAGGGCCATCAGCAGCACTGCGGCAGCCTGCCAGCGGCGGGGCGGTGACAACGAAACGGTCGAGGAGTCGTGCGGCATGGCACCCCAAAGGAACAAATCTTGCGCATGACGTGTAACATCGCGTTCGAGCGTGTGACAATGCGCAGCATCACGTTCGTTGCTGCCGCCCCAGGCAGCTGAATTCGCGCCAGCCTTGGCAAACCACTGAACCGGGCTTTAAGACCTCCGCCAATGCCGACGCTTGCCCTGTTATTCGCGGACGATGGAATGGGCGAGCCATGCATCGTTGCAGGCGACAGCTGCCTCACGCGGCAAATCCTGCAGGTCCGACAGGCTGGGATCGATCGCGTGCTGGTCTATGGCAGCGTCGATATCGAGCGAGCCGAAGCCGTCGTTGATGCGTCGGCATTGTTGCGTATCGTTGGCGAGAGCGACCTGATCGTTACCGTCGCTGCAGGTGTCGTCACTGATTCGCGTGTGCTTGCCGCGGTGTTGCGCGCGCCCGTTCCAGCAGTCGCTGCATTTGCGGCGTCGGCCGACGTTCCCCAGCGCGGCGTCGAGCGTCTCGATGCGAACTATTTTGCTGCCGGGATCGGCTGTTATCCGGGGGCAAGCGTGCGGCGCATTGCGGCGCAGCTCGGTGAATGGGACCTCCACTCTACGCTCCTCCGTTCGGCGCTCGGTGACCCGGCCTGCCAGCTGCTCGATCTGGATGAGATCTCGTGCGAGGATCCGGGCGTCCACCGCGCCGTCCCGCTGCGGTGGTCACGCCCCGATACCCCAGAAGCTGCGGTCGCGGTCACTGCGCAATTGGCAGATGACGCGCAGTCGACCAGCTTTGATTGGCCAACGCTTTACGTTGTGGCGCCGATACGTCGACTTTTGCTTCGATATGCGGCGGACGCCCGCGTGCCGCCGCTGGCCATCGCCGCGGGCGCGTTGACGATTGGGCTGGCTGCTATCGTGGTAATCGCGTCGGGGTGGTTGACCATAGGGCTGCTGCTCATGCTTGCCGTCGATATCGTGTCCGGTGTCGACGAAAGTCTCGGCCGGTTGCGGTTGCGCGTGTCGCGCTGGCAAGGTGTAACCGCAGTGCTCGGCGATCTGGTCGACGCGGGCTGGTATGTTGCGCTCGGCGCGCGACTGGCGGCGCTGCAAGGCAACGACGGGCCATATGCAGTTGCAGCACTGCTGATCCTGTTCGTGGTGGCCGAGCGGGGCCAGCTTGGCTTCTATAATCAATTCACCGGTGTGCCACTGGCGCGGGCAGGGCAGGCGGAAGCCCGACTGGCGTTGGTCGCCAGCAACCGCATCTCCCGCCATTGGCTGATCGTTCCATTTGCGGTGTTCGGCGCATGGTATCCGGCGCTCGTCGCGGTTGCCGGATACGCGGTCGTCAGCTATTTCGTTACCGGGTGGCGGTGCGCCGTCCGCCTGCTGGCGACCCGGCGCACGCAGGCTTAACCCCGATCGGCCAGCGCCACGAACGGCCGCTGCGTCTGGCCGGTATACAGCTGGCGCGGTCGGCCGATCTTCTGATCCTTGTCCTCGATCATCTCGTTCCACTGCGCGACCCAGCCGACCGTGCGTCCGACGGCGAACAGCACGGTGAACATCGACGTCGGGAACCCGATCGCCGCCATGACGATGCCCGAATAAAAATCGACGTTCGGGTACAGCTTCTTTTCGATGAAATAGGTATCGCTGAGCGCAATACGCTCAAGTTCGAGCGCCACATCGAAGATCGGGTCGGTGACCTTGAGCTTTTCGAGCACCTGCTTCGCCGTCACCGCCATCACCTTGGCGCGCGGATCATAGCTTTTATAGACGCGGTGCCCAAAGCCCATCAGGCGGAACGGATCGTCCTTGTCCTTGGCGCGCGCGATGAACTCCGGGATCCGATCGACGGTGCCGATTTCGCGCAGCATGTTGAGTGCCGCCTCGTTTGCGCCGCCGTGCGCCGGGCCCCAAAGGCAAGCGATCCCGGCAGCGATGCAGGCAAACGGATTGGCTCCCGACGAACTGGCGAGGCGGACGGTCGATGTCGACGCATTCTGCTCATGATCGGCCATCAGCATGAACAGCTTGTCCATTGCATCTTCGATAACGGGATCGACAACATAAGGTTCGGCAGGCACGCCAAAGGTCATGCGGAGGAAATTGCCAACGTAGGACAGGCTGTTATCGGGATAGAGGAATGGTTGGCCGACGGCATATTTATACGCCATTGCCGCCAGTGTCGGCATCTTGGCGATCAGCCGGTGGCTCGCAATGATGCGCTGCTTGGGATCGTGAATATCGGTCGAATCATGATAGAACGCTGCCATCGCGCCGACGACACCGCACATGATCGCCATCGGATGCGCGTCGCGGCGGAACCCGCGATAGAACATCGCCAGCTGCTCGTGCACCATCGTGTGCCGTGTGATCGTGTAGACGAACTCGTCGCGCTGCGCTTTGTTCGGCAGCTCACCGTTCAGCAGCAGATACGCGACTTCCATGAAGTCCGACTGTTCGGCGAGCTCATCGATCGCATAACCGCGGTGCAGCAGCACGCCGACATCGCCGTCGATATAGGTGATCTTCGATTCACACGCGGCCGTCGACGTAAAGCCCGGGTCATAGGTGAACCGCCCGGTTTCGGCATAAAGCTTGCGGATGTCGATGACTTCCGGCCCGATCGTGCCGGTCAGGAGGGGATAGTCGAAGGCATTGCCGTCGATGTCGAGCTTCGCCTGGTCGGTCATTGCTGCAGCCCTTCTTTCATCATCATGGTGTCGTCGATCCGCCCGAGGCTTTCCTCGCGCCCCAATTGTTCCAGCACTTCGAAGATCGGCGGCGACGTTGTGGTTCCCGCCATCGCGGCCCGCAACGGTTGCGCGAGCTTGCCAAGCTTCAGATCCTTCGTCACCGCCAACGCCCGCACCACTTCTTCGAGGACCGTCGCCTGCCAGGGCGTGGCCGCCGCGAGTGCTGTCCTGACTTCGCTTAACGTCTGTAACGCCGACGGTTCTAGCAAGCTCCGTGCGGCCTCGTCCATGACGATTGGGCGCGTGCGAAGATAGAACAGCGCCGATGCCGCCAACTCGTTCAAATCCTTGGCGCGAACCTTCAGGCCGAGCATAGTGCGATGCAGCATCGCCCGGTCGGATTCGGTGAGTTCGCGGCCCAGCAGCACGGCGACGCGGGGCGCTATGAGCGTAACCAGACGCGCGTCGTCGGCGAGGCGCAGATAGTGCCCGTTGACGTTCTCGAGCTTTTTGAGATCGAAGCGCGCCGGCGCGCGCCCGACCCCGCCGAGGTCGAACCACGCGATCGCCTGCTTCCGGTCGATAAACTCGTCGTCGCCGTGTCCCCAGCCAAGCCGCAGCAGGTAATTTTCGACCGCTTCGGGAAGCATGCCCAACTCGTCGCGATACGCATCGACCCCGAGCGCGCCGTGCCGCTTCGACAGCTTGGCGCCGTCGCTGCCGTGGATCAGTGGCAAATGCGCGTAAACCGGCTCGGGCCACCCCATCGCCCGGATCAGCGCCAGCTGCCGGAAGGCATTGTTCAAATGATCGTCGCCGCGGATGACATGCGTCACCCCCATGTCGTGATCGTCGACCACGACTGCGAGCATGTACGTCGGCGTGCCGTCCGACCGCAGCAGTACCATGTCGTCGAGCTCGGCATTGCCGACGGTGACGTCGCCTTGCACCCGATCAGCTATCGTTACGCTGCCGGATTGCGGCGCTCGCAGGCGAATGACGAACGGGGCATCGGCCGGGGCCTCGTCGGCAGGGCGGTCGCGCCAACGACCGTCATAGCGCAACGGCAGTTTCGCGGCACGCTGCGCGTCGCGCATCGCTTCAAGCTCGGCGGCGGTGGCGAAGCATTTATAGGCATGACCGGCATCGAGCAGTGCATTGGCAACCTCGGCATGACGCGCACTGCGCTCTGCCTGATAGACCACCTCGCCGTCATGATCGAAACCGAGCCAGTCGAGCCCGTCGAGGATTGCTGCGATTGCCGCGTCGGTCGACCGCGCGCGATCGGTGTCCTCGATCCGCAGCCGGAACTGCCCGCCGTGATGGCGTGCGAACAAATAGTTGAACAGCGCAGTGCGCGCGCCGCCGATATGCAGAAAGCCGGTCGGCGACGGGGCAAAACGGGTGACGACGGGCAGCGTCGTGGAATCGGGGATTGCGCCCATTGCCATTCTATCCAATGATTTACCACAAGGGCCGGGGGAACTGAGCGGGTGTCTAGCATAGCGGCTGTGGCCGTTCAAACACGGGACTATGGTGCCCGGCTGCGCACTGCTGCGGCAGGCCTTGAAGCGTGGTTGCTCGATGAGCAGACGCAACTCCCGCTATGGGCACCGGTGGCGCTCGGCACCGGAATTGTCAGTTATTTCCTGCTGCCATGGGCCGAACAGCGATTGGCGGTCGCTGTTTTTGCAGCAGCGGTCGGCATTGGCGGATTGGCGGTGCGCGGGATCGTCGCGCGCGTACTCGGCTGGGGTGGCCTGTTGGTGGCGCTGGGCCTGTGCACAGCGCACTACCGCACGCAATCGGTCGCCGCACCGATCCTCCATAGCAAGTTCCTCGGGCAATTGAGTGGCACGGTCACTGGCGTCGAAATTCGTAGCGGGCGCGGCCAGCTGCGCTTCACGATGCGCCCGGACAATCTCGAGCTGCCGCCGCAGGTGCGGATCAGCCTGAAGGCGAGTGCGACGTCGGTGCCGCCCCCCGGGATCGTTCCCGGCGCGCACGTCAGCTTGCGCGCTGCGCTCAATCCGCCCGCCGGGCCGAGTTATCCCGGCGGCTATGATTTTGCCCGCCGGGCGTGGTTCCTGCAGCTTGGCGCGACCGGTTATCCGATGGGGCCGGTCGTTGTAACGGCCGCCGCAGTGCGCCCCAGCGGTGCCGAAGCGCGGCTGGACGCGCTGCGTACGAGGCTGACGGCGCAGATCGAAAGCCGCGTGGGCGGCGGCGCGGGTGCCATCTCGGCCGCTTTCGTGACCGGAGACCAGGGCGCAATCCCCGAGGATATCAATGTCGCAATGCGCAATTCCGGACTGGCGCATCTGCTATCGATTTCGGGCGTGCATATCGCGATCGTGGTCGGCGGCACGATGTGGGGCGTGCGGCGACTGCTCGCACTGTCGCCGTGGATTGCGCTGCGCTGGCCGGTCAAGGCGATTGCCGCAGCGGCTGCGGCGTTCGCGGGCATCGGGTACACGATTTTGGCGGGTAGCGAGGTGCCTACGGTACGGTCGTGCATCGCGACCGTCATCGTGCTGCTCGGGATTGCGCTCGGTCGCGATGCGCTGTCGCTGCGGATGATTGCGGCGGGCGCCTTTTTCATCATCCTGATCCGCCCCGAAGCACTGCTTGGACCAAGTTTCCAGCTATCGTTCGCAGCAGTGACCGGACTGGTGTCGCTGTATAATTCACGGTTGGGCCGTTGGCTGGCACGTGCGCCGCCCGATTCGAGCTGGTGGTACAGCGCTGCGCATCACGGTCTCGCACTGCTGGTGACCGGTGTTGTCGCCGAAGCGATGCTGTCGGCGACGGCGCTGTTCCACTTCAACCAGTCGGGCATGTACGGCGTGCTCGCCAATCTGGTCGCGATCCCGCTGACCGAATTCATCATCATGCCGGTGTTGCTGCTGGCGATGGTGCTTGACACGATCGGCATTGCGCAACCCGTCTGGTGGCTGCTCGGCAAGTCGATGGACGTGCTGATCACGGTTGCGGTTCATGTCGCCAACTGGCCGGGATCGGTCATGCGGCTGCCGCTGGTGTCGCCGACCGCTTACGGACTGCTGGTCGCGGGCGGACTATGGGTCTGCCTGTGGGGAACACGCTGGCGCTGGTTGGGCGCGGCCCCGGCGGCGGTCGGCGCGGTCCTTGCGCTGGTGTCCGCCCCGCCGGATCTGCTGGTGAGCGCCGACGGCCGTCATGCCGCAGTGTTGATCGGGCCGGGGGAGGCGGGGGCCGGGCGGCTCGCGCTCCTACGCGAGCGTGCGGGCGGCTATGTTCGCGACATGTGGGGGAATGCGGTTGCCGCGAATGCCGACGCTGCACTCGTGGACTTGCCGACCGCTCGGTGCAGCGACGATGCGTGCATCGCCGATATCAACGACCACGGTCATCGCTGGCGACTGCTTGCGACGCTGTCGAAGGACCGCATTGGCCGCGCCACATTCGGCCCCGCGTGCGCTGCCGCTGACATTGTTGTCAGCGACCGGCGCCTGCCAAATTGGTGCGCGCCCCGCTGGCTGAAGCTTGACCGTGCTGCGCTGAGCCAAAGCGGGGCGGTGGCGATCTGGCTACGCGAGCGACGCGTCGAAAGCGTCAGCGAGGCCGTTGGCGATCATCCGTGGATGATGCAGCCGCTGGTCCGGTCGCCCTATGCGTATCGACGCAAAAGCCCGGCGAGCTTGCCCTGAACACGGACCCGCGACGGCAGGTAATGCTGCGGTGTATGCGCCGGGTTGGCGGGGTCGAGCCGGATCATGCCCTTTTCATGCTGGAGATACTTCAGCGTCGCCTCGCTGCCGTCGACGAGTGCGACGACGATGTCGCCGTCACGCGCCGTCTCGCACCGGCGCACTAGCGCATAGTCACCGTCGAAAATCCCCGCATCAATCATCGAGTCGCCCGAAACCTCGAGCGCATAGTGATCGCCGGGACCAAGCAGCGCGGCGGGAACCGAGAGCGAACGATCGCTTTCCATTGCCTCGATCGGCAAGCCGGCGGCGATGCGACCGTGCAGCGGCACCTCGATAACGTCGTTTGCAGGTGCGCGGACCCGGCCGCGTCCGAAGTCTGCATGGATGACGCTGCCGGTAGCAGGCTTGGTCGAGCTATCGGGCATGCGCAAAATCTCGAGAGCCCGGGCCCGGTTCGGCAGGCGGCGGATGAAGCCGCGCTCCTCGAGCGCGTTGATCAGGCGATGCACGCCCGATTTGGACTGCAGGCCCAGCGCCAGCTTCATTTCCTCGAACGACGGCGAGATGCCGCCCTCCCCAAGTCGTGCGCTGATGAATAGCAAGAGATCGTGCTGTTTGCGTGTCAACATGCCCTGGCTCCGATCAGGAACTAATGCGGAACAATTAGGCAACATCCAAACGGGTGTCAAGCCGCAGGTATTCGACCATCGTGCCGGCATCGACCGCCGCCGCTCCGGGCGCGCGGATCAGCAGGACATTGGCGTCGGCAAGCGCCTTCAACATGCCGCTGTCCTGCCGCGCCGCCGGAACAATGCTGCCGTCGGCGAGCGTCGCGCGCAGATAGTCACGGCGCGCACCATTGGCAGGTAGACCGACGCCGAGCCGCGCAGTGGACAATGGCGGCAACGGCGCTTCGCTCCCCGACCAGCGCCGCAGCATCGGCAGAATGAACAGCTGCGCACAGACAAATGCGGACACCGGGTTGCCCGGCAGCCCGACGACTTGCGCGCTGCCGAGCCGCCCTGCGAGCATCGGTTTGCCGGGGCGGAGCGCGACCTTCCAAAAGTCGATTTCTGCTCCTAGCGCGCGCAGGCTTGGCAAGACGAGATCATGATCGCCCACCGACGCACCGCCAATCGTCACGATGAGATCGGCGTGTGCCATCGCCGCGATTGCCGCCTGCAAAGCCGCGGGGTCATCACGGACGATGCCGCCGTCGATGACGGTCGCCCCGGCATCGGCGAGCAAGGCCGCAAGCATCACCCCGTTCGAGCTGACAATCTGGTCGGGGCCGGGGACGGTACCGGGCGCGACGAGCTCGTCTCCCGTGGCGAGCAAGCCGACCACCGGGCGACGGTGAACGGTCGCGTTGCCGTGGCCGCCAGCGGCGAGCAGTCCTAGCCGCGCCGGCGTCAGCGCCGTGCCACTCGCAACCAATACCGCCCTGGTGACAAAATCGAGCCCCGCGACGCGGATATGCGCACCGCGCGATGGTGGCCCGTCGCCGGTCAGCCGCAAATCGAGGCCGTCGCGCTCGACATCCTCCTGGACGATGACAGTGTCGGCGCCATCGGCGAGCGGCGCGCCGGTGAAGATGCGCACCGCCTCACCGGCGCAAACGATACCGTCGAAACGCCGCCCCGCCGCGGCCTCGCCGATCACGGTCCACGGTCCGGCGCGGTCGTCCCAGCGGATCGCATAGCCGTCCATCGCGGACGCTGCGAACGGCGGCTGCGTGCGCCTTGCAACATGGTCGGCAGCAGCTCGCCGCCCATGCGCCTCGCGCAGTGTCACGGTCTCGGGGCCGAGCGGCGCGATTGCCGCCAGCAAGCGCGCCTGCGCATCCTCGACCGTGATCAGGCTCACGGGGCCAGCCAGTCGCCCGAACGACCGCCGTGCTTGGCGCGCAGTCGCACCGTGCCGATGACCATTGCGCGGTCGAGGCTTTTTGCCATGTCGTAGATCGTCAGCAGCGCGAGGCTGACCGCAGTCAGCGCCTCCATCTCGACACCTGTATTATGCGTCGTGCGTACCGTCGCCGTCGCCCGGATGCCCGTTGCCTCGATGACGAGGTCGAGCTCGACCCCGCTCAGCGGCAGTGGATGACAGAGCGGGATCAGCTCGGCGGTGCGCTTTGCCGCCATGATGCCGGCGACGCGGGCGACGGCAAGGACGTCGCCCTTGGCAACCGCCCCGGCGCGGATCGCGTCGAGCGCGAC
>Ga0123338_10006140_pt1 | contig 10128 bp, 9 predicted proteins | sample grotaG_FD_89793 | JGI IMG/M metagenome (GOLD analysis project Ga0123338, IMG submission 89793) | Glacier valley bacterial and archeal communities from Borup Fiord, Nunavut, Canada, to study Microbial Dark Matter (Phase II) -... | ecosystem: Environmental > Aquatic > Freshwater > Ice > Glacier ...
CCGCTGCCCATAACCCGGAACGTCCCGGCCTAGTGGTGGTGGGCAACGTGGTAAACGTCATTCCCTCCATGGACTGGTTTCCCTGCACAACAATCACGGATCTGGTCTGATGGCGTGGGGTGCGATCCTGATAGCCGGAACCGGCAGCGGCGTGGGCAAAACCTCCATCACTCTGGGGCTGATTACCGCCCTGAAACAACGGGGGCTTGCGGTGCAGAGCTTCAAGGTGGGGCCGGATTTTCTTGACCCCACCTGGCACAGTCTGGCCTCAGGCCGTCCCTGCTACAATCTGGATGGCTGGATGTGCGGTGAACAATATGTGCGCCAACTGTTTGCGGAAAAGAGTGCCGAAGCTGACATTGCCATTGTTGAAGGGGTGATGGGTCTGTTTGACGGCGCTGATCCGGCAGGCCCGGCAGGGAGCAGCGCCGAGATTGCCCGCTGGCTGGGACTGCCGGTGTTGCTGGTGGTCAATGCCCATGGTGTTGCCCGTACCCTGGCCGCCACGGTCAAGGGGTTCTGCAGCTTTGAAGAAGGTGTGCGGATCGGCGGTGTCATCGCCAATCAATCCGGCACAGAACGCCATGTTGACTGGTTGGCCGAGTCGCTCCAATCAGCGGCCCTACCGCCGTTGGCCGGTGCTGTTCCCCGCAACGGACTGCCGACCCTGCCCAGCCGTCATCTGGGGTTGGTGACCGCAGGCAGCACAACCGTGACACCGGAGCTGCTACAGGAACTGGCTGACCGGATTGAGCAACACCTGCAGCTTGACACCATTCTGGAACTGGCCGCCACAGCAGTGCAACCTGAACCGATGCCCGGAAACAGGCCCGCTCCTGCAGGCCCTGCCGTGCGGATCGGCATTGCTTGGGATGATGCCTTTCATTTCTACTACCCGGACAATCTGGAGGCGCTGGCAGCCCAGGGTGCGGAATTGGTGCGGTTCTCTCCCCTGCAGGACAGCCGTCTGCCGCATAATCTGAATGGTATCTATCTGGGGGGCGGCTACCCGGAGGAACAGGCGGCCCGACTGGCAGCCAACAACGGCATGCTGACGGAGATGCGCGCCTTCATCGTCTCGGGCAGGCCGGTGTACGCCGAGTGCGGCGGCCTGATGTATCTCTCCAGAGGGATTGAGCTTTTGGATGACAGCCGTCATCAAATGGTTGGCGCCTTACCGTTTTATACCCGGATGTTGCCCCGACGGAAGGCGTTGGGCTATGTAGAGGTGCTGCTGCAGCAGGACACGCTGTTGGGTACGGCAGGTAAGACCCTGCGGGGACATGAATTCCATTATTCCGGGATTATTGAAGATGAAAGCGGCGCTTGCGCCAGACCGTATCAGACGATCAAGCGGAACCGGGGCCTTGCCGGTTGCTGCGGCTACCAGCAGGGCAATCTGCTGGCAAGCTATATCCACCTGCAGTTTGCCGCCCACCCGGAAGCTGCAGCACAGTTTATCCAGACCTGCAGGAGTTGTGTATGATCCATACACCGTTGATCCATGGGCTGCTGGCTGCGCCGTTAAGCGGCGAGCAGATTGAAGAGCGTTCCTTTGCCTGTATTGACCAGCTTGCCCCGGAGCATGGCTTTCTACCGGACCAGTGGCAGGTGGTGCGCCGCCTGATTCACACCACCGCTGATTTTGGTCTGACCGAGTTGGTCCGTTTCTCACCCGATGCCCTGACTGCAGGCGTAGCAGCATTGCGGGCTGGCAGGCCGATCTTTGCCGATTCCAACATGATCCGCTCCGGCCTCTCACTGGCTCGCCTGCGCTCGGTCTGTCCCACCTACGGACCGGAATCGATCTGTTGCCATGTGGCTGATGGCGATGTGGCGGAAGAGGCCAGGCAGAGCGGCCTGCCCCGCTCTCTGTTTGCCATGCGTAAGGCCCGCGCAATGGCAGACGGCGGTATCCTGCTGTTCGGCAATGCGCCGGTGGCGCTGTTGGAGCTGAACCGGATGATCATTGAAGAAGGGATCCGTCCGGCCTTGGTGGTGGCCATGCCGGTCGGCTTTGTGCATGTAAACGAAAGTAAAGAGGAACTGATGGAGCTGGGGGTGCCGTTCATTGCGCTCACCGGCAGACGGGGCGGTTCGCCGCTGGCAGTGGCAACGCTGCATGCACTCTGCTCTATTGCCAACCAGCAAGAAGGGAAACAACCATGACAACCACAACCAACCAGGCCCTGGCGCTGGTGTTTTTCGGCACCACCGCCGATGCAGGCCTGAAGGTCTATGACTGGATCGAAGCGCAGATGGCCGCACAATACCCGCAGATGACGGTTCGGCGTGCCTTCACCTCCCGGATGGTGATCAGCAGGCTGAAAGAGCGGGGGATTGCGGTGCCCAATCTGCCGGAACTGCTGGCTGATTTCAAACAGCAGGGCATTATCCAGGTGGCGGTGCTGCCGTTTTTGATCGTGCCGGGGCAGGAGTACGGCAAGATTACGGCTGCCCTGGCAGCAGAACCGGAGTTGCAGACCGTCTGCGCCACACCGCTGCTGACCACCGAGCATGATTATGAGGCGGTGATTGCAGCCCTGGAACCGGAGATTCCGGTCGGCATCCCCACGGTGATCGGCTGTCACGGTAACGAGCATCACGATCAGTTCAACAAGGAAATCAGGCAGTTTACCGCCCTGATCGAGGCCCGGCACTCCCAGATCATTGTGGCCACCATTGAAGGGGACAACCCCGGCACCGCACCGCTGACCAAGGCGAAGGAAATGGCCCAAGCGTGCGGTGCTGTCCATTTTATCCCGCTGATGCTGGTGGCAGGAGATCATGTCATGAACGACATCATGGGGGATGAAGAGGACTCCTGGAAGGCGCGAGTTGGGGCAGCCTCCACTACCTGCAGCGGCCCGGCAGGGATGAATGAAAAGCTACTTGCGTTGTACTGCCAGCATCTCGATACTGCGATCAACGACGCATTCGGAGGTACCCGATGAACTTTTTTGCACAGGCGTTGCCCGGCCATTTCTACGCCGTGGGGGTGGGTCCCGGAGCGCCGGATCTTGTCACCCTGCGGGCTGTCCGGCTGGTGGAGACCGCAGACGTCATCATCGCCCCCCGCTCCAGCAAGAGTGACGAGAGCCTGGCCGTCACCGCCATCCGCCTGCTGCTGGACAAGCAGGAACTGATTGAAAACAGTTACCCGATGGAGCGCAACCAGGATGCCACCCGCCAATGCTGGAACGATGCGGCCGACGTGGCGGCAGCACGCTGTGGGCAGGGTCAATCGGTTGTACAGATTACCATCGGCGACCCGCTTTTTTACAGCACCAGCGCATATCTGCTGGAGGCGCTGGCAGAACGGATGCCTAGGGAACAGATCCATGTTGTGCCGGGAATCAGCGCCATGCAGGCCGCCGCTGCCCGTTTTGGCGATCCGCTGACCATCCAGGATGATCGCCTGATTCTGATGCCTGCGGTCAGGCTTGAGCAGGTGGCAGAGGCGCTTACCCGCTGCGAGACCCTGGTGCTGTACAAGGTGGGACCGCGGCTAAAGGCATTGACCGAACTGCTTGCACAGCAGGGGCTGCTGGATCGGGCCAGACTTGTCTGCCATATAGAGCAGGAGGGACGCGAGGTGATCATCAACCGCCTGACCGACGACCTGCCGGAGGCGATGGGCTATATGTCAACGGTGATTGTGCAGCTTGGCCGTAAGGGTTGGGAGTGAGTAAAGAACTACGAGGGGGCTTTACCACCGGCAGTTGCGCTGCCGCTGCTGCACAGGCGGCAACCCTGGCACTGTACGGCCTGCCGGTTCCACCCTGTATTGAACTGACCCTGCCGGACAACAGCCAGGTTCTGCTGCCGGTTGAAGATCTGCGCTGTAGCGAAGGGTGGTGCAGCGCAGCGGTGCGCAAGGACGCCGGAGATGACCCGGATGTCACCAACGGTTCCTTTGTCGTTGCCACGGTAAGCCGTTCCAACGAAAGCGGCATCCTCTTCAGGGCCGGTGAAGGGATCGGCACCGTTACGCTGCCCGGCTTGACAATCCCCCCTGGAGAACCGGCCATCAATCCGGCTCCGCGCCGGATGATCGAACAGGCAGTCCGTCAGGTAACCAACGACGGGCTGATCATCACCGTTGCCATCCCCGGTGGCAAAGAGCTGGCCGCCAAAACGTTCAATCCAAGGTTGGGGATTGTAGGGGGGCTGTCAGTGCTGGGCACCACCGGTCGGGTGCGGCCCTTCAGCCACGAGGCGGTGCAGGAGACCATCCGCTGCTCCTTTGCCATTGCCCTGGCCTGCGGGATCAGCGATCCGGTTCTGGTGCCGGGTCATATCGGCGCACGGGCTGCACAACGGCATCTGCTGCTGAAAAAACAGCAACTGGTGGAGGTGGGCAACGAATGGGGCTACCTGCTGAAGCTGGCAGCAGCCGAACCACTGGAATGCCTGTTGCTGCTGGGACATCCCGGCAAGCTGGCCAAACTCTGGATGGGGCAGTGGGATACCCATTCAGCTCGTTCCGACTCTGCCCTGCCACCGGTTACCAGGCTCTGTAGTGAGCTGTTCGGCAGGGCGCCCGAGGGAACACCGACGGTGGAGGGGCTGTTTCAGGCCCTTGTATCAACAGACCGGCGCACCCTGGCAAACAGCCTGGCCGACGGCATTGGCAGACAGGTTGTCCAGAGCTTTGCGCCGTTGTTTCCGGTGGCGGTGATCCTGACCGATAACAACGGCGACTGGCTGGGCAGCAGCGGCGATATTTTACCTTGGAGAGGATAATACCATGGCGGTTTATTTTGTTGGCGCCGGACCGGGTGACCCGGAGCTTTTAACCCGTAAGGCGGAGCGTCTGCTGCGGAATGCGTCGGTCTGCATCTATGCCGGATCATTGATTAACCATGAGCTGCTGGCACTGTTGCCGGTAGCCGCCGAGCGTCACGACTCGGCTGCCATGACTCTGGAAGAAACCGTAGCGGTGATGCGTGACGCAGAGCAGCGCGGCCTTGACACCATCCGGCTGCATTCCGGCGAACCGGCCTTGTACGGGGCGATCCGCGAGCAGATGAACGCCCTTGACCAGTACGGCATCAGCTATCAGGTGGTGCCGGGGATCAGCGCGTTTCAGGCTGCAGCAGCGGCGCTGAAAACCGAGCTGACCGCGCCGGAGGTCTCCCAGACCGTGATACTGACACGCACTGCCGGGCGGACACCGATGCCGGAAAAGGAATCGCTGGAACAGTTGGCGGTCAGCCGCTCCACCCTCTGCATCTACCTCTCAACCCACAAGATTGACGAGGTAAGCGCCGCGTTGACCCCGTTCTACGGCCCGGACTGTCCGGTTGCCGTGGTCTACCACGCTTCCTGGCCGGATCAGCAGATACTAAAGGGTACCCTGGCAGATATTGCCGGTCAGGCCAATCAGGCCGGATTGCGCAAGACCGCACTGATTGTAGTGGGCTATACGCTAGGGCGGGATATTCCGGTATCAAAGCTCTATGATGCGGCTTTTTCCCATGAATACCGCACCGCTACAGAACCATGAAGACCGCCCTGATCACCCTGTCTGCCGAAGGACTGGCTCTGCTGCAGCGGATTCGGGACCACGAGCCTGAGGATGATCTGTATGTTCACCAGGCAGTGCCGGACCTGCCGGACGGCGCATGCTCGTTTTCTGCCATCATCCCGCTGACCGCAGAGATCTTTGGCCGCTACCGCGAGCTGGTCTATGCCGCTCCTACCGGGGTGGTGGTGCGGGCACTAGCACCGGTGCTGCAACACAAGCTGAGCGATCCGGCAGTGGTGGTGACTGATCTGCACGGCCGCTGGATGATCAGCCTGCTCTCCGGCCATGAAGGGGGTGCCAACGACTGTGCCCTGCGGTTGGCTAACCTGATCGGCGCAGAGCCGGTGATTACCACCTCTTCCGAGGCGTTAAAGCGGATTGTCGTGGGTATTGGCTGTCGTCGGGGCACATCTGCCGAACGGATTCTGGCTGCTGTTACTGAGGGGGTGCAGTTGGCAGGCTGCCGGATGAAGCAGGTACGGCTGCTGGCCTCGGTGGATCTGAAGGCCGATGAAGCGGGATTGCTGGAGGCAGCGCAAACCCTGGGACTACCGCTGCGGATCATCAGTTCCGACGAGATCAGAAACACAGCACGGCGTTTCAGCCGTTCGGATTTTGTACAGGCAAAGGTCAGGCTGCCGGCGGTTGCAGAACCGGCAGCGCTTCTGGCCGGAAGGAGGACACAATTACTACTGCCGAAAACCATTATACAGGGGGTCACCATAGCGGTGGCACAGGAAGACTGTTTGTCGTAGGGATCGGTCCGGGGGCGGCGCTGGATCGCACTGGTCGGGCAATACAGGCCATCAGCCAGAGCAGCGTGGTGGTGGGTTACACCCCCTATGTCGATTCGCTGGTTGATCTGACCAGCAGCAAGGAGCTGATCGTCTCCGGCATGATGCAGGAGCAGGAACGTTGCCGGGCCGCTCTGCAGCGTGCCGCTGCAGGCGCCACGGTTGCGCTGGTCTCATCCGGCGACGCCGGTGTCTACGGCATGGCCGGTCTGGCGCTGGAGATGGCCGAGGCTGAGTCGTTTCAGGTGGCGGTTGAGATCATCCCCGGCATCTCTGCTGCCAATGCTGCCGCAGCACGGCTGGGTGCCCCGCTGATGCTGGACTATGCCTGTATCAGCCTGAGCGACCTTCTGGTGCCGTGGGGACGGATCAGGCAACGGATAGAGCTGCTGGCCGAGGCCGATATGGTGCTGGCGTTGTACAACCCCCGCAGCGCCAAACGGGTCAAACAGTTGGAAGAGACGGTGGAGATCATGCTGCGCCACCGCCCGGCCACCACCCCGGTGGGGATTGTCACTGCCGCCAGCAGCCCGGACGAAAGCATCACCCTGACCACCCTGGGCAGCCTGCTGGAGCAGGCGGTAACCATGCGTTCGCTGGTTATCATCGGCAACTCTGACACCCGTGAATCAGGCGGAATGCTGGTCACGGCGCGGGGCTACCGTCTGTGATCCTGCTGCTGGGGGGCACCAGTGAGACCGCGCCGTTGGCCGCTGCCTTTACAGCACGGGGCTGGCCTACCCTGGTCTCAACCGCAACCGATGTGCCGCTGAAGCTGCCTGAAGATCCGTTGCTTGCGCGCCGTAACGGTCGGCTGAATCAGGAGCAAATGGAGGGCCTTATCCGTTTTGGACAGATCCGGCTGCTGGTGGATGCCACCCATCCCTTTGCAACCGAGGCCCATGTAACTGCGGTGGCTGCTGCAACAGCCACCGATATCCCTTGCCTGCGCTGGCAGCGTCAACAGGGCGACTGGCAGTATGGAGGTACCATTCGTGTAACCAGTCATGCAGAGGCGGCGCACCAGGCTGTTTCCTTTGGCAGGCCGATCCTGTTAACCACCGGTTCCCGCAATCTGTCCCCCTATGTAGAGGCAGCTGCTGCTGCGGCTGTGCCGCTCTTTGCCAGGGTACTGCCTCACCCGGAATCGGAGCAGGCCTGCCGGGCAGTTGGACTCCGGCCTGATCAGATCATTGCGGCACGGGGGCCGTTTTCCGTTGAGGATACCGTCCTGCTGATTCACCACCATACCATCGGCGTACTGGTCACCAAAGACAGCGGAGCTGCCGGAGGACTGCCGGAAAAGCTGGAAGCGGCAAGGCAAACCGGCTGCCGGGTGGTGTTGATCTGTCAACCGCATCAACCGGTTGGTGCGGTTGACTATAACACTCTTGCAGATATCTCTGCCGCAGTGGCAGTCCTGTTGGAGCAACCATGAAAGCACCTGGGATTCTCAGAATTCCTCCCAACGATTGCTTATCAGGCTGCAGAAATTCTATAAGAAAAATCAAGATCCAGGGTAAAACCACATAAATTTAAGCTGTTAAATAAAAAACGACGCTTAGCAAAGGCCTAAGAGAAGCTGTCTTTAAAAAATATGTCAGGCCCGTTCCAGTCCGGCAAAGCGGAGCATAAGCTTTTTCGGCCCAACCGAGAACCAGACAACCACCTTCTGCCCGTCACCCTCCCCCTCCATCTTGCGAATGGTCCCGACCCCAAATTTGGAATGCCGCACCTTCATGCCGATATAGACACCGTCCTGCTCTTCGGGCGGTTCGGGGACCATTTCAATGTCGTCGGCAAAGGCACCGGCTATGGCGGAAAGGTTGTGTGCCGGAGTGGTGTCTTCGGAGTGGGCTAACGGTGCAGAGCCGCTCCGCATCCGGCCCGCAGCGCTGAAGTGACCCCTCTCCACAGCAGCTGGATAGGGAGTGGCGAACGGCGCATGGTCGGAGTCGCCTGCCGTTTCTCCACCATCTTCCAGTAACTCCGGCGGAATATCCTTCAAAAAACGTGACGGCGGATTGCACTGCTCCTGGCCAAAAACATATCTGCGGCGGGCGTTCAGAAGATAAAGCCGTTCCCGGGCTCGGGTCATGCCGACGTAGCAGAGGCGCCGCTCCTCCTCCATGCCGTCCAGATCGTCCAGTGAACGGGCGTGCGGGAAAAGTCGCTCCTCCATGCCGATCATGAATACTGCCTTGAATTCCAATCCCTTGGCTGCGTGCAGCGTCATCAGGGTGACCGATGGCTGGCCGGCCTCTCCCTGCTCAAGGTCGGAAACCAGCGACACCTGCTCCAGAAACTCGGACAGCCCCGCTTCCGGGTTCTTTTCACTGAACTCCTCGATCGCAGCCAGAAGCTGCTCCAGGTTCTCCAGCCGCTCGGCATCATCCTCGTCACGACTGTTCTTCAGCCGGTCCAGATAGCCGCTCCCCTGCATGACCGAGCGGGCCAACACCGCCAGGCTGCTGGCGGCTGCTGTTTCGCGAAAACCATCCAGCAGGGCGATAAAGGCGGCGACTTTGCCTCGTGGCCCCGCGCTTAGCAGCCCGTCTCTGGCGGCATCCTGCAGGGCATCGTAATAGCTGCCGCCTTGCCGGAAAGCCTCGAGCGAAATTTTGTCAACAGTCGTGTTGCCGATCCCTCGTGCCGGAACGTTGATGATCCGTTTCAGCGATACTTCATCAGCCGGGTTATCCAGCACCCGCAGGTAGGCGAGAATATCCTTTACCTCCAAGCGGGAGTAGAAACGGACGCCGCCGACGATGTGGTAGGGGAGGGCACTCCCGACCAGAGCTTCCTCGATCAGGCGCGACTGGGCGTTGGTGCGGTAGAAGACCGCCATCTCCTCCAGCGGCACGCCGCCGTTTTTGAGCCGCCCGATTTCGCGACCCACAAAACGGGCCTCTTCACGGTCCGATTCGACCCGCTCGTAGCGGATCTTTTCGCCGGGCGGATTTTCTGTCCAGAGCGTCTTTCCCTTGCGCCCGAAGTTCTGTTTGACGACTTCGCCGGCCGCCGTCAGGATCGTTGAGGTAGAGCGGTAATTCTGTTCCAGCCGGATAATTTTGACGCCAGGGAAATCCTTCTCAAACTCAAGAATATTGCGGATATCGGCCCCGCGCCAGGAGTAGATCGACTGGTCGTCGTCGCCAACGACGCAGAGGTTTTTGCGCTCCCCTGCCAGCAGGCGGATCAGATTGTACTGCACCGGATTGGTGTCCTGGTATTCGTCCACCAGCAGCCACTGAAAACGTTCCCGGTAATAATTGCAGACCTCGGGAAAACGGGTCAGGAGGCGTACGGTCTGGATCATCATGTCCCCGAAGTCGAGGGCGTTGCACTTTTTGAGGCGCTCCTGATAGGCGGCGTAGATCTCGACGACTTTCTGGTTGTATACATCGCCGGGGGGGATGGAGCCGATATCCTCCGGAAAGAGGCCGCGGTTCTTGAAGTCGTCGATCCTTCCTGAGACCGCCTTGACGTCGAAGCGCTTGTCGTCCAGGTCCATCTCGCTGATGACGTCCTTCAGCAGTCGGCCGCTGTCCCGGTCGTCGTAGATAGCAAACGAGGATTGGAAGCCGAGATGATGGATGTCGCGGCGCAGGATCCGTCCGCAGGCGGCGTGGAAGGTGGATATAAGCGGCAGATCCCCACCTCCCAGCAGCCTGGCGACCCGTTCAGCCATCTCCTTAGACGCCTTGTTGGTGAAGGTCACCGCCATGATATTCCAGGGGCGTACCCCCCGCTCGCGGATAAGGTAGGCGATACGGTTGGTGATGACACGGGTCTTGCCAGATC
>Ga0123338_10006141_pt1 | contig 10127 bp, 10 predicted proteins | sample grotaG_FD_89793 | JGI IMG/M metagenome (GOLD analysis project Ga0123338, IMG submission 89793) | Glacier valley bacterial and archeal communities from Borup Fiord, Nunavut, Canada, to study Microbial Dark Matter (Phase II) -... | ecosystem: Environmental > Aquatic > Freshwater > Ice > Glacier ...
CGTATGTGAAAAGTAAACCATTATCATTCATTACGACTATCCCAAGTTTTGTTATATGAAAAGATAATGCACCAAGCATTAAGCCTATTCCTAAAAGTGCGCCAAACCAACTTGACTTTGGTATTAAAAGCAATATGGCTGTAATTAATTCTAAAATTCCAATTCCAATCCTACCTATTGGTTCTAAACCTATTGCCGTAAAAATATAAGCAGATTCTTTAGAAGCTGAAAATTTATAAAATAGGGTCTGTAATAATATTACGGAAGCCACAATTTTCAATATCCATAATAAAATATTTTTTTGCTTAAGAGTCATTTTATAGGCGTTTAAGATTAATTTAATTTATATATTTTACTCCAATTTACATCAGCTTTTCTTTTATAATTTTTTTCATCCTTGTTCCACTTATCAAGTGTATTATTAAAAAACCTGTTATAAAAAACATATAGTTTTCCATCTTTTATTTTATATGTTTGAGGGTCAATATTTACTTTTTCACCATTTTCTCCCATCGCATACGCACACCAACCACCATATTCAGGTTCATATTTAGCTGGTTCTTTTTTGAAAATTTCTTTATTTGATTCATTTGCAAACAAATAATTTATTCCTTGATAAGCAGTGGTGTATTTTTTATTTCCTTTTAAAGGTTTACCAGAAAAATAGCTAACAGGGTCGTAACCCTGAAGCGCAACACCATCTTCAATATTGCATTCTTTTATTCGCTTTGCAGATTCAGTTTGTGAAAAAGTGCTTAAACTAAATAATAGTAATAAATAAATAAAATATTTCATTTCGTTTTTGTTTATGACAAATTTAAATCAATGAATATAAACGGAATGTCGTTCATATGACAGATGTCTAAATTATTTATAGATTTTATTTTAAACTTTCAGAAATATAAATTAAAATTATGAAGATTGCCTTTGTGCCTGATCACAAAAAAGAAAAATTATCAGTTTATCAATATCAGTATATTAATAATTTTAAAATCGCATTTAATTTCATTAAAGTATATAAAATAACTATGGTTTTTATATTGGTTTAAGTATTATTTAAATTATTAAAGAAGAACAAAAAAAATATGAATAAAGGAATGCAAGAATTAGAAGATGTAAGCCTGAAATTACGGCGGGCGTGTGGTGGTTATGTGCGCAGATAGCTTTCGGAATTTCTTGATTTTTTTGGTTACTTTTTTCATCAAGGAAAAAAGTGACAAATTATCAGAGCGAAAATGTTGCTTTATGTAATGTAAACGTCAAATCACTAATAAAAATTAAGTGCCTATTTAAATAATATATTACTTATCTATAAAAATAATTAAACATTAAAACAAGTATTTTAAGTAATGCTAATGAAATAAAAAACCACCCTATTAATTTGTTAATATTATAATTTTTTAAAAGCAAATAAATTTTATCTTTTTGTTTATGAGTTATGATTATTAACGACCATAAAAGTATCAAAGCTCCAAAGGAAGCACCAGTTACAAAAGCCAATTTGGATGAAATTTTGTTAATATTTAATCCGTTTCCATCCAGATAAATATAAACGCCAAACCAAAAAATTAATAATTGTGGGTTAAGTATTGCTAGTGCAAACCCTTTTAAAAAATCTTTTGTACCAGATTTATATTCAACTTTATCATATTGTATTTCTTTTTTTTTAGAAAGATTTATCAATCCGAAAATAATAAAAACTAATATGGTAATCCACTCAACGGATTGTAGAAATAAAGTATTTTTTTCGATCATCATACCTACAAATACTGCAAGTGTCGCATAAATCATTTCTGGCAAGCTTCCACCAAGGCTAAGCCAGAAAGCAGAATTTCTATTTTTACTTATGGTTGTTTTAATCACCATAATATTAACAGTACCTGCTTGAAGAGATCCAATAAAACTAATTGCTGAAGCTGCAATAAAAATTAGGAGTTCCAATGATTATGAATGAAGATTTAATCCTACGTATAATTTGTGATAATTAAAATTTTATTTAAAAAGTTCAAAGAGGCCGGTAAATGGGTTGAGGAGGTAATATATTGCCATATTTATTGGTAACTGAATCACATAACCTGCACTTACTGCGAGTAATGATTTTAAAATATTTACAAAGATGTTCCCATCAAACAGCTTTATGTAAACCCAAACATTGTAAATAAATGTAATAAAAAAATAAAACGGCATGATGTAACTAAATTGTGCTGATGGGAAAAAATAAATAAACGGAATAAGTAAGATTAAAAAGAACATTTGTTGCGCAGCTATGTAAGTGTTCGCAACTAACATTTCAGCGAAGTTATATTTTTTATTTGACCAAAATGTCCTACATATTAAGGCAAAAACAGGGATGGCAATTAAATTTACTAGCTCAGCATACTTTTCTGCAAAAATAAAAAAGGATGAAATAAATTTCTTGTTAAAATTTAAAACTTCAAAATGATCAGCAATTTTTCCATATTCATTTTGATAAAAGTGATATTGAGAATTTAGCAATACAACTAATGCAGTGGAAAATAAAAGATATTCAAAAGCATTGTATAAATAATTTCTATAGCCAGATATTATTTTTTTAATTGCAAAACCCGGTTTTAAACTTAATTCTAAAAATGTAAAAACAATTGCTTTTTTTGAAAATAGAGCTAAGTTTTGCCATAATTCTAACCAAATTGATTTTATGGTCAATCTTTCATCCGTTTTTTCTTCCCTGCTTTTGTTTATTTTTTCAACGGTATTCATTTTTCATATTAAAAAAAATCTGTTACACAATAGTAACAGATATAGGTCAATCAGAAAATAATTCAAGATTATATATTTACTAAACCATCAATAAAATTTAATTCGCACTAATATTAAAAGTTACATTTTTAATATTTTCTAAAGGATCTAGTAGTTCTTTATTTTTGCCATCTTCAAGCTCTATTATTTTTTCCCCTGATAATTCTTTTGCATTCATTATCCATTGCACTATTACTTTTTCATCATGTAAAATCTCTAAAATAACTTTATCATCCTGGTGAAGAGTATAATATTGTGCATAATTACTTTTGAGTTCTTTTTCATTTATAATAAAATCAGGCGAGTGGTATATAATTGCTTTTTCTGACCGGATTTGCCAATTATATTTACCTTCAACTTGTTTTTTAAATTTTACATTCTTTAACCCAACCACCATCAGTTTTACTTTTGATGGGTCATAAACAAATTTTAAATTGGTTTCAGTATTTCCAATATCAACAGGCTTAGAAGAAGATTTTTGATTAATTAAAATTTTAGTTGTGAAAGGTAAAGGCTCAACATGCTTTTGACCCATTGTAGTGTAGGGAAGAAATAATGCAAATGGGCCATTGTTTTTTAATAATAAATATGATATTGATTTTACATCATTACTATCAAGCAATAATCTTTTTGCATTATCATTTATAAAAACACACCTCTTAAACATATTCACAAATTTTCCTTTATCATCTGGTGATGTTGGAGTTAATTTTAAAGAAATATCCTTTTTTAATACTCTAAAATACGATTCTGGTAATTTATATGGGATTGTGATTTTTAATCCACGTTCATCTTTATAAATAGTATCTTTTGCTAAAACAACGTTTTCCAGATTTGTATTTCTTACAATCGTAACTTGAAAACCCTGCTTTAATTGTTTTTGAGTGATAACACTCAAATTATTTTGAAGTTTTGCTTTAATGGCGACAAGTTTTGGCGATTGTAAAGCAATGTTAGGATCACTTAAAAGCAAACCTGCAAACGAATAAAAGATTTCAGCTTTACCAATATTTTTCTTCAAAGTAATATTTCCAGTGGTATCTAATTTCACATCTCCTGACATAATTTCACCATTTTGAAAAGCTAATTGTTTTAAACCATCATTTTTGCCATAATAAGGTGCAATTTGTAAAGGAGGTAAGTTAGGAGGCATTATTACATCCCATTCAAAAGATAATGACATTCCTGTAACACCTTGATAGGTTATGTAAGGTTTTATTTTTGGATAAGTAAGTTTTACTGCGGGAATTTTTTGTTTTTCTAAAAAGATATTCCATTGCAGGGAGGAATTTTTTAATAATAAACTTTTTTGGTTTACATCAAGAGGAAAATCTCCAGATGGTTTATTATCAAAATTTAAAATTAGTTTTCCTGTTAAATCTTTTATAGCAGGCAAGGCATAATCATTAACTTTAGCAACGTTTTCTGTATTTTTATGTACTCTTAATTCCGAAACATCACCATCCGAATAAATAAATGAAACAGATTTTTGAAGGTTTACATTACCCGAACCAAAAATTTCAGGGTGTTTCAAATTTGTCCCTCTTATAATACTTAAATCTTCTTCAACCTGGCTTGCATCAATTTTTTTATTTGTTTTTGAATAAATAGAAATGTTTTTTGGTTTTAGATTGATCCAGAAAGTAGGAGGTTTTATAACTGTTATTTTTTCTATAAAAAAGTTCTCGAATTTTTTCTCTGTCTTTTTTGAAAAAGAATTTAAGGATAAATTTAAAGAATGAGTTCCTTCAGGAATATCTAAATGGGCAAATGGAATAAATAATGTAATGCCTGTATTCCTTCGGCCTTGGGCTTTTACTTGTGGAGCATAAGCATCTTCAATTGTAAAATGAACAGGTGTTTTTGATTTCTCCCTCGAAAATTCAGAAAATTCAAATGGGTAATAAACGGGTTCATTATTTTGATTAAACAATTGAGCATAAAAAACGAAATATGTCTTGCGCTCTTTATCAGTCATTTCTGCATATTCCTCTTCAGAAAATAAATATTCACAACTAAAAGTAATGTTTATCCCATTTACACCTTCTTTAATAAAGTTGGTGTTGATGGCTGATTTATAAACTGAAAATTTTTTCTGGTTTGCAAAATTTAATTGTTGCGCATTTATTACGTAACAACTTAAAATAAAATATATAAATACTGATATCGTTTTTCTCATAATTTTTTAATTAACGCTTTTAAAATAAAACCTAATACGTAAAAACATAAAAAAAGGCACAAACTCTTTTGAATTTGTGCCTTTTAATGTTTTTAAAAATTTAAGGTTGTGATTTTTTAGTATTAGGATGTGATTTTCCAGAACTAGTGTTTCGAATTTTACTGCGTGATGTTCTTCCTCTTTTTACTTTTTTTGGAAAATTAGCGTTAGGAACGGTATTGTATTCTAGTTTCAAAGTCAATAAAAAATATCCATCTTTTTTTGTAGGATCTCCTCTTTTTCTTGTAAAAGGATAATCATAATTTATTGTTGCAGGATTACCTGTTTTGGGGTCAATTGATCTGTTTGCAAAATATGCCCTAATAGGGTCAGGAGAATTTACAGCATCTTTGTTGTAGTCACGACTAACATCATCAAGGTAATCAGTAGACGTAAAATGGTAAGAACCTTCAAAGCTTATATCGAAATCTTTATTATATCTATATCTTACACCCAAACCAAGTGGAACGGTTAGAGCAATGGATCCATACTTTTTTCCTTCTGTTTGATATTGCCTTAAACTGTACCACTTGCCATCAGAATATTGACCTTGGGGATTAAAAGTTGTTATTCCTATACCAGCAAATAGGTAAGGATGAAAGCGAGTTGTTGCGACTCTTGTAAATCTCCTAGTAAAAGGAATAATATCAAACATCCCACCAACATTCACTTCAAAATTATTTGAGCGGAAAGCAAAATTTCTTTGAGGATTTTTTCCATTAGCATCACTGGCAGCCAAATGATACCAACCTAATTCTCCTTTCAAACTCCATCTGCTTGTTAATCTATACTGAGCTCCTAAATAAACATTAGGCCCTAATGTATTAATCCTTGAGCTTGGAGGCCCCCCTAAATCACCTTTGTATGTGGCTACACCTGCTCCTGCAGTAAACTTCCAGATTCCGTATAGATTATTATTATACGAATATCTCCTGAATGCTTTTTTACGTTGCTGAGCTTCTGCCGAAAATAATCCAGCAATGAAAGCAGAAATAAAGAATAGTATAAATATTTTTCTCATAATATATCCATGAAGGAACCACAAAAATATGCAATTACATTAGAATTCAAAATGTGAACCCAATATTTTTTAATGTTATTTTATCTTAACTTATTGATTATTAATTTAAATTTCTAATAATTGAAATTTAAAAGCAATTTCATCTAATATTTCAAGTACAATTTTTTGAGTTGGTGCTTCAACTAAATCCATTCTAAAGCTTTTAAAATGAGGAATATCCCTAAAATAATTAATATAGTGCCTCCTCATTTCAAAAATGCCAAGCTTCTCACCCTTCCAACGTACGGAGAAGTATAAATGTTTTTTACAAACATCAATTCTTTCTTGTAAGGTAGGAGGATTTAATTTTTGGCCTGTTTTAAAAAAATATTTTATTTCATTAAAGATCCAAGGATATCCTATTGATGACCTTCCAATCATAATACCATCTACTCCAAACTTATTTTTATATTCAATAGCTTTTTCTGGTGAATCAATATCCCCATTACCAAAAATAGGTATTTTAATACGTGGATTGTTTTTTATTTTTGCAATTAAAGTCCAATCCGCTGATCCCTTATACATTTGAACTCTTGTGCGTGCATGAATAGTAAGTGCAGAAGTTCCAATATCTTGTAATCGTTCTGCAACATCTTCAATATTTTTTGTCGATTCATCCCAACCTAATCTTGTTTTAACAGTTACAGGTAAATGAGTTCCTTTGATAACTGCTTTAGTCATCTCAATCATTTTGTCAATATCCTGAAGCAATGCGGCACCAGCACCTTTACAGGCAACATTTTTTACAGGGCAACCATAATTTATATCAATTAAATCAGGATTTGCTGTGGTTGCAATTTCTGAAGATTTTCGCATGCTTTCAATATCACTGCCAAAAATTTGAATACCTATTGGCCGCTCATATTCAAAAATATCTAATTTCTGACGGCTTTTAACTGCGTCACGAATTAATCCTTCAGAAGAAATAAATTCAGTGTACATCATATCCGCTCCGTTTTCCTTACAAACTGCCCTAAAAGGAGGATCCGAAACATCTTCCATTGGTGCAAGCAATAATGGAAACTCTCCTAAATTAATATTTCCGATTTTTATCATGATCGAATAAAAAACTGATGTTAGTTATATTTTTTTTAAAAATTGATTTTAAACTTTTATTTTCATGGAAAATAATAAATTTTAAAATCCGAAATTTGCCATAAATTTACAAAAATATGGATGATTTAGTTAATCATTTAGTAACAGGACCAAATTTTAAAACTAAACTTTGGTCTCAATTACTAATTCTTGTTGGTTTTTACTTAATATTTCAAATTATCGGTGGTTTTATCGGTGTTTTAATTAATATTTTGGTTTTTAATATTAGCATTTATGATGCCAATGATATTTTAAGTTTAATATCAGGTGAAAATGGTTTTTATAAACTAATTATTTTACAAGCTTCTATTTCAGTATTTATTTTTATAATTGCCCCTATTATTTATATTAAATTAATAGAAAAGAGAAAATTAAGTTCTTTAAACCCAAATAAAGAATTTTGGTTTGTTCCATTAGTGGTTGTAATGGTTTTAGTTATCGCTTTCATTCCTTTTAATAATGGCATTTTATACCAATGGAACTCCACATTAAGTTTTCCTGATTTCCTTAATAAACTTGATAATTGGATCAAGGAAATGGAAAGGGGGGCTGAACAAATGACGAAAACCCTTACACATTTTACTAATTTAAAAGACTTTTTTATTGCCTTTGTCATTATGGCAATTATTCCTGGAATTGGGGAAGAATTATTATTTAGGGGAATATTACAACCTAAGCTTCATCAGTTAACAAAAAATATACATATTTCTATTTGGCTTACTGCATTTATTTTTAGCTTCATACACTTTCAGTTTTATGGATTTTTACCTCGAATGGTTCTGGGAGCGATGTTTGGATACATATATATATGGTCTGGCAATATATTTTATCCTATGTTTGCTCATTTTGTAAATAATGGCTTTTCAATTTTAATGCTTTATTTATATCAAAATAAAATGATTCAAGTAAATATCGATAAGCAGGGTTATATTGATTGGTGGGCCGGGGTATTATCTTTATTTATTACTGTTTTACTTCTATTTGTTTTCAGAAACTTTTATTATAAGCAGAGTTTTGGAAATAGGTCTTTAATTGGGTTGGATTGATATAATTAAAAGTTTTTTTTAGTTTTTAAATAATAGTTTCATCGTTAATGTCAGCAATTACTAAGCTTTCAAATTTACAACAAAGAATCATTGCTGGCTTGAGTGGTGTTGCTGTAATGTTAATTGCAATAACTTTGAATGAATGGGGCTTTTTTATTATTTTTTTTATTATTTGCTTATTTACCCAATGGGAGTTTTATAAATTAGTTGGTCTTGATGGTAATGAACCATTAAAAATTTTCGGAACCGCCTCAGGATTAATTATTTACACCTTGGTTTTTCTTACAGAAAAGAAAATAATCCCTTTTAATTTCTTTTTTCTTATCCCTCCGGTTTTATCTTTTGTGTTTTTTATAAAACTTTATAAAAAAACTGATAAGAAACCTTTTACAAATATTGCACTCACTTTTTTGGGTATTATTTACACAGCTGTTCCATTTTCATTAAATATTCTTGTAGCTTTTTATCGTGGTAAATACAGTTGGCAAATTGCAATTGGTTGCTTGCTTTTATTGTGGGCGAGTGATACAGGAGCCTATTTTGCAGGAAAATTTTTTGGAAAAAAACAATTGTTTGCAAGAGTTTCACCAAAAAAAACCTGGGAAGGCACTTTAGGTGGATTATCATTGTCACTTATTATTGCAAGTATATTATCTTTTTATTTTAAAGATTTGCAAAACTGGCAATGGTATTGTGTTTGTTTATTAATAGTTGTAGCAGGTACTTATGGGGATTTGGTCGAATCTCTTTTAAAAAGAAGTATTGAAATTAAAGATTCGGGATCAATTATACCAGGCCATGGTGGTTTTTTAGATAGATTTGACGGATTATTACTTTCCGCACCTTTTGTTTTGGCGTTTTTAAAAATATTTGAATAAATAGTTCGTTTTTAGATATCGACCAGAATAAATTTTATTAATCAGTGATTGTTTTGTAATTTTATTATTATTTAGCTTTAGTACGTATGAAGTTTTCTATAAAATATATTTTTTCTTTTTGTTTGTTAATAGCTTTTTATTCTAGCAGTGTTGCTCAGGTAAGCCGTCAGGTGATTCAATTTTCAGGTTTTATAATTGGTGAGGACGAAAATCCTTTAATCGGAGTCCACGTTTATATTCCTAAAGCAGGCAGGGGAACAGCTACTAATAATGTTGGTTTTTTTTCCGTACCAACTGTTACAGGTGATAGTGTAGTAATTAGTGCCGTTGGTTATAAAAAAAGATATATCAGGATACCAAATAATTTAACTGAAAGTGCATATTCAGTTGTGATTGAATTAAAAGAAGATTTTGCGCAACTCCCAATGGTTGAAGTTTATCCATACCCAACTGAAGAACTTTTTAAACAAGCATTTTTAGCTTTAGAGCTACCTGATGAAAAAGAACAAAAAGCAATTCAAAGAAATTTGGATCAGGATATGTTAAATAGAATGATGTATGAAAATCCTACTGTTGAACCTGGAGCTGCATTTCGTTATAGCATGAACCAACAAGCATATTATGCTGCAAACAGAAATTTCTTCCCTACTAATCCTCTCTTAAATCCTTTTGCCTGGGCTAATTTTATAAAATCGATAAAAAGAGGTGATTTAAAAAAGAAAAAATGGAAAGAATAAAAGGTTTCTGAAAAATATTTAATTTATTCAGTTTCTATAAATTATTTTATTGAAATAGGCGTTTAATTTATAATGGTAATTTGTCGTTTACATAACGAAAACAACATTTTTGTTCTTATTATTTGTCACTTTTTGCCTTGACACAAAAAGTAACCAAAAAAGTCAAGAAATTCCGCAAGCTATCTGCACACATACCCACCACACGCCCCCCGTAACTTCAGGCTTTCACCTTCTAATTCTTGCTTTCTTTTATTCATATTTTTCTTCTTTTTATTATTTTCAAATTAATTATGTAATACTTAAATGCCTATTTCA
>Ga0123338_10006142_pt1 | contig 10126 bp, 9 predicted proteins | sample grotaG_FD_89793 | JGI IMG/M metagenome (GOLD analysis project Ga0123338, IMG submission 89793) | Glacier valley bacterial and archeal communities from Borup Fiord, Nunavut, Canada, to study Microbial Dark Matter (Phase II) -... | ecosystem: Environmental > Aquatic > Freshwater > Ice > Glacier ...
AGCGCATCCAGGCTGCGGGTGGCGCGCACCAACGCCACGATATAGCGCCGCACATCAGGCATGACCTCAACCGCGCGCACGAGGGTTTGCGCTGCCGCCAACTCGTCGGCCCCGGCCACAGCGGGCAGGTCCAACAAGGGGTTGCTAAGGGCGAAGCGGTCCAGGATCGCCTCTTCCTCGTCCGCCGATGGGTAGCCCACGCGCAAGCGGATCAGGAAGCGATCTAACTGCGCTTCAGGCAGTGGGAAGGTGCCTTCCAGTTCAATCGGGTTCTGCGTCGCCAGCACGAGGAACGGGCGCGGCAGCGGCATGGTGTGCCCGTCCACGGTGGCCGTGCGCTCCTCCATCGCTTCCAGCAAGGCCGACTGCGTGCGCGGCGTGGCGCGATTAATTTCGTCGGCCAGCAATACCTGGGTGAACACCGGGCCGGGCCGGAACTCGAACGCCTGTTGCTGCTGATTAAAGATCGAAAGCCCGGTCACGTCCGACGGCAGCAGGTCGGGCGTGAACTGGATACGCGCAAACTGGCAGGCCAACGACTGGGCCAGTGCGCGCGCCAGCACCGTCTTGCCCACCCCCGGCACATCTTCGAGCAGCACATGGCCTTCGCATAGCAGCGCGGCCAGCACGCGGTCAATCACCTCCGGCTTGCCGATGATCACGCGCTGCACATTAGCCCGCACTCGGTCGGCCAGCTCGCGCACCTGCGCGACATCCGATTGCGGAGTGCGGAGTGCGGAGTGCGGATTAGCGCCGACAGGTTGACCGACGCTGGGGATCGCTGCGTTGGGCGGGCGCTCCATTTAGGCGGGGCTTTCGGGGCTGCTGCCGTCACTGGGCGGGGCGGTGTGCGGGCGGGCCTCGCGCACGTTGCGAACCAGTGTCGCCTTCTGCGTCACCTCGGCCTGCTTTTTGGCCCGCCGTGCGCGCATCTCGCTGATCTGGCTTTCGATGCTCTCCAACTCGAGCCGCAGGTGGCGCTCTTCCACCACATCAATCAGCGCCTCCACCTCTTCGTCGCGCCGATAGAGCGTCTCAAAGTGCGGACTCTGGTCGGCCATCCGGCTGTCGAGATCGCGGATACGGTCTTCCAACTGCTGGAAGCGCCCGACATAACGTTCCATGCGCTGATCCCCCAGTTGGCGCACCTCGCTCAACTCAGCGGCCAATTGCACGCGCACCGCCTCCACGCGATCCTGCCCCAAATCGTGATTGTCGCCCACCTGCTTTTCGATTCGCCCAATCACGGACTGCAAGCGGTCATAATTCTCCTGCCCTGCGCCCACCATGACCGCCAGGGCTTCTAGGTGTTCCAGCAATTGGCGGCGCACTTCTTCCACCCGCCCGCTGCGCGACGTGATCTCGACGAACTGGCCCTTGATCGCCTCGACCATCTCCTGCAATTCAATGCCCTGGCGGCGCAGGCGTTGCTCTTCCACGCGCTGCAAATCGGTCACGCGGCTGATCTCCTGGCGCGTCTCGTTGTTCACCGCATCCAGTTCCTGCACCAGATCACGCAACTGCCGCTGCCCATCGGCGACCAGCCCGATCTGCGCCACCACTTGGCGGATCTGGCCCTGCAACGTCTCGTATTCGCGCACATCTTTGCTGGTGCGCTCCCGATCCTGGCGGCGCACATCCAGCAGTTCGCCGATCTGGGCGCGCAGGTCCCGGATCGGCTTCAGCGGCTCCTCCACCTTCTGCCCCAATTCGGCGATTTGCTGCCGCACGCGCCCGTCCTCGATCTGCCGCACCTGCAAGGTCTGCGCCACATCCTGGGCGTGGCGTTCCTGCGCCGTTTGCAGTTGCATCACTTGGCCTTCGGTGTTTTTATACAGATCCTCCAGCCACTGCTGGCGCGCTATCGCCTCGCGCAACTGGCGGCGTAGGTCGTCCACTTGCTGCTGCATCTGGTGCAGGGTCGCATCATCGCGTTTGCGGCCCTCGTCTTCGCGGGCGGTCCGCAGAATGTCAACCATAGCGTCCTCTTCCGTGTTATGTAAAATCAGACAAATTGATGATGGCGCAAGGTGCGATCCAGCGCCGCCCGCACCGTCGGGCTTAGAGCTGGCGGATGGCGACTGGTGGCCGGCGGATCGGTGACGATACGACTAGCCAGATCCAAGCCATTCAGCCGTTCCAGTGTGGCGATAACCCCCTGCGTTAGGCCACCCATATCGTAGCCGCCTTCCAGCACAAAGGCCAACCGTCCAGCGCAGAGTTCGGCGGCTAAGTCCATCACGAGGCCGGTCAGCATGGCGAATCCACCGCTGGTCACGGCCATGTGGCCCAGCGGGTCGGCGTGGTGCGCGTCGTAGCCCGCCGACACCAGGATCAGGTCGGGCGCAAAGCGGCGCGCAAAAGGGGCCAGCGCCTCAACAAAGGCCGCCTGATAGCCTGCATCGTCGGTGCCCGCCGGCAGCGCCACATTACAGGTTGTGCCTGCGCCTGTGCCCGCTCCGCTCTCGCTCCATTTGCCCGTGCCGGGGTAAAACGGCCACTGATGGGTGCTGAAATAGGCCACGCTGGGGTCCATATAGAACACATCCTGCGTGCCGTTGCCGTGATGCACATCCCAATCCACGATCAGCACGCGGCCCACGCCATGTTCGCGCTGGGCATGGCGCGCCGCCACGGCGACGTTGTTGAACAGGCAAAAGCCCATGGCGAGGTCGGCGCAGGCATGGTGTCCCGGTGGTCGCCCCAACGCAAAGGCGCTCCGCCCACCCGCCCGCGCCGGGTCCAGCGCCAAGTCCACCGCCCGGCACGCCGCCCCCGCCGCCAAGCGCGCCGCCTCATAGCTGGCCGGGCTGATCACGGTGTCGGAGTCCCACTGCCCGCCACCCCGCGCCGCAATTGCCGCAATCATTTGCACATAGGCCGGGGCATGGACCGCGCCCAGCGCCGCGACTGCCGCCGGTTCCGGCACCTGGATCGGCACCGCGCCCCACTGCCGCCCAATGCCCGCCAGCACCGCTTCGAGCCGCGCCGCCCGCTCTAGGTGCCCCCATCCTGCGTCATGCGCCAACATCCCCGGATGGTAAATCAGCGCCGTTCCCATCACGTCTGTCTCTGTCATAGAGCGAGTATAAGCCATGCCCCCGCGCAGTGTCAAACCGTGGTCGGTGGGCCGTGGGCCGTGGTCCGTGGGCCGTAACCCATGCGCGGTGTCCTCGGTAGGAGGGGGCTGTGTCCCCCGCAAGGTTCCACTGTCCAGCGCACTCAGCGATCTGGGATCTAGCACCCAGTTTAAGGTCTACAATCCCATATTCAAGTATGCGCTCCGTATCAGGATAGCCTGCCGCCCCACTAGTGGATGCACGGTGCAGCTTCGTAGTTTGAGTGGCCGCTGGATGCCTATAAATTTAGTCACCGGAACCGCTTACCTACTGACAATACCTTCGCCAAATCCGGGACGTAAGGCTCCGCAAACCGATGCCTGGGAACAGCCTGCTGCCGTGCGTGCCTACGATTAAATGTCCGATCAGCGTTTAGCCGACATAATTTAATTCATCTTTGCCCATTTGTCCGCACTACTCACACGACTGGCAAACCGGCGTTCCGCCGCCCCCAATTGGCGTAGGTATTGCTACTTACGCACCCGTTTGCGTATGCTACCGCTATGCGGTATCCATCCGCTCCGCGCAAGCCGCGTCGTTAGCGGCCCGCAACCGGTCGGCGGGGAATCCAGCACCGCACCTGCGCGTGATATTCGGTATAACGGGGGCCGAAGCGGCGGCGTAGATCCTGTTCTTCCCAGGGCCGAATGCCATAGTTCCAGCCCAGTGCGCCGATCAGGGCATAGACTAGCACGGTGGGCGATCCACGATATAGACCCACGGCCAGTGCCTGGAGCAATCCCGTCAGAGCCATAGGGTTACGTACATAACGATAAGGACCGGCGATTACCAACTGCCGAGGGCAGTCCATCGGCAGGGGGGTGCCCTGGCCCGCCACCGTCATCACCACGCCGCTTGCTAGGCCCGACAGACCGGCCACCATAAACAGAACCCGCCCCACCCAGCGGCTGCGGGGATGGGCGAAGCGATAGCGGCGCACGGGACTATGCCGTTCGATGCGGACCAGTGCGGCGGGCAGCACACCAAAGAAAATCGTCCAGAGCAAGACGACCTGGCCGGCTGTTTTGAGCAGATTGTAGCCGGCGGAGGCGGGGCGTGCCCGCCGGCCCTGCCATGTGCGCGGGATCATCGGTCACCCGCCGGCCGCAATGCCCAGACCAAGATCGGTAGCACCAGCAACACCGGGGCCATCAGCAGCGATCCCACGCCACCCCCACTCAGCAGCGGCAACGCCAGCCCATACAGCGCGGCATAGCAGGCAGCCCCGCTATGCACGCACAACACGCCCCAGGCCCAGCGCCGGCGACGGGCCAAACCATAGGCGGCTAGCGCCGATCCACCGCCGTATAGCAGGCTATCGGGGAGCCAGAACGCCAGCAGCGTGCTGTCGGGCGCAGTCGGAGCCCGAAAGAGCGCACAGCTCGCGGGTACGCTGATCAGCAGCATCCACCAAGCCGCCACGGCAACAGCCTGGAGGAAGAGATAGGCGCTGGCCGCCGGCACTAAGTACCGGCGGGATCCCGCTACTGGCATCCCACAACCGAGGCGGCGCGGGGCCGGGCGGCGGAAAGTCTGCCCCAGGTCTCCCGAACGATCACGACCGAGCGCCGGAAACGACAGGGCGTGGGTGCAATTACCAATGGGAACCCTCCTTAAATAAAGCCACGGTGCAGTAGGCAGGACTCGTGCTTGGATGTCGCCACAATTCTTCAGAATGCCGGCTGACCACGGCCCACGGCCCACAACCCACGACTCGCCTACTTCAACTGATACACCACCAACAGATCCGGCGCAAGCGCAGCCGTCAGATCCGGCTGCACATCGCCCAGCCAGAAGGGCGCAGCATAGCGACGCGGTGCGGCGGCGCTGTAGGCGGGGGTCCAGGCGGGCAGCGTGGCAAAATAGGCGCGCGTGGCCGGCCAATCCGCCCCGTAGCTACCGGCCGCCACCACCACATAGCGCACGCCCCAGGCCCGCAACTGCGCGAATGCCGCCGGCTTGGGGAAGGACAGCAAGGCCGGGCGGGCCGCCTGGAAGCCCGGTGGCTCAAAGGTCTCATAGCCATAGGCCAGCGGATGACCGTAGGCAGTGCCCGCATACAACGGCGGCCCAGCCAACGCAGCGGTCAGCGGCAGACGCATCACCGCGCCGGACGGCTGCGCGGCCAGCCAGCCCGCTACCGCATCGGGCGCAACATCTGTCAGCCCCCAGGCATTGGGCGCGCTCCACAAGTCGGCCAGCACCAGCGCGGTCAGCGTCGCCGCAACCGCCACGCGCCCCCGGCCCCGGCGCAGCCCAGCCAACAGCCGCGTCAGCCCCAGTCCCGCTAATACCGCGCCCGCCAGCGCCACGCCCCCGCCAAACCGTGCATACGCCCGTAGGCTATTGAAGCCCGGCACCCAATCATAGAGCAAGCGCGCCGGCAACGGCACCGCCTGCCCGCCGACCTGCACCACCTCGCCCGGCAGCACCCGCAGCGTCAGCCCCAGTGACAGTACCAGACAGCCCAGCGCCAACCCCGCCCACAACCACGCCTCCCGATCCTGCCGCCCGGTCCTGCGGCGCGGCCACAGCGCCACTGCCGCCAGCAGCAGCCCCGGCAGGCCCACATAGAGCGCGCTTTCTATAATATTCTCATCCAACCGCGCCCGCATCCCGATCTGGCCCCACAACGGCTGCAACGGCTGCGGCAAAGCATAGTCCGCCACACTGGCCGAGTTCTCGTCCGCCGCCTTCGCCGAATGGGTCAACGGCGCTTCCCCCGCCGCCCCCAGCGCCACCGCCAACCCCGGCGCGATCACGATTCCCGCCACTAGGCCGAAAACCAACACATTGCGGATTGCGGATTGCGGATTGCGGATTAACGACGGCCCCCGGCCCCCGGCCCCCGGCCCACTGTCCACAAGCCACCGCAGCCCCACATAGCCAGCCAGTAGCAGCCCACCGATGATCGCATAGTACCACGCCGTCAGCGCTGTCAGGCCGAAGCACAGCCCTGTCAGCGCCGCCGCGCCGCGCCGCCCACGCCCTGTCCGCGCCGCACACCACAGCGTCAGCGGAATCCACTGCGTCGCCGCAATTTGCAGATGGCCGGCAGCCTGCCCTAGCCGGTAGGGAGCCAGCATAAAGGCCACGCCCGCCAGTGCCGCCCCCGCCCGCCTCACGCCCACCGCCCGCGCCAGCCCATACGTGCCCAGCCCCGACAGCACGAAACCTGCCAACAGCACCGCGTTATAGCCCAACGCATCGCCGCCTAGCAGGGCCAGTGCCGCGCCGGGCAGCGTGTTCGGCAAGGTCGGTTCGCCGCGACCAAAGTTGAAGCCGAAAGGATAAAACACGGTGGGATCGTGGAAGAGGTCATGCCCGCCGGTCAAGGCCGTGCGGACCCACCAGATTTTGTACAAAAAGGCAAAATTGTCGCCCGGCCAGCCCGGCACCGCCGTCGTCAACCGCATCACCAACGGCCAAGTGGCAAGGGTCGCCAAGGCGCTGTAGGCTAGGGTCAGTCCGCCCCATTCCCACAGCCCGCCCCGCCGCCCGGCCAGGGCGCGCGCCGCTCCCGCTTCCCATGCCGGGCCATAGACCAGCAGCAGACGCAAGGACACGGCCACCAGCGCGCCCGCCAGCGCCCCCACCAACAGCGTCGGCAGCGCGGGGCTCGGAACCAGCCAAGCCGCCGCCGCCACCGTTGCCGCCGTTGCCGCCGCGCCGATCCAGGCCCAGCGCCCGGCAAGCGGCCCTAGGATCCCAAACATCAACCCCGGCAAGAGCAGCGCCGCCAACCCCGGCAGCGGCGCAGGCAGCGGCAACCCGGCCACATCCGGCACCAGGGCCAAGCGCACCGCCCGCACCGTCGCCGTCAAGTGCCGCCGGTCGCCCGTCGGCGGGTAGAAGCTGTCGTCCGGCTCATGCGCCACCAGCGCCACGGCGTTCGCCAACCCGATCTGGCTGGGGGCCACCACCGCCACATCCGCCCAGGCCGGATTGCCCAGCACCGGCGTGCGAGATCCATTGGCTTCCAGCGCCAACCCGCGCGGCAACGGCTGCCCGGCGGGGCGCGGCAGCGCCAGTTCGAGCGTCACCACCTGCCGCGCCGCGAGGGCCGGCACCAGGAAGCCCGCACTGGGCCGACTCCAGCGCAACGCCACGCCATCCGGCCCCGTCTCCAGCGCATAGAACCCGTCGGCGGGCAACGCCGGATCGTCCACGGCCCAGCGCAACGGCGGCAGCCCCGCCAACCGCGCGCTTACTAGGCCCACTGCCGCCAAGCCCAGCAGCCCCAGCAGGATCAGCGTCCCGGCCAGGGAGCGATGCGGCGGGCGCGGAGGCAAAGGGTCGTGCATGGGGCCATGATACCACACCCACGGATTTCCCGGCAGGGCGCTACGAATACATCTTTACAACCGCCGCCCGCGTTATACGTCAATAAGATAGTAACCGGTCATAAACAAGCTGCACGGCACAACTCTCGCCTTGCTTAACGGATCACCGTACCTAAAACCCTTCGTGTTCTGCGCGCCTTCGCGGTGTCATCCGTTGTCCGCCACCGCTGCCCCTGAGCCTGGATTGCATGGCTCCGTCTTTGCCCGTATAATAGCCCTGTGTTGCCACACAGAAAAGGCATTTAGTAAAGGAGTCGCGGCGTGAATCGTTTGAAGCAAATCCGGGAACGCAAAAGTTTCAGTTTGGCGCAGCTTGCTGCCCGCACCGGCATCGCCCTCCGCGTGTTGACCGAGTACGAAGAAAACACCCAGGAGATCGCGCTCCCCCATATTAAGGTCTTGAGCAAAGTGCTATGGGTCAAGCCGGAAGAATTGATCCCGCCGCCCGATGCCCAACCCAGCGCCCCGCCCGCCCCAGCGCTAGGCACGGCGGCGCCGCTGCAAGGCGCGCTAACTGTGGCAAGTCCGGCCCCAGTGGGTGTGACTCCCGCAGGAGCCACGCCGGCCTATAGCACACCCCGGCCCTATGCGCCCGCCCCACCCTATGGCGCGCCTCGACCCGAAGATCGACCGCCACGCCCGCCCCTGCCACCGGGAGCCGAGGCCGGACGGGGTGCCCGCCCCGCCGGGCGCACGCGCCGCGAACCCGCTGTCATGCCCGCCACCGACGGCCAAATGACCGAGATCATGCGCTTGGCTGCCCGCCTCAACCTCAGCACCGAGGACATTGAGACCGAGTTCGGGCGCGCCATCGACTCGATCACCCGCTTCGATGCCCGCGAGTGGATCAAAAAGCTACGCGAAGACGCACTTGCCAAAGCGCCACCGGCCAAAGTCCACTTCGGCCAATGGCCCGGCCTTAAAGACGACCGCGAAGCCGTCTATCTAGCCGAGCAGCGCGAATTGGGCTCCGAGTTGCGCGTGGTGCTGTTCAACGGCGCGGTGTTCGCCGGGCGCATCACCGATTTCACGCCCTACACGCTGACGCTGGAAACCGGCGACAGCGACGCGCACGAGCAGATCGTCTTGCGGAAGCTGGCCGTGGCCTACTACCAGCGCAGCGCGGTCGGCGACGGCAGCCACCCTGCCCCCGCCCCCGACGCGGAAGCGAAGGACATCGCGCCTTTTGCCGGCCCCACCCTGCCCACGTTTGCGGCGCCGGGCGCGGCCGAAGCGTCGATCCCGGACGATACCAATCCAGTAGCCACCCCTGCCGAAACTCCGGTTGCCGAGGCAACGACCGATGTGCCCGTTGCGGTAACCGCCGACGCAAGCACCGAGCAGACCGAAGTCGCGGCCAAGCCCGCCGCCAAGCCCCGCGCCTCGCGCGCCAAAGCCAAAGCCGCCGCTGATCCTGTGGAAGCTGAAGCGGGTGGTGTGTCCGGCGGCGAAGGCGCCCCTTCTGCCGGAGCCGGCGGCGAGGAGGCGGACGTATGAGCCTCAGCGATTATGTCAAGTTCTTGCGCGCCGCCAAAGGGGGCGTGACCCCGTGGGAAATCGCTGATGCCACGGGCCTATCGTCCAAAGAAGTCCATCTGTTGGAGGTCAAACACCGCCGCATGGGCGAAGATGATGCCATGCTCGACAAACTCGCCGGCTACTTCGCGGTGCCGGTGGACACACTCACCGGGCGGCGCGACTCGTTCCGTAAACGGCTGACCGGCTTCCTGGCCGACCGCCAGCGCACCGGCGAAATCGTCACCCTGGTGCTGGAAAGCGGCGAAGCCCTGCACGGCACGGTGGCGTGGTTTGGCCGCGAAGCCCTGGCCCTGACCCCCACTGGCGGCGACGCGGAGCGCCCGTTGGTTGTGCAGCGGGCCGTCGTCGCCCAGTGGCGTTAGCCGGAGCCGGTGTCTACGCGACCTGGACCGGCGACCCCGCCCGCCGATAAAATCTGGTATCTAAAGCGCATCAAGATCCTGAGCGATCTTGATGATCTGACGCTGCACCGCGTCGCGGCGAAGGTCGTCAGCATGGCCTATCGCCGCCGCGAAACGATCTTCACCGCCTGGGATCCCAGCGACCGGGTCTATTTGCTCCGCAGTGGGCGCGTTAAACTCTATATGCTGTCGGACGAGGGCCGCGAGATCACCCTGGCGATCATGGAGCCGGGCGACATCTTCGGCGAAACGGCCCTGGTTAACCCTGCCGCGCGCCAAGTGTTCGCCGAAGCTCTCGACGATGCGACAGTCGCCGTCATGGGCCTGCCCGATTTTGAGGCGCTGCTGCGCGACCAGCCCGATGTGGCCCGCCGTGTCACCCAGGCCATTGGCCGCCAACTGCTGAACACCCAGCGCCAAGTCGAAAGCCTCGCTTTCGCTGATGTCAGCACCCGGCTGGCCCGCTTCCTGCTCGACCAGGCCGCCAGCCACGGCGAACGCGCCAACGGCTCCGGCGAACTGCGCCTGCCCCTGGCCCTCACCCACCAGGAGATGGCAAACCTGCTGGGCACCACCCGCGAAACTCTCACCTCCACCCTCAACCGCTTCGTAGATGCCGGCGTGCTGCGCGTCGAAAGCCGCGGCACCCTCGTCGTCCGCGACCCTGCCGACCTCCGCGCCCGCGCCCACGTAGACTGAGGTCGTCGGTGGTCGGTGGTCGGTG
>Ga0123338_10006144_pt1 | contig 10123 bp, 8 predicted proteins | sample grotaG_FD_89793 | JGI IMG/M metagenome (GOLD analysis project Ga0123338, IMG submission 89793) | Glacier valley bacterial and archeal communities from Borup Fiord, Nunavut, Canada, to study Microbial Dark Matter (Phase II) -... | ecosystem: Environmental > Aquatic > Freshwater > Ice > Glacier ...
GACGCTGACCGGCTTGGTGCTGTCGAGACCCAACTTGTGCAATGTCTCCAGTACGTCGATGAATTCCTCTCCGAGGCCGTACTTGAACGTGACCCTGGCGACATCGAGCCACGTCGGCATGAGGATGACCTCTTCGTGTTCGACGTTCACGCATTCGAGCGGCCCGATGCCCCCAGGGAAGTCGAAGATCTCCGGTTCGCTGAACGGTGCGGTCGTGAACCAACCTCGATCTCGTTCATAGATGATCGGCGGGTTGAGGCATTCCTCGATCGTCGTCCAGATCGAGAACGTCGGAGCGAACCCGCCGGAGCCGGCGATCACCAGGTCGGCACCGTCGCGGACGCCGATCTCGTCGATGCGTGAGAAGAGATGGTCGGATGCATAGCGGGCGAACACGTCGGACAACCCTGGTTCGACGCCCATGCCCACCAACGCCAACTGTCCGTTGGCGTTCCAGGCATCGGAGGTGGCGAACTGGGCGTCGCCGAGCTTCACGCCGGTCTGGTTGTACGGGTCGGTGGGATGAGGCGTCGACATGTGCATCGCCATATCGATGTAGTGGGTACCCGCCTCGAAGGCGGCGTCGTAGATCGGCGGGTTGAATCGTGGATCGCAGGCATTGACGATCACGTCGGCGTGGCAATAGCGCACCAGATCGACGATGTCGCCGGTGTTCGAAGCGTCGACCCGCGTCGCCACGATGCGGGCGTTGTCGGCCTTGTGCGCCGCCCGTTCCGCACGACCGAGGTCGATATCGGCAATCGTCATGTGCTCGAAGAACGGCCGTCTGCCGGCGATCGAGGCCATTGCCGCTCCGACGCCGCCGGCACCGATGATCAAGACCCGCATATGGCGACACCCTACTGACTGATCAGTCAGTACCGGTGAACGGTCGCCCCGCCCTGTCGAAGCGAGAGGCCGAAGGGAATGCCGTTCAGGGCAATACCGTTGCAGCGTGGCAATGGACGACTTCGATCTGATCATTATTGGCGCCGGCTCGGGAAACATGCTCATCAGCCCGGAGATGGACAGTTGGCGGATTGCGGTCATCGAACGATGGACATTCGGTGGCACATGCCTGAATCGCGGATGCATCCCGTCGAAGATGCTCATCTTCCCCGCAGACCGTGCTGCGGAGGCTGAAGATTCGTCGTGCCTCGGGATCTCGACGTCGTTCAACGGTGCCGACTGGCCGGCGATCGTCGACAGGGTGTTCGGACGCATCGATCCGATCGCAGAGGGCGGACGCCAGTACCGGCATTCGAACCCCAACGTCACCGTCTTCGAAGCAGACGCACGTTTCGTCGGCGAGCGCCAACTAAGCGTCGACGGACGCGTGATCACCGGTAAGCAGGTCGTCATCGCCGCCGGGGCGCGCACGTTCATCCCGCCGGTTCCCGGCCTGGACACGGTTGCTTTCCACACGAGTGACACCGTTCTGCGTCTCGCCGAACTCCCTCGGCATCTGGTGATCCTCGGCGGTGGATTCATCGCCGCCGAACTCGGTCACGTCTTCCGGTCGCTCGGTTCAGCGGTCACGATCATCAACCGCAGCGAGCACCTGCTGTCAGGTGAGGACCACGACGTGTCGGAGGGCTTCACCAAGATCGCCGCCGAACGTTTCACCCTGCACCTCAACGCACATGTCGATCGTGTCGAATCGACCCCGGCGGGCGTCGCCGTGCATGTCAGCGACGGATCCGGTTCGCACGTGGTCGAGGGTGACGTCTTGCTCGTGGCGACGGGGCGCCATCCGAATGGGGACCAACTCGACGGGGCACTCGCCGGCGTCGACGTCGGCCCGTCAGGTGCCGTGCTGGTCGACGAGTTCGGTCGCACATCGGCGCCAGGAGTGTGGGCGCTCGGCGACGTCAACGGCCGGCACCAGTTGAAGCACATGGCCAATGGCGAGGCCAAGGTCGTGCGCCACAACGTGCTGCATCCGGACGACCTGCGGCGCTTCGACGCCAGACCAGCGCCATATGCTGTGTTCACCAGCCCGCAGATCGGTGCGATCGGACCAACCGAGCGGGCGCTGCGGGGCAGCGGTGCCGATGTTCGTGTCATCACTCAGTCCTATGGGACTGCCGCCTACGGATGGGCGCTCGAGGACACGACTGGCTTCGTCAAGTTGATCGGTGATCCGAAGACCCGGACACTGCTGGCTGCACACATCTTCGGCCACGAGGCGTCGCTCCTCGTGCAATTACTCGTGCAGGGAATGTACCTCGGTGCGACCGTCGACGAGATGGCCAACGGTCAGGTCTGGATCCATCCGGCACTCAGCGAGATCGTCGAGCAGTCATTGCTGTCCCTGATCGACGCCTTCGACACCGTCTCATAGCTGGGGAAAAATGCGCGCGTCCGCCGCGCTGCGCCCCGGGAGTCCCGTGCGAAAACCTAGTAGGCGAAGGCCCGGCGTTCTGAGCCGATACTGGCCAATTCACTGATGCGTTTGGCGAGATATGGCGAGAAGTTGCCGCGATAGCGGCGCTGCAATTCCGGGAGCATCCAGTCGTGACCGGTGACCTTGTGGCGGCACAGCGCAGCACCGCAGTGGCACTCGAACTCGTCGAAATCGCTGCCTTCGCTCATTGCGTAGTCGAACGTCAATTCCTCACCGACGGCAATATCGCGCAATGCCACGAGCATCGAGGCACCGCTGATTCCGCAATTCGGTTCGCAGCGATGATGAATGCGGTCGGACGGGTCGATGCCGGTCGAGACGAGGAAGAGGTTCTCGTCGATCTGCAGCGCGAGGAAGGCATCGGCAGGAGCCATCGTGTCGACGTAGGCGCGGGTGACGACTCGCCCGCCGAACGCAGCAACCGTTTCGCCGGCGCGGATCGGGGCGTTGGCGAAGCACCCTAGTTCGCCCGTCTGGCGCTTGTTGATACTCGCATGGGGGGTCAGATAACTCGGTTGCATGTCGTGCACCTCCGTTGGTGGAACACTGCCCCGCTGGCGATCTGGTCGAGGTCGGCATCCATCATGCCGACCGTCGGTCGATCTGTCTACTCACTGACGAGTCAGTCAGTCGAGTTCGGTACGGGCCGGTCATGACGGCAAACGGCTAGGTTTTCGACGTGGACTGGAACCTTCGCAGCTGTGCACGAGCAGGTCACGCAACCTATGCAGTCGACGAGCCGGCGCTGCGGGCTCGGTTGACGGTCGCCACGCCGCAGGGTGACTCGTGGCGATGCCTACGCTGCGGCGACTACGTTCTCGGCGAACCATCAGGTCACGGTCCAGCCGATGACGCACCGGTGCTGCTGCGCGGCAAGGCGTTGCGCTCGGCATTCGTCCTGCGCCTGTTGGCGATCGAGCGTTTCGTGCGCGGTCTGATCGTCGTGTTGTTGGGAATCGCCGTGTTGCAGCTCAAATCGAGTCAGGTGAGCGTGCGCGATGTCGTGAACCGCGATCTCAGCGCGCTCAAACCGTTCTTCGACCAGATCGGCTGGAACGCGCAGGACTCCGGCCTCGTCCATTCGGTCGAGAAGGCCATCAACGCCAAAGGCTCGACGCTCACCCTCGTTGCGGCGTCGTTGCTGTTCTACGGTGCTCTGCAGGTCGCAGAAGGTGTCGGACTGTGGAAGATGAAGCGTTGGGGGGAATACTTCGCTGTCGTCGCGACGGCCTTGTTCCTGCCGCTCGAGGTCTACGAATTGACGGAGAAGGTCACCCTGTTGCGCGTCGCCGTGCTGGTGATCAATGTCGGCGCCGTCGTCTATCTGCTGTCCGCCAAGCACCTCTTCGGCCTGCGCGGTGGCAAGGCGTCCTACGAGGCAGAACTGCACGAGGAATCACTGCTCGAAGTGGAACACTCGGCGGGCTCCGAACGCTCGGCGGACTCCGAACGCTCGGCGGACTCCGGTCATGACGAGACGATGCAGACGCCGACGGCGACGAGTCCTGATCCCGTCAACGCGCCCTTTGACGGAGCGTCCCCGAAGACCGACAGCGTGCCATCAGTGGAGACAATCACGTAGCCCTTGCCACTCGGCGTTGCGGCGATGGCGACGGGTGACCTGGCAACAGCGCCGCTCAGGCCACCGAGGGCCGGCGCGTCCCCGAAGTTCGAGACCGCGCCATTGGACAGCAGTACCCAGTACCCCTTGCCAGACGGAGTGGGGGCGATATCGATTCCCCTGGCACCCTTCGGTGTGGGGCCGCCAAGTGTCGGCGCGTTGCCGTAGTTGCGCACACTGCCGTCGTTCATCAGGATCCAGTAGCCGCCACCGGACGGTGTGCCGATCAGCTTGCGGCCGTCGGCAATGCCTTGACGCTTCGGCGAACCGGCGTCCTGGGCGTCACCGAAATGATAGACGCCTCCGCCCGACGTGAGGATCCAGTACCCCTGCCCGCTGGCGGTATAGGCGATGTCGACGGCGTTGCCAGGGCCTTTGCCGCCGATCGTGCTCAGTACCGTCGCACCGCCGTACCCGTAGACGTCGCCGCGGGTGTTGAGTGCCAGGTATTCGACGCCAGACCGAGCAGAAGCAATCGACGCTGCCGTCGCGCCGACCGGACCGCCGAGGCTTGTCGCTCCGACGCTCTTGACCATCCCGTTACTGCTCAAGACCCGATAGCCGACGACACCGGACGCTGCGGGCGTCTTGACGATCGTCTGCGCACCACCTTCGGCGCCGACCGGTGTCGGGTTCGGCACGGGCCCTGGATTCCCGAAGAAGCGAGCGACCTTGGGATTGTTGATCGTCAGCGCAGGCCACGTACCTGCGAGCTTGGACACCTGTTTGCGAATTCCAGGCAGCATCGAATACAGGCCGCCTCCGGGGCAGGCCGTCACGCCGATGTCGCGATGTCCCGCAAGGTTCGGGGTTCGACGGATGATGCCACCGTAGAGCGGGACGTAGACATCGTCGGCGGTGACGTCGATCTGATGGCGGCCGGCCTTCCACGCCAGTAGCGCGGTCAGGCTGGCCACGGCGGCAGACGTCGGCTGGTGGCTGCTGAAATCGCCGATCAGTACGACGCCGCACGAGCCGCAGTTCATCCCCTGCGTGTGGCCACCGACGACGCCCCAGCCGTCCGTGTCCTCGCCGTTGTGCAGTTCGCCCGCGGCGTAGTTCCTCGCCCATCGACCTTCGTAGATCGTGCCGTACTGGTCGATGATGAAGTTGTAGCCGACGTCGTCGTACCCACGGGTCACGACGTGATATTCGTAGACCTGCCGGACCGTCGACATCGGGTCGGTGGCGCTCGTCGGGCTGGCGGTGTGGTGCACGACGAGTTTGCGAATCGGGGCAAAGGCACCGACATTCGTTCTGTGCGATTCGTCGGCACCCCACTGGGCCCGCGTGACGATCGGGGGTGCTGGCGGGCCACCGAGATTCAACGGCGTGACACTCGTCGCCCACGGCACGCCGGCAGCGTCAGGGGCGAGCGAATATGGGTTTGGCGGTGAGACAACAGCAGCCGGTTTCGAGGTTGCCCTGGTCGAAGTTGCCATGGTGGACGTCGTCGGGGAAGTGGATTTTCGTGTTTGCGTCGTTGCTGTTGCAGCGGAAGTCGCTGTTGCCGCAGGCTTGACGATCTGCAGATGGGGGAGGTCGCTGCCCAGCCCCACGGTCTCGAAGGGGTGCGTCGGGGCGGCAACGGCGCGCATCGCCTCACTGAGGATCGGGGCGGCGATGGCGGCGAGTCCGCTGGCGATCAATCCTCGGCGCAGCAACGTACGTCGATCGAATCGGCGACGGCGATACTCGTCGAGCTGCTCGCCGACCAGCGGGCGAATCAGTTCGAGGGGTTCTCCAGCGACAGAGCGGAGTTCGGGGGCCAAATCTCGCGATTCGGCTTCACACAATTCGCACATCGGCGGCCTTCCACCAGCGCAACCCCGTTCCCGCAGACCCGTGAACGTAGTCGGAGGATCGTCCAGGTTCCCCGATGTCACGGAACGGACACCAAATCGGAATCTCGCTCGTTGGATGGTCATCCAGTTGATATCGTCTCGGACTGCATCGAGAGTGGCTGTTCGCCGAGCAATCGGAGAGCAGCCCGGCAACCTGGGTCGGAAGCCCCAAGGTGCCTCCCGGGTTCACCCGGAGATGTGGTCGAGCAGGACCATCGACGCCGTTCACGGCACCGATGACCGGCCCGGCAACGAACGCTTCCGCTCTTCGATGCGAGCCAGAACACTGCACAGACGTCCGTCTGCGCAGTGACCGTCAGCCGCCTGTGGCACGCTTGCAGAGAGGAGTCAACCGATGCGCACTGCTTACCGTCGAGACCCATTTCCTGTGACGGGTGCGTGGATGCCTGGCGATCCGGCAGGCCATCGACAGTTCCTCACCATTGCCAACGACCGCCCACTGGTGCTCGATGGCGGCGGAATCCTCGCCAACGTCGTCATCGCCTACGAGACGTGGGGGCATCTGAACGCTGACGGCTCCAACGCCATCCTGCTCTGCCATGCATGGACCGGCGACAGTCACGCTGCGGGGAATCTCGGCGTCGGCCACGCAGGTGCAGGATGGTGGAACGGGATCGTCGGACCGGGAATGTCGATCGACACGAACCGCTGGTACATCGTGTGCGCGAACGTACTCGGCGGCTGTCAGGGCTCGACCGGTCCGGCGTCGCCGCATCCGCAGGACGGCAAGGCCTATGGGTCCCGCTTTCCGGTTGTGACGATCCGCGACATGGTCCGTGCCCAGGCACGCCTCGCCGATCACCTCGGCGTGCGTTGCTGGGCGTCGGTGATCGGCGGGTCGATGGGCGGGATGCAGGTGCTCGAATGGGCGATCACCTACCCTCAGCGTGTGCGTTCGATCGTCCCGATCGCCACCACTGCGCAGGCTACGGCCCAGCAGATCGCCTGGGGGGCCATCGGCCGGCGGGCGATCCGACTCGACCCCAGATGGCGTGACGGTGACTACTACGAAGCGGAGCCTGACGACGGACCGCACGAGGGTTTGGCGATCGCCCGCATGGTTGCGCAGGTGACCTTCCGCAGCGACAACGTCTTCACCGATCGTTTCGGGCGCAACCTCGCCGACGGGGCACACTGGGGCAAGGGCGAGTCGTTCGACCTGTGGCAGCGGTTCGAGGTCGAGCGCTACCTCGATCATCACGGCGACAGGTTGGTCCGCCGATTCGACGCCAACAGTTACGCCGTCATCGGCAAGGCAATGGACCTCCACGACGTCGGGCGCAGCCGCAACGGCGTCGTCGCTGCAATGAAACGGATCTGCGTGCCGACGCTCACGTTCGGGATCTGGAGCGACATTCTCTACCCGAACTATCAGCAGCGCCAGATCAACGAGATGCTGACGGCGCAGGGAACGCCGTCGACGTATCTCGAAATCGATTCGCCGCATGGGCACGACGCCTTCCTCATCAACCTCGACCAGATCAGCGCACCGCTCCAGAACTTCCTCGACATGGTGGACAAGACATGACCGAATTCGACCATCCAGACACCGTTGCCATCCGCTCAGGCCGCAGCGCAAACGGTACGGCGTTGAACGCACCGATCTGGCCGAACGCCGTCTGGCACACGCCGACGCTGGAGTTCGCCCGCAAGGCATCTGCCGGCGCGCGGGCCGGCCAGCTGTACGGGCGTTATGCCAACCCCACGGTCAACGCCTTCGAGGAGGCCATCGCCTCGCTCGAGGGCGCCGAATCAGCGCTCGCCTTCGGCTCTGGCATGGGGGCGATCGCCTCCGTCGTGTTCGCGCTGTGTTCCCACGGGGACCACATCGTCGCTCAACGACACATCTATTCCGGAACGCAGATGCTGCTACAGGGACCGTGTGCGCGCATGGGGATCGACGTGACATGGGTCGACGGCCATGAGCCAGGCGCGTTCGCTGCAGCTGTCAGGCCTGGCAAGACGATGCTCGTTTTCGCCGAATCGCCTGCCAACCCGCAACTGTCGCTCACCGATCTCGACGAACTCGGAGCGATCCGCGGACCGTTCACGCTGGTCGATTCGACGTTTGCCACCCCAGCGCTGCAGCAGCCGATCCGCCACGGCGTCAGCCTGTCGTTGCATTCGGCGACGAAGGGAATCGGCGGCCACAACGACCTGACACTCGGCGTGGTGTCGGGGGAGAAGGACTTGATCGACGACATCTGGCGCTACGGCGTGCTCCACGGGGCGACTGCTTCCCCGTACGACGCCCACGCCGCGTTGCGCGGCATTCGTACGCTGCCGATCCGCATTGCCCGCCAGAGTTCGACGGCGTTGGCGTTGGCCGAAGCGTTGGTCGCCCACCCTGCGGTCAAGGCCGTCAACTATCCCGGACTGGCGACGCATCCGCAGCACGAACTCGCCAAACGGCAGATGAGCAGCTTCGGATCGATGATGAGTTTCGACCTCTGCGGGGGTCTCGATGCCGGCCGGCGTTTCGTGGAGAGCGTGGAGTTGGCGGTGATGGCGTCGTCGCTCGGCGGTCCCGAGACGCTCGTGTCGAGCCCTGCCAACTCGACCCATGTCGGGCTCAACCGCGACGAACTCGCGGTCGCCGGCATCACACCGGGGATGATCCGTGTCTCCGTCGGCCTGGAGCATCCCGACGACGTTGTTGCTGACTTCGTCAACACCCTCGAAAGCTGTATCGGCAGTTGACGGCCCTCCGGCCGGGCCTTCCAGCTCGTCACTTTTCGGCTCATCGTTTCAGATGTCGACGACGATCTTTTCGAGTTCTGCAACCGCCCGGGATTTCGCCGGGACCCGGATCGCCAGGTAGTCGCCGTCCCGCTGGCCGACGAGCAGGAAGACGGCTTTTCCGTCGGTGTCCGTCGCCGCTCGGTGATCGACCTCGTAGCGGGCAAACGGTTGGATGCGTTTGCCGAGGCCGCGCGCCAGGACCCGCACGTCCTTGCCGTCGATCGTCGCTTTGACTTCGCGCCAGTGACTTGCGTTGCGACCACTCTCGTCGATGTGCTGCACCTTGGCGGTAAAGCGGGTGCCGTCCCTGGAGACCCAGTGCGGCTCGACCCGCCGTGAGTACCACAGCAGCCCGATGATGATCGCCAGGATGACGACTGCCTGAAGCGGTGCCGGCAGAGACAGAGCAGTCATGAACTACGAGTGTGCCCGAACATCGAGCCACTGCGACGTCACCACGGCCGTGTCCGGATCTCGCCGGCGTTCTGGCGATTGAGGTTGGCGACGAACGCGCCGAAATCGGATGCGATCTCGCCGCCGAATGGTGAGAAAGTCCACACACCGTCGGCCATACTGTTCGATCGTGCTGTCCGGAACCATCGCCGCTCACCTTCCCTCGTCGTGGGCAGCATCCGGTCTGTTCACTGCGGCGATCAACGACACGTCGAACACCCGCAAACTGCAGATCATCGCTGGCGGGTTGGCGGCGCTCGGTGTGTTCCTGTTGTTGTTCACCGTGTGGTTCTGGCGTTCGAGTCGCGCTGATCACGGCGCTCTCGGTCCGTTGGAAGTCATGGGCGCACGCCGTTGGCGTCGAGCGCCGATGAACGAACAGATCAACAAACTCGCCGAGGTGCGTCCTGCCGGCGAGCGCCGGTCGACCTCGCCGAACTCGTCGCCGGGCACCAGTCGTCCACGCCGGATCGTCGCGGCGGGGGCTTCTCCGATCTAGTCGATGGTGAACCACAGTCGCTGGTCGCCCCGGTCGACGAACCGTGGGCCGGAGACCTCGAGGAACTCGACGAACCCGAACTCGATTCGCCACTCGACGCCCATGCTGACGGCGCCCCCGGACCTGTGCCGAAAGCCGATGCCGAAGACGGAACGGTGTTCGAAGCGGATCATTCCATCCGTCCGGCCTTCGATGACGCAGCCGAGCCCGCCGTCCCCGGACTCGCTGGAGTCGTCGAGGTCGCAAGAGAAACCAAGCGTGATGTTCCTGAAGTGATCGCCGCTGACCCCGACGGTCGCGTTGCCGGTCGCGTTGCCGATGGTGTTGCCGGTTCTGGTGTTGCCGGTTCTGGTGTTGCCGGTTCTGGCGTTGCCGATGGTGTTGCAAGCGACGTCGAGCCCGCCGAGGAGGTCGGGCCCGTCTTCGAACCAGCGCTCGACTCGACCCCGCCCAGCCCCACTGCCGATGTCGCTTCACTGGATCAAGATGCGCCGGTCTTCAGTGGTGACGGGTCGCCGGAGGAGACTGAGCGGATA
>Ga0123338_10006146_pt1 | contig 10122 bp, 4 predicted proteins | sample grotaG_FD_89793 | JGI IMG/M metagenome (GOLD analysis project Ga0123338, IMG submission 89793) | Glacier valley bacterial and archeal communities from Borup Fiord, Nunavut, Canada, to study Microbial Dark Matter (Phase II) -... | ecosystem: Environmental > Aquatic > Freshwater > Ice > Glacier ...
AGTTTCAGAAAATCTTGAGTCAATAGGGTAACAATTTGATTTACTGAAGCACCCAAAACTTTACGAATACCAATTTCTTTTATTCTTTGTTCGGCTGTGAAAGTAGTTAGGCCGAATAAACCGAGGCAAGCAACAAAAATGGTTATTGCAGAAAAAATACCAAGTATTATTCCTATTTTTTGTTCTGATTTATAAGTTTGTTCAAAAAGCTCATCCATAAAAGAATAAGTAAAAGGTTCTTCTTTATTCAATATCAACCATTTTTTTTCTAATGAATTGATTAGACCTTTTACATCTGTAGTTTTAACTTTTACAGTAAGGCCAAAACTTTTTTTAGAAACCATTAGTAAAGGAGTAACTCTTTCATGAAGTGGCTTGAAGTGAAAGTTTTTAACAATACCTATAATTTTATAAGTCAAATCGTGACCATCGTTATTTTTTCTGGTAAGCGAGTGACCAATTGCATTTTTCCCCCAACCAAAAACCTCCGCAGCAGCTTCATTAATAATCACTGAAGTAGAATCAGTTGAAAAATCTTTAGAAAAGTTTCGACCAGTTAATATTTTCATTCCCATGGTAGGAATATAATTTTCATCAATTTCGTATTGTAATGTCCTAGTAACTTCATTTTTATTTCCATCAGCATAAACTAAAGAATTGTTGGAATTGGTTGGGCCTGCAGGTATAAAACTTGCAGTACTTACGCTTAAAACCCTAGGGTCTTGTAAAATTTGTTCACGAAATACTTGTTCTTTTTCACCAAGCATTCCAGTTTGACGAAGTATTATTAATTGATCTCTATTATATCCAAGGTCTTTATTTTTTATATAATTAATTTGTTTCAAAACAACTGCGGTTCCTATAATTAAAAGAATTGAAATTGAAAATTGAAATACTACAAGCACACTTCTGAGGTTAAGATTTTTGCTTGCAACTTTAAACTTTCCTTTTAAAACATCTATTGGTTTAAATGATGAGAGGAAAAATGCAGGATAACTTCCTGCTAAACCACCAACTACTAATCCAAAAAACAAAAAACTGATGAACAAACGTGGTTGAAATAACATGCTCAATTGTAAATCTTTTTCAGCAAGATTATTAAAAATTGGCAAGGCTAATTGAACAAATAAAAGGGAAAGGATTAAGGAAAAAACAACAAGAAAAATTGATTCAAATAAAAATTGTTTAATTAATTCGGTTTTTAAAGAACCTAACACTTTTCTAATACCTACTTCTTTAGCTCTTTTAGATGATCCTGCTGTTGATAAATTCATAAAATTTATACAAGCGATAAGTAACATAAAAATAGCTATCATTATAAAAATATATACATTCTGAATATTTCCACCCGATTCAATATTCCCAGTAAAATCTGAATTTAAATGAATATCAGTAAGTGGCTGAAGAAAGAGACCAAGGTTGTTTCCCTTTTTTAAAAATTGCGAAAGTTCCATACCCATCGCAATCTTTATCTGCGGACCCATATACTTTTCTATTATTTGTGGAAGCTTTGATTCAAGCTTTTTATAATTATATCCTTTTGGAAGAACTAAATAAGTAAAATAACCTGACGTAAGCCACGAAGGATCTTGTGCATCTTTCAATCCAACATTTGAACCAAAAATATCAAAATGAAAATGTGATGTCTTTGGTACTTTATCAATTAATCCGGTTATTTTATATGATTGATTCCATTCGTTAATTGATATAATTTTCCCAATTGGATCAGCATCTCCAAAATATTTTTTTGCAAATTCCTTTGTCACCACAACTGTATTAGGTTCTGATAAAGCAGTTTTAACATCACCTTTAATAAAAGGCAATGTAAAAACCTGAAAAAAGTTTGGATCTACTGAAGCGAATAAATTTTCTTTAATTTTTTTTTCTTGATACGTAATTATTGGTAAGCCTTTGATATTTAATCGCGTAACTTCTAATACTTCTGGAAATTCGTTTTTTAATGTTTGAGCAGTAGGAGGCATTACATTTGCTTCATTAATTTTTCCATCATTTATAGATGCTTTAAAAACCACGCGTACTATTCGATCTGCTTTGTCATTATATCTGTCGTAGCTTAATTCTTCATAAATAAAAAGCATAATTATTAAACATGTGGCTATCCCTAAAGCCAAGCCAATAATATTTATTGCACTGAAAAGCTTATTTCTCAACAAATTTCGAACAGCAATTTTTAAATAATTCCGAAACATAATTTAATGTGATAAATGACTTTATAATTAATATTTTACTCCGATCTCAAACTTTTTACTGGATTAGCCATTGCAGCTTTAATTGCTTGGATACTAACTGTTAATAAGGCTATTAAAAATGCGATGATTCCGGCAATAGCAAAAATCCACCAGCTCATTTCGGTTCTATAAGCAAAATCTTGAAGCCATTTATTCATTGCAAACCACGCAATTGGCACAGCTATTATAAAAGCAATCAAAACAAGTTTTAAAAATTCTTTTGAAAGCAATGAAACTACTTGACTTACAGTTGCGCCTAATACTTTTCGAATTCCAATTTCTTTGGTTTTTTGCTCAACACTAAACATTGCTAATCCAAATAAACCAAGGCAAGCGATAACTATAGCAAGTGAAGAGGCTATTGCGAATATATTTCCGTATTGAATTTCTGTTTTATACTGATTGTTATAATTTTCGTCAGCAAAAAAATATTCGTAAGGATTTCCTGGAAAATTACTTTTATAAAGTTTTTCAAGCTCATGCATATTTGACTGAACTTGATCAATATTTAATCTTATGGCATAATATCCACCATTATGCCGGGGCATAAATAAAATAGGTTCTATAGATTTCCTTACCCCCTGATGGTGATAATCCTTAACAACTCCGATTATTTCTCGCTCATTGCCCCATTTAATTTTCTGACCAAGTGCCTGTTCAGGTTTTTCAAAACCCAGGTTTAATGCAGTTGTTTCGTTAATAATAACTTTGTCTATAGCATCCCAATTTACTTCACAAAGCTGCGGGCTAAAATCTTTGCCGCATAGGAATTTAAGATTAAAGGTGGAGAAATAATTTTCGTCTATTAATGCAATATTATATGCTTTTTTTTCATCTCCTGGCTTTGGGTTTAAGGATGTAATCCCTACAGTTCCCCAATTATAAAAATTCCCTGGTACAGTACCTGAGTTAGATAATTGTCTTACAAATGATAAACTTTTTAATTGATTAAGGAAAAAATCATTCTTTTTATTGAATGTACTATCTCTACCAATTGTAGCTCCTTTAATTACAAGTACTTGCTCCATTTTCATAGAAAGGTTTTTATTTTGCATAAACTTTAGCTGTCTGAATAAAACAAAAGTGCAAACAATTAATATAATCGAAAGACTGAATTGAAAGACTACCAAAAACTCTCTTAACAATACTGGTTTTCCGACTTTAGTAAAACCACCTTTGAGTATTTTAGCCGGTTTGTATGAAGACAAAACAAAAGCAGTATAAGACCCCGATGCCAAAGAGCCTATCAATAAAAGAGAAACCCCAAACAACCAAAAATTATTTTCTCTAAAAATACCAAATGACAAAGGCTTTTCTATTAAATAGTTATAAAATGGCTGAAAACTCATTACCAATAAAATACCAATCAGCAACCCACAAATATTTAGCAAAATACTTTCGCCTAAAAATTGAATAATTAGTTGGTTTTTTGTGGCACCAATTACTTTACGTACTCCAACTTCTTTGATTCTTTTTAAGGATGCAGCAGTACTCAAATTAATATAATTAAACCATGCGATTATTAAAATAATCATTGCTACCCCTGCCATTAAATAAACGAAAGCTAAGTTGCCAGTGGTTGTATAATAATTGTTCAATGATGCAGCCAAATGAACTTCAGATAAAGGTTGTAAGTGCAAAACTTCCGGGGCTTGTGGAAGAATTTTTTTAAAAAAAATATTAAGCTTCTTATCTAAATTTTTATATTCAACTTCGTTTTTTAATTGAAGATAAGCTGTTATAAATTGACTATTTAGTCCATCTATTTCTAACCAAGAATTTCCATTAAGATTTGCAGGGTTTTTTAAAGTTTCAAGAGAAAAAATTATATCATATTGTAAGTCAGAGTTCTTAGGAAAATCTTTATAAACAGCGTTAACATTATAAATAGTTTTCCCAAATTGATTATTTAGTACAAGTGTTTTGCCAACAGGATTTTCCTTATTAAAATATTTGCGACCATAGCTTTCTGATATAGCCACGGAATTAGGATTTTTGATACAATCCATTTTGCCTTGCAGTAAAGGAAAAGAAAACATTTCAAAAAAACTTGTTTCTGCGTAAGCCAAATTTTTTTCACGGAAGGGTTGCATTAATTGATTTGACTTTGGATCTATTACACTTACAACTCCTTCAGTCATACTGCCGCTTATTACCCTACAAAAAATGATTATTTCTCCAAATTGGTCCTTAAGGCGTGGAGCAAGGCCAGATGTAATACTTTCTGAAGTACTTTGCTTGGGAGAAGTTTTGTCTTCAAAAAGAATTCTATATAAATTAGGAAGGTTTGCGTGAAATTTATTTATACTTTCTTCAAAAGTTATATATTGAAAAATAAAAATAAATGCAGCAACGCCAAGGCCCAGCCCAGTGATATTTATAATTGAAAATACTTTATTCCTAATTAAATTCCTGATTGCAATTTTTAAATAATTCCGAAACATAATTTTATGTAATAGATGACTTTATAATTAATTTAATTCTATCCCAACCCTTCAAATGAATAGTTATTAAAACTTTATTTGCTTAAAAACTTATAACAATTTAATATTTTAAACATATGATTTTATTTAAGGCGTTTGAGTTGAACACGATACCAAACCTGTATAATGGTAAGTTTTCTTTTCTGAATTTAAATCGGATTGTCCATCAACCGATTTGTATGGAAAACCCATGCTCATCATTAATAAACATATAATGAATAGAATGAAATTGATTTTTATTTTTTTCATTTTTAAATAATAATTATAAATTATTTAAAAGTATTACCCATTTCATGCCAAATAAATAAGTTATTGATATTCAATTATTTAGTCTTATTTCTTTATATCCTTTAATGTTCGGTAATGATACGGTTTGTGCGTATATGAACAGAAAAATTATATGTATTTAGTAAGTTTGCTTGGAAGTTTTGTAAAAAATAATTGTTGAAGAGATTCTAATAATTTATTCCAATCTCAAACTTTCTATAGGATTAGCTATTGAAGCTTTAATTGCTTGGAAATATTGATAAAAGAATGAACCTTGTTTCGAAATAAGTTTCGAAATGCAATTATTAAATAGCTTCTAAGCATTCTTTAGAAAATAAATATTCTGTAATTTAAATTATGAATATAACGATATCGATAAATTCATAAAGGACAAATAAAAAGGGAAACACTTACTCAGTTCTTAATGACTTTACAGGATTTGTTAAAGCTGCTTTTATAGCTTGAAAACTACCTGAAAAAAGAGCTATTAAAAGTGATAGCAGTCCTGCAAAAGCAAAAATCCACCAACTTCGTCCTTTGTATAAAGAAAAATAAGCATACAACAAGCCATTCCGATACTTAAACCTGAAATATTTATAAAAGATAATATCTTGTTTCGAGAAATATTTCGAAACGCAATTATCAAATAGTTTCTAAGCATTCTTTAGAAATTAAATATTTTGTATTTTTAATTATGAATATAACGATATCGATAAATTCATAAGGAAAAATAAAATGGAAACACTCACTTGACTTTAAAATAGTTCTTAAACATTATTTGAATTTTAAAAAATTACAACATAATATTTTCAAGTACTACCTGTCCGTCAAGCATCCTTATAATTCTGTGGCTGTATGAGGCGTCGTGCTCGGAGTGAGTAACCATTATTACTGTTGTGCCCGATCCATTTAAATCTGTAAGCAATTCCATTACTTCATTTCCATTCTTTGAATCTAAATTTCCAGTTGGCTCATCTGCTAAAATAAGTCGCGGTTTATTTACTACTGCACGTGCAACCGCCGAACGTTGTTGCTGACCTCCAGAAAGTTGTTGTGGAAAATGATTGCGACGATGCATAATTTTTACTTTTTCGAGTACCTCTTCCACACGAGTTTTCCTTTCATTTGATGGCACTCCAAGATAAAGCAAAGGGAGTTCTACATTTTCAAAAACTGTTAACTCATCAATGAGATTAAAGCTTTGAAAAACAAAACCAATATTTTTTTTCCTAATATTTGCTCTTTGTCGTTCATTAGTGCCTTTTATTTCTTGATTATCAAATAAAAAACTTCCTCCATCGGGGTCATCAAGTAAACCGAGAATATTTAATAAAGTTGATTTTCCACAACCTGAAGGACCCATTATGGCAACAAATTCACCTTCTCTTATTTCCAATGAAAGTTTATTTAATGCAATGGTTTCTACTTCTTCAGTACGATAGATTTTTTCCAGTTCTTGAATTTTAATAATCATATTTTTTTAGTTTTTTATTTGTAACTTTTTTAATAAATGGGATTGTAAAAAATTAGGAATGGATATTTAAAATAACTTTAATCAAGATTATATAAAAGTTAATCGAATAGATAAAACTTTAAATACTTTTAACCTATTTAATTACAAGTTCTTGCATATCTCCATAGTTTTCATAACTGCTTGTAACAACTTTGTCTCCCGGTTTTAATCCTTCCATTACTTCATAATATTCAGGATTTTGTCTTCCTAATTGAATATTTACTTTAAATGCTTTACTTCCGTTTTCGCTAACTTTAAAAATCCAGTTTCCACCACTTTGTTGATAAAAACCTCCTTTCGAAAGTAAAATTGCTTGTGTTTCATCTCCCAATGCCAATCTTATTTGTAAAGTTTGTCCTCTCCTTATTCCTTTTGGTATCTCTCCTACAAATTCCAAATCAACTTGAAATCGACCGTTTTGAACTTGAGAAAATATTTTTTTTATTTTTAAAGAATAATTTTTATTTGAGAAATCGAACGAAGCTTTTAATCCGGTAAAAATTCTTGAAATATAATGTTCATCTATATCTGCTCTAACTTTAAAACCACTTAGCACATCTATCTGGCCTAACCTTTGTCCTCGTGTTTTACTTTCACCAATTTCTGCATTTAAAGAAGTTAATTGACCTTCCACGGGTGCCTTTACAGTTAAATCTTCGGCTTTTTTGCGCATTAATTTTAATGCAATCTGCGTTCTGTCAATAGATTGTTGCATTTGAGAAATTTGTTGATGGGTAGTAATAGAATCTTGATGAAGTGTTTGCTGAATAAGTTTTTTTCTTCTTGTCTGGAAATTGTAATTATTTAAGGATGACTGATATTCTTGAGAAGCAATTACTTTGTCTTCAAATAATTTTTTATTCATTTTATATAATCTTTCAGCTTCGGCAAACGTGTTATCTATTTCAGCTAAAGTTTTAAGTTGGTCTATGGTATTTCTAACGGATTCGTTTCTTGTCCTTTGCATGTTGGTTACTAAATCAAACACTGAGGTTTCACGATTTGCCAAGTCTAATTCTAAATCTGTATTTGCTAATTTCATTATTGCCTGACCCTTTTTCAAAACAGCTCCATCTTCTACAAATTTTTCTTCTACCCTTCCACCTTCAATTGCATCTAAATAAATAGTAGTGATAGGTAAAACAATTCCGTTAACAGGGATATTCTCTTGAAAAGCACCCTTTTTAACTTCAGTAATTGATATTTTTTGATTATCTACATTCAGTTTTGATTTCCCGGTAGTAGAAATAATACTAAAGGCAATTAGAAAAATTAGAGCAATTCCTCCAGATAAGTATAAAACTTTTTTAGTTGTCCATTTTTTCTTTTCAAGAATTTTATCCATAATATTTATAAAACATTCAATTGTTTTCAAACAATTAAGAGATTATAATGCCAAAAATGTAAATACCTTGTAATGAATATATTAAATAAATTTTGCTAAAATAGTATGTTCGAAAACGATACAGCTATTGTTCAAATGCGAACGAATTTATCTTTATTATTTTTTCACTTAACATAGTTTATGAATTATTGTAATTGTGATTTACTGAAAGCAAACAATTTGTTTACCATGCTTACAAAACATACTTTTGCAGATTATTTTTCTGAATTTTTCCTTCTATGAAAGTTTATTTCGACAATGCTGCTACAACACCTTTAGATAAAGAAGTTTTGGAAACCATGTTGCCTTTTATGGCTGAGTTTTATGGAAATCCATCTTCTATTCATTCACATGGCAGAGAAGTTCGATCTGCAATTGAAAAATCGCGTAAAACAGTTGCTTCATTATTAAATGCTTCACCTTCTGAAATTTTTTTTACTTCTGGTGGTACAGAGGCGGATAATACTGCTATAAGATGTGGAATAGAAACACATCACATTACTCATGCCATTACAAGCCAAACAGAACACCACGCAGTGCTTCATACGCTGCAAGAAATGGCTAAATCAAAAAAAATAAATCTTAGTTATGTAAAATTAGATGAAAAGGGAAATGTAGACTTAAATGACCTTGAAAGTTTATTGAAAAACAACCCTCGTTCGTTTGTTTCATTAATGCATGCAAATAATGAAATAGCAACAATATCAGATATTACATTAATTGGTGAATTATGCAAAGCTAATAATGCTTTGTTTCATTCTGATACTGTACAAACGATGGGTCATTATAAGCATGATCTTCAATCTCTTAATATTCAATTTATAGTTGGTGCAGCTCACAAATTTCATGGACCGAAAGGTGTTGGTTTTTTATATATTAATTCATCTGCGAAAATAAACCCATTTATTCATGGTGGATCGCAAGAAAGAAATATGAGGGGTGGAACAGAAAATGTATATGGAATAATCGGTTTAGCAAAAGCGTTAGAAATTTCATACAGGGAAATGGATGAACATAAAAGTCACATCAAAGGCCTTAAAAAAGCAATGATTGAAAAATTAAAAAATAATATTTCTAATATTTCATTTAATGGTGAAAGCGAAAATATTGATAACAGTCTTTATACTGTTTTAAGCGTAAGTTTACCACCTTCGGAAAATAACGATATGTTATTATTTAATTTGGATATTGATAAAATTTCTGCCTCAGGTGGTAGTGCATGTAGCAGTGGTTCGGAGGTGGGATCGCATGTTTTACAAGCTCTAAATATTCACCCAGATCGTGCAAATGTTCGTTTCTCTTTTAGTAAATATAATACGCTTGAAGAAGTTGAATATGTAGCAAATGTGTTAAGTAAAATGTTTGTAAAATAAGAAAAATTGTTTTTCTTATTTTACAAAGTGTTTTAAGAAAAACTTAAATGATTTTAAATATTTTTTCTTAAAATCTTTAGATAAATTAAAATAATTGAACTAAATTTATTTTTTTAATATATTTGTAAAAGATTTCCTTAACTAATTCATAAAACATTTAAAAATGAAGCCAAATAACTCAAATAATATAGCAGCGGAAAAGGAAGCAAAATTAAGGGCGTTAAAAACTACAATGGAAAAACTTGATAAATCTTATGGCAAAGGAGCTGTAATGAAATTAAGTGACAACGTGGTTACAGATATTGGTTTTATTTCAACAGGTTCTTTAGGTTTAGACCTTGCACTTGGTATTGGAGGTTTACCAAAGGGAAGAATTGTAGAAATATATGGTCCAGAATCTTCAGGTAAAACAACTTTATCACTTCATTGTATTGCTGAAGCGCAAAAATCAGGTGGTATTGCAGCATTTATTGATGCTGAACATGCTTTTGATAGGTCATACGCAGAAAAATTAGGCATTGATACTGATAACTTATATATATCTCAACCTGATAGCGGAGAGCAGGCATTAGAAATTGCGGAAAATTTAATTAGTTCAGGTGCAATTGATATTATTGTAATTGATTCTGTTGCTGCTTTGGTTCCTAAAGCAGAATTGGATGGTGAAATGGGAGAAAGTAAAATGGGTTTACAAGCCCGTTTAATGTCGCAAGCTTTAAGGAAATTAACCGGAATAATAAATAAAACAAGTTGTTGCTGCATTTTTATCAATCAATTGAGAGATAAAATTGGAGTAATGTTTGGAAGCCCCGAAACCACAACTGGTGGAAACGCACTAAAATTTTATGCATCA
>Ga0123338_10006147_pt1 | contig 10122 bp, 7 predicted proteins | sample grotaG_FD_89793 | JGI IMG/M metagenome (GOLD analysis project Ga0123338, IMG submission 89793) | Glacier valley bacterial and archeal communities from Borup Fiord, Nunavut, Canada, to study Microbial Dark Matter (Phase II) -... | ecosystem: Environmental > Aquatic > Freshwater > Ice > Glacier ...
GCTGCAGCGCGGCATTATTGCGCTTGGCGTGGAAGACAACGACGAATTGATTTCCGCCCGCCTGACCAACGGAAGCAATTTCATGCTGCTGGGTTCGTATCAGGGCCAGGCGATTCGCTTCAGTGAGAAAGAAGTGCGCGCCATGGGCCGCCCCGCTTATGGTGTGAACGCGATGGATCTGGAAGAGAAAGATTACATTGTCGGGGCGGAAGTGGTGGAAACCGAAGGCCTGATTCTTTCCGTTTCGGAAAATGGATACGGCAAGCGGACGCCCTTGAAAGACTACCGGCTGATCCGGCGCGGCGGCAAGGGCGTGATCAATATGAAGACCACTCCCCGTGTAGGCAAAGTGGTTGCGATCCTGTCGGTGAAGGAAGATTCGGACCTGATGATTGTTACCAAAGACGGGAAGATGATCCGCATCGACGCGAGCACCATCCGTCAAACAGGTCGCAGCGCACAGGGCGTGTGTCTTGTGAAGATGGAACACGGCGACCGCGTGGCTGCCGCGGTTGTTATTCCTGAATCGACTGAAGACCCGGGTGGCACGCAGGAGAGCCTGTCACTGCAGTAGGAATCCACCATGGTGATGAGCGAAAAACAGCAGCATTTGTTTGGCATCCTGAACGCCATGGATCGGGTAATCGTCGCCTATTCCGGCGGAACCGATTCCGCGTACCTGGCTTGGGCGGCGCACCAGGCTCTGGGTTCGCGCGCAATCGCCATCACAGCCGATAGCGCCTCCATACCGGCGTCCCACAAGCGTGACGCCGAAGACTTTGTGCACCGCTTCGGGATCGCCCATGAATACATCGAAACTCATGAGTTCGATAATCCCGATTACCTGAAAAACGACAAAAATCGCTGCTTTCACTGCAAAGATGAGCTATTCACGCGTCTGGCCGAAGTGGGGCGGGAGCGCGGAATTGAAAATATCGTCTACGGCGTCAATATCGACGATTTGGGCGATTACCGTCCCGGACAGAACGCCGCGCAGCAACACAAAGTGAAAGCTCCTTTGGTGGAAGCGGAACTCACCAAAGCTGAAATTCGCGAACTCTCCCGCGAAGCAGGTCTTCCTACTTGGGACCGGCCTGCCGCAGCCTGTCTCAGCTCGCGCATACCGTACGGCACGCCAGTGACGATCCAGAACATCCGCACCGTCGAAGTGGGCGAAGAAGAAATGAAAGCACTAGGGTTTCGCCAGTTCCGCACGCGCTTCCATGGCGAATTGGTCCGTATCGAAATTGCCCGCGAAGAGATGCAACACGCGCTGAATATGGAAATGGCCGGCCAACTGACGTCGCTCTTCCGGGGCCTTGGCTTCAAGTTTGTCTGCCTTGACCTGGAAGGTTACCGGCAAGGTTCATTCAATCAGTTGCTGACAATGGTTTCCTGAACATCCAAATTCAGCGAAAGCAATACCAGATCCGCCCGTTCCCCCACAACTAACCCTTTCTGCCGCCCAGGCATATTGACAGCGCGAGCCGCATTCACGGTGGCCAGGCGAATCGCATCCCGCAAAGTCAGCTCCGCCATGCGCATCACGTTGCGCACCGCATCGATCATTTTCAGTGCGCTGCCGGCCAGGCGGTCTGTTCCGGCCAGCACCACCCGGCCATCTTCGGTCAGATCCACGGCCTGCTCACCCAGGTTGTAGCGGCCGGGCGTAGCGCCAGCGGGAGAACTGGCGTCCGTCACCAGAACCGCGCGCTCCAATTGCTTCGCGCGAAGGGCGCATTTCAAGAACGCGCTTCCAATGTGAATGCCGTCGCAGATAAAACTCGCGGTCAGGCGGTCATCGGCAAGCTGATCCCAAATGTAGTTCGGCTGCTTGCGAATTTGCGCATGCGCCGCATTGCCCAGGTGCGTTGACATGCTTGCGCCCGCCGCCACCGCGTCTGCAATTTGCTGGGCAGACGCGTGAGTATGCCCGATGCTGACGGTCACGCCGTCGCGTACCACCGCTTCAATGTAAGGCGACGCATTTTCCCAATGCGGCGACACGGTTACCAGCCGGATCCGGCCATCGGTTGCTTCCTGCCAGCGCCGGTATTCGTTTATATCCGGGGGGCGGATCGAGGCTAACGGGTGTGCGCCCCGCGGCCCCTCCTCCGGCGACAAGTGAGGGCCTTCCACGTGAAAACCTTCGATAGAACGATCGCGCACCGCCGCCAGATTCTTGAGCGAGGCAACCATCGCCTCGACCGGCCCCGTGATCACAGTCGGAAAGTACCGGGTGACACCGGAGGCACGAATCGCATCAGCGGAACGCATGATCTCTTCCGCGGGTGAGGCCGCTGAGTTGTAGTCCACGCCAGCGAACCCGTTCACCTGAATATCGACAAAGCCCGGTGCCAGATATACGTTTCGCTCTTCAGAAGCTGCAATGGAGCGGATGTGCGTGTCGAACTCAATCGAAACACTTGCGCCAGTTTGGATATCGATTCCGGAACGGATCATGGGGTTCTCGTTTTATTCACAAGCTATTAACAGGGCTGCCTATCTAAACCGCTCATTCGGCTCCAGATCAAAGCTGTTGATAAGCACTCATAACGATCATTATTTGCGTGCGGAACAAGCTAAAACAGAAGAACTGCTGTCTAAGAACTGTGGCCCGGATGGGTTGGCGAATCTCGGGGGAGGCTAGCCGCCCTGTTCGCGCCACAGCCTCCTTGTTCTCCGTTATTGAAGTGCTGGAACCGGCATCTCGACACGAGTCAGCCAGCCGTGCCGGTCATCCATTCTGCCCTCCACTAGCGCGAAAAACTCCTTTTGAATCCGCTCTGTAATAGGTCCGCGCGAACCTGTGCCCACGGGAATACGGTCAACCGAACGCACCGGCGTCACTTCCGCCGCGGTGCCGCTGAAGAACACCTCGTCGGCGATGTAAAGCATTTCGCGGGGGATGATGGATTCCACCACGGGAATGCCAAGGTCTTTCGCAATCGTCACCACGGTGTCCCGAGTGATGCCCGGCAGCACGCTTGCCCCTAGCGGCGGCGTTACAATCTTGCCATCGCGCACAACGAACACATTTTCCCCGGAGCCTTCGCTGATATACCCCGAAGCGTCCAGCGCAATGCCTTCCGCATAGCCGTTCTCCACGGCTTCCATGTTGATCAATTGCGAATTCATGTAATTCGCGCCCGCCTTGCTCAGCGCGGGAAGCGTATTCGGCGCAATGCGGGTCCAACTGGAAATGCAGACGTCCACGCCGCTGTTGATGGCTTCGTCACCCAGATACTTACCCCATTCCCAACACGCAATATAAACGTCTACCGGATTTTTCATGCCGTTCACGCCCACGTTGCCATATCCGCGTAAAGCAATCGGGCGGATGTAGCAGGAACGCAGCCCATTCACGCGAACCAGTTCCACCATTGCCGCGAAGAGTTCTTCATGAGAAAACTTGAAGGTATCCATGCGGTAGATGCGGGCGGAATCCACCAGGCGGCGGACATGTTCTTTCAATCGAAAAATGGCAGGACCCGCGGCTGTATCGTAACAGCGGATTCCTTCGAACACCGAGCTTCCATAACTGACCACGTGCGAAAGAACATGAATTTTCGCGTCATCCCATGCGATCAATCGCCCGTTGTGCCAGATTTTCTCCGTTGCTTTCAGCATGTGGTTAGTATAACGAGAGCCACCTTATTTGAGGCCATCACTCGCCCATGACCAAATGTGAACAGTGCGGCACCGAACTCGCCGCGAATCGAAGCGGTTTTTGCCCTGATTGCGCGGGACAGACAAGAACGTTCGCCGCGGTAGCGACGCCGGTCGCGCAATCGGTTCAGCGGTCCCTGTCAAATCCCGTTGCGCAATCGGCCCCACGGCCTGTTTCTCAGGCTTCCGTAACCCGATTTTTGCCAGGCGATGTGCTGGTTGGGCGTTACCGGATTGTGGCGTTGCTAGGCCGCGGCGGCATGGGTGAGGTGTACCGTGCGGACGATCTTTCGTTAGATCAGCCGGTTGCCCTGAAATTCCTTGCAAGCGCTGCTACGCGCGATCAAAGCGCCGTCACCCGCTTTCGCAATGAAGTGCGCATCGCCAGGCAGGTTTCGCACCCCAACGTTTGCCGCGTCTATGATCTGGCCGAAGTTGAGGGCGATTATTTTCTTTCCATGGAATATGTGGATGGCGAAGATTTGGGTTCGCTTTTGCGCCGCATCGGGCGGCTGCCGGAAGACAAGGCGCTCGATATCTCACGCCGTTTGTGCGCCGGTTTGGCGGCAGCCCACGAACGCGGAGTGCTCCATCGCGATCTGAAACCGGGCAACGTCATGCTGGATGGCCGTGGCCAAGTCTTGCTCACCGATTTTGGCTTAGCTGGAATCGCCGGTGAGATAGCCGGCAACGAAGTGCGCAACGGAACACCCGCCTATATGGCACCGGAACAGTTGGAGGGCAGGGAAGTCTCCGTCCGCAGCGATATCTATTCGTTGGGTTTAGTGCTGCACGAAGTCTTCACGGGTCACAAACCGGAAGCTTCAAAAGCGCCATCTACGTTCGTCCGCGACCTCGATCCCGCCATCGAGCGTGTGATTCTTCGCTGTCTGGAACGCGACCCCAACGCTCGCCCCATTTCCGCTCTTGCAGTGTCCGCCGCTCTCCCCGGTGGTGATCCACTTGCCGCCGCGCTGGCTGCCGGCGAAACGCCGTCGCCTGAAATGGTGGCTTCGGCCGGCGAAGGTTTCCGCCTGCACACAGCGGTTGCCGCCGCTTGGCTCGCGGGCATCCTCATTGCATTGATCGGGTTGATCGTGTACACGGAACGCTTAAGTTTCCTCACACGCATCGAAACTCCTTACTCGCCGGAAGTTCTGCGCCAAAAAGCGCGCGATCTGATTCGCGAACTGGGCTACACAAATCGCGGCGTGGACAGCGCGAACGGTTTCCAGTGGGATTTCGACCAGATTCAATACGCCAAAGACCACGAAAAGCCAGCACCGGATTGGGACAAACTCGCCCGCAGCCCCGTTCCGCTGCTTCGCTTCTGGTATCGTCAGGCGGATTCGCCGATTATCGGCCAGGACTTGAAAGACGACAAGCTCACGCCGGGCATTGTGACCTATAGGGATCCTCCATTCACTGAAAGCGGCATGATTTCGCTGCTTCTGGGCCCAGACGCCCGCCTGATACGTTTCGAGGCAATGCCCGAACAGAAGCGCAAATCGACTTTGGTTGTCGCCGAAGTTGCTGCCGCGCCGCAGTGGGACAAGCTCTTCACCGCCGCTCACCTGGAGGCGACTCGCTTCCACCAGGTCGCGTCGGAATGGACGTTTCTCGCCGCGTCGGACGTCCGCAAAGCCTGGGAGGGCACGGCCAAGGGCAGTACGCGCCCGCTGCGAATAGAGGCTGCGGCCTGGGAGGGTAGGCCCACCGCCTGGGAAGTAATGGGCCCCTGGAACAAGGCCGAGCGTCTACCGGAAAATTCCAGTCTTTGGAACTCCGGGGAAAGCCTTTGGTTTATCATTCTTTTCACCCTGGCGGCGCTGACATGGGCACCCATGCTGGCACGCCGCAACCTGCTCCGCGGCAATGGCGACCGTCAGGGTGCGTTCCGTGTGGCCGTCTTCATGTTTTGCGTCCAACTGGCGCTGTGGGTTCTTCGAGCCCACTTCACCTCCTCGCCAGGTACTCCCGGAATGGGTTACATCGCGGTGGCGACATCGATTTTTTACGCCGCGTTCATCTGGGCCATCTATCTCGCCTTCGAACCCCAAGTACGTCGGCGGTGGCCGCAGTCTTTGATTTCCTGGTCGGCGGTGCTGGCGGGAAAATGGCGCGATCCTGTGGTGGGCCGCGATACGCTCTATGGAATCGCGATGGCGATTAGCTGGCTGTGGATCGGGACGGGCGTACACGCGGCATTCGGCGCGCTAAACACGCAACCCGATATCGGTAACCTGCACCTGCTCCTGGGGGCTCGCGAAACGCTCGGCTCCTGGCTGTTGCACGTGCCGGGTGCCATTCGCGAAGCTTTATTGTTATTCCTGTTAATCTTCGGCTTCCGCACGCTTCTCAAACGGGAATGGCTGGCCAGTGGGCTATTCGTACTGCTGTTCACCTTGGGCACGCTACAAAGCGGGTCCTCAGCGGCGGATGTGATTACTCAAATGCTGATCTACACCATGATCGTGTTGGTTGTGTTCCGCGTCGGCGTTCTGTCTCTCGCCATCGGTTTACTAATGGTGGGAGTGCTCGATTCCGTACCCGTCACCTTCGATACCGGCAACTGGTACTTCGGCAACGCGGCATTCATGTATGCCACTGCGGCGGCGCTGGCCATCGCCGCCTTTCGAATTGCGATCAAACCAGCGCCTAACTCTGCAATTCTTCGATAACTTCAGCCGCAATGCGGCGGGCTTCTGTTAATGCACCGGGCTCTAGCGAAATCGCACCCACTCGCGCGTGCCCGCCCCCGCCATAGCGTTCGCAGATGCTGGCCAGATTATGCTTCGGCTCTTCCGGTGTCCACGGGTTTGAGCCAACGCTGATCTTGGTCCGAAAGCTGGAAGGGCTCACGGAAACCGTATACACACTTGTCGGAAACAGGTAATACGGAATGAACTTGTTGTAGCCTTCCACGTCGTAACCAGTCAAATCGAAGGTCACCACCGGGCCCTGCTGGCTGGCGCGCTCGCGAATGAATTCCAGGTTCTTCAAGTGGCGCTCATAGAGCGGCACGTACTGCTCTTGAATCTCCGGTAGCGCCACAATTTCGTCCAGCGGCATTTCCCGCATCCAACCGATAATTTTCTGAACAACCGCCGAACCCTTCGATCCTTCAATTACAAGGGTCAGCTTCATGGCCGGTTCGCCTAACGCCACGGCCGTTTGCGCATCCCGGTATTGCGCGCCATCGATGATGTTGGCCCAGTGCACCAGATTGTCCAAATCGGGCGCTGTAAAGTTAAACCGCTCCCGCGCAATGGTTGAGATGTACGAACAGCAGCTCTTGAAGGTGGGGTCGTATAGCTTTTGCGGGTTTTTTTCCAGCGAAAAATGGCGTGCATCTTCCGGCGTCAGGAAGGCGGACTGATGATGGTCGAACCACCAGGTCAGCTTTGGATTCGGAGAGTACTTAAAATCCACAATCGCGTTCACATCACCATCGAATAAATTTTCTTCAAAGATTTGCGATGCCTTGTGCGCCATCCCGGTGTATTCAAAATTCGCTTCCGGATAAAACGCACCCTGCATAAACCTTGTGAAATAGGCGGCAGAGGCCGCGCCGTCGAAACAATGATCGTGATAAAGAACGCGTATATTCATGTATGCGGAAAACCTATCAGAATGCCTGAAAGTCGCCGAAAAAGCAAGTTTCGCATTTTCGTCTGTATACAATCAGGGCGCGGTGATCAAATCTTTAGACATTCTTCTGGGGCTCACGGTAGTCATGCTCGTCGCCAGCATGGCGGTAACTGTGTTGACGCAAATTTGGACGGCAATCTTCAACACACGTGGAAACCATCTTCGCAATGGGCTGATTGACCTGCTGAATCAATTGCACTGTTCGCTTACCCAGGAAGATGCGAAAGCCATCGCCGAACACTTGTTGAAGCACCCGCTGATTCGTGACGGCGCGAATCGCATGGGCAGCCTGATTCACCGCGATGAACTCACGCGGCTCCTGCTCGAAGCCGCCGCCGGGAAGGGATGCCACGTGCTTCACCATCTCGCGCGACAGGCCCTGGTAAACGCACTTAAGCAAAACGGAATTCCCGACGCGGACGGTGCTCTCAAAAGCATCCGCGATACCGCCCTTGCGCTGGAACTGACCTGCCCCGCGCTCGCCGTTTCCGCCCGGCACGATCTCGCAATCCTCCAGGCGGCGTCCAGCGATTTTGTCGCAAAGATCAACGGCTGGTTCGATCAAACCATTGATCGCATCAGCGCGCGCTTCACCTTCACCACGCGCCAGATTACTCTGTGCATCGCGGTTGTAGTAGTAGTGGTCACGCAAATGGATACCGTCGCTCTGGTGAACCGCCTGTCCACCGATGATGCGCTGCGCAATTCTCTAGTTCAAAAAGCGTACGCCCAGGAAAGGCTTAGCGCCATGGATCCGCACCAGATTACGATTCTGGCTTCGCGCGACGTATTTCCCATCGCGCGCAATCCAAAAGACTGGCTGGGCGCGTGGCACTTGTCGAAAATTCCAGGCACTGCGATATCCGTGCTTCTGCTCAGCCTGGGTGCTCCGTTCTGGTTTGAGGCGCTGAAGAATATGCTTCGCCTTCGCAGCTTGATCGCCGCGAAAGACGATACGCAGCGGGCTTTGCGCAATACCTAAGCGGAACCCGCTTTTGGGTTGCGGTCCATCTGCGGCAATACTTCTCCCTTCTGCAAGTTTTCCATTAACTTCTTAAACCGCCGCTCTTTGGTTTCTTCTTTCTTCGCGCTTACCACCCACCAGGTAGCTGTCTTTCGACACCATGTTGCCCCTGAATATAAATTCTTCCAGGCCATGCGCTTCCCCCGAAACCTCTTCTCTTGGACCGCAGTGAACTGGATCTCATTTTGTTCAAATACGTAAACAGCGGATCGCGATTCCTCGCGCGCGGCAAACGACTTCCATCCTGCGGATTGCATCGTTCCGCAGGCGGTCAGTTCAGCTACCCGTTTCATGTTTACCGCGCCCCATCCACGGATTCGGGCCACGTAATGCTGGCCTTCCCTGACCCTACTTGAAATAGCTCAACCAGCAGGTCTTTCGAATCCGCATGGTGTGTCTCAAGCCATTTGCGTCAGTCCGCCGGCTTTTCGAAAAACGTCGGCTCCATAATTCAGAATCGGGCGTGCCTCTCGGCGGCTTCCACGGTATTTCGCATTAACATGGCAATCGTCAGGGGTCCCACACCGCCCGGCACCGGTGTCCATGCGCCTGCCGCATCCGCGCCTTCCACCGGATGGACATCGCCCACCAGCACGCTCCCTTTCTGATCGAAAGTGGCAACCCTGGGCGAATCGGCACCGAAGATACGAACCACTTCATCCCGCGACGTGAGCCGGTTAATTCCTACATCGATCACCGTCGCGCCGGGCCGGATGTGCGCCGCACCTAAGAACGCGGCGCGCCCAATTGCCGCCACCAGAATCTCCGCTTCCCGGCACACCTCGGCCAGGTTCTCCGTCTTCGAATGCGCGATTGTCACTGTCGCGTTCTCCTGCAACAGCAACATCGCCACCGGTTTCCCCACAATATCGCTGCGGCCCACCACCACCGCGCGCTTGCCTGCCATCGCAATGTTGTAACGCCTGAGTAGCTCAATAATGCCCGCGGGAGTGCAAGGGCGCGGCCCCTCGCGGCCCGTAGATAAATTGCCAACGTTTACCGGGTGAAACCCGTCTACATCTTTCGCGGGGTCCACCGCCAGCAACACCTGCTGAGCATCCACCCCCGAAGGGAGAGGCAGTTGCACCAGAATTCCATCGATATCGGGGCGGCGGTTCAACGCTTCCACCATGCTCAACAACTCACAGGTGGTCACGCTCTCAGGCGGCGTCAGCGTTTCACTCCAGATCCCCAGCGCCGCCGCTGCTCTGGTCTTATTCCGGACGTATACCTCGGAAGCTGCGTTATCGCCCGCACGGATCACGGCCAAGCCCGGAGGCCGCCCCAGAGCGCGTGTTACCTGCTCCGCCCGCGGCCGCAGTTCCTCCAGAATCTGGTCCCTTACGCGATTTCCATCCAGAAGAGTGTGCAAGTTTTCAGTTTAAAGGTGAACGCGGCGCCGCTCCGCTGCGTAGGAGTTTGTTAAGGATTCGTATGGCTAGAAGAAAGAAAAGAATTGTCTGGGTCTCAGCATTGGTAGTAGTCGCGGTCGCTGGCGTATTCTCGTTCAAAGCGCTGAGTCACACGGTTGTAAAAATCGATCCGGAGAAGCTCGCCAAAGTGGAAAAAACCGACTTGGCGCGTTCCGTTGTCGCCACCGGCAAGGTGCAGCCCACCACACAGGTCGAAATCAAGAGCAAGGCCAGCGGCATCATCCAGAAATTGCCGGTCAATTTCGGCGACGTCGTGCATCGCGGCCAGGTTCTATGCGAACTCGATAAGAACGATCTGCTCCCTCGCCAGCGTGAAGCCGAAGCCTCGCTCCATGTCGCCGAAGC
>Ga0123338_10006150_pt1 | contig 10117 bp, 10 predicted proteins | sample grotaG_FD_89793 | JGI IMG/M metagenome (GOLD analysis project Ga0123338, IMG submission 89793) | Glacier valley bacterial and archeal communities from Borup Fiord, Nunavut, Canada, to study Microbial Dark Matter (Phase II) -... | ecosystem: Environmental > Aquatic > Freshwater > Ice > Glacier ...
CACTACGTAGGGATAACCTAACTGAGTAGCTAAAGGTTTAAGAGTATCGTGTAATTCACTTTTACAGAAATAACAACGGTTCACAGGATTAGATGTGTAATTAGGATTTTCCATCTCATGGGTGGAAACGATTCTGTGCGTAATCCCAATTTCCGCTGCTTGGATTTGAGCATCTTCTAGCTCTTCTGGCAATAAAGATGGAGAAACAGCAGTCACAGCCAAAGCACGATCTCCTAAGACATCGTAAGCAATCTTCGCTACCAAAGTGCTATCAACACCGCCAGAGTAAGCGATTAAAGCCTGTTCCATCTCACCAAACAAACGTGTGAGTTGCTCAAGTTTTTGTGTTAGTAGCATTTACCAATCCACCCCCAACTGTATTCAAGCTTACTAAATACTATTTTAATGAATATTTTGAGGGAAAGTCTTACAAATTTTAGTCAACTATCCTGTTAATATCCACTGAGCACAAAAACGCGCTCCTTTGTTGGCTAGCAAGTTCAGATACTTTTACTACGGATATTAAATTTATGGAAGTATTACTAGTTCCCTTGATGGATTTAATTCAACATCCAGAAAAGCTAGCGCAATTAATTGTTAACGGAATCGCTGTCGGTAGCATTATTGCTCTAGGCTCAGTAGGATTGACGCTGACTTATGGTATTTTACGGCTGTCAAACTTTGCTCACGGTGACTTTCTGACCTTGGGCGCTTACCTGACATTCTTGGCAAATGCTAGTGGGGTGAATATTTGGTTGGCGATGATCGTGGGTGCGGTGGGGACGGTTGCCGCGATGTTGTTGGCAGAAAAGCTGCTTTGGTCAAAAATGAGAGCCGCTAGGGCTAATTCGACAACGCTAGTGATTATTTCGATTGGACTAGCATTGTTCTTACGTAATGGCATCATCTTTATCTGGGGGGGAGAAAATCAGCGTTACAATTTGCCAGTAGCATCAGCGCCGGAAATTTTAGGTGTAAAAATACCTCAAGATCAGTTGTTGGTTGTAGTCATGGCAGTAATAGCTATTTGTGGGCTGCATTACATACTCCAGAATACAAAAATCGGTAAAGCGATGCGAGCCGTTGCGGATGATATTGACCTGGCGCGAGTCTCAGGGATCAATGTTGGCGAGATTGTAATTTGGACTTGGGTAATTGCGGGTACTCTAACTTCTTTAGGCGGTAGCATGTATGGCATGATTACAGCCGTACGTCCGAATATGGGCTGGTTTTTAATTTTGCCATTGTTTGCTTCCGTGATTTTAGGTGGGATTGGTAATCCCTATGGCGCGATCGCTGCAGCTTTAATTATCGGTGTTGCCCAAGAACTCAGTACACCTTGGCTAGGTTCTCAGTATAAACAAGGAGTTGCCCTGTTTATTATGATCATAGTGCTTTTATTTCGTCCTAAAGGTTTATTCAAAGGCACGATGTAATTGTAGAGACTTCGTATGGCACATTCCTACACAAAAGCGAAATACGAAGTCTCTACGCCCAGTTAAGGATTGAGAACGTGGAAGTAAATAGCTGCTACCAAAACGTTACCAGCTAGTAACAAGATGGAAACAATGGTGCGAAAGGGATAAGGAGGCTTACCAGTGTCAACAGTGGGACTTTTAGGGTTCTTGAGATTGGTTGTCATGGTTTGTTCAAAAATAATAGGACTTTTACAGAAATACCAAACTGCTGTCACCCTTGGCTAACTTTGTTAGAAATATTTTTTTGCCAAGTCGCATTCTGGGTGTTTATGGGTTTTCGCCAGCGTGATATGAACTGCGAACTAGGGGACCGGAACGGACGTGGGAAAATCCCATTTCTCGGGCGATGGTTCCTAATTCCTCAAATTCTGCTGGTGTCCAGTATTTCTGGACAGGGAGATGCACCAACGAAGGACGCATATACTGACCTAAGGTGAGGCGATCGCAACCAACTGATTTAAGATCCCTCATAGTCTCGATAATTTCGGCGACATTTTCACCGAGTCCTAGCATCAAACCAGATTTAGTCGGAATACTAGGGTCGATTTCTTTAACTATTTGCAGTACTTGTAATGAGCGATCGTATTTTGCACCTCGACGCACGGGACCTGTTAACCGCCGGATTGTCTCGACATTATGATTATAACAAGCAGGCTGAGCGGTGACGATCATCTCAATTCGCTGGCGATCGCCAAAAAAATCAGGTGTCAACACTTCGATTTGAGTTTCTGGGTTAAGAAGCCGAATCGCGGTCATTGTTTGCACAAACCAGCCAGCACCTTGATCTGATAAGTCATCACGGGCGACAGAAGTTAGCACCACATAACGCAATCCTAACAACTGCACTGACTCGGCGACTTTTTGCGGTTCTGCTGGGTCTAGAGGCATAGGTGCATGACCTTTATCGACTTGACAAAAACCACAAGCGCGGGTACATACAGGTCCCATCAGCAAGAAAGTTGCTGTTTTTTGGGCGTAGCACTCGCCTCGGTTAGGACAACGTCCTTCTTCACAGATGGTGTGGATTTGGCGCTGCTTGATAATTTTTTGGACTGTGGAGATCTCGCTGGCTTTGCCGATGGGACGGCGTAACCAAATAGGCATGGCGGCAATTTCCGTCTTCAGTTGGGAGTTTACATCGCTCATAAAGATTTCCGCAATTTTTTTGACTGCACTTTGCTGCGCTTTATCACCATGACATAAATTTTTTAGATCGTTAATCAACCAGATGCCGCACTTGCTGCACTTTTTGTGCATCAAAATTGACCTGTATCACCCTACACAAATAAAAGTTTCGGCTATAGTGGGAAAGTTCTTATACATCATCCATACTTATAGCCCCTGTCAGAGGAGTCGATTGTGGCAAGTAATAAAATCCTCGTTATTGATGACACTACGGTTGTCCGTTTAAGAGTCAAAGAAATGCTGCCTCCGGGTAACTTTCAAGTACTCGAAGCAAAAGATGGTGTAGAAGGACTCAATCTGATCCAGCAGGAAAAACCCAACCTGATTATGTTGGACTTCCTGTTGCCGAAGAAAAGTGGCTGGGATGTTTACCTAGAAGTTCAAGCAAACCCTGATTTGCGGAAGATTCCTTTGGTATTAATGTCTGGTCGAAAGGAAGAAGTCACAGAAAAACTCACAGAACCCTTCGAGTATTTTGAATTTCTCCCCAAACCTTTCGATCAAAAGCAACTAATTGCCGCCATCAAGGCAGCAATGGCAAAAGCGAAATTACCACGTACTGCCCCCGTAGCCCAGGCTGCAACCGCTGCCAGTAATGGAACTACGACTAACGGGGCTAAATCGTCTAATGGAAATTCTGCCCCTACCACTACTTCCGCTTCTACCCCTGATATCCAGGAATTAAATGAAAAAATTGCGAAAATGCAAGTTGAAATCGATGGGTTAAAGAAACAGCTTACTCAAGTGGTCACATTTATCAAGCAAAAAGTGAAATAGTTACCAACGAAATTTCTCTTCACAAGTGCGATGCTATGACTGTGCTCCCGCGCTACGTAGCATCTGTACCACAGCCGGATACTGATTAAATTCAGCAATCATCAAGGCTGTATAACCACCACGATTCCGCAAATTCAGATCTGCTCCAGCCTTTAATAATAACTCTACAGCTTCCTGCTCACCCCGAGAAGCTGCCCACAATAAAGCTGTTGCGGCTGCGGAATCTTGTTGATTTACATCTGCACCTTGGTTAGCAATTGCTGCATTAACCCAATGTGGTTGCGTTCTGCTGCTTTAATCAAGGCTGTTTTGCCATCGTCTGCAATCCGGCTCGGATCGGCACCGTATTCTAGCAATAGCTGTAAAATTTGCGGATGTCCGTATAATACTGCAAGCGTCAAAGGTGTTTCACCTAAGTTACTTACATTAGGGTTTGCGCCTCGCCGCAATAGTGCTTCGGCAATTTGGCTATGTCCTTGTAATGCTGCAACTAATAATGGTGTATCACCCAGATTGTTGCGAGAATGCACGTCAGCATCTCGTTGGAGGAGGATTTCGACTAAATCGGTATATCCTTCGATTACGGCAAGATGCAAGGCTGTTTCACCATCTTTGTCTTTGGCATTAACTTCAGCACCGTGGGAAAGTAGTAATGTCGCGATCGCACTATGTCCCGATGCGGCGGCGACGAGCAAAGCAGTACCACCATCCTGATTTTTCATTTTAACATCAGCCCCAGCAGCAAATAGAGCTTGGACAACTTCTAAATGTCCCAATTCCGCTGCCATCATCAAAGCTGTCTCGCCATCAACATCCGCTGCATTGACTTTTACGCCAGCTTGTAGTAATGCTTGAACTACCGCAGTCCGTCCATGCCGAATTGCCAAATTAAACGCCGTATCTCCATCAACGTCTTTGACATTGACTTGCGCCCCAGCATTCAGCAACACGCGCACCACATCGGCATGATTTTTCGCTGCTGCTGCCATCAGGGCGGTGCTACCATCTTCATTGGTAGCATTGACATCAGCCCCAGCAGCAACTAAAAATTCCACAATTTCTAGATGATTAGCAGCCGCCGCCAACATCAAAGCTGTCAAACCATAAATTTTTCGACTCTGATTGACCTTGACATTACTCTCTAGGAGCGATCGCACAATTTCGGTGTAACCTAACGTAGCCGCATACATTAAAGCCGTGGTGCCATTATGATCAGCGGCATCTACGCTTACCCCTTGAGCTAAAAGCACCCTTACCCGATGGATATCGCCGCTTTTAGCTGCATTTAACAGCCGGACAGCATCATTGGAATTCATGTTTAAAAATTACCTTAAAACCAGTACCAAAGCTAGTGGAAGCCACCTTACCACCAAGAGCCTCGGATACCTTGTGTGTCTGATTACATGTTGAAAAGCCAAGTTTTTGCCAATCTACTTAAAATCTAAAATCTAAAATCGGCTTGAGCGTGCTAATTTTTATGAAGATTCTGATGAACTTGCAAAAAAACTATGACTTGGGAAATTCCTGCCTCGGTAAAGTATGGGCTAAATTTCGTTCACCCGGTTCTGATGTGGGTGCTATTGGCAGCGACCCTTTATGCTGCCTATCTGGGGTTACAAGTACAACGTACCAGACAAGCTGAGGGCGACTTAAAAAAAGAACTGATTAAAGGCAAATTTAATGTCAGGCATTATCAAATCGGTTCTTTGATCTTAGCTTTGATGGTGACTGGTGCAGTAGCAGCGATGGCTGTGACTTACATCAATAACGGCAAGCTGTTTGTCGGTCCTCACTTACTAGCAGGGCTAGGCATGACAGTCATGATTGCCGTCTCCGCCTCTATGTCGCCTTTTATGCAAAAAGGACACAATTGGGCGAGATTTACGCATGTTTTCTTGAATTTTGTGCTTTTGGGGCTATTCACCTGGCAGGCAATTAGCGGCGTGCAAATTGTCCAAAAAATCATCAGTAACGCTTAATCGTTAAATCGACTTAACGCGCGTACCGTGAGGTCAGCGCGAAGCTATGGCTCAACGCTTAACAAAGGAAGTGTTTTTCGCGGCGCATAGCGCGGGAACAAATAAGTCCGAACCCAAAATCCCCTAATTTTAACTATGAGGATTTGCCTGTTAAGCGTTAAGCTTCCCTTTTAACGCTTTTTAGATTTAGGCGGAAACGGTGTCCCTTGAGATTGGTGAAAATCTTGCTGTACCTTATAAGTCAAACGCCGGGAAACTTGGCGGACTATTTGGTTCAGTAAGCGATCGCCTGTAGTTTGAACCAAAGATTTAGGTAAGCGCTGGATAAATCGGGGAAAATGAATATAAACCGTCAAATCTAATTCCCACTCAACTCTGGTAATTACCTCTTGACCATCGTTGGTGACTTCGACCAAATGTAAAGACGCTTGGTAGTCTACCTCATAACCGGGTGCAACGTAGTCAGGAACCGGGATAGTGCGGATACGATAAACACCAGCATCTGCAGGCATTAGTTCTAAACCAATTTTTGGCTCCACCTCGTAACCAAAAGAGCCAAAACGACCAATAGTTAAAGCGTAACCATTTTCTCCCAACGGTTCAACTGACATGGGTTGAGCGCAGGGCGCAAACCATTTTTGGTGTTCGTTGAGATACTCAGCTACTTGGTGAGCGGTCGCCAACATTTCCATGCAGTCACTGTGCTGACTGTGAAATCGATTAATTGTAGTCGATGTATTTGCTTCGGTTGCTGAATCCTCAACTTCCGAAGTTGTCGACACAGGCAATACTACTTCGGAATCAAAGGATTGATACTGGTGCTTTTGTGACAACATAAGATGTTTTTTTATACGTGCTGGCTACTTGCCTATACTCAGGGTTCCCCGGCTGGGGTAAAGATGTTGCACTGCAAGTCAATTTTGACCGAAAGATCAAAAACCTGCCATTAACTTCATAAAAACTACAATATAGAAGCAGACAAATCCGGCATATAGCTTTTTAGCATAGCGTTTATTATGAAAGCATTTGTAGCAGGGGCAACAGGTCAGACAGGTCGGCGGATCGTTCAAGAGTTAATCGATCGCGGAATTCCCGTCCGGGCTTTGGTTCGAGATCTTGAATCGGCTAAAACTATTTTGCCATCTACCGCTGAATTAATTGTGGGTGATGTGTTACATAAAGATAGTCTTTTGGCTGCTTTCGGAGATAGTACTGTTTTATTCTGTGCAACTGGGGCGAAACCGGGGTTTGACCCCACTGCACCTTATAAAGTGGACTACGAAGGCACTAAAAATCTCGTAGATGTGGCTAGAGGGAAGGGAATTGAGCATTTTGTATTTGTGTCTTCTATGTGTGTATCCCAGCTGTTCCATCCGCTGAACTTGTTTTGGCTAATTCTCGTGTGGAAGAAGCAAGCTGAGGAATATCTCGAAAAAAGCGGTTTGACTTATACAATTGTGCGACCGGGCGGTTTGAAGAATGAAGATAACTCCGATTCGATTGTGATGTCTCGGGCTGATAGTCTGTTTGATGGCAGCATTCCGCGCCAAAAAGTTGCCCAAGTATGTGTGGAAGCACTGTTTGAACCAGCTTCCCGGAATAAAATTGTCGAGATTGTCGCTCAACCGACTGCACCAGTCAAGAGTTTCAACGAGCTATTTTCCCAAGTTGCCTGATACAGGGCAATAATTTTATGTCTCGATGGTTCAAAATTCAACATCTCAAATCTCAAATCCAAAGTGCAATTCCCAAGCGTCTGGGAATGATTGCTGTGATTTTCGGTTTGGGATGTTTCTTTCTGTTGTATAACTATCAGATGCGATCGCACTACGATCCAAGTTTTGCTGTGAAGCAGCCTCCTTTGGTGATGCAAGGTGGCGATCCTTATATTCGCGCTTTGATGCGGACTATTTCTGCTAGTGAGGCAAATCAAGACCGTCCTTATTCTTTGTTGTATGGCGGTCAGCACTTCAGCGATTTCAGTCATCACCCGGAAATGTGTGTGCGAATTGTGAATGGTCCGAATAAAAATAATTGTTCCACTGCTGCTGGGAGGTATCAGCTAATCAATACAACTTGGTCGGAACTTGCGCCTCGTTACCATCCACAACCAAAGTGGATGATGCTGTGGACAGCTTATAGTTTTGAGCCTGAGTATCAAGATAAAGTTGTTTATGCTTGGTTAAGCGACCCGCAAGCTTGGGGTGTTGATATTTCTCAACTTTTGCATCAAGGCAAAATTAGTCAGGTTTTGAAGAGGCTTTCCGGAACTTGGACGAGTTTAGGTTATGGGATAGAGACTAATTCGGTCAGTGGACGGTTGCCGAAAATTTATCAAAAAATGTTACAAGAGGAATTAGCGAACTGATCCAAAAAACTTTTGAACAGAGGTAACAAAAATTATTGTTTGCTCAAAATGAATGTTATGACTGCAATTACTAATTATTTGTAACAGTGTTAACGGACACAAATTAAATATTTTTTTATTTACATCAACAAATTTATCATCATTTTCACCAACAAGTAATAACAAAGGATTATTATTTTCTTTGAGTTTTTGCCATAGAGAGGGTTGGCGACCAGTACCCATAAATCGTAAGGATTTAGCTAGTTCTTTGGGATTATTTTGTAATCTATTTTCTATGAGTTGAGTAAATTTTGGATGCTGATGCATTGAGCCAAAAATTGGTTGTTTATACCAGTTGTTTAGAAAAGCTGTAAAATCACTTCTTTCTAATTTTCTCGCAATTTGCTCATCACGTTTAATACGTTCTAATCTTTCTATATCTGTTAACAAGCCAGGGTTAGCTGACTCTAAGATAACTTTACTAAAGTATTGGGGAAAATTTAGGTTAAGGTATAGAGCTAATCTCCCACCCATCGAATAACCAACTAAAAAGCAGCGTTTAATCTTTAGCTCATCTAGTAAGCTAATTAATGCTTGAGCCGTATTTTCCATTTCATAGCATTTATCGCTATTAAATACTTGCGTGCCATGTCCGGGAAGGTCAACTGTTAAATATGAAAATTTGTTACCTAGCATTCCTACCGCTAGGTCAAATTCATGTTTATTTCCCATAAAGCCGTGCAAAAAGAGAATTAGTGGCTGATGACAATCGCCTGTCAAATAATAGTCAAGTTCAAAGGTTGCTTGCATACACAATACATTGAGAACCGAATTAACCTTGAGATGGAAAGCCTTGAATCTTATAGCCAATATCTGCTAAAATGGCTAGGTCAACTTTGGTTGGTAGCCGACGACCACCGGGGTTATTACTAGCTAGCAGGACTGGACGACCATCGCTGAGAAAACCAGCTTGAATATGACCTAGGTCACTTTCTAAAGGGATAGGATTTCCTGCATTCACAGATTTGGCATTAGAACCAACAAAAGAGCCTCCTGTGCCTAAAGTTTTGAAAATTGGTGCTGTACCAATCCCCAGAATATGACCAATTTCATGCAAGGCTGTGCTTAAGAAGTCTACACTATTTGTCGGGATATCATTAGATGTGTCTGGTGTTAAGTCGAAAAACCATGAAGTTGAATTGCCATCTAAGAATGTGGGAGAAGAGTTAAATGTAATAGTTCCTACCCACGGTTCAAAGCTTGAACTACTCAATCGATTTCTCAAAGCAATGTCGTTAGCATCAGTACCATCATATCCGGCAAATGCCAGCGCCTTTTGACTAAGTGGTAGATTTTGAGAGCCAACAAAAATCAGTAAGTCGTCAATTGAAGTATTTAACTTGACTGTTTCTACATTCCCGGTTTGAGGATTTTCCAGGCTGAAAGAAGTACCTGCAGGAACGTCAGGAAAGTCATTTTGGATATAGTTTTCCCAAATATTTGCTGCTTCTTCTAAAACCGACTTACGTGCAGGATCGGCGAAAAAGTTGTTGGTATCGAATCTATAATCATACTGAATTTGAAATCTGTGAACGCGAGTAGCTGATAGTTCTAAGTTATAAAAGGTGTTAGCGTTATTATTACCAGCAAAGACGCGGATATAGTAAGTGCCAGTAGCTAAATTATTGGCGTTTAATTGCGCTGTTCCTGTGCTATTAGTCATAGCAATACTGACACCACTGCTATTTAGCAACTCTACACTGGTATTAGCAGTTAAACCACTTAAAGCGAGGTTAAAGTTACTTGTATTGCTTAGGTTAAAACGGTAATAGTCGTTGGAGTCAGCACTACCAACAAAGTCTCTGAAAATAGTCTTGCTATTGATATTAATATAGCGACTAGCGCTGAGAGTATTACCGGCATAGTCTCCTCCCGTGACTGGGCTAGCTAAGCGTCTTTCTCGCAAACCATAGGTTACATAGTGGTTGTATGCCTGCTGATTATTAAAGCTTGCCAAATCTGAATTATTCGCACGATAATAGGAGACGTTGAAAAAAGGTGAAGATACACGTCCTTCAGTCAATCCGTATGTTTGAAAATGTTCGTATGATTGTTGATTATTTAATCCGGCTGAGATTAAATCAGGATTTACTTGACGATAATAATTCACGTCAAAAGGAACAGAAAATAACCTACCTTCTTTTAATCCATATAATTCAAAATGTTCTAATAGTGCCGAATAATTGAAGTTTGACAGGTCGGGATTGCTAGCTTGGTAGTAATTGGGATCGAAAAATTGCGAATACTGTCTTCCCTCGCCTATACCATAAGTTTGCAAATGCTGAAAGCCG
>Ga0123338_10006151_pt1 | contig 10113 bp, 8 predicted proteins | sample grotaG_FD_89793 | JGI IMG/M metagenome (GOLD analysis project Ga0123338, IMG submission 89793) | Glacier valley bacterial and archeal communities from Borup Fiord, Nunavut, Canada, to study Microbial Dark Matter (Phase II) -... | ecosystem: Environmental > Aquatic > Freshwater > Ice > Glacier ...
CATGCGTTGGAATGGCACGCTGGACCAGTTGTCCGCATAACAACAGCCACGCGATTCTTTCTCGCCAATCAGGTGCGCCTGGTCGCGAATAGTCTGGTAGTGCTTAAAGATTCCGCGCTCGATAATCGGGAACTTCGTCGCTTTCACGCCGTCATCGTCATAGCCCGTGGTCGCCAGGCCGCGCTCATTCGTGCGGTCGCCCCAAACGTTCACAATGTCGCTTCCAATGCGCTGCTTGCCCAGCTTATCCGGCGTCAGGAAACTGGTACCGGCATAGTTCGCCTCATAGCCCAACGCGCGGTCCAGTTCCGTCGAATGCCCCAAACTTTCGTGAATGGTCAGCCACAAGTGAGAAGGCATCAGCACCAGATCCTTCTTACCTGGCGTTACCGCAGGAGCAGCCAGATGCTCCAGAGCTTCTTCGCGAACGCGCTGCGCGTTCTCCACCAGATTCATGATGGGGACGTATTCGTACCCAGCGGAAACCTGCGGAGGTTGATAGCGCCTGGTTCGCGACAAGGCGGCAGCGCGGTCCACCGCGGTTGCATTCACAACCGCATACGTTTGCAGATTCAGTTGTTGAATCGACGAACCTTCAGACGTGGCAAGGTACTTATCCTCTGACCGGAACGACAAATTGCATCCGGAAGAAAACACGCGCGGGTCTTTCTTCGCCTGCCCCGCCGCGGACCGGATCAGTTCCAGCTTTTCTTCCAGCGGCACCGTGAATGGGTCACGCTCATGCGGCGTCTGCCAGCGGTCTTTGTATACCGGAACCGCCGCCAACTCGATCGGTTTTGAACGGAGCACCGCATTTGCCCGGGCCACCCCAACTGCTTCGCCGGTGATCCTCGCAATCTCCGCCTTGTTCACGTTCGGCGACGCCGCAAAGCCCCACGCCCCATCCGCAATCACGCGCACTCCAAAGCCGAACGAGCCCGTATCGGCGACATTCGGCACCTCCAGCGTCTTCCCCGTTGCCCGTTCCGGGTTCAGGCGCACAGTCACGAATTGCCGTCTATACCGAATGATCCGGATATCGCAATACGTCGCTTTCAGCCGCTTCGCTTCCGCCAGCGCGACGGCCCCCAGATTCTCAAGTTCCGGGTTCGGTTTTGAAGAACCCGCAGGTGCGGCGGCGAACAGGCTTGCGGCCTGGCTGGAAACAAGTGCGGCACTGCTAGATTGCAGGAACGTACGTCTGGTGACCATCTTGAAACTCCAGAGTACATTAGGCCGCGGATGTTGCGCCCACTTGTGGTGTGTAACGCACACTCCTCATCGTATGTTTCTGTGGAACCGCAATGAGATTAGCCCGTGGCCAGAAGTTTGCAAAAGGTTTACAAACGCCGAAGCAACCAACTATCAAGTGGCGGGTTTCGTCTAAGGAAAGGAATGGAATGCGAATGATGACAATCACGGAACAAGGCTTACGTTGGATGGGGGCTTTGGTTCTAGTGCTGTGGGGATGCATTGTGGCGGAAGACACACTAGTGAAACATGCGCGCCGGGATACCGTGCAAGCCCTGGTAGATTTGCGGCACATGCGCGAAGGGCGAAAACCGATACCCGTGTCTCATCCGCTTCGCAATCCCAACGCAGCAACGAAACCGGCGATTGGCTAACTCCCGCGACATTCTGGATCTGGTCCCCGGCTCGTAAGTCCCCGTCAATACCAGCAGTATGGGCCCACACTGCCTTGATGGCAATTGCAGACGCGGGTGTCTTAAACTTCGGGTGGACCTCACCGAATCGCGCAAAAACAACCGGTACAGGGTTTGTGTGAAATAAATTTGCGGGTCCCAGCGTTCAGAGTGCAACAGCCGCTCCCACGCGGTTCGTCGCGGCAATCTCAAGGACCGTAAGAATGTGGAGAAACGCCGCGTTCGCCAACAGGTAAAACAGTGCGACGAACGCCACGCCCAAACCAACGGCCAGCGGGATGCTCCACCTTGGGTCGCGCGGTAATTGATTACGGTCAAGATCAGAATCAGCAATACAGAAAGGGCATTCGACCAGAGCGGCCCGTAGGCTACGCGAAGTAACACATACTGGCCGCCGGTGGGCGGCATCATGCGTCCTAACGCCGCGAAGGCTAGCGCACCAAAGAAAGACACAACCCCGGCCAGAAACCACACCAGCAGGATGGATTGCGCGGAAGGCAAGTGCCTGGCGATTACGCTGGGCACCAGAAAAATGCCGCATCCAGCAGCGTTAACCGCCGGGGTAGCTCTTTCACAGAATGTGAAAGGTGGGTTCCACCACCACTTCACTCTTCAGGCTGTTCGCAATGAAGCATTCACGGTGCGCCACCTCACATAAATGCATGAGCCGCTCCTGGGTGGCACCGGCCCGCACAGTGATCGCAGGCCGCAGAATGATGCGTGTTATGTGTACCGGCTTGATGGCTTCGGGCATTTCGGCATGGGCGGAATCTTCATAGCCGATTACGTCCAGCCGCGCCCGGGCCGCTACCGCAAGAAAGCTCAGCAACTGGCACGATGCCGCGGCCAGCACCAGTAACTGCTCCGGTGAAAGCAGAGCCGGGTTGCCGCGAAAAGCGGGGTCTGAACTTAGCGTGAGTGAGGCTTCGGCGGGCGGTGCTGTCACCGTATGCTGCCGGTTGTAATTGTCATAGCCGGCGCCGGTACTGCCCTGCCAGCTTACGGTTGCTTTGTATTCGTGTGTCAGAGCCATCGCTTTAGAAAGGAACAGATATGGTAACCATCAATAAACTTAAACGGCGATTCGCCAATGGTGTAATGCCCGCACGGCATCTCCACAAACTTCGCGTCGATATTGCGGCTGGTAATGTGTTCGCGCGTATCGCGCGAGAGGTGAATGGGAAAGGTGGTGTCGTAAGTTGCGTAGATGAATAGCGATTTCTTCTTAAGCTCCGCAAAGCGATCCATGTAATGAACGGGGCTGATAACCGACCAGGCTGTTCGCAGGCGGTCCAGATCGATGTCGTTCTCAATGCCTTTGCGAATGTGCTGAGTGGAGAGTCCCTGCCAGACCACATCGGCCACATAGGTCGAGCAATGATTGAAGACGTTGACGGAAATTCGTGGATCGTGTGCGCTCGCTAAAAACGCATAGCAGGAGCCGAGGCTGGTGCCCACGATGCCGAGCCGTTCGTAGCCCTGCTGCTGCAGCCAATCGTAAGTCGCGCGGAGGTCGATAACGGCTTGTCGTGTCGCGTCGATGGTGCGTGCGATGTTCGAGGAAACCGCGTAATCGGCGCGTTCGAGTTCAGGTGGCATCCGATGATCGTGATAGGGCAAGCTCAGACGAATCGCCGTAATACCTAGTTTCGCGATACCGGCACACAGCGCCATGTGCTGGTTCAAGCCGGCATTCCAATGGGGCAGCACGACAACGGCTCTTTTCGGCTTATGGGAAGCCTGCTTGGCCCGGAAGACGCGGCCGTAAACGGTGTTGTTTCCCGGATACGGCGTGTCCACCGGAGAGGTGAATTTCAGCCAGTGATCTTCCAGGCGAAAGTCTTTGGGCGGGTCATACCCATAGAACGAATCGCTTTGCGCAAGCGCCAACACGTTCATCTCCGCTATGTAGTCTTCAGGTTCGTGACCGTTGCGAGGCTGTTCGAGCGCAGCGGGCCAGTTTTTCGTCCATTCGACACCCCAATCGAAGGGGCGTACCACCCGGTTGGTGGAGCGGAAGGCGAGACTGTTTTCCCACCGGCTCATACGGCGGCCGTACCAGCGCTTCACCATGTTTGTTTGGAATCCGGCAGAGTCTCCATTTTAACGGAAAACGGACTAATCCCGTAAGAACCGGGTGTCATCGGGTTTAGGTAAACCCGCTAAGGGTGTGTTCAGGAATTCCATCACAGGCAAGGCTGCCCGCAAGGCTTGAGAGAGGTGCTTGTAGAGTTCCGGCGTGGTGGCGATTGCGGGGTCCAGATTGCGCCAGAAAAAGAATTGCTTGCGGCGGAGCAGGTCCGCGGCAGGGTGCCCGGCATCGAAGCTTTTTGGAACCCGCGTGAGTTGTTCACCCTGCAATTCGCCAAGGGCGGCCCGAAGCTTGGGAGCGCGGCAGAGTTTCGCAAACGCTGCGTGATGTTCCGCTAAGTAATTGCGAAGCGCGCGAAGCTCTTCCGGGCCGGGCCTGTAAGAACCCGCGGCGAGGAGAACTTCGTCGGGCGAGATATGAAAATAGAACACGGCGCTGCCATCTCTGCCTAAGCCCTGCTTCTTTATTGCGGCAGAGATCATGGTCTTGTAAGGAGTCTTATTTTTGCTGAAGCGTGTATCGCGATAAATGCGATAGACGCACTTCGCGGGGTCCTGAATATAATCGGGAGCGGTCTTTTCGATATCGCGCTGAAGTGCGGCGACCAGTTCCACCATGGGAGCTTTCACCGCGGTGTCGAACATTTCCTTGCGAGGTTGAAACCAATCGCGCTGGTTGTTCTTTTTCAGACCGCGAAGAAATTTGATTCCTTCAAGAGGGAAACCGGCAAAACCGGTCTTCATTTACGTGCTCCTTTATAATTGAGGTTCATGGCCACCACGGAAGAGATTCTCCAGAGTCTCGCCGCGATTCCCAATTTACAGATAGCAGAGCATGTGGCGCTTTCCGCATACACGCGTTTCGGTATCGGCGGTCCTGCGGATGCGGTTGTGGAAACAACTCATGCCGAATCATTTACTTCCGCTCTGCAACTGGTCCGCGACAGCCAAATTCCGTTCGTTGTGATCGGCGGCGGCTCTAACCTCATTGTCGCTGACGATGGCTTTCGGGGGATTGTGCTGAAGTTCGGCGGCCGTAGCATTCGCCTTGACGGAACTCGTGCGATCGCCGAAGGTGGCGCTGTGCTGCAGGATCTGGTGGATGCGACGATTGCGGCTGGGCTTAGCGGCATTCATACCATGACCGGCATTCCCGGTTCAGTAGGTGCGGCCGTGTATGGCAATGCGGGAGCGTACGGGCATTCCATTTCAGAATGGACGCGCGCAGTGCGGTTCTTCGATGGGGCGGCGGTCCGCACGTTCGACAACGCTCAATGCGAGTTTCACTATCGCGAGAGCGTGTTCAAGAAACAAAAAGATTGGATTGTGCTCTCCGTTGAGCTGGCTCTACAGCGCGGGGATGCTTCCGAATTGAAGGCACAAGCGGACGGAATCCTCGAGCTCCGGAACGAGAAGTATCCGCCCACAATGAAGTGCGCGGGCAGCATCTTCAAGAATTACCTGCTGGCCGAGTTGCCGCCCTCGGTTGCGGCCGAACTGCCGAAGAATGTGATTCGCGAAGGCAAAGTACCCTCCGCTTACTTCCTGGAACAAGTGGGTGCGAAGGGCATGAGGGTGGGCGATATTCATGTGGCGGAATATCATGCGAACCTGATTTACAACTCAGGCGGCGGAACGGCGCGCGATCTGGTAACTGTCATTCAGGAACTGAAGCGCCGCATCGGTGAGCGGTTCGGAATCCCGCTTGAGGAAGAAGTGCAGTACGTCGGACAGGTATGATCCACGCCGCACTGCTGCTGCTCTGCTTCGTGGGAACGGATCTGCGGGAAGCAGTGCGCAACGGCGATCTGAACCAAGCCCGCGCGGCAGTTGCTGCGGGGAGCGACGTGAACACGGTTGACGCAATCGGCGCCACGGCACTTCATGACGCGGTGTGGAGCGGGCGCGCGGACTTGGTGAAGCTGCTGCTCGATGCGAGGGCGCAGGTAAACAGCAAGCATCGCGAAGGGGGTTCGACGCCGCTGCATTACGCGGTGATGAAGAACAACCGCGAGATTACGGAACTGCTGCTGGCGCATGGCGCGGATGTGAAGGCGACGAATATTACGCTCGCGACGCCACTGCATTCCGCCGCCGCGCGTGGCTATACAGACCTGGTGACGCTCTTGCTGGAACATGGCGCACCGGTAAACGCGCAAGACAATACCGGGTCCACCGCGCTGAATGAGGCGGCTTGGCAGGGCTTTGCGGATACTGCGGCGGTGCTGATGGCAAACGGCGCCACGGTAGACAACGTGAACACGCTGACGGGCGATACTCCCCTGAATGGGGCCGCAATTAAAGGGCATCGCGACGTGGTGGAGCTGCTGGTGAAGAGGGGTGCGAATCTGGCGACACGCGACAAGGCGGGTGCGACGCCTCTTGAAAACGCGGCGCACTATCAACATGCCAACGTGATGGCTGTGCTGGTACGGGACCTGCGAACGCTGAAGACGGCCGAGGTGAGCGGGCCGGAGCTATTGAATGAAGCAGTCATGAAAGGCCAGCCGAATGTGGTGGAGATGCTGCTCAAGTTGCACGTGGATGCAAACGCACGGTTCAAGGGCGGCGCGACACCGCTTCACGCCGCAGCTTTGAAGGGCAACACGGAGGTTGCCGCAATGCTGATTGAGCATGGAGCGGACACGAACTCGGCAAACGAATACGGCGGATCTCCGCTTCACGATGCCGCGCTGAGCGGGCACGCCGAGATGGTGCGGCTGTTGCTCGATCATCATGCGCTGATCAACGCGAAGGAACTGGAGAGCGGTGCGACGCCTTTGTATAACGCGGCATCGCTTGGCCGCGAGGATGTGGTGACGCTGCTGATCGAGCGGGGTGCCGACGTGAACTTAACCAACAAAGCCGGTGCGAGCCCGCTGCACGCCGCGGTGGTGAACGGGTACACTGCTGTGACCGAACTCTTGCGCGCGAACGGCGCGAAAGACCTTGCTCCTAAAAAATGACCATGCTGCTTCCTGTTCTGCTTCTGCTTCTGCAACCCGCTTCGTATGATCTGGTGATTGCGGGCGGGCGTGTGATCGATGGCGCCGGGGACCCGTGGTTCCGTGCCGATGTCGGAATAAACGGCGACACGATCATTGCCATCGGTGATCTTTCGAAGGCTACCGCGAAGCGGAGGATCGATGCTCAGGGACGCATGGTGGCACCGGGCTTTATCGATATCCACTCTCACGGAAGGGGAGGCATCTTCCTGGTGCCTACGGCGGAGAACTATCTGCGCGAAGGCGTGACCACGATGATTGAAGGCCCTGACGGCAGTTCGGCTGTACCGCTGGCTCCATTTCTGGACAAGATCAAACAAACCGGAGTTTCGATCAATGTGGGCAGCTTTGTGGGGCATGGATCGATACGCGGAGAAGTGGTAGGGCTGGTGAACCGGCAGGCCACCGCGGCAGAACTGGACCGCATGCGCGGCTTGGCGAGACAGGCCATGCTCGACGGCGCGTTCGGCCTTTCGACGGGCCTGTTTTATGTGCCGGGTAACTTCGCGAACACCGAAGAAGTGATCGCGCTGGCGAAAGTGGTGGGCGCGATGGGCGGTATCCACGAATCGCACATCCGTGATGAGACGGATCATATTGAGGAAGCCGTACGCGAGACGATCCGGATTGGTGAAGAGGGGCACCTGCCTACTCAGGTGACACACCACAAGATCATCGGACGCGCGAACTGGGGTAAAAGCGTGGAGACTCTGAAGCTGGTGGAAGCGGCGAGGGCGCGCGGGGTGGATGTCACCATCGATCAGTATCCGTATACGGCTTCGAGCACTGGACTGGCGGCGCTGCTGCCGCAGTGGTCGCTTGAGGGTGGGCAGCGCGCTACCGTGGAGCGCTTGAATGCTCCAGAGGCGCGGGCCAGGATCAAAGCGCAGATCGTGATCAACTTGCGCGACGGGCGCGGTGGTGGGGATGCGAAGAATGTGACGGTGGCGAGTTGCGGCTTCGATGCCTCGCTGGCGGGAAAGAGCCTGGGTGACCTGACGCGGGCTCGCGGCGCGGAGGTCACGTTCGAAGAGGTGGCGGAGACCGCGATGGCGATGCAGAAGCGCGGCGGGTGCAGCATGATCTATCACGCGATCGGCGAAGAAGACGTGGCGCGGATTATGCGTTCGCCGTACACGATGATTGCTTCCGATGGCGATATCCCCGAGTTCGGCACAGCTGCTCCGCACCCCAGGAGTTATGGAACATTCGCGCGCGTGCTGGGCGAGTATGTGCGCGTACAGCACGTGCTGAGCCTTGAAGAAGCTGTGCACAAGATGAGCGGGATGCCAGCTCAACGGCTGGGGATTGCGGATCGCGGGATGCTGCATGTGGGGATGAAGGCGGATGTGGTGGTGTTCGATCCGGTGGCGGTGGGGGACAAGGCAACCTTCGAAAAACCGCATCAGTATTCCACCGGCTTCAGCGATGTGGTGGTGAACGGAAAGCCTGTGCTGCTGGGCGGCAAGGTCACAAGCGCGCGTCCGGGAGCGGTGCTGTATGGGCCGGGGAAAGCGCGATAGAGCGGACGAAGAGGCCGAGTTCGCGGGGGTCGGGGGCGCTAGCCATCGCGTGTTCTACCTGGAACTCGATTACTGAACCAAGCGCGGTGGGGAGCGGGACGCGGAAGCAGTATTCGCCGCTGGCCGTATAGATTTGGGTTCTCAGTGGTTTGGTGCCGGCGGTGCAGCTTACTGTGATGGGTCCGGCTTCGGCTTGCGCGTCGGGGACGTAGAAGGTGAGGGCCAGACTTGCTGCCTGGTTTGCGATCACGGTGAAGCGCTTCGCAGTCCAGCGCCAGCCACCGTGTTCGGTTTCATGCCACCCGGTGCCGAGTTCCGCGTCCACGAAGGAGCCCAAATCCACGAGGCTTTTTACGAGACACGACATACGCTGATCGACGCCTGCCGGAGCCGATGGCTGGTGGGGGGCGCTCGATTCCGAGGAGAGCACGCTGAAGCCTGCGCGTTTGAGCAGGCGGCGCAGGCCGGCATCGGTGAAGATCCAATAGTTGGTCCAATCATTGTTGAGCTCGTCCCCGTCCAGAAGGTAAGCTGCTGGGACACTCTTCAGATCCTGCTCGATGCCGGGGAAGGTGGAGGCTATTTTCGAGTTGACCAGACAATAACGGCAGGAGCGGGCCAGGACCTCAAGCAGTTGAAGGGGGTTCTTTAAGTGATAAACCAGCCCGAAGCAGACGATCAGGCCATAGTGCTTGCGCGGGAGCACCGGACGCTCATTCAGATCGAGCGAGTGAATGGACGCGTGTGAGCCGAGGGCCTTCTTGAGCGCGTAAACTCCGCGCATGTTGTTGTAGTTGGTGGCGGGCCAATCGATCGCATCGACTTCGTGGCCCAGGCTTTCGATATGGAAGGTGAGATCGCCATCGCCACAACCGATATCGAGAACGGGTTCGGTGCCGATGAGTTCGGCGAGCGTGAGATTCGCGGATTCCAGAAGGCGCGTGATGACAGGCAGGTTGCTGAGGGTGTTGTAGGGATACCAGGCGATATCCGGGAGTTGGGCCTTCGCGGCTTCTATACGGCTGGGTGGCATTGGTTCGCGAGGAACTCCCCTACCAGGAACAGACTGCCGGTGATGAAGGTGGTCTGCCTTGCCGGCGGAGTTTCCTGAACAGAGTTTGTGATTTTGAGATTGGGGTGCGTGGTGAGCGCAGCGATATCGGCCGCGGGCATCGCTCTCGATTGGTTGGGAGTGGTGAGGATCACCTCCTCGAAAAGCGGGAAGAGGATTTCCGCGATTTCCTTGACGGCTTTATCGCGCATGGCTCCGAAGATCAGTGTCAGCGGTTCGTTAGGGAAAAACTGGCGGATATAGGCGGCTAGCGCCATGGCTCCAGCGGGGTTGTGCGCTCCGTCCACGATTACATCCGGGTTGGTTGCGATTCGCTGGAGGCGTCCGGGCCATTTGGCTTCCGCGATTCCCTGGGTGCTGACTCCGAGTTGGTGGAGCGAGACGGCGGCGGTTCTGGCATTTTCAATTTGATGCGCCCCGGCTAGCGGGCAGGCGACGGAGAGATCGCCCGCTTCGAAGGTGCTGTTCCATTTTGTAATTTGCACGTTGCGGAGTTCCCAATCTTCAGCCTGGATACAAGAAGCAAATGGAGCAAAAGCTATGCGTTGTTTCGCGATCACCGCGGGAACGTGCGGCTTGATGATGCCTGCTTTTTCGCGTGCGATTTCTTCGATCGTGTTGCCTAAGAAGAATTGGTGATCGAGGTCGATGGGCGTAATGACGCTTAAGATTGGGGTGACCACGTTGGTCGCGTCCAGGCGTCCTCCCAATCCGGTTTCAAGAACCACGATCTCTGCCTCTTTTGCGAAAACGAGAAA
>Ga0123338_10006154_pt1 | contig 10111 bp, 11 predicted proteins | sample grotaG_FD_89793 | JGI IMG/M metagenome (GOLD analysis project Ga0123338, IMG submission 89793) | Glacier valley bacterial and archeal communities from Borup Fiord, Nunavut, Canada, to study Microbial Dark Matter (Phase II) -... | ecosystem: Environmental > Aquatic > Freshwater > Ice > Glacier ...
CCCGCATGCTCAACCCGCGCTGGTACGAAGGCATGCTCGCGCACGGCTTCGAAGGCGTCCGCCAGATCGAGGTGCACGTCACCAACACGATGGGCTGGTCGGCGACGACGGGTGAAGTCGACCCGTGGGTCTATCAGCGGATCAGCGAGACCTATGTGCTCGACGACACGATGCGTAACCGGCTGGCCGAGTTGAACCCGAAGTCGTCGGTGCGGATGGCGAACCGCCTGCTCGAAGCGCACGAACGCAATTTCTGGCAGCCCGATGCAGCAACGCTTGCAGCGTTGCGCGCGGCGAGCGACGATCTCGAAGACCGGCTGGAGGGGATTGTCCCCGTGGCCGTTGCCGCCCAAGCTCTCGCCCACGCGGCCTGAAGGAAAAGACCATGGCTCTACTCGACCTCGATCGACCCAAGGACGGTGCCGGCAGCGTGCAGGTGCAGATGGATCCGTCCGTCAAGATCGGCAATGCCAAGGTGTTCGCAATCTATGGCAAGGGCGGCATCGGCAAGTCGACGACCAGCTCGAACCTGTCGGCGGCGCTGTCGCTGCTCGGCAAGCGCGTGCTGCAGATCGGCTGCGACCCCAAGCATGATTCGACCTTCACGCTGACCAAGAAGCTGGTGCCGACGGTCATCGACATCCTCGAAACGGTCGACTTCCATGCCGAGGAGCTGCGGCCCGAGGATTATTGCTTCGAAGGCTTCAACGGCGTGATGTGCGTCGAAGCGGGCGGCCCGCCGGCCGGCACCGGCTGCGGCGGCTATGTCGTCGGCCAGACGGTCAAGCTGTTGAAGCAGCATCACCTGCTCGAAGATACCGACGTCGTCATCTTCGACGTGCTGGGCGATGTGGTCTGCGGTGGCTTTGCCGCCCCGCTCCAGCATGCCGAGCGCGCGGTGGTGGTCGCGGCGAACGATTTCGACAGCATCTTCGCGATGAACCGCATCGTCGCGGCGATCAAGGCGAAGTCGAAGAATTACGAAGTGCGGCTCGCGGGCGTCATCGCCAACCGCTCGGCCGATACCGACGAGATCGACCGCTTCAACGCTGCGACCGGCCTCAAGCGCCTCGCGCATTTCCCCGACCTCGACGCGATCCGCCGCAGCCGCCTGAAGAAGTGCACGGTGTTCGAGATGGACTCGACGCCCGAACTCGAAGCGGTGAAGAACGAGTATCTACGGCTGGCCGCGACGCTGTGGGCCGGCACCGACGCGCTCGATGCGATGCCGATGAAGGACCGCGAAATCTTCGAGTTCCTCGGCTTCGAATGATGCAGAGCACGGCCACCTGGGACAGCTACCGCGGCAAGCTCGAGACGTATTTCGATCGCACTGCGTTCGAGGCGTGGAAGGCAATGACCTCCGACGCGCCGGTCAGCCGCATTCGCGCCACGGTGCGTGCCGGGCGCGACCGCACGCGCAGCACGCTGCTCGACTGGCTGCCCACCGACATGACCGGCAAGCGGCTGCTCGATGCCGGCTGCGGGACCGGCGCACTGGCGGTCGAGGCGGCGCGGCGCGGCGCGCATGTCGTCGCGGTCGATGTGTCGGCGCAGCTGGTCGGCATCGCCCGCGAACGCGCGCCCGCCGACCTTGGCGGTGGCAGCATCGACTTCCGCGTCGGCGACATGCTGAGCGCCGATCATGGTGACTTCGACCATGTCGTCGCGATGGATTCGCTCATTCACTATCCGCTCAACGACATCGTCGCGGTGGTCGCCAGCCTGTGCGGGCGCACGCGCGGCTCGGTGCTGTTCACCGTCGCGCCGCAGACCCCGGCGCTGTCGGTGCTGCATGCCGTCGGGCTGGCGTTTCCGCGCAAGGACCGCGCGCCGGCGATCATCCCGGTCAACGAGCGCGCGCTGCGCCGCAAACTCGACGCCGCGCTGTCCGGCTGGCAGTCGCCGACGACCGCGCGGACGACCCGGATCAGCGGCGGCTTCTACAAGTCGCAAGTCTATGAGCTCGTCCGCGCATGACCAGCATCAACCAGCGCATGATCGGTTTCTGGAGCCGCGCGGGCACGAGCCTGCTGCCGTTCGCCGACGCCGCGTCGGACGACCTGCCGCTGCCACGCCTGCTGCGGCTGGCGCTGTTTCAGGTTTCGGTCGGCATTGCGTTCGTGATGATCAACTTCACCCTGAACCGCGTGATGATCGTCGAGATCGGCGCGCCCGCCAGCCTGGTTGCCGCGATGGTCGCGCTGCCGCTGCTGTTCGCGCCGGCGCGCGCGCTGATCGGGCACAAGTCGGACAATTATAAATCGGTGCTCGGCTGGAAGCGGTTTCCGTTCGTCATCCTCGGATCGGCGCTGCAGTTCGGCGGGCTGTCGATCATGCCGTTCGCGTTGTTGCTGATGACCGGCGCAGGCGTACTCGCCGGCGCGCCGCTCGGCATCGGGGCGGCGTGCCTTGCGTTCCTGATGGTCGGCGCGGGGATCGCCACGCTGCAGACCGCCGGGCTGGCACTCGCCACCGACCTGTCGCCGGTCGACAAGCGCCCGCGCGTCGTCGCGCTGCTGTATGTCGCGCTGCTGCTCGGCATGTTTTTCAGTTCGCTGATTCTCGGCCATCTGCTCGACGGCTTCACCGCGAACAAGCTGGTCGGCGTGGTCCAGGGGTCGGCGGCGCTGTGCGCGTCGATCAACATGATCGCATTCTGGAAACAGGAAGCGCGCCAGCCGCGGCTGATCCCGCTCGACCGGATCGCGCCCGATTTCAAAAAGACGTGGCGCGACTTTTTCGCGGTGCAGCGCACGCGCCGCCTGCTGACCGCGCTCGGCCTCGGCGCGGCGGGCTTCGGGATGCAGGACATTCTGCTCGAGCCGTACGGCGGGCAGGTGCTGCACCTCAGTGTCGGCGCGACGACGGCGCTGTCGGCGCTGTGGTCGGCGGGCATGCTTGGCGGCTTTGCGGTCGCGGCGCGCGCGCTGTCGGCGCAGGTCGACCAGCACCGGCTGGCGGGGTTCGGCGTGCTGATCGGGATTGCGGCGTTCGCGCTGATCGTGCTGTCGGCGCCGCTGGCGTCGGTCGGGCTGCTGTGCGCGGGCGCGGCCGGCATCGGGCTCGGCTGCGGGCTGTTTTCGGTGGGCACGCTGATCGCGGCGATGAACCTCAGCGAGCAGGGCAACGCCGGGCTGGCGCTCGGCGCATGGGGCTCGGTACAGGCGACGGCGGCAGGCGTCGCGATCTTCGTCTCGGGCGCGATCCGCGACGGCGTCGGCGCGCTGGCGATGTCGGGTCGGCTGGGCACCGCGCTGATCGACCCGTCGACCGGCTATAGCGCTGTGTGGCTGATCGAGATCGTCCTGCTGTTTGCAACGCTCGCCGTGGTCGGCCCGCTGGTGCGCCGCGAATATCGCGACGAACCGGCGTTCGAACTGACCGGACTACCCGTATGACCCGAGTTTTCTCCAGCGCGAAGGATGCGCCATGTCGAACATGACCGTTGTCGGAAATACCGATTTCGCCGAACTGTGCCTGTGGGCATTCTTCCTGTTTTTCGCCGGGCTGGTGCTGTACCTGCGCCGCGAGGATCACCGCGAAGGCTATCCGATGGAAGAGGACGTCGGCGGCCGTGTCGACCTGCCCGGCTGGCTCGACCGCGAGCCCAAGCGCTACCTGCTGCCGCACGGCCTCGGCGTCGCTTTGATGCCCGACGGCCGCCGCGAAGCCCCCAACCCCGCCGCGCGCCGCACCGCGCCATGGTCGGGCTCGGCGATCGAGCCGACCGGCAACCCGCTGATCGACGGTGTCGGCCCGGCGGCTTATGCCGAGCGCCCCAAGCGCCCCGACATGACCACCGAGGGGCACGCCAAGATCGTCCCGATGCGGCTGCTGCCCGCCTTCCGCATCGCCCGCGAAGACACCGATCCGCGCGGGCTCCCGATTGTCGGCTGTGACGGCCGGGTCGCGGGCACCGTCGTCGATGTCTGGATCGACCAGGCCGAACGCATCATCCGCTATTTCGAAGTCGAGCTCGATGGCTCGCTGCGCCATGTGCTGACGCCGATGATGATGATCCAGATCGACACCGGTCGCGGCAAGCGCGGCATCGTCAAGACCGACTCGATCCGCGCCGACCAGTTCGCCGACGTGCCGGCGCTGGCGAGCACCGACCAGATCACCATGGACGAGGAAGAGCGCGTCATCGCCTATCACGGCGGCGGCTATCTTTATGCCAAGGCATCGCGGATGGAGGCGCTGCTGTGAGCGAATACGAACACGAACCGATCCGCGGGTTGCCGGGCAACCTGCCCGAAGGCGAGCACATCCTGTGGCAGGGTGCGCCCGAATGGCGCTCGCTCGCCAAGACCGCGATGCACGTCCGGATGATCGGCGGCTATTTCGCCGTCATCGCAATCTGGGGCATCCTGACCGCTGCGCCGTTGCTTGGCATCGTGATCACGCTCGGCGTCGGCATCGTCGCGGTCGCGCTGCTTGCGGCGTTCGGCTGGGCGGCTTCGAAATCGACCGTCTACACGCTGACCAACAAGCGGCTGGTGCTGCGCTTTGGCGTGGCGCTGCCGATGTGCATCAACTTGCCGCTGGCGCAGATCGCCACCGCGCGCGTCCAGCAGCTTGGGCACGGCATGGGCGACATCGCGCTCGCGCTCACCGGGCCGGAGCGGATCGGCTATCTGCGGCTGTGGCCGCATGCGCGCGCCTGGCAGATCGGCGCCCCCGAGCCGATGCTGCGCAGCCTGCCCGATGTCGATACCGTCGCGGCGCTGCTGACGCAGACGCTGCTCGCCGCTGTGCCCGCCGGCCGCCGCGTGGCGACCGTCGATACCACGCCCGAACCCGCGTTCGGCCCCGCAGCGACGGCGGCCTGAAACCATGGCCGCCAGTCATCAGGAAATCGACAGCCAGCCGTTCCCGCGCGTGGCGCTGTATGCGGCATTCTCGCTGGTGGGCTTCGCGCTGCTCGTCACCACCGCTGTCCGGCTGCATATCGTCCCCGGCGCGCGGACGGCCGCGCAGATCCGTGCCGAACATCATGTGACTGTGGTAGAAACGCGCACCTTGCGCTTTCTCGACCAGAAAAACGGCGCGGTGCTTGTCGAAGACGCCGGGCGCGGTACGGTGGCAACCGTGATCAAGCCCGGAACGAATAATGGCTTCATTCGCGGCGTGCTGCGCGGGCTCGCGCGCGACCGCAAGCTGCGCAGCATCGGGCAGCAGCCGCCGTTCGCGCTGACGCTGTACAGCGACGGCGAACTGACACTGACCGATACGTCGACGGCGCGCGTCGTGCCGCTCAATTCGTTCGGGCCGACCAACCATGACGCGTTCGCGAAGCTGCTGGTCAACCCGCCGCCGGCGACGGTCCACCCCGGCCAATGACGACGCTTCGATCCCTGTGGCGCGACGAGACCGTGACCGGGTGCACGGTCGAGATCGAGCATTCGAACGAGAGCCTGCACGCCCATGTCCATCTCGACGGCGAGCCGGTGATCCGTCCCGGCGACAAGGTGCGCGTTCATGGTGCGCCGGTGCGCGTCGCGTTCGGTGAAAAGCTCGTGCTGCGGCGGCAGGCGACGATTGCGCACGCCAATGTGCTCGAACAATTCTGGGCAAAGGTGACGGGTAACCTGATCCTGTCCGAACTTTACGAAGTCAGTTTCACGCCGAGGGTTGGACTATGAATGCCCAGACTTTGAACATGGCGCGCAACGCCGGCCATGCCGATGCCAGCCTCGAGATGGCGGCTGAGGATACGGTGCTCAGCCCGCGTTTCTACACCACCGATTTCGCCGCGATGGACCGCATCGATGTCGGGCTGGTGCGCACCGAATGGGATTCGCTGATCGCCGAAATGGCGGCCGATCCGAACAAGCGGCACTTCAAGCGCACGCCCGAATTCGACGGCGTTCTCGAAGGATTGCCGCCCGCGCTGCGGCAGGAATTCATCGACTTCCTCGTCAGTTCGCTGACCGCCGAGTTTTCGGGCTGCATCCTCTATGCCGAAATCGCCAAGCGCGTGTCGAACCCCGACATCCGCCAGCTGTTCCGGCTGATGAGCCGCGACGAGGCGCGCCACGCGGGCTTCCTCAACGACACGCTCAAGGATGCCGGCATCGGCGTCGATCTCGGCTTCCTGACCAAGACGAAGAAATACACATACTTCCGCCCGAAGTTCATTTTCTATGCGGTCTATCTTTCCGAAAAGATCGGTTATGCGCGCTATATCAGCATTTTCCGCCACCTCGACCGGCATCCGGAGCTGCGCTTCCACCCGATCTTCAAATTCTTCGACAAATGGTGCAACGACGAGTTCCGTCATGGCGACGCGTTCGCACTGCTGATGCGCGCCGACCCGAAGCTGACGAGCGGCGTCAACAAGCTGTGGATCCGGTTCTTCCTGCTGTCGGTCTATGCAACGATGTACGTCCGTGATCATGCGCGCCCGGCCTTCCATGCCGCGCTCGGCGTCGATCCGACCGACTATGACTACAGCGTGTTCCGGATCTGCTCGGAAATCTCGAAGCAGGTGTTCCCGGTAATGCTCGACATCGACAATCCGAAGTTCCGCGCCGGCATGGAGCGCATGCGGACCATCACCGAAGGGCTGGCAGCGGCCAAGCTGCAGGGCGGCATCGGCGGCGGCGTCAAGCGCGCCGGGCTGATGGCAGCGGCAGCGGGCACGTTCCTCCGGATGTATTTCCTCCCCGTCACCGGGAACGCCGCGCCTGCGCAGGTCCGGCTGGTGCCGGCTTACTGACGGTGTTCACGACCATCGCCCTTCCGATGCTCTTCGCGCTCGTGCTGTGGTTCGTCAGCACCGGCGCGATCATCTGGCTCGATGCGCGGCCGCGCTGGACGTTCCGCTGGAGCCTCGGCGTCGCGGGCATCGTCGCGGTGGCGGCGGTCTATGGGCTGGTCCGCAGCAGCAGCGACACCAGCATGCTCGGGGCCTATTGCGCGTTCACCTGTGCGCTGGGCGTGTGGGGCTGGCACGAAATGGCGTTCCTGATGGGCTTGATCACCGGACCGCGGCGGGTGCCCTGCCCCGCCGGTGCGACCGGCTGGAACCGCTTTCGGATGGCGGCAGCGACGCTGATGTACCACGAGATCGCGCTCGCGCTGACCGCGCTCGGCCTCGCCGCGCTGACGTGGCAGCAGCCCAACCAGACCGGCACATTGACCTTCGTGCTGCTGTTCGTGCTGCGGTTGTCGACCAAATTCAACATCTTCGCCGGTGTCCCCAACCTGACCGAGGATTTCCTGCCGCCGCATCTCGACTATCTCAAAAGCTATTTCCGCAAGGGCCCGGTGCAGCCGATCTTTGCGGTTTCGCTGCTGCTAGCGACCGGCATCAGCGTCTGGGCGGCGACATCAGCGATAAATGCGATCAACCCGACCGGTTTTATTCTCTTGTTCACGCTCGCCGCACTCGGCATTCTCGAACATGGATTTCTGGCGCTACCGGTCGCGGACGCGGCACTGTGGCGCTGGGCGATTTCAGCAAAGCCGGTTATCAGCCCGGCAATCGGCACGAAGTGAGGGGTTCTCATGGACTATGAAGCGATGTTCCAGGCACAGCTCGACGAGCTGCGCAGCGTCGGCAATTACCGCGTCTTCGCCGATCTGGAACGCAAGATGGGCAGCTTTCCGCGCGCAACCCGCCACGTCAACGGTGCCGAACACGAAGTCACCGTCTGGTGCTCGAACGACTATCTCGGCATGGGCCAGCACCCCGATGTGCTGAGCGCGATGCACGGTGCGCTCGACAGCTGCGGCGCCGGTGCCGGCGGCACGCGCAACATCTCGGGAACCAACCATCATCACGTCCTGCTCGAAGCCGAGCTCGCCGACCTCCATAACAAGGAGGCCGCGCTGATCTTCACCAGCGGCTATGTTTCGAACTGGGCAGCGCTCGGCACGCTCGCGTCGCGGCTCCCGGACTGCATCGTGCTGTCGGATGCCGGCAACCACGCCTCGATGATCGAGGGGATCCGCCACAGCCGCGCCGACCGCATGGTGTTCAAGCATAATTCGCCCGAAGACCTCGACCGCCGCCTCGGCACGATTGAGCCGGGCCGTCCCAAGCTGGTGGCGTTCGAAAGCGTCTATTCGATGGACGGCGACATCTCGCCGATCAAGGAAATCCTCGACGTCTGCGAACATCACGGCGCGATGAGCTATATCGACGAAGTCCATGCCGTCGGCATGTACGGTCCGCGCGGCGGCGGCGTCGCCGAACGCGAAGGGCTGATGGACCGCATCACTGTGATCGAGGGCACGCTCGGCAAGGCATTCGGCGTGATGGGCGGCTATATCGCCGGGTCGGCCGCGATGGTCGATTTCGTCCGCAGCTTTGCCAGCGGGTTCATCTTCACCACCGCGCTGCCGCCGCTGATCGCCGCGGGTGCGGCAGCGAGCGTCCGCCATTTGAAGACCAGTTCGGTCGAGCGCGCGGGCCACCGCGACCGCGTCGCCAACGTCCGCCGCCGCCTGACCGCGATCGGCATTCCGGTCATGGAGAACGACAGCCACATCATCCCGGTGATGGTCGGCGACCCCAAGAAGTGCAAGATGATCAGCGACTGGCTGCTCGACAACCACGGCATCTATGTCCAGCCGATCAACTATCCGACCGTGCCCAAGGGCACCGAGCGGCTGCGCATCACGCCGTCGCCGGTGCATTCGGATGACGATATCGACCGGCTGGTGACGGCGCTGAGCGAAATCTGGAGCCATTGCGCGCTGGCGCGCGTCGCGGTCGCCGCCTAGCTGGCGGCGGCGGCGTCCATCGCCACCGCGATCGCGCCCAGCGGGCCGGCGCGGTCGCCGAGCCCCGGGTGCCCGATGAGGCTGTCGAGCGCGGCTGCATCGATCACCGGCACATAGCCGCCGAGCCGGGCGGCGACGGCGCTGCGGATCATCGGCAACAGCTGCGGTTGCCCCTGCCCGACCCCGCCGCCGATCGCGATGCGCTGCGGGCCGAGCGTCAGGATCAGCATGGTCGCCAGCTCGGCGATCTCGTCCGCCACGTCGCGCCATACCGGATGATCGGCGGCCAGCGTCGTGCCGCCCTGCCCCGTCCGCGCCGCGATCGCCGGACCCGACGCCAGCCCTTCGAGGCAGTCGCCGTGGAATACGCAGGCTCCGGCGAAGCTGTCGTCCGCCCGCCGCCGCACGCGGACATGCCCCATTTCAGGATGGACCAGCCCGCGCACCGACCGGCCGTCGACCACCACGCCGCCGCCGATGCCGGTGCCGATCGTCAGATAGACGCTGACCCGCGCGGCGGTCGCTGCGCCCCAGCGCGCCTCCGCCAGCGCCGCGCCGCCGACATCGGTATCGATGCCGACCGGCACCGCAAACCCCGCCCGGACCGCGCCGAGGATGTCCGCACCGTCCCAGCCGGGCTTGGTCGTGCGCGTGATACAGCCGTAATCGGCGCGCTCGGGGGCGAGTTCGAGCGGCCCGAAACTGGCGATGCCGATGCCCGAAAGCACGCCGTGCCGAGCCTGCGCCGCCGACAGCCAGCCGGTAACCGCGCCGAGCGTCGCCGCCGGATCGGTCGTCGGAAAGCTTGCGCTATCGACGATCGCGGTGCCGCGCGCGACCAGCGCAACGCATTTGGTCCCGCCCAGTTCGAGCCCGCCGAACAATTCTGACGTGTCGTGCATCGCTGGCTCCCGCTAGAGGCGTCGGCCTAGCATGGTGCCGGACACCATGCCACTTTCGCCGCAGGCCCAAATGCGGGATGGTCGGCGTTGTCAACGCATCACAAGGCCATGCCATGCTCGCCGCGCGCGCCATCGACGCCGATTTCGGCACCCTGTCCGACCTGATCCGGCTGCATGCCGCCGAAGCGCCGGACCGCGTCGCGCTGGTCGATGACACGACCACGCTGACCTATGCCGCGCTCGATGCGCGCGCCGACCGGATCGCCGCCGCGTTGCAGCGGGACGGGGTGCTGCCCGGGCAGGCGGTGTCGATCTGCGGCGCGGCGTCGGTCGACTACGCCGCGCTGTTCATCGGGATCCTGCGCGCCGGGGCCGCCGTCGCGCCGCTCGCCCCGTCGTCGACGGCGGACGGGCTCGCCGCGATGATCGCCGATTGCGAAGCGAAGCTGCTGTTCATCGACGCCGAGGTGGCG
>Ga0123338_10006156_pt1 | contig 10110 bp, 9 predicted proteins | sample grotaG_FD_89793 | JGI IMG/M metagenome (GOLD analysis project Ga0123338, IMG submission 89793) | Glacier valley bacterial and archeal communities from Borup Fiord, Nunavut, Canada, to study Microbial Dark Matter (Phase II) -... | ecosystem: Environmental > Aquatic > Freshwater > Ice > Glacier ...
ATGCCGAAGCCGACCCAACCTTCGACATCACCGGTGTCGACGCGGCGCACAAGGCGACCATCGTGTCGGCGATCGCGTTCGGCGTGCCGGTGCAGTTCGCGAAGGCGCACGTCGAGGGCATCGTCGACCTGCAGGCGGCCGACATCGCCTATGCGGAGCAGCTCGGCTACCGGATCAAGCTGCTGGCGATCACGAAGATGCGCGCGGCCGGCGCCGGTACGCCGGCGGGGATCGAGCTGCGCGTGCATCCGACTTTGGTGCCGGCGAAGCGCCTGATCGCCAACGTCGAGGGTGCGATGAATGCGGTGATGGTGCAGGGCGACGCCGTCGGAACGACGCTCTACTACGGCAAGGGCGCGGGCGCCGAGCCGACGGCGTCGGCGGTGATCGCCGACCTCGTCGACATCGCCCGCCTCGCCACCGCCGACCCCGACCACCGCGTGCCCCACCTCGCATTCCAGCCAGCCGCGATGCAGGACCTGGCGGTGCTTCCGATCGATGCCGTCGTTACCTCGTTCTATCTCCGCCTGCAGGTCGCCGACGAAGCTGGCGTGCTGGCTCGGATCACCGGCATCCTCGCCGAGCACGCGATCTCGATCGACGCGCTGCTGCAGCGGCCGAATGAATCCGGCGCCGCCGAGGGCGCGGCGCACACCGACGTGATCATCCTCACCCACGAAACCGTCGAGGGCCGCATGACGAAGGCGATCGCCCTGATGCAGGCGCTGCCGACGGTGCTGGCGAAGATCATCCGCATCAGGAAGGAAGAGCTGGCGTGAAATACGTCAGCACCCGCGGCGAAGCTTCCGGTCGCGGCTTCAGCGGGATCCTGCTTGAAGGCCTCGCGCCCGATGGCGGCCTCTACGTGCCGGAGCGGTATCCGCTGGTGGATGCAGCGACGCTCGCGAGCTGGCGAGATTTGTCGTATCCCGAGCTTGCCTTCGAGGTGATGTCCCTCTACATCGACGATATCCCCGCCGACGACCTGCGCGCGTTGATCGATCGCACGTATACGAAGGAAGTCTTTGGCGACGCCCGCGTCGCGCCGCTGCGGCCGCTCGAGCCGGGCGTCTTCGTCCTCGGCCTGTCCAACGGCCCGACGCTGGCGTTCAAGGACATGGCGATGCAGTTCCTCGGCCACGCCTTCGCGTACGAGCTCGGGCGGCGCGACCGCACGCTGACGGTGCTCGGCGCGACCTCGGGCGACACCGGCAGCGCCGCCGAACATGCGCTCAAGGGCAAGCGCGGCATCGAGGTCTGGATGTTGTCCCCGCTCGGCCGCATGAGCCCGTTCCAGCAGGCGCAGATGTTCAGCCTGCAGGACGCCAACATCCACAACGTCGCCATCGAAGGCGTCTTCGACGAGTGCCAGGACATGGTGAAGGCGGTCTCCGCCGACCTCGACTTCAAGCGCCGGCACGCCATCGGCACCGTGAATTCGATCAACTGGGCGCGCTTGCTGGCGCAGGTCGTCTACTACTTCGCCGGCTATTTCCAGGCCACGAAGACAGACGCCGAGACGGTGAGCTTCGCGGTGCCGACGGGCAACTTCGGCAACATCTGCGCCGGCCACGTCGCCCGCATGATGGGCCTGCCGATCCGCCGCCTCGTGCTCGCGACCAACGAGAACGATGTCCTCGACGAATTCTTCCGCACCGGCCGCTACCGCGTCCGCGGCGCTGCCGAGACGCACGAGACGACGAGCCCGTCGATGGACATCTCGAAGGCGTCGAACTTCGAGCGCTTCGTGTTCGACGCGCTCGACCGCGACGCCGGCCGCACGAAGCGGCTGTTCGCGGAGGTCGAGAGCCGTCGCGAGTTCGCGCTCGACAGCGCCGACCGCGACCGCGTCGCCGGCTTCGGTTTCGCGAGCGGCCGCAGCACTGCCGCCGATCGACTGGCCACGATCCGCGCCGTGTATGAGCGCTTCGGCGACGTCATCGATCCGCACACCGCCGACGCGCTCAAGGTCGGGCGCGACCAGGCCCGGGCCGGCGAGCCGATGATCGTGCTGGAGACGGCGCTGCCCGCGAAGTTCAATGAGACCGTGCGCGCCGCGATCGGGATCGACGCACCACGGCCAGCCGGCTTCGAAGGCATCGAGGCGATGCCCCGGCGCTTCCTCACGATGCCAGCCGATGTCGAGCGCCTCAAGGCCTGCATCGCCGGAGTGGCGACATGAACGCCGGGCCGATGCTGTCTCTCGACGACGCCGTCGAGCGGCTGCTGGCACGCGTGCCCATGCCCGCTGCGAGCGCCGCGGAGACGGTGTCCACCTTCGAGGCGCGAGGCCGCGTGCTGGCCGTCGACGTCGCCTCGCAGATCGATGTGCCGCCCGAGGACAACAGCGAGATGGACGGCTATGCCGTTCGCGTCGCCGACATCACCGTGGCCGGCGCCGTATTGCCGGTCAGCCAGCGCATCGCCGCCGGCCGGGTCGGTGCAGCGCTCGAGCCGGGCACCGCTGCACGCATCTTCACCGGCGCGCAGGTGCCTCTCGGCGCCGACGCCGTCGTGATGCAGGAGCGCTGCACGGCGACCGATGGCGGCGTTCGCATCGACGACGCGCCGCGGTCCGGCCAGTCGATCCGCCGCCGCGGCGAAGATGTGAAACAGGGCGCCGTCGTGCTCGCCGCCGGCCAGCGGCTGACTCCGCAGGCGCTCGGCATGGCCGCCGCCGTCGGCGCCGCTGCGCTGCAGGTCGGCCGCCGCCCGCGGGTGGCGCTGTTCTCCACCGGCGACGAACTCGCGATGCCGGGCGACGCGCTCAGGCCGGGCGCCATCTACAACTCCAATCGCTTCACGCTGCGGGCGCTGATCGAGAGCTTCGGCGGCCGCTGCGACGATCTCGGCATCGTCCCCGACCGGCTCGATGCGACCCGGGATGCGCTGAAGCGTGCCGCCGAAGGCAACGACCTCATCGTCACCTGCGGCGGCGTTTCGGTGGGCGAGGAAGACCATCTGAAGCCGGCCGTCGAGCGCGAAGGCCGGCTCGAGCTCTGGAAGATCGCGATCAAGCCCGGCAAGCCACTGGCATTCGGCGAGGTCTTCCGCGCCGACGGCTCGTCGGCCTGGTTCGTCGGCCTGCCGGGCAATCCGGTGTCGGCTTACATCACCTTCCTGCTCGCCGTTCGGCCGCTGCTGCTCCGGCTCCAGGGTGCGACCGGACTGGCGCCGCGACCGATCGCGATGCGCGCCGACTTCGACTGGCCGAGGCCCGACAAGCGGCGCGAATTCCTGCGCGTGCGTCGCAACGGCGAAGGTGGTCTCAACCTCTTCGGTCATCAGGGCTCGGGCGTGCTGACCTCGACCGTGTGGGCCGACGGCCTCGTCGACAACCCGGCCGGCGCCACGATCGCGGCGGGCGACACCGTGCGTTACCTGTCGCTCGCGGAGCTGCTGGCGTGAAGGTCGAGGTGCGCTACTTCGCGTCGGTCCGCGAAGCGCTCGGCGCTGGCGAGACGGTCGACGTGGCCGCCGGCGACAGCATCGCATCGTTGCGCGACGAGCTCGTCGGTCGCGGCGGCAGCCACGCCGAGGCGCTGGCTCGCACGCGCGTGCTGCGCAGCGCCCGTAACCGCGTGCTCTGTGGTGAAGACACGGCGCTCGCCGATGGCGACGAAGTCGGCTTCTTCCCGCCGGTGACCGGTGGCTGAGATGGCGACGAGCGCCGCGCGAGTCTCGATCCGCAACGACGACTTCAACATCGCGGCCGAGGTCGCTGCACTGCGCCGCGGCGATGGCGGCGTCGGCGCTGTCGTCGTCTTCGTCGGCACGGTGCGCGACCGCAACGACGGCACGACTGTCGACACGCTCGAGCTCGAGCATTACCCCGGCATGACGGAAGCGTCGATCGAAACGATGATCGATGCGGCCGTGGCTCGCTTCGGCCTTCGCGCCGCCCGCGTCGTGCACCGCATCGGCGTGCTTGCGCCCGAAGCGCAGATCGTGCTCGTCGCCGTCACGGCCGCCCATCGCGGCGACGCCTTTCAAGGCTGTGAATTCCTGATGGACTACCTGAAGACGCAGGCGCCGTTCTGGAAGAAGGAGGCCGGCCCCGACGGTCTGCGCTGGGTCGACGCCCGCGTCGCCGACGATGCAGCCCTGGTGCGCTGGGGCATCGCCGCCGGCAACGCTGCAAACGCCGCGCCGCCGCTCGCGTCGTGAACGCGACGCTGAGCGGGCTGAACGTCATCGCGGTGGCGGCTGGCGGCGTCGCCGGCTGCCTTGCGCGCTGGCTCGTCGGCGTCTGGCTCAATCAGCGCTGGGCAGCCTTTCCGCTCGGCACTCTGGTCGTGAACTGCGTCGGTGGCCTGGTGATCGGGTTCGTGCTGTTTTGTTTCGAGCGCTCGCCGAACGAGACGCTTCGGCTGCTCGTCGTGACCGGCTTCCTTGGCGGCTTCACCACCTTCTCGGCCTACTCGGTGGAATCGCTGATCCTGCTGCAGCGTGGTGAATGGCTGCTCGCCGTCGGCCACACCACGGCCCACGTGCTCGGCGCGCTGGCGGCCGCGGCGCTCGGCTTCCGGCTCGCCCAGGCGGTCTGGCTGCGCTGACCGCACCGGCTTGAAAGGAGCGTCATTCGCCTCATGTGACTTCGATCCGAACGGAGCACGAGATGCGAATCGACAAGCTGACCACGACGTTCCAGGAAGCGCTGGCCGACGCCCAGAGCCTCGCGGTAACGCGCGACAACCCGTATATCGAACCGGCCCACCTGCTGGCCGCGATGCTCGCGCAGAGTGATGGCCCGAAGGCGCTGCTGGCGCAGGCGGGGGTCAACGTTCCCAAGCTCGCATCGGCGCTCGAACAGGCCATCGCCAAGCTGCCGCAAGTGCAGGGCGGCGAGCAGGTCCAACCGGGCCGCGACCTCGGCGCCTTGCTGCAGGCCGCCGAGAAGGAAGCGAGCAAGCGCGGCGACCAGTTCATCGCCAGCGAGATGCTCCTGCTCGCGGTGGCCGATACCAAGTCAGGCATCGGCCCGCTCGCCCGCGAATACGGCCTGACGAGGAAATCGCTCGAAGCCGCGATCGACGCCGTGCGCGGCGGCCAGAAGGTCGACAACCCCGCCGCCGAGGGCCAGCGCGAGGCGCTGAAGAAGTACACGATGGACCTCACCGAGCGCGCCCGCGCCGGCAAGCTCGATCCGGTGATCGGCCGCGACGACGAGATCCGCCGCGCCATCCAGGTGCTGCAGCGTCGCACCAAGAACAACCCCGTCCTGATCGGCGAACCCGGTGTCGGCAAGACGGCAATCGTCGAAGGTCTGGCGCAGCGCATCGTCGCCGGCGAGGTCCCCGACTCGCTCAAGGACAAGCGCGTTCTCGTCCTCGACATGGCTTTGCTCCTGGCGGGTGCCAAGTTCCGCGGCGAGTTCGAGGAGCGCCTGAAGAGCGTGCTGAAGGAGGTGGCGCAGGACGAAGGCCAGACCATCGTGTTCATCGACGAGCTGCACACGATGGTCGGTGCCGGCAAGGCCGAGGGAGCGATCGACGCCGGCAACATGCTCAAGCCCGCCCTGGCGCGCGGCGAACTGCACTGCATCGGCGCGACCACGCTCGACGAGTACCGCAAGTACATCGAGAAGGACGCCGCCCTCGAACGCCGCTTCCAGAGGATCTTGGTCGGCGAGCCGAGCGTGGAGGCGACCATCGCCATCTTGCGCGGGCTGCAGGAAAAGTACGAGGTCCATCACCAGGTCTCGATCACCGACCCGGCGATCGTCGCCGCGGCCGAGCTGAGCCACCGCTACATCACGGACCGCTTCCTGCCCGACAAGGCGATCGACCTGATCGACGAGGCGGCCGCCAAGGTCCGCATCGAGATTGACTCCAAGCCCGAGGTGATGGACAAGCTCGACCGTCGCCTCATCCAGCTGCAGATCGAGCTCGCGGCCGTGACGCGCGAGAAGGACGAAGCGTCGCAGCGGCGGCGTGATCTGATCGAGGAAGAGATCGCACGCCTGAGCCGCGAGGCGGCCGACCTCGACGAGTTGTGGAAGGCCGAGAAGGCCGCCGCCCAGGGCTCGGGCGATCTGCTGAAAGACATCGACGCGATGCGCTTCCAGATCGAGGACCTGAAGCGCAAGGGCCAGTACGACAAGGTGGCGGAGCTTCAATACGGCAAGCTGCCGGAGCTGGAGAAGCGCCTGAAGGACGCGCAAGCGGCCGAAGAAGCGCGCAGCAACGACGGCGGTCGCGCTCGCCTGGTGCGCACCACCGTCGGTGCCGAGGAGATCGCCGAAGTCGTCGCCCGCGCCACCGGCATTCCGGTCAGCAAGCTCATGCAGGGCGACCGCGACAAGCTGCTGCAAATGGAAGCGAAGCTGCACGAGCGCGTCGTCGGCCAGGACGAAGCGATCACCGCCGTGGCCAACGCCATTCGCCGATCACGCTCGGGCCTCTCGGATCCGAACCGGCCGACCGGCTCGTTCCTCTTCCTCGGCCCCACCGGGGTCGGCAAGACCGAGCTGTGCAAGGCGCTCGCCGGCTTCCTGTTCGACAGCGAAGACCACCTGATCCGGCTCGACATGAGCGAGTTCATGGAGAAGCATTCGGTGGCGCGGATGATCGGCGCGCCGCCGGGCTACGTCGGCTACGACGAGGGCGGCTACCTGACCGAGGCGATCCGCCGCAAGCCCTACAGCGTGCTCCTGCTCGACGAAGTCGAGAAAGCGCATCCCGATGTGTTCAACGTCCTGCTGCAGGTGCTCGACGATGGCCGCCTCACCGACGGCCAGGGCCGTACGGTCGACTTCAAGAACACCGTCATCGTCATGACCTCGAACCTGGGTTCTCAGCAGATCATGCAGATGGTCGGGCAGAAGTCGGAAGCGATCGACGCCGCGGTCTGGGTCGAGGTCAAGAAGCACTTCCGGCCGGAATTCCTGAACCGGATCGACGAAGCGGTCGTGTTCCATGCGCTCGACCAGAAGAACATCCAGCAGATCGCGAAGATCCAGTTGAAGATTCTCGAGTCCCGGCTGGAGAAGATGGACATGAAGCTCGATGTGTCGCCTGCGGCACTGACCGAGCTGGCCAAGGCCGGCTTCGATCCGGTGTTCGGTGCGCGGCCCTTGAAGCGGGCGATTCAGCGGCAGGTCGAGAACCCGGTGTCGAAGCTGATCCTCGAGGGCCGCTTCGGCCCGAAGGACGTGATCCCGGTCGGCTTCGAGGGCGGTCGGTTCGTGTTCGAACGGACCGTCCACTGAGTTTTTCTCAGCCTGGCGGGGCCTCGTCGAAGAGGGCGTCCATGCGCAGCATCTGAAGGCGGGCCAGCGTCAGGTTGGCGCTCGTCTTGTCGAGCACGGCATGCACGCCGAGTCCAGGGTTCTTCGGCACGCCGCGCAGCAGCAGGTGGTGCGAGCCGAGCGTGATGGCGGCTTCCGGCATCGCGTGGCCGAAGCCCAGGCCGCGACTCGCCGTCATCATCGAGGCGATGAGGGCGCTGCCATGGGCCGCGAGTTCCACCGAACTGGGGTTCGCGCCAGCATGTGCGATCGCGTTTCCGGTCTGAATCTCGAACACGCAGCAGCTGATCACACCGTTGAGCTCGCTCAGCTGCTTGACGTAACGCTCGAGCAGCGTCGATGGTGCCGGCTGCGGATAGGTGGCGCTCGAGATCGCCGGCATCGGCCGCATCGTCAGCATGATCGGCGCCGCCGGCTCTTCCATCGGCATCGTGTCGCCGGAAGGGATGCCGCTTTCCTGCGTCGGCCGCTTCGCTTGGTAGGCGCTCGGGCGGAACGCGCCCAGCTCCGGCACGGCGCGGCCGTCGGTCGGGGCCTGCTCGCGCAAGCGACCCCAGGTGCCTGTGATGAAGGCCCAGGCATCGGCCGGGCGAGCCACCTGCGGCGTCGTCCGCACGGCGACACCGGTGCCGCGGCCGAGGTCGAGGCCGTGGGTGACGAGCGTGCTCGCCGAGGCCAGTGGCAGCAGCAGGAGGTTTCGGTTCAGCCAGGGCCCGGCAAGGATGTCGTCGTGCAGGGGCTTCAGGGCTGCGGCGATCGCGTGCCCGGGCAACTCGCCGACCATGACGACGCCGAGCCGGCTGTAAGCCAGCAGCATCTTGGCGATGGCATGGCGCTGCGTGGTGTCGGCGTCGGCCTCGGTCGTGTAGAGGCGCAGGCCCTGGTGGTCCGCCGTGGGCAGTTCGACGAATTCGAGCGTGGCCAGCGCCGTGCCGTAGCCCTGCCGGCGGATGACGAGCCTTTGCACCTGCTGGCCGCTGGCCGCGGCGATGCCGGCGAGGAGTTTCCTTGACGATGCCGTGGCGATGTCGTGGACGGCGATGAACTCGGGCTGCAGATGCTCGAACTGCTGCTGCAGTGCTTCTGCCGGAGCGCACGACACGAACAACTCGCGCTCGTTGCCGCCGATCTGCCGGCCGATCTCGTTCTTGGTGCCGGCGAGGTAGTCGTTCTCGTCGCCGAGAAACTGGGTCGCTAGCGCGGTCTGCGCGCGGGTCGCCGCCCAGGCATCGGGCGACTCGGCACCGCTGCGCGGGCGGAGCGGGTCACGCTCCGCTGTCGGTGGGGGCGCGCCATTGGACCGGCGGGGCGTTTCGTCGCCACGCAGCTGGACGCGCGTTGCCTGCCATTCGTCGATCTCTTCCGGCGTGGCCGACTGGGCTCGCGTGGCCGGCCATTCGTCCTGCGCAGTCGCGCCGGCAGGGACGATCGCTTTCGGCGACTCCCAGGCAAACTTGCCGCTGCTGCTCGAATTGCTCATCGACAGATCCCGTCAGAAGCGTCAGGCGAGCGACTCGCATCGGACGCTGCGATCCACCGCGCTGGCGACGCCGGCGGCGATCGGTCGGAGTTTAAACCGCAGGTTGCGGCAAATGTCTGCTCCGAATGGAGGAGGACCGCGCGTGCAGCGAGGAATTCCGCTCACTTCGGCCGGGGCACTCCGCGCGGGCGTGGCCTTCGGCAAGCGTACGGCGGACGGCCGTGGCCAGGCGGCGGGATATACTCATCGGCTGACCTTGCCGCTTCGGGACCCTGACCAGGCCCGGCGCCGAGCTCCCTTCGGAGCGACACGCAGCGGCTTTCCGTTCCACGGAAATCCACGAGGAGATTCAATGCGTCACTACGAGATCGTGCTCTTGATCCATCCGGATCAGAGCGAACAGGTTCCGGCCATGCTGGAACGCTACAAGACGAGCGTCACCGCCGGTGGCGGCAAGGTGCATCGCGTCGAGGACTGGGGTCGTCGCCAGATGGCCTACATGATCCAGAAGCTTGCCAAGGCGCACTACTTGTGCATCAACATCGAGTGCGACAACAAGGTGCTGACCGAGCTCGAGACCGGCTTTCGTTTCAACGATGCCGTGCTTCGCCACCTCACCGTCGTCAAGGACCACGCCGAGACGGCGCCCTCGGTGATGATGAAGACCGTCGATCGTGAGGAATCGCGGCGCACGCCGGACCGCGACGATTCGCGCCGAGGTGGCGATCGCGACGATTCGCGCCGTGGCCCCGCCCCCGATCGCGACGCTCGCCCGGCCACCGAAGCCCGCGCACCGCAGCCGGAGGCGCAGGCCTGACCAACCGGTTCGTCCTGACGGCAACCATCGTGGAGCGCGGCGCCCTCCGGTTCACCCCGGCCGGTCTCCCCGCTCTCGACATGAGCCTCAGGCACGAGTCGCAGGTCGATCAGCTCGGCACGGCAAGGAAGGTGAGCATCGAGCTTCGCGCCCGCGCGATCGGCCCGCTCACCGAGCCCCTGCTGAAAGCGGAGCTCGGCGTCGATCACGGTTTCGAAGGCTTTCTCGGCACTGCCCGCAACGGCCGAGGAATCGTCTTCCATGTTCAACATTTCGATTGAAGTAGAGAGGTCATCACATGCCCCCGCCCCGCGGTAAAGGTCGGTTCTCCAAGGACCGCAAGCCCAAGCGCAACACCCAGTCGCTGCTTTTCCGTCGCAAGCGTTTTTGCCGCTTCACGGTTACCGGCGTCAAGGAAATCGACTACAAGGACATCGACACCTTGCGCGATTTCATCAACGAGAACGGAAAGATCACGCCCGCTCGCCTGACCGGCACGCGCGCCTTCTTCCAGCGCCAGCTGACGACGTGCATCAAGCGCGCCCGTTTCCTGGCGATGATGCC
>Ga0123338_10006157_pt1 | contig 10106 bp, 8 predicted proteins | sample grotaG_FD_89793 | JGI IMG/M metagenome (GOLD analysis project Ga0123338, IMG submission 89793) | Glacier valley bacterial and archeal communities from Borup Fiord, Nunavut, Canada, to study Microbial Dark Matter (Phase II) -... | ecosystem: Environmental > Aquatic > Freshwater > Ice > Glacier ...
AACCTCTTATCGTAAATGTCCCCGATAGAGCATCCTCAACCTTGGCACCTTGTAGGAGCACCGACGCATAAGCTTTATCATTGACATAATAACCTGTTGAATCCTGTTTATCATAGTGAAACGAGCAATAATATAATGAATGACCATTCGGTCCAAGCAGGCAGGCCCCCGCACTCGGGTCAGAGTGCCCCAGCCACATCGCCACGTCTAAGGAGGACTTGTTCTGAAAAAATACACTCGATTGCAGCGATCCTGAAGCCGCTGATGTAGGAACTATAGATAGATTCATCAATATAAAACAAATGGTTAACACTGCAAATAATTTCTTCATATTTTTGAACCCTCCTTACTTTTGTAAGTGCTTACAAACAGCATAATCGCCCCAGCAATAATTGCAATTCCTCCGAGGATATAGCCTATTTTGTTAATTTGTGAAAGCAATAAAGATACCGGCACTGATAGTGAATATCCAATTACAATTCCTATAATGATTGCATTCACACCGTTCCCAGATAATACAGTCTTTCTCAGGGCTCTTGATAAAAAACCTGTGAGAAAGCTATTCTTACTTCCGAAGTTTTTAATAATCAAAAAAACTGCCATTATTGAAATGAAATTATTTTGGAAGCTCCCATTGACGCTTAAGAAGCCATATAGTACAAAAGCAGCGCCCATACCTATCAATATCATAGCAAGTTGCGCTATATTTTTAAGGTTAATTTTAGTAAACTGGCGAGTAAAGCTTGAGAATCCTGATAATTCCGAGCGGATTTTTCCTTTAAAGAGGTTCTCAAAAAATGGGATTAGGGTTCCTGCTGTTGCTGCAAACAGAAAGCTTTTAGCAGCAACACCTCCGGTGATTGGTAATACTCCGGCATTTAATCCGTTGTATGCCGATGTAAAAAATGCAAAAAGTTTTAATATTGGATTATCCATATTAAGACTTTTGAATATTCCTGTAACTACCCAGACTAGAATAATTACACCCACAGTAATCCAATCCTTTACATTAAATTTAAAGGCATTACCGGCACCTCGCTTTACGTAGGATAAAACATATGAAAATAAGCCTTCATTTACAACCGTATCTGCCTGAAACGTATCTGCTTGAACACTTGTTACAGCAAATCGCTCTGAGGAGCCTGAAAAAGATAATTTGCTCATGATATCTTCGCAAATATCTTTATCTTCTTTCTTCCTTTGCGTTAATTCCTTCTCTCTCATACTGTCACCTCTCCTTATATTTGATTCAAATTATACTTAATAACATTGTATCTCACTCCTAATTAATGTCAATCATTAACATAAAAGACCATCAATATTTTGATCGTTTATATCAAATCTGTCACACTTGAGATGTTGGAGCCAGAGTCTGAAAATAAGACTTTCGATTGGTCTCCGGTTTTCTCAATAAATCTCTGTAAGCCGTTATTTTACGCACTATTGTTGCTTTTTGTTTCTTTGTTGATCTTCATTAATTTTGAGTGATATTAATGAGTTTTGAAATGGGTTTCTACCAGATTTCTACCAATCTGTATATGTCATTATAGCCATTTCCTTATTATACCAAATCTTACAGCAATTATGCTATAGACCAGCATTAAATTAAAACTTGCTTCATAAATTAACAGATTACCCTTCCAGGTATTCTGATTTTTATATCTGGTAATAATATTCACACGAGTAATATGATCTATTCCCAGAAATTGCGGTGCAATCAAATCTGCTATTACTGCTTTTTTTCATTTACCTCCTATAATTAGCTTGAATAATTTTCACAACTTCATCTCCAACTTCCTCCGTTGTTGGACTTCCATTCATTTCTGAAGTTAATACTATTCCTTCTTCCATGATTTGTTCAACTGCATCGAAAATAGCCTTGCCCCATTATTCTGAAAATATCTCAAACATAATTCATTTGTATACTTTTTCTCTCTCATCCTTTAACACATAATTTATATATTTACAATTAAAATTTCATCTGCTATAATATAGAAAATTACGTACGTAAAAGGGGTGATTTCACATGAACTTCAATTATTCTTTCCCTGCCGTCAGAGGATACCAAGCACAAAAAGAATTTTTCTCCTTAATGTGTCCACTCGATATATTAAGTAAGCTTTTTATGTTCTATAACAATGAAATCCCTGAAGATTATCGAGCTCAGCGCATATTAAATGAAAAAAGAATTCCAGAAATAAGAGATTATATCTTAAATAATCCTTCGGATTATGTATTTTCGTCAATCACAGCATCAATGGATGGTGAATATAATTTTACTCCATATAATAAGAATGAAGATATTGGTACTCTTGTTATTTCAATGAACAGTTATTTATTGATTAATGATGGACAACACAGAAAAGCTGCAATAGATGAAGCTTTAAAGGAAAATCCAAAGTTAAAAACTGAAACTATATCTGTTGTCCTTTTTGTAGATCAGGGTCTCAAAAAGAGTCAACAAATGTTCTCTGATCTTAATCGGCATGCTGTCAATGTTTCAAGTTCATTAAGTATTTTATACAATCATCGTGATCCCAATATTGAGCTTACTAAGATTTATTTAAAGGGAAATCAAAAGTTACATAAGTATATTGATCAAAGCAGTTCTTCGTTGGCACAGAAATCTAATAAAATGTTTTTGTTAAGTATTTTTCACAAGGCTTTTATCATTTCAATTGGTAATAATAATTGTGAATCTGATAATCATAACGTACATTCTGCATATCAATATTGGGACGCCTTATGTGAGAATTTTATCGAATGGTCAACCATTTTAAATTCTCAGGTAACTCCTTATCATTCTAGGCAAGTATCTGTAGCTACATATGGAATAGTTCTAGAAGCGTTAGGTCTTATCGGATATGATCTTTATGTATTTAATTCATGTGATTATTTATCATATACAAAAAATTTAAACCAAATTGATTGGGCTAAAACCAATAGATCTGATTGGTTAAATCGATGTATTCAACCTAGTGGCACTATCAGTAAATCAACTAAAATGGTTCGCCTAACATATATTAAAATTAAAGACCTTATAGGTCTTGAATTAACTGATCAAGACAAAAAAATAGAGGCACAATTTAGAAAGGAAAATAACTATGCCAATTAATCATATTTCAACATATGGTAAAGAAAACGTATTGAATCAGATATATACGCAAATTCAAACCGTCTATTTTAATGATCAAAGACCATGGATAATAGGTTATAGCGGTGGTAAGGATAGCACTTTGACTACTAAGTTGGTATTTGAATCTATATCTCGTATACCAGCGCAACAAAGAACGAAAAAAATACATATTCTTTCAACAGACACAATGGTAGAAAACCCATTGATTCGTAATTATATTAAAACAAATATTGATTTAATGAATTCTTATTCAAAAAAACAGCAATTACATATAACAGCACAGATTCTAACACCTTCTATTTCAGAAACATTTTGGACATTGTTGATTGGTAAAGGATATCCTTCTCCCCGCCAAAAATTCCGTTGGTGTACTCACCGCTTAAAGATCAAACCCATGGATGATTACATAAATAAGCTTGTTAATGACATTGGTAGTAGCGTACTTGTTCTTCTTGGCGTACGAAGTGCAGAAAGTAACTCGCGAAAAATGTCAATCGAAAATCATTCTGTCGAAGGAAAAATCTTTAAAACACATACAACAAATTCAAACGCTTATGTTTATGCCCCCATAGAGATGTTATCAAATGATGATGTTTGGTCATGTTTATTGAATTCTATTAGTCCTTGGGGTTTTGATAATAATTTACTATTATCTTTATATCATGATGCATCAGATGAATCTGAATGTCCCATTCAACAAGATACTAATGCCCCTTCATGTGGTCAAAGTAGATTTGGTTGCTGGGTATGCACTGTAGTATCTAAGGATAAATCATTAAGTGGCTTTATACAAAATGAATATGACGAGTTACGTCCATTATTAAAGTTTAGAAATCATCTTACTGAAATTCGGGAAAATGTTGAGTATCGCCAGAATTATCGTATGAATGGAACAATATATTATGTGGGATTGGATCATGATCGTCGTGGTCTTGGACCTTTTAGTCTTAATGGTCGTAAGAAGATATTAACCGAATTACTAATCGCAGAAAAGTCTTTTAATTTAGCCTTACCTCAAGCCAAAGACCAAAGGTTTACTCTAAATAAAAATGAGTATTACCCCCTTATTACATATAATGAACTTGAGTTAATTCGTCAGCAATGGCTCGAAGAAGGTGATTGGGAAGATAGCTTACCTCTAATTTATCGTGATGTAATGGGGAAATCTTATTATGATGGTTATACTAATCAACCTTTTGTAAGTAAAGAAGATCAAGATATCCTAAACAAGATTTGTATAAATAATGAAGTAAATATCGATCTTGTAAAGTCACTTATTTCATTAGAAAACAAATATTTGGGAATGAAACAAAGATCAGGTATTTTTAATTCTATGGATAAAATACTAAATAGAGATATTGTTCATGAAGAACTTTATGATCTTTATAGGAGAGAGCAAAATGCGACTGAAGAGAATTAACATAGAAAATTTCGGTATTTATAAAGGACCATGTGTTTTTAATTTTCCCTTTAATTTAGATAAAAAGGTATCTTTATTAATTGGACAGAACGGTTCTGGAAAGACTACATTTTTAAACGCGATAAAAATTGCTTTATATGGATCCATGCTTTACGGTACAAAAAAAATTACAACGAAGTATTCAGATTATGTATTGAATATATTAAATAGTGATGCAAAACTAAATATAAATTCAAATTATGCTATTGAAATCACTTTTATATCAAATTTTCTTAAATATGATGGTGTCTACACAATTAAGAGAGAATGGGAAATACAGGATGCCCAAATTAATGAGAAAGTAATCCTATATAAAAATGGCACACTTTTAAATGATAATGAAGCAGAGGAATTCTTTAATGCTTTTTATCGTTACTATCCGCTAGAATTATTTGATATGTTTTATTTAGATGGTGAAAAAATTGATTATCTTACTGCTATAAACAGTAATATCTACCACCTAATAGAAACTTCATTAAACTTAGATTTATTTAAATATTTAAAAGAAGATTTTTTGACTTATGCGATAAAGAAACTAAACAATTTACAGTTGACAACATTAGAAGAAGAAAAGCAAAAATTATCTCAATCCGAAAAACAGCTTATAAATATCCTTGAGCAAACAAAAAGCACTTTATTAGAAACACAAAATGATAAACAATTATTAAATGAAAAAATTACTGATACCTTATTAAATATCTCTGAATCCAATACAAACATACCAGAAAAAATAAGTAATTTAACCTTAAAAGTAGAATCTCTAAAAAAAGAACTATCGCAACATCTTAATGAATATGGCCCTTTTTTATTAATTCAGAATGATTTAAATCGACTTGATAATACTTTATCACAAGAGTTTCAAGCGTATCATGATAGAATATTACATGATGCTATGAATGAAAGTTTAATTGAATATCTGCATCAACGGAATGAAATAGGAGTACATATAATTGAAAATTTGATCAATCAGATTAAAGAATTATATTCATCAAGTATTAACCAGCTACATAAGATTAGCATTGATGATCGTAATTCCATAAGTATCCACAAATCAAGAATTTCACATGATATTTTAGATCATGTGAAATCGTTAATAACAAAGTACAATGCTTCATTATCTGAACTCAAGGAACTTAACGAGTTAAATAAAGAAATTCCAGTAATTAGCACTAGCATTCTTCTTGAAGGATTACTTTTACTTCAAAAGGAAGATACATTAATGAGCGGCAAAATAAATTTACTTGAAATCGAAGTTCTTAATTCAAGTAAAAGTTTATTGTCAATTCAAAATCGATTAAGTGAACTCGATAAAGAGATATGGAAAGCTTTAAAGGCCTCTAATGTCAACTTAATAATAACACAAGTTGATAAAGTTTTAGTTGAATACATGGAAGTTATTAAAAACGAAAAGCTCAAGAAAGTTGAATACTATACAATAGCTATGTTCAGCAAATTAGTTCGTAAAGAGAATTTTATTAAAGAAATTCATTTTGATAAAAACAATATTGAATTGATTAGCTACGAAGGGCATGTTATGTATATTGATAATTTGTCTTCAGGTGAAAGACTATTAATGATTCTCTCTTTTATATATGCAATCATTTGTGTGTCAGAAAGAAGTATACCATTAATTTTTGATACTCTACTCGGCCGTTTGGATAAGCAACATCAGCAACGTGTATTTGAGAACTTTATTGCTAGTTGTCCTGATCAGGTTATTTTATTAGCGACAGACTCCGAACTTGAAAACATTCTTCCTTCAACAATTGATTCTCTTACTAATACAAAATATAAAATTGATTTTAGCAGTTCCAACAATAAAATCGTAGAATTGAGATGATAATATGAAATATAAATTAAATACCTCTAAAGAAGCAGAACAAATTCTTAGGAATATAAGAAGCAGCTTTAGCTTAACCCCGAATATATACTGCCGTTATGCAATTATTTTATCTCTCGAAAATAAAGAGGATTTGCATTTTGATTACGATAGCAAAGGCATGGAATTTCAACGTTTTACTTTAACCGGTGAGTATGATGTTTTATTCCGTGAATTAATCAAACAAAAAGAAGGAAAATATATTAACGATGATGATTATTATACCAGATACTTAAAAGCTCATCTCGAACGTGGGATCAGATTGCTTTCATATGAAATAGAACTTAACGGGTCATTTGACAAATTTATTTTTGATCGTCTTATGAATGGAGGAACGATATAAGTGATTTATTTGGATAATGCTGCAACTACTCCCCTAGATCCTGAAGTCTTGGATACAATGATTGAATTCATGAAGAATGAATACGGGAATCCCTCAAGTAAATATTATCCCCAAGCTATCTCTGCCCAAAATTATTTGGTTAATTCCAGAAAACAAGTTGCCGAGCTAATAAATTGCGAACCAGAATATATATTATTCACAAGTGGAGCAACTGAAAGTAATAATTTTGTAATCAAGGGTGTTGCTGAAAAGCACGCAACAAAAGGCAAACATATTATCACTAGTAAAATCGAGCATAAATCCGTTCTTGAGACTTGTAAACATCTTGAAAGACTTGGTTATAATGTAACATACCTTGAGGTTGATCAATTAGGTCATATTAATATTAAGCAACTAGAAGAAAGTATAACTAACGAAACTATTTTGGTATCGATAATGTGGGGTAATAATGAAATTGGAACACTAAACGATATTAAGGGAATTGGTGAAATTTGCATTAAGAAAGATGTTCTATTTCACACGGATGCCACTCAAGTAATGGGTAAAATTCATGTTGATATGAAGAATATTCATGTTGACTTCTTATCTATGTCTGCACATAAGATTTATGGTCCTAAAGGAATTGGGGCTATTTATGTTGGACCAGATATGTTGGGTTTAAGAAGGAAAATTCCTTCACTACTTGATGGTGGAAGCCAAGAATATAAATTGCGTGCTGGTACTCATGCTATGCATAATATAGTAGGATTTGGCAAAGCTTGTGAAGTCGCCAGATTAACATTGGACGAATACATACCAAAACTTATAGCAAATGAGCAGTTATTAAAAGACTCGTTATTAAAAATTAGACCCGATATTACATTCAATGGTGATCAAAAAAATAAAATCCCAGGACTATTAAGTATTAATATACCTGGGATCAATAATGAATTATTATGCAAAGAATACGCAAATGAATTTGCCATAAGTACTGGAAGTGCTTGTAGTGTAAGTGAAAAAAGTTATGTTATAGATGCTTTGCTACCTAATAGCTCAATCAATTATTCTTCTGTTATTAGAATTTGCTTATCAAAGTTTAATATTGATTTAGAATCTCAAATAAACAAATTTATAAAATTGGTAAAATGAATATAAATCTTCTATATTATATATCAGATTTCCATAATCGTCCTTATTTAATAAAGTGCCTCAGAAATCTATTGAAAAAACTACTAGATTTGGTTGGCTTCATCATTTACTCTTATAATGCAAGAGCGATCCTCTTTTTATTGGTGCATCAAGATACTATATAAAAAATATGTTAAATGAGTAATTCAATTTTTAATTATTTTTGAAATTAGTTCTCAATGTGTAAATGATATTATAAAAATGTCCACTTCTAACCGTTTTGATATTGAATTACTTTACCACCTATCATAAATAATCTTGTAAAATAGAAGTAAATATTTTACAAGGAGATGAAAGGTGTGATAATAGGAGTGGATACTTATGCTATGATTCGCAAGCGTTATAATGACGGAGAATCAATACGGTCTATCTCCAGCGCCTTGGGTGTTTCGAGACAGACTGTGAAAAAGTATTGCGAAGGCTTTACTCATCCGGATGTACGTAAGCCCGTACTTGAGGGAACCAGATGTGGTTACCGCCGAGGTAAAGCAGTTCATCCTCAACTGTTTTAAGGAGGATGAGGTAGAAAACCTAAGCAAACAAAAACATACGGCCAAGAGAATTTATGAACGACTGAAATCCGAGCTTCTGTTTACAGGTGCGGAAGTAACTGTCCGCATGGCTGTGAAGTCACTGAAAGCAGAACGTTCAGTCCCGCCACAAAGTTGTATGCCGCTTTCCTATTCACCGGGAGAGGCAAATCAGATTGACTGGGGCGAAGTAACCGTCTATGAAAACGGTAAAAAGTTTAAACTCCAGATCTTTTGTGGAAGGCTATGCCACAGCTGCGATATATTCGTTCAGGCTTACCTAGCTGCGAATGAGGAAACCTTTCTGGAAGCACAACAACATATGTTTGAATACTTCCAAGGTGTACCTAATCGGATTATCTTTGACAATGCAAAGGTGGCAGTTAAAGAAGGTTTCGGTATTTATGCAAAACCTCAGGCTAGATATTTTTCCTTCAGTGCCCATTATGCCTTCAAACTGGACTTCTGTAATCCAGCCAAAGGTAATGAAAAAGGTCTGGTGGAAAACCTGGTAGGTTATGCGCGGAGAAACTTCTTCGTGCCAGTACCAAGGATATCTTCCATGGATGAACTCAACCACCAGCTTTTAGAAGACTGCCTTTCCTACCGTGAAAACCACAAAGTGGAAAGCAGACAATACCCTGTTAAAATACTGTATCAGGAAGATCTGCGTCTTCTTCATGGGATACCACGTTTTCGCTTTGATACCAGTAAGACTGCAGTTACTAAAGTTGATGATTTTTCTACGGTACGCTACGAAAAAAACTTCTATTCGGTACCTACAAGGTATCTTAGACGAGAGGTCACGGTAAAGGGATATGTGAATAATTTATGTATCTTAAGTGAAGGAACGGTAATCGCCACCTATCCAAGATTTTATGGTTCGGGTAATACTCAGTACCGATTGGAACACTATCTTGACCTTTTAGAGCGGAAACCCCGTTCTGTATTCAATGCAAGACCTGTTAAGGAAAGCATCACCAAAGAGCTTCTGGATTGGGGAGCCTTGCTACCTGGTGGTAATAAGGAGATGGTCAAGTTGCTCCGCCTCTGCGTTTGATTATGGAGAAGAAAAAATCCTATCAAGACAGATAGCGAAATCCGAATTACTAATCATAGATGAGCTCAGTTATTTAACCTTCAACAGGCATCAATCGGAACTGCTGTTTAAAGTGATTGCAGACCGTTCTGAAAGACAAAGCGTCATAGTATCGACTAACTTAAAGTTCTCAGACTGGGTTACCATGTTTGAAAACACGACGATGGTAACTGCGTTGATTGACCGACTTACGTTCCGTTCCCATGTATTAAACATGAACTCCGAGCATCCTTACCGAGCAGGACATGCAGCCTCAGTGGATACCTGAGAACTGGGGAAAATGCTGGTTGTACAGTGTTTCCCCAATATAAGAATGTAAGTGGTAAACTTATTCAATATCAAAAGAATGAAAGTGGTAAACAATTTCAATATCAAAGATGGTAAACTAATTCAATATCAAGTGGTAAACTTTTTCATTGACGTTTACACTCAATGTCCTATTCGGTCGAACGCAATCCCAGAATACTCCATAATCTTTTATACAATGAATTAC
>Ga0123338_10006158_pt1 | contig 10105 bp, 13 predicted proteins | sample grotaG_FD_89793 | JGI IMG/M metagenome (GOLD analysis project Ga0123338, IMG submission 89793) | Glacier valley bacterial and archeal communities from Borup Fiord, Nunavut, Canada, to study Microbial Dark Matter (Phase II) -... | ecosystem: Environmental > Aquatic > Freshwater > Ice > Glacier ...
AATGTCGGCGGTGTGTCGGTGGCGAACCGGGTCTAGCCCGGCAAGCGCCCGCGCTCGTCGATGGCGCCGACGCTGGTCTATGACCGGTCGGGGCACGTGGTGCTGGCGATCGGCGCGGCGGGCGGCCCGACGATCCCGGCGCAGGTGGCGAAGTCGATCATCGGCGTGCTCGACTGGAAACTGCCGGTGCAGGAAGCGATCGCGCTGCCGGTGATGATGGTGTTCGGCGATGCACTGGTGATCGAGGACGGACCGCAGGGCGCGCGGCTGGCGGCGATGCAGCCGGCGTTGAAGGCGCTCGGCCATGCGCGCAGCATCGTGACCGCGCTGCCGTATAAGGCGAACGGCATCGAACGGATCGGCAGCGGCTGGCGCGGCGGGTCAGACCCGCGCAGCGAAGGCGTGGCGCTCGGGCTGTGAGCCGCGCGCCCACCGTCAGTGCGGCCGACCGTGCCGACCGCACCGCCAACCTCGTGCTGCTGTTCCTCGATCAGGCGGCGCGGTTCGGCGATGCGCCGTTCCTGTGGCGCAAGTCCGCCGGCGCGTGGCAGCCGATGTCGTGGAATGCGGTGGCCATTGCGGTCGCCAAGCTTGCGGAGGCGTTGCGTGCCGCCGGCATCAAGCGTGGCGACCGGGTCGTGCTGGTCAGCGAAAACCGGCCCGAATGGTGCATCGCCGATCTGGCGATCATGGGCGCGGGCGCGATCACGGTACCGACCTATGTGACCAACACCGTCGCCGACCACCTGCATATCCTCGAAAACAGCGGCGCGGTGGCGGCGATCGTCTCGACCGGCAAGCTCGCCGGAGTGCTGCTGCCGGCGGTGTACCAGACGGCGGCCTGCCGGACGGTGATCGGCATCGAGCCGCTGCGCATCGGGCAGGAATCGGGAGTCGTGATCTGCGGCTGGGACGAGCTGCTCGCGGTGCAGCAGGGCGATGTCCGCGCATTGCGCAGCCAGGCGACGGCGCAGCGCCATGACCTTGCCTGCCTGATCTATACCTCGGGAACCGGCGGCGCGCCGCGCGGCGTGCGCCAGCATCACGGGGCGATCCTGCAGAATGTCGCGGCGGCGTCGGCGATCATCGAGGAGGATTTCGAGCCCGCACCCGATGTGTTCCTGTCGTTCCTGCCGCTCAGCCATGCCTATGAGCACACCTGCGGGCAGTTCGTCGGCATTGGCCTCGGCGCGCAGACCTATTACGCCGAGGGGCTGGAAAAGCTCGCGGCGAACATGGAGGAGGTGCGCCCGACGCTGATGGTCGTCGTGCCGCGGCTGTTCGAGGTGCTGCGCACGCGCATCGCAAAGGGTATCGAAAAACAGGGCGGGACCGCGATCACGCTGTTCAACAATGCGCTCCGGCTGGGCCGCAAGCGCTATGAACGCGGCGGCACGCTGCCGCTGTTCGACCGGGCGTTCGACGCGGTGCTCGACCGCACGGTGCGCAAGCGCGTGCAGGCGCGCTTTGGCGGGCGGCTGAAGGCGCTGGTGTCGGGCGGCGCGCCGCTCAATCCGGATGTCGGCATGTTCTTCGAATCGCTCGGGCTAACGCTATGCCAGGGATATGGGCAGACCGAGGCGGGGCCGCTGATCTCGTGCAACCGGCCCGCCGCGCGCATCAAGATGCACAGCGTCGGCCCGGCGCTGCGCGGCACGCAGATCCGCATCGCGTCCGATGGCGAAATCCTCGTGCGCGGCGAGCTGGTGATGGACGGCTATTGGATGAACGACGTCGAAAGCCACCGCGCGTTGCAGGACGGCTGGCTGCACACCGGCGATATCGGGCACATCGATGCCGACCAGCATCTGGTCATCACCGACCGCAAGAAGGACATCATCGTCAACGACAAGGGCGACAATGTCGCGCCGCAGCGGGTTGAGGGAATGCTGACGCTTCAGCCCGAGATCCTGCAGGCGATGGTTTACGGCGACAAGCGCCCGTATCTGGTCGGCATCGTCGTGCCCGATCCCGAATGGGCGCTGGCGTGGGCGCACGAGAAGGCGATGCCGCGCGATCTTGGCAAGCTGGCGCGTGAACCCGAATTCCAGCGCGCGATGATGGCGGCGGTCGACCGCGTCAACGCGCGCGTCGCGGTGGTCGAAAAGGTCCGCCGCGTGCTCGTTGCCGATGCGCCGTTCACGGTCGAAAATCAGCAGATGACGCCGTCGCTCAAGATCCGGCGGCATGTGCTGAAAGACGTGTACGGGGCGCGGCTGGAGGCGCTGTACGGCTGAGCCGCGCCCCGGTGTTCAGCTCCGCTCGATCTCGGCCGCGGCAGCGTCGAGCGCAGCCGCGATCCGTGACGCCTGCGCCTCGTCGAGGTTGCCGCGCCCCAGCCGCAGCCGCAGCGCGACGCGCAGATTGGCCATGCCGCGAATGATCCGCGGCCCGAAGTCGGCGGGACTGCCGGCGTCGGCCATGCGCGCGAAGATGCCGTCCACCGTTGCCTGATTTTCGGCGAGATGCGCGGTGCCCTCGGGCGTGATCGTATAGAGCCGCTTGGTCGAATCGGTGGTGGTCGCCACCGTCACCAGCCCCAGCTCCTCGAGCAGCGTCAGCGTCGGATAGACCACGCCGGGTGACGGCGCATAAGCCCCGCCGAGCCGGGTCTCGATTTCCTTGATCAGCTCATAGCCGTGGCGCGGCGCCTCGGCGATCAGCGCGAGGATCAGCAGCCGCAGGTCGCCGTGCTGGAACATCCGGCTGCCGCGCCCGAACCGGCCGCCGCCAAAGCGACCGCGGCCTTCGTGATGGGGGCCGTGGCCCCCGCGATGTCGATGCATGTGCATCATAGTTTCGTCTCCATTTTGATATATCGAATTGTCTCGATAAAACCGATATATCTAAATGCAGTTTAGATACAAGGGGCAGTGCCCGATATTTCTTCGCTAGCGGGTCGTCTTGGGCAGGGTGACCGGCGTGTATTTCCCAAAAACGCAGCTGCCATAGCTGGTATGCGTGGTCAGGTCGGCGACTTCGAAAATGTCACCGGCGCAAATCTGGCTGATCGTGGTGCGCGTGATGATCGTCGCCCGGTCGTCGAGCCGCGGGCACTCGTTAGGCAGGTCGTTGCGGTACCATTGCCGCCCGACGCGGTACAGGATCGTGCGCGTGTCGATGACGCGCTGATTGTCGGTCAGGCGCTGCGTCAGACAGTTGACCGGCTTGCCGCTCGCCACCCCGGCAGCGGCGGGCGGCGGCGCATCGGCGACGGTGGTTGCGGCACAAGCGGCGAGCAGGAACGGCGCGGTCAGGCGCGCGAGGCGGGGTGCAGGCATGATCCAAACTCCCTGAGCAACTAACGACTATCCCCGAAATACATCCTTTGCGGCGCGCCGGGCAGCGAATTCTGCAACATCATGCGCGCGGACGAACGGGTTGGTGGCGCGCTCGCGCCCGATCGTCGACGGCACCGTCGGTTGCCCGACGGCGCGCAGCTGCGTGATCTCGGCGACGCGGGCGATCAGCGCAGCATTGTCGGGCTCGATGGTGACCGAAAAGCGCGCGTTGGCGGCGGTATATTCATGCGCGCAGAACACGCGCGTGTCGTCGGCGAGCGCCATCAGCTTGGCAAGGCTCGCGGACATTTGCGCCGGCGTCCCCTCGAACAGCCGCCCGCAGCCGAGCGCGAACAGCGTGTCGCCGCAGAACAGCGTCTTCGACTGCGCGTTGTAATAGGCATTGTGCCCGGCGGTATGGCCGCCGACATCGATGACGTCGAACATCGATACGCCGACGGCGACGCGGTCGCCCTGCGTCACGGCGCGGTCGATGCCGGGGATTTTCGCGGCCTCGCCGGCGGGGCCGGTGATGCGCGCGCCGGTTGCCGCCTTGATCGCGAGGTTGCCGCCGACATGGTCGGGATGCCAGTGCGTGTTGAGGATATCGGTGATCGTCCAGCCGCGCGCGTGCGCCTCGGCCAGCACCGGCTCGGCGACAGCGGGGTCGATCACCGCCGTCGCGCCGCTGTCGTCGTGCGCCAGATAGACGTAATTGTCGGTCAGGACCGCGATCTGAACGACTTCGAGCATTACCAGACGCCCGTGTTGGCCATCGATGCCCACGGCTCGGCAGGCGGCAGGCGGCCACCGGCCTGCAGCAGCTCGACCGAGATACCGTCGGGCGAGCGCACGAATGCCATGTGCCCGTCGCGCGGCGGGCGGTTGATCGTCACGCCGCCATCGTGCAGCCGCTGGCAGGTCGCGTAGATGTCGTCGACGGCATAAGCGAGATGCCCGAAGTTGCGCCCGCCGGTATAGCCGCCCTCGTCCCAATTATGCGTCAGCTCGACCTGCGCCGTCTCGTCGCCCGGTGCGGCGAGGAATACCAGCGTGAACCGCCCGGCCTCGTTGTCGAACCGCTTGAGTTCGGTCAGCCCGAGCAGCGCAAAGAACTTCAGCGTCGCGTCGATATCGGTGACACGGATCATGGTGTGGAGGTATTTCATCGCAGCCGCTTTCGTTTACGAACGGGCAACACTAGCGCCGCGAATGGCGGTCGCCTACCCCGGGTTTTCGGCGAGCGCCTTTGTCGCGGCGTCGGCGGCGGGCGACCCCGGCGCACCTTTGACGACGGCGGTCCATGCGCTGCGGGCCAGTACGTTTTTCCCCTGCGCGGCGGCGATATTGCCTGCCTCGACGCCCACATCGGGATCGTTCGGCGCGCGCCTCGCGGCCTCGAGAATGGCGCGCTCGGCCGCTGGCAGGTCATGCTCGCGCCGGGCTAGCGTGGCACGCAGCAGCCAGCCGAACGGCGACGCGGTATCGAGCCGGGTGGCGCGGTCGAGATCGGCGCGCGCGGCGGTCAACTGCTTCAGCTCGACCGCTGCCCGGGCGCGGTCGACCAGCAACGCAGCAGTGCGCTGCGGCGCGTTCCCCGAGGCGGTGATGCCCGAACTGAGATACGCCAGCGCCGCCGCGGGTTGCCCGGCCAGCAGCGCCGCGTTACCCGCCTGGCCCCACAGGTCGGCGACATTGGGATCGCCCTCCGCCTCGGCTGCACGCGCGGTTGCCTCGAGCGCGGTCGCGGCCTCGGCATAGGAACCCCTGGCGACATAGGCGAGCGCGAGGCAGTGCCGCGCCGGGACGCCGCCATTGGCGTTGCCGCGCCACTGCATCGCGCGGTCGATCGCCTGATCGGGCGCGCTTTGCACAAGGTCGAGACACGCGCGATATCGTCCTGCCTGGTCGGCGTCGCGCACCGGTGCCGCCGTCGCGCCGGTCGTGGCACCAGTCAGCAGTATCAAAAGCAGCGCGCGTGGCATCGTCGGTCTCCCGGGCAGGCGGCCGCAGCGTAATCCTGCCGCCTGCACCTGCGCTGAACGGCACCTAGCCTAGCGCGCGAGGAAGTCCACCAGCGCCTTGCCGACCTCGTCCTTGTGCGTCGCGAGCAGGCCGTGCGGGCCGTCGATCTCGATCAGCTTCGATCCCGGGATGCCGCGAGCGGCCGCGCGTCCGCTGATCGCGATCGGCACGGTCTTGTCGGCGGTGCCGTGCAGGACCAGCGTCGGCATGGTGAACGCCGCGAGGTCGGCGCGGAAATCGGTCCGCCCGAACGCGTCGACACAGTCGAGCGTCCCCTTCAGCCCGGCCTGAAGCGCGACCTGTAACGACGCTGCCACCACCTCGTCACTGACCGGCTTCGACACCAGCCCGACGCCGTAAAAATCCTTGAGAAAGCCCGCGAGGAACTTCGGCCGATCGGCCTTCAGGCCGCTTTTGATCTTGTCGAACTCCTCGCCCGGAACGCCGTCGGGGTTGTCGTCGGTCTTGAGCATGAACGGGACGACCGAGGCGATCAGCGCCGCCGCGCGGGCACCGCCGTGGCGCGACAGGAACCGCGCCACCTCGCCGCCGCCCATCGAAAAACCGACGAGCGCGGGATTTTCGGCCCCCGTCGCGGCGATGACGTCGGCAAGGTCGTCGGCGAGCGTGTCATAGTCATAGCCGCTCCACGGCTGGTCCGACCGGCCAAAACCGCGGCGGTCGTAAAAAATTACGCGGTGCCCGGCGTTCGCCAGCGCCAGTGCTTGATCGTCCCAGCTGTCGGCGTTCAGCGGCCAGCCGTGGACTAGCACCACCGGGCGGCCATGCCCCCAGTCCTTGACGTACAGGGTGGTACCGTCGCGCGTCTTTACCGTCGCCATGAAGCGTCTCCTGAAGGGGGCATCTCCCGAACGTGCCGTCCGGTCGCCGGTTCCGAAATGTCGCGGCGCAATCAAAGCCGTGGCGGCGGCGGCGCTTGCTGCTATGATGGCGGGTGCCTGCCTGTTGGAAAGGGCCAAAGTCGATGTCGCCTGCGCGTCTTAAATTCGCCGCTGCTTTTGGCTTGCTGCTGCTCATCCCGGCGCCCGCGGTCGTCCAGGCCGCGCCCGAGACGAACACCTATAAGCAGCTCGACGCGTTGATGGACGTCTTCGAGCGCGTCCGCGCCGACTATGTCGACAAGGTCGATGACAAGACGCTGATCGAAGGTGCGATCAACGGCATGCTCGCCAGCCTCGATCCGCATTCAAGCTATATGGGCCCGCGCGATTTCGCGCAGATGCGCCAGACGACCGACGGCGAATATGGCGGGCTGGGCCTGACCGTCAGCACCGAGGACGGTGCGGTCAAGGTCATCGCGCCGACCGACGATACGCCGGCGGCGCGCGCCGGTATCAAGGCGGGTGACTTCATCACGCGCATCAACGGCGACTTGCTGTACGGCGTGTCGTTGAACGAGGCGGTCGACAAGATGCGCGGCCCGGCGGGCACCGACATCAAGATCACCGTGGTCCGCGAAGGCACGATCAAGCCGCTCGAATTCACGCTGCGGCGCGAAGTCATCCAGATCAAGCCGGTCAAATGGGAAGTGAAGGGCGACGCGGGCGTCATCCGCATCTCGACGTTCAGCAAGCAGACCGGTCCGGCAACCCGCGCCGCGATCGCCGCGATCGAAAAGCAGCTCGGTCCCAAGCTGGCGGGCTTCGTCGTCGACCTGCGCTCGAACCCCGGCGGCTTGCTCGACCAGTCGATCGAGGTTTCGGACGCGTTCCTCGACCGCGGCGAAATCGTCTCGCAGCGTGGCCGCGCCAAGACCGACATCCAGCGTTATTACGCGCGCGGTGGCGATCTGACCGGTGGCAAGCCGGTGATCGTGCTGATCGACGAAGGTTCGGCGTCCGCCGCTGAAATCGTCGCGGGCGCGCTGCAGGACCACCGGCGCGCGCTGGTCATCGGGCAGCGCAGTTTCGGCAAGGGGTCAGTGCAGACGCTGATCCCGCTGGGCGACGACAGCGCGCTGCGGCTGACCACGGCGCGTTACTATACGCCGTCGGGCCGGTCGGTGCAGGAAGCCGGGATCGAACCCGACATCGTCGTCCCGCAGCTCAGCGACGCCGCGCTCAAGGATCGGCTGCCGCACCTGCGCGAGGCCGACCTTCGCCGTCACCTGATCGCCGACGTCAAGGCTGACAACAAGCTGATCGAAACCGACGAAAAGGCCGATCCGCGCTTTGCCGCCACCGCCGACGCGCTCAAAAAGGCCGGTGTCACCGATTACCAGATGGACTATGCGCTCAAGGTGCTGACGCGGCTCGACGGCGTCGCGCCGGTGCAGACCGCATCGAAATAGCGGACCAAAACGCGGCGCGCGGCGTTGAGGCGGGATGAGCAATCCCGAAACCCGCGTGCTGCCGTCGCCTGCCACGGTGCTTGTCGCCATCTGTCGCAAGTGCGGCAAAAAGCTCGGCGGCGGCTTCGGCAAGGACCGCGACCGCAGCCTTGCCAAGGCGCTGCGCGCCGATCTGGGACTGGCCAAGGGCAAGCGTGCCGCAGTGCGCTTCGTTGAAACCGCCTGCCTCGATATCTGCCCCAAGGGCGCGGTCGTCGTGGTGCGCGGTGACCGGCCTGCGTCGACGCTGATCGTGGCGCGCGGCGCGCCGAGCGCGTTGGTGGCAACCGAACTGGGCCTCATTGCCGCGACCACGCCAAAGCACGGAACCTGAGGCGCAGCCTGTCGTTCCGCATCCGATCGAACTCACCATCCAAAGGAGCCTTCAAATGGCAAAAGCCCCAGCCAACGACGCCGCACAGCCGCAGTACAAGGTCGATTACCGCGAAATTCAGGCTTACGGCACGCTCAAGAAGCTGCCCATCGGCCTCAAGGACAATGCGCGTTCGCAGAGCGTCGAGATCCTGAACCAGGTGCTCGCCGATACGATGACGCTGCGCGACATGTATAAAAAGCATCACTGGCAGATGTCGGGTGCCACTTTCTATCAACTGCACCTGCTGCTCGACAAGCATTACGAGGAGCAGGCGGCGCTCGTCGACATGATCGCCGAGCGGATCATGGCGCTTGGCGGCATCAGCATCGCGATGGCCGCCGATGTTGCCGAGATGACGCGCATCCCGCGCCCGCCGAAGGGCCGCGAGGACGTGCCGACGCAGCTTGCCCGCTTGCTCGAGGCGCACGAGATCATCCTCGGCCAGGCACACGAGGGGGCCGATATGGCCGACGAAGCCGGTGACGACGGCACCAACGACCTGCTGGTGAGCAACGTCATCCGCACCGGCGAGCCGCAGGTGTGGTTCCTTGCCGAGCACCTCGCCGAAACCGATCTCGTCCGGAACGACAAGTAAGCCGCACCGCCATCCCCGCGACGCCCGCGGGGATGGCGGTCGGGCTTTGCACCAAGCCCATCCCGCGCTACAGCAGCCACTCCATCGGCTGACCCGGGAATCCGCGCTTGCTGCGAAAGCTTTACGACCGGCTGCTGGTGCTTGCGGGGCGGCCCAATGCGGAACGCTGGCTGGCACTGGTCGCGTTCATCGACGGCGCGATCTTCACGCTGCCCCCCGAACTGCTGCAGCTGCCGATGTCGATCGCGCGGCCCACGCGCGCGCTGCGCTATGCGCTGATCGGCACGGTCGCGTCGGCGGTGGGAGGCATCATTGCCTATTTCATCGGCGCAACGCTGTTCGATGCGGTCGCCGCGCCGCTGCTCCATTTGCTCGGCAAGCAGGCCGAGTTCGATCACTTCACCACCGCCGTGCGCAGCAACGCATTGCTGTGGCCGCTATTCTATCTGCTTGCACCGATGCCGGCGGCGGTCGCGGCGGGCAGCCTCAAGCTCGGGCTGGTCGCCGCAGTCGGCTCGGCCGTCGTCGGGCGCGGCGCGCGCTACGTCGTCGTCGCGCTGTTGCTCAAGCGTTTCGGCTCGGTCGCCGAACATTATATCGAGGCGCATTTCCACCGCGTACTGATGGCATCGGCCGCGCTGTTCGGCGGCTTCGTGTTGGTCCGCTATGCGCTCTGAGGCGCGCGCCACCGCACTGATCCTGCTCGGGTCGAGCGCGCTGCTCGGCGGGGCGCTGGCGTTCCAGTATATCGGTGGGCTGCAGCCGTGCGAGATGTGCCTGTGGCAACGCTGGCCGCATGTTGCCGCGCTGTGCCTCGCGCTGCTGGCGTGGGCGCTGCGCCATGACCGGCGCGTGCTCGTGCTCGCCGGGCTCAGCCTGCTGGTGACGGCGGCGATCGGCTATTTCCATGCCGGCGTCGAATATCACTGGTGGGCGGGCCCGGCCGCATGCACCGCGCAGGCGATGACCGGCAGCGTCGCCGATATTACCAAGATGGTGCTCGCGACGCCGCTGATCCTGTGCGATGCGGCGGCATGGACGCTGTTCGGTGTTTCGATGGCGGGCTACAACGCGCTGCTGTCGACGCTGATTGGTGGAGCGAGCCTGTGGCTGACGTTGAAGCGCTGAAACCCCGCCTGCCGGGCGATGCGCACGAAAGCGTGGAGCAGATGATCCGCGTCGATCATGCGGGCGAATATGGTGCGGCGCGCATCTATGCCGGGCAGCTCGCGGTGATGGGCAACCGCACGCCCGTCGCCGCCGAAATCGGCCGGATGAAGGCGCAGGAACAGCGCCACCTCGACACGTTCAACCGGCTGATCGTCGAACGCCGCGTCCGCCCGACGCTGCTCCACCCGATCTGGCACGTCGCGGGCTATGCGCTGGGCGCGGCGACCGCGCTGCTCGGCCCGACGGCGGCGATGGCGTGCACCGTCGCGGTCGAAACCGAGATCGACCGCCACTATGCCGCGCAACGC